>Ga0302324_100002105_pt1 | contig 46895 bp, 46 predicted proteins | sample Palsa_T0_1_FD_201949 | JGI IMG/M metagenome (GOLD analysis project Ga0302324, IMG submission 201949) | Peat permafrost microbial communities from Stordalen Mire near Abisko, Sweden - Palsa_T0_1 | ecosystem: Environmental > Terrestrial > Soil > Palsa > Peat permafrost | place: Sweden: Abisko... | reverse complement strand
TCGTGCGGCGAAAGGCGCGCACATGGTTGGGGGCATACCAGATGTACCCCAGGTTGTGCGGAGTGGCGACCATCGCATGGCAACGGTCGTACGTGGCCCCTTCGAAGGTTCCCTGGGTGTATACCCACCCAAAGCTCGGATCGAAGTGCTCGTGATTGGCGCTGCCGTCCTCGTTGATCTGGGCGAAGTCCGAATAGGCGAACACCACCTTGTCGTCCTCGAAGGCGTCCACCAGTTGGGCCAGGCAACCTCGGCTGATCACGTCGTCATGATCGAACTCGACAAGGATGTCGCCGGACGCCAGATCACAGGCAGCGCGCTTCAGAGCTCCCACCCGGCCCCGTGTCTTAGCGGTCGCCCGGCTCACCTTTACCCGGTCGTCGCGTTCCGGCGGAGCCCAGGTAGCCGCCTTGCCGTTGAGCAACACGACCCATTCCCAGTCCGCAAATGACTGCGCCGCCAGCGACCCGTAGGCGGCGTCGAGATAGCGGATGTCGTGGCTGGGCGTGAACACCGACACCCGGGTCACGACGCCGGCACCTTTGCCTTCAGTGACGCCGGGACCCTCGACGCCAAGGAAGGTTCGAGCTTGACCGCCTGGCGCACGTCCGACACCGCATCCGCCGTTTGGTTGGCGGTGGCTTCGAGCAGGCCCAGGTTCAGCAGCGCCGTGGGAGCATCAGGCTGGATGGCGATGATCTTCCGGTACAGCGCCATCGCCTGCGATGCGTTGCTATCGGTGACGATTACCGCCTCGTTGTACAGAGCCGGTACGTAACTGTGATTGTCGCCAACGGCCTGGCGATACGACTGCAAGGCCTGCGCCGTCTGGCCTTCCTGCTGATAGACAACCCCGAGGTCGTAGTAGCCGACGGGCATGTCAGGGCTTCGGTTGATGGCCTGCTCAAACAGCTGCTGGGCCGCGTTCGTGTTGCCCTGTTGCAGCAACAGCCTCCCGGCGTCGATCAGGGTCTCAAAACTGGCGGGGCTGCTTGTCGGGGACGACGCGGAGCCGTGACCGGAGCTGCAGGCGCCGACGGAGCCAGTCAAAGCCGCGCACGCCATCAGGGCACGGGCCGATCTACCCACGGAAAGACACGCCGACTGGCCCACGAGCAGAAACAATAACGTCCACCGTCCGGCGCTGTACCTTTTGCCCAATGGGCACAGCGGACGGTGACGCCACCCTCTCTCCTCCAACGCCGGTGGCGCCGGCGCCCGGTTCACCAACTGGAGTAGGCGCAGGAGCCGGCTCGGAGGGTGCACCCGTCCCGGGCCTGCCGTCGGCCATGACCGGCTCTGACGCCTCGCCCCTCCTTCTCACCCTGAAACCCGCCAGGAAGCGCCCGGTGTCCAAGACAGGCCGGCGGACCCGGCTGCGCCAGATCTTCGTCGTGTCGCTGGCCCGCTCGGGGTCAACCCTCCTGCGGTATCTGCTCGACACTCACCCCGAGATCGCCAGCCCGCCCGAGCTCAACCTTTCGGGTCTGCTCTCCCACGTGGTCGATGTATGGACCCGAAGCAACGAGGCGCGGGGAATCGTGCTCCAACCGGGGGCCCCCCTCCCGCCCGAGATCTGCCGGCGGGCCCGCAGGGTGGTCGACGAGATCATGAGAACCTTCGCCGATGACACTGGGGCTTCGGTGTTCTGCGACAAGTCGCTCACCACGGTCGATCACCTGCAGGTGGTGGGCCAGTGCTACCCGGCGGCGTCTTTTGTCTTCCTGTACCGGTACCCCCTTGACTTCATCGCCTCGGGTATCGAGGCGTGCCAGTGGGGTTACAACGCCTACGGTTTCGCCCCCTACGTCGCCGGCAACGTCGCCAACTTCGTCAGCGGCCTCGGCAACTACTGGATCGATCGCGTGTCCAAGATGGTCGAGTTCGAGCGCACCTGCACCTCTGCGCACGCTCGCCTCTACTACGAGTTGCTTTGCGACGATCCCAACGGCACCCTCACCGACCTCATGCACTTCCTCGACCTCGAACGTGACGACACCCTTATCGAGCGCACCTTCGACTCCGACCACGGGCATGGCCCCGGCGACTACAAGATCGATTTCACCCGGTCCATCAGCGCCGAGTCGATAGGTCGCGGGGCCACCATCCCCCAGTTGCTCGGCCCAGGTCAGGTCAGCCGGATCAACGAGCTCCTGGCCGAGCTCGACTACCCGTCTCTCGAGGCCGGATGGCGCGGCAACCTGGCGGGAATGCTCGGGTTGAGGAGCGCCAAGGACACCATGGGAGAAGCTCGACGGATCGCCGAAGAGGTTGTCGCGATGCTCTCGGCTCGCCGGCCGCCGTCCGTCGGGGGGGCCCACCTGGCGTTCCTGCCGATGTATGTCGTGGTCCGAGCCGGGGCCGGGTCCGATGCCTGGATGCTCGTCGGAAGCGACGGGAGGTTCACCCTTGTCGATGAGCCGGTTGACTCCGGTGAGACGAGCGAGCGCCCCAAGGTCCGTTGCGCCGGCGACGTGCTAGTCCGGGTCGTCGGCGGCGAGCTCACTCTCGGACAAGCCATTCACGATGGTCGGGTGCGGTACGAGTCCGCTCCCGGTAGCCAACCGCGCGACACCAGGCCCCGGAGGGCCTTGGCCGCCCTCGCGGCCGTGCTCGATGCCGGGGACGAGACCTGATCGATGCACTACCTCGACTTCCTGGCCGGACTGCACGAGCGGCTGCGGCCGAGAACGTACTTGGAGATCGGCATCTCCCAGGGGCACAGCTTGGCCCTCAGCCGTTGTCCCTCAATCGGAATCGACCCACAGTTCTGTGTGACGGAGGGCCTGCAGACCCCGACTGTTCTGGTGAAAGCCACCAGCGACGCGTACTTCGCCCGCCTGGAACGTGACCGCACCGGACCGTTCGGCAAATTTCCCGTTGACTTTGCGTTCATCGATGGGCTGCACCACTTCGAACAGGCGCTGCGCGACTTCATCGGGATAGAGCGTCACGCCGCGGCGACCAGTGTCATTGCCTTCGACGACGTCTTCCCCCGTGACGTCGAGGAGGCGGCGCGCTTCCGCGACGTCATGCCGTGGACCGGCGACGTCTTCCGAATCCCCTTTGCCCTCAAGAGATGGCGCCCCGACCTCACCTTGATCCGGGTCAACACCGATCCGACCGGGACTCTGGTCGTCGCCCACGTCGATTCGACCAGCCCGCTGCTCACCGATGCGCTCGACGACATCGTGCGCGATTACGTGGAGCCCGACCCCCAGGCTGTCCCGGCGGCCGTGCTGCGCCGCCACCAGGCGCTCCGACCGGAAAAGGTCCTGGCCCTACCGATATGGGACGAACTGGTGGCCGCTCGCCAACCCATTCGCGGCCGGGCGGTCCCGGTGGTCGGACCAGGGGGGCCGAATTCTTGATCACCTCACCAAAGGCGCGCACCTCCCGCGCTACTCACGGGGGACTGGGCGAGCCGGTACCAGGGGTGGAGGTCGTGGACGTCGACCTGCGTCGTCCGGTCGGAGGTGCCAGGCGCAGGTCGGGCGCCGCCGACGATGGGATGCGGGACTCGAGCGAGGGGTCGAGGTGCACTGCCTGGCGCAGCTCGGCGCCGGCGAGCGCATCAGCATGCGACTGAGCCTCTAGGAGACCAAGGTTGAACAAGGCTGATGGGGAGTCCGGCTGGAGGGATATCACCTTGCGGTAGAGGAAGATGGCCAATGGTGCGCTCCGAGCCTGATAGATCACCGCCTCGTTGAAGAGGGGCGGGACCATGGTCGGGTCTAGGCGCAATGCCATCCGATATTGCTCTAGGGCCCCACGATCCTGACCCTCCGCCTGGTACACCGCTCCAAGGTCGAAGTACGCGCTGGCGTCGGACGGTGCGGTCTTCACCGCCTGCTCGAAGAGCAGCAGTGCCGCGGAGTCGTGTCCTTGCTCGAAGGCGGCGTGGCCTGAACCGAGGAGCTCCGCCACGGATGGTGGAGTTCTCGTCGTACCTGAGCAGGTACTCAAGATCATCGCCATAGCCGCCAAGGCGACCGTCGCCAGGGTGCGCAGAAGAGACCCTCGGTGGGGTCCGACCCATTCTGTTGGACCTGCCACGGGCATCGATTTTAGTCCAGGTCCGCAACCAGCTCCTTGCCCGCCACTACCCACGTCGCCACCGCCTCGCGATATCACAGCGGCTCGCCCCGGATGATACAGATTCGTGCTTAAGAACGAATTTCTGTACTCCTTGTACTAAAGGACAATTTGTCTAAAAACCTGGGCCGGCAGCGATTACACATCTTTGTTCACGCAAGCCATCGGCAACGGCAGGGGGAACGAGATGCCCAGCGGTCGGTCCAGGAAGACGATGAAGAGGGGGGCGGTGGTCGCCGCTCTCACGGCAGTCACCTTTACGGGCACGGCGGCCGCGACGGCGTCAGTCCTGCCGACTGGGGGCGGTTCGTCGCCAAGTGCCGGCGGCTCCACGATCTACGCCTGCTACTCGACGTCGACGAAAGAGTTGTTTCACGCCACCTCGGCCACCTGCCCCACTGGCGAGACGTCGGTGTCATGGAACGCCGTAGGACCCCAGGGACCCCAGGGCAAGGCCGGGGCCCAAGGCAAGGCCGGGGCCCAAGGCAAGGCCGGGGCCCAAGGCAAGGCCGGGGCCCAAGGCAAGGCCGGAGCGGCCGGTGCGCAGGGGGCCCAGGGCAAGGCCGGGGCCCAAGGAACGGCCGGTGCGCAGGGAGCCCAGGGCAAGCCCGGGGCGCAAGGCGCAGTCGGCCCGCAAGGCCCCACTGGAGGTGCGCAGGGAGCCCAGGGCAAGCCCGGGGCGCAAGGCGCCACCGGTGCGACGGGAGCGCCCGGCGCTCAGGGTGCGCCTGGCGCGCAAGGTGCCACGGGTCCCGCAGGGGAGACCTGTGGAATGTACGGCACTGGGGACGAGACCTCAGCGAGCCCATATTCGCTCGCGAACGGGGCCACGACGATCGTGGGCGTCCTCAGCCCGTGCAACACCGGAAACTTCATTGCGACTGCCGCCCAGACCGGGGAAAAAGGAGGCAACGCCAACGGATACCTCGCTTGCAGGTTGGCGACGTATTCGGCCAACGGTACGACCTTCAGCGCGACACCGTGGGCCTACCAGGACGCCACATCGACGCCAGGCACGATGACTGAAACCGGCAGGCTTTCAATAGATCCCGGCTCCGTTGTCATCGAGGAATGTTTAACTAACACGACGTACGCCAGCATCGCTACTACGGACATGACGGCCATACAGGTGAATTCGGTGGTCACGACCGGGAGCAACTCAGGACCGCAGCGCGCCCATAAGCCGGTGCAGCACACCTTCACGCCCTCGGCCAGTCAGCGGACCCGAGCGGCCACACAATATATGCGAGCCGGTAACAACCAAGAAGGTGACGCCCGCAAATGACACAGCTAACGGAATCTGGAACCAAAAGGGGGAGGCCGGTGACCAAGGCGGCAATCTACTTGAGAAGGTATCGGTGGTTCACTCGATCGATCGTCGCGACTGTTGTCGGGCTGGCGCTCATGGGCAGTGGGTCGGCTTCTGCGGCCAATGGGTCCCAGCAAATAACAAAGTCGCAGTGGAAGCAGGCCATAACGCAGCTTCGGACGCCCAGCAGCGGCTGCTTCCACGCCTCGTATCCCAAGGTGGAATGGCTGAAATCTGCGTGTAAAGTTGCGCCAAAGATGGCCTTCCAACCCGCTACCGTCGGCAATGGCGACGACTGGGCGACTGAGACGTCAGGCACACTCTCCCAAGTCCAAGGTGAATTCCAGTATGTGAGCCCGGGGATCTCCGAGTCGGGTCCGCTCAACGGTGGGGGACCGTTGCTTCCCAACACTTACAGCTTGCAGATCAACAGTCAGTTCTTCAATGATCCTCCGAAGTGCTCAGGAGCCGCTACGCCGAGCGATTGCGACGGATGGGAACAGTTCGTCTATTCCAGCGATGGGAACTCGATATTCATTCAATATTGGCTGATTGACTATGACACGACCTGCCCATCGGGCTGGAATACCCACGGAAGTGATTGCTGGATCAACGGCAATGCGGCCAACTATGTCGGAGGGACTATCCCGGCGTCGGAATTCCACGAGCTCTATTTTGTCGGATTCGCGACGACCGGCAATGACACAGTGGAGCTGGGCACCGAAGCCAACGGCGAATATGGGGTAACCGCCGTCTCTACCGCCGAGAGCACTAACTCGCTCGACCTTGCGGACTACTGGAATACCGCCGAGTTCAACGTCGTTGGCGACGCCGGGGGCGGCCAGGCCACCTTCTCGGCTGGCTCGACGCTATGGGTCCAGACATTGTTGGTCGGAGACACGTCGGAATCGGCTCCCGCGTGTGAGATCGCCGGTACCACCGGTGAGACCAACAACCTCAGCCTGGTTCGCACCCACTACGAACCCGGTACGTACAACTACCCGATTAGCGTCTTCAAAGAGACCAACGACAGCAGTACTGTCATCAATCCCCCCTCTGCGACCTGTTCCACCGCCCCTGGTCCTAGCTAGCTAGGGGATTGCCAACCTCACTGAGAGGGTGATGACTAGACGGAGCCAAGGCCGCCGGCACGTTGCTGGCGGCCTTGCTCATCCTCGCCTACGCGGCTATGTCCGGGGTGCGATTCCCGGCCCGCGTGGTTGGGCTGTGCCGTTGGCAGTGATTGCACTGGCGTCCGGAGCCACCGCCTGCAGCCATGTGAGGGCAACGACGGTCACGGGCACAACGGTTCAGCAGAGCCCCCCGACGTCATCGGCTGTGGCAGGTTCGGACGGATCCAACACGATCACGACGATTGCCGCCGCCGGCTCTTGCGAGCACTTTGTGACGACGGTGAGCACCAACGCGTCGAGCTATGCACCCGGCCAGATCGTGATCATCAGCGTGACCCAGACAAACGAAGGACCGACCTGTCATGGCCTCCCGCCGCAATGGTGCGGATCCTTGCAGGCGTTTGCGTCGGCCTACAATTCGGCTGGCGAAGACGTCTGGGATTACGGCGCGAGCAAGACCATCCCAGGCCAGATCACCTGTCCGTACACGCCCGCGCCAGGTCCGAGTTGGCCGGCGCACTACTCGAACACCCAGAAACTCCTCTGGAGCCAGGGTGAGTGCGCCAGCGACGAGACCGCCGGCCCGGGCAAGGGGAATCCGAAGTGTCCGGGCACCCAGGTGCCCGCTGGCACCTACCGCATCGTTGGCAACGGGACTTCAGCGCCAACCAACATCACCATTACCAGCTAGACCCCCCTACTGACTGCGTGCTATTGACGTACCAGTAACAGCACGCGTCGGGCCCGTAGCTCAGTGGTCAGAGCGGGGGACTCATAATCCTTTGGTCGCAGGTTCGATCCCTGCCGGGCCCACCACAGTGCACTGGAGTCCGGCGTCGGGAGTCCGGGACTCGGCGTCCGGCGACAGGCGCCGGCGTTCCGGTCGCCGGCGTGGGATAGTCGTACCCGTGGAGTTGACCGACGTAGACCTCCTCGGCGCCCAGGACCACTATCTTGCCGTCGTCGCCACCACTCGCTCCGATGGGACGGTGCAGGGGTCGCTCGTGAACGCCGGCGTGATGGCGCACCCGGTCTCAGCACAGCAAGTCGTGGCGTTCGCCACCTACGGCAAGGCAAAGTTGTCCAACCTGCGGTCCAGGCCGCGGGCGACGGTTGTCTTCCGGTCCGGATGGCAGTGGGCGACTGTCGAAGGACCCGCTGACATCATCGGCCCCGACGATCCGTTCGCCGGGTTCGATCCCTCGGGACTCCCCGAGTTGCTGCGGTCGGTCTTTCGGGCCGCCGGGGGAACCCACGACGACTGGGCGACCTTCGATCGGGTAATGAGCGAGGAACGACGAGCTGCCGTATTGGTCCATCCGCAACGCATCTATTCCAATCGATCCTGACACCCGGCGATGATCGAGCCACTCGCGAAGGGCGAGCCCTATCCGGGCCGCTTGCCGCCGCTGCGGAAGCAGTGGCTGCGAGTCCCCCTAGGGATCCGTTACACGGTCGTGGCCGTTCCCCTGCTGGTGGTCGGGCTCTGTTTCGTCGCCAGCATCACTCTCGGGGTGGTGATGGCCGTCTTCGTGGGGGGCGTGGGCGCCGCGACCGTCGTGTACATCAAGAACCGCACGGACCGGCACAACGCGGCAATCGACCGCGGCGAGATCCGCGTGGTCGCGGATCCGCATCTGCGGGCGGTCGCGTCCTCCGGGCTGGACCCGGCTGTCGTCGACCGGCTGGGGGCGCTGGGGTATGCGGCCGGAGACATCGGCCGGGTGACCCGTTTCGACGAAGGGTGGATAGTAAAGCGCCGCGATGCCCGCGCCATCTCGGTGGTGGTAGGCGACGACGGTGAGTTTGCCCGCTTCGACCCCACCCGCGTCGACGATCTCCGAGCGGCAGCCGAGTACCAGGCCGGTCGAGGCCGGGAGCCGACCGGTTTCTGACCGCGCCCGGTATTCATATCTTTTTGTGATATCCGATACCTTATAGATGTCCAATATTGCACAAAATAGGTTTTCCGGGCTCCGGGAGCCGGTACCGGCGCCGGCGGCGGGCAGCGAGGAGGCCCGGTGCCGGCGCCGGCGGGGAGCACCGAGGAGGCAGGCGTAGCGAGGCCGCGTCGAAGGCCACCCGCGGCGGGCGACTCGGCGCCGAGGTGGCATTCCGGGCTGGCGGGCTCCTGCGTGCGGCAAGCTGGGCGGGTGCGCAACCCGATGTTCGTCCCAGATGACCAGCTGGCGTCGCTGATCTTCGAATACTGCCAGGAGCGGCTGGCCCTCGACCCGGTGGACCTCGACCTACCCGGCGACAAGGCCGAACTCGATAAAGCCCTGGACGGGGTGCTGGGACCGCGCCCGCAAGACCCCGCTTCGATCCTCAAGCTCTTCGCGGAACAGCTGGCCCCGGCGGTCATCTCGTGCGACAGCCCCCGCTTCCTGGCCTTCATCCCCGCGGCTCCGACGAAGGCGTCCCTGCTGTTCGACATGGTCGTGTCGTGCTCGTCGCTACAAGGGACGTCCTGGCTCGAAGCGGCCGGGGCGGTGGCCGCAGAGAACCAGGCCTTGCGGTTGCTCGCAGACATGGCGGGGCTGCCCTCCTCTGCTGGCGGCTGCTTCGTGTCGGGCGGCAGCGCCGGCAACCTGTCCGCCTTGGTGGTGGCTCGGGAGACCGGCGCCCACCGGCTCGGCACCGGTAGCCCAGCTCGTCTGAGGGTGGCCGTCAGCGATCAAGCCCACTCGTCGATCGTGAATGCGCTCCGGGTAATCGGTATGGATGCACTGGTCGTCAACACCGACGATCACCGCTTTACCGGGGCCGCTCTGGAAGAGGCGTTGGCGACCGATGCGGATCCGGCCAGTGTGGTCGCGGTCGTGGCGACGGCCGGCACGACCAACGCCGGGATCATCGACGACCTAGCCAGCGTCTCTGTCGTCGCGGAGTCCCGCCGGCTGTGGCTACACGTCGACGCCGCCTATGGTGGGGCGGCCCTCTTCGCGCCATCGGCGCGGGATCGCTTCGCCGGGATCGAGCGAGCTGATTCATTTGTCGTCGATCCGCACAAATGGCTGTTCGCGCCTTTCGACTGCGCCGCACTCATTTACCGCCACCCGCAACTGGCGCGCGCCGTCCATACCCAGGACGCCAGCTATCTGGACGTGCTCCACACCGAAGCCCCCGACGAATGGAACCCGAGCGACTACGCCTACCACCTCACCCGGCGGGCGAGAGGGCTTCCCCTGTGGTTCTCCCTGGCGGTCAACGGCACCGACGCGTACCGCGACGCGGTCGAGGCGGCCCTGGAGCTGGCCCGTCTGACGGCGGCGCTGATCGAGGACACCCCGCACCTCGAGCTGCTGCTTCCGCCAGAGCTGTCCGTCGTGCTCTACCGCCGGACGGGCTGGGCTGCCGAGGACTACTACGCCTGGTCGGCCAAGCTGCTCGCCGACCAGATCGGCTTCGTCACGCCTACCAAGTGGGAAGGGGACACGGTGGCCCGCCTGGCGTTCCTGCATCCCGACACCACTCTCGACATCGTCGAGGAGATCCTGGCCACCATGGCCTGAGGGGCGTCAGGCTCGCGCCGCCGCTGAGCGCGGCCCTTGTTCGCTCTAGCTGGGGGGCCGGGCCCAGCTCCACGGATAGCTGAGGTCGGCCACCGAGCGGGACGCGGCGCTGATCTCCAAGGGGGCGAAGGTGTCGATCATCACCGCCGTCTCGTCTGTCCGGGTGGCGTCGACTGACGCCTCCACGCTCCCCGGCTGCGGGCCGTGAACAAACCCCGACGGGTGCAACGTAAGCGACCCCACCCCGACACCCGACCCGCGCCGGCTCATGAAATCCCCCGCCGCGTAGAACAGCACTTCGTCGGAGTCCACGTTGGCGTGGTGGTACGGAACCTTGACCGACTCTGGATCGAAGTCGTAGGGGCGGGGCACGAAGCTGCACACCACGAAGCCGGGCCCCGCAAACGTCTGGTGCACCGGCGGGGGCTGGTGGATGCGACCGACCAAGGGCTCGAAGTCCCGGATCGACAGGGCAAAGGGATACGCGCAGCCGTCCCAACCGACCACGTCAAAGGGATGATTGGCGTGACAGTGCCGGGACCAACCCTGCCGGCTGCGGACCAGTACTGGAGCGGGACCGTCCTGGTCGGCTACGAGGGGTTCGAGAGGCGGCCGGAGATCCCGCTCCGAGAAGGGTGCGCCCTCCCGCAGCTGACCGGTCGGCGTCAGGTAGCGACTCGGGATGCTGACATGTCCGGCCGCCTCCAGCACCAATGCTTGTAGGTGGCCGTCTTCGGGCAGGACCCAACGGTGCGTGGTCGACGCGGGGATCACGACGTAGTCGCCGGCTCCGACCTCGATGGCCCCGAAGACCGACTGCAACGTGGCCGACCCGGTGTGGAGGTAGACCAGCTCGTCGCCGGCGGCGTTGCGGTACAGCTCGCTGCTCTGGTCGGCATCGACCCAGCAGAGGGTGACACTGGTGTTGCCAAGTAATACCTGCCGGCCGGTTACCGGGTCGCCGCCTCCCGCCAGCAGAGGGGCCTGGAGGTGCCACGGGAGCAACGGATCGTTGGTCGCGAGCGCGGAACGTTCCAAGCGGACCGGTTCCACCCCGGTGATGGCACTGGGCGAATGGAGGTGGTACAGCAGGCTGGACGCCCCGCTGAAGCCCTCCTCCCCCATCAGCTCCTCGGCCAGGCGACGCCCGTCGGCCCCCCGGTGCCAGGTGTGCCGCTTGCGGGGCACGTCACCGACGCGCATGTAGTAGGTCATGGGGGCGTCACCTCCTGCCCGCATGGCACGACGGTCCCGTTGACGTCGCCGAGCGACAGCCACCCGGGTCCCCCACGCGGCCCGCACCATCCGCGGATCGTCGCCTTGTCACCGTCGGCCAACCATGTGCGAGTGGTCCCGTCCCCCAGACGCAGGGCCCGCCGGCCGCCGCCTGTCAGCTCCATCAACGAACCCTCCGTCCCCGCCGTCGGACCCGAGATGGTCCCCGACGCCAAGAGGTCACCAGCGCGGACGCCGGACCCGTTGACCGTCAGGTGGGCCAGCTGCTGGGCCATCGACCAGTACAGCCCGGCAGAGCTGGTCGTCGACACCACCTGGTCATTGATCGACAGCTGGAGACCCACGTCGTAGCCGCGCGGCTCACCGGCCTTGAGGTAGGCGGACGGTTCCGGCTGCTGCACAGGGCCGTCGACCCGCCAGGGCTCGAGGGCGGCCAGCGGCACCACCCAAGGTGACACCGACGTGGCGAACGACTTGCCGAGGAACGGCCCGAGTGGTTGGTACTCGAACGCCTGGATGTCGCGGGCGCTCCAGTCGTTGACGAGGACGACGCCGAAGACGTGCCGTTCGGCGTCGGTGACCGGGATGGACTGCCCCCTGGCCACGCCCGAACCGATCACGAAGCCGAGCTCGACCTCCACGTCGAGTCGGCGGGTGGGGCCGAACTCCGGCTGCTGTCCGGGCTGGTCGTGGGCGGCGGCCGGGTCGCCCGGCCCGATGAGCCCGGCCGGGCGGGGGATCTCCGAGCCGCTCGCCACCACGGTGCCGGCCCGGCCGTGGTAGCCGATCGGCAGGTGGCGCCAGGCCGGCGGCAGCGGTTCGCCGTCCGGGCGCAGGATACGCCCCATGTTGGAGGCGTGCTCGAGGGAGGCGTAGAAGTCGGCGTAGTCGCCCACCTCCCACGGCAGGACCAGCCGCACCTGGTGGCGGGGCCGGCGAGCCCGGTCCGGCTGATCCGCGAGGCCGGCCTGCAGCTGGGCCCTGGTCGCGGCCCAGGCGTCCGGCCCGAGGGCGAAGAAGGCATTGAGCGAACCGGACGCCCAGACCTCGGGACCCACATCCAACCCGGTGGCGTGCACCAGGTCGATCACCTCGTGGCGCCAGGCCACCACCACGTGACCGGCCTCGTCCACTCCGTAAGGAAGGTTGTCGGCGCCGAACCCGGCGTCGTCAGGGCTCATGGGTCAAAGATTGCCGCGTCTGGCCTGCTCGCGCTCGATCGCTTCAAAAAGGGCCTTGAAGTTGCCCTCTCCGAACCCGCTGGCGCCTTCCCGCTGGATGACCTCCACGAAGAGGGTCGGCCGGTCCGTCACCGTCTCGGTGAAGATCTGCAGCAAGTAACCGCCGGCGTCGACGTCCACCTCGATGTCGAGGCTCTCGAGGTCGGCCCAGGGCAACTCGAATCCGGTTACTCGCATCTTGGCGTCCTCGTAGTAGGTCGCCGGCATCTGCAGGAAGCGGACTCCCCGGGACCGCATGGCCCCTACCGCGGTGACAATGTTCGGCGTGGCCAAGGCAATATGCTGCACACCCGGACCTTGGTAGCTGTCGAGGTACTCCTGGATCTGGCTCCGCTTGAGACCAGGGGCCGGTTCGTTGATGGGCATCACCACGCCGGCGCCATTGTGCACGACGGTCGAGCGGAGGGCCGAGTACTGGGTAGAGATCTGCTCCGCGTCGAAGTGCCGCATCTCGGAGAAGCCGAGCACCTCGACGTACCATGCCACCCACTCGTCGAGGCGGCCCTGCTCCACGTTGCCCACCACGTGGTCGATGGACGCCACTCCGACCGGGGCGCCGGCGGGACGGGGCGGGAGTCGCTCGGCTGAGAAACCCGGGCCCCATACGCCGTGCCATCCGGAGCGTTCGACGAAGAGGTGCCTGGTCTCCCCGTATGTGGCGATGGCAGCGGTCGTGACCGAACCGGCGTCTCCATTGACGCTGGCGGGCTCGGCCACGACCGTCGCACCCTTCGCGGCGGCACCCGTCGCCACCGCAGAAGCATCCTCCACCCGCCAGGCCAAGTGGCGGATGCCGTCGCCGTGGCGCAGCACATGACGCGAGACCTCGCTGTCGGCCGCCAAGCCGGCCGTGACCACAAACCGGACGTCCCCTTGGGCGAGCACGTACGACACCCGGTCTGCCACCCCGGTCTCTGGCCCGGCATAGGCAACCACTTCGAAGCCGAAGCCGGAGGTGAGCCAGGCCGTCACGGCCCGGGCGTTGCCCACCCACCATTCGAGGTGGTCCCAGCCGAGCAAGCGGGAGGCCACCGTAGGGGCGGTTTCGACTAGAGCGGTGTGCGCCATCCCTCATTATGCGCCCAGGCGCGCCGCAGAGGTCAATATCTGCGCAGATTACACTACTGATTGATCAGCGTAACCCTGATATGATGAGCAAATCATGCAGCCGTACGAGCTGGATCGCGTGGATGAGCGTTTGATCGCGGCGCTGGCGTCCTTTCCCCGAGCTGGCATGCTGCAGCTGGCTCGAGAGGTGGGAGTGGCTCGCAACACGGCCCAGGCCCGTTTGGACCGTCTGCTGGCGGTCGGGGTCATCACCGGCTTCGGTCCGGACCTGGACCTCCGCCGGGTGGGCTACACCGTGTCCGCCTTCGTCTCCCTCGAGATCGCCCAGGGGCGAGAGCCTGCCGTCGATCAGCACCTCGAAGCGATCCCTGAAGTGGTCGAGGCGTACATGACGACGGGTCCGTCCGATCTGCTGTGCCGGGTGGTCGCCCGCGACAACGACCACCTCGGCCACGTCATCAGCCGCATCCTGGAAGTTCCGGGCGTCGCCCGGACGACGACGTCACTGGTGCTGGCCACCCGCATCGCGCCCCGCAACCGGCACGTGGTGCACGCAGAATGAGGAGGTGGACTTGACCGTAGACCCCGACCGTGATCGCACCATGGGAGTGATCCCGACCCGGTACTCCCCGGTGCACACCGAGCCGGACGGCCGGGTGACCGTCGAGCTCGCCGGCGACCATCCGGGGGTCACCGACCCGGTCTACCGGGCCCGCCGCGACCACCTTGCCGGGTTGGCGGCCGCCTGGGTACCAGGCCAGCCGGTGCCGACCCCCGACTACACCGACCAGGAGCACGGCGTGTGGCGGGAGGTGAGCGCCTCGCTGGAAAGCCTGCACGAGCAGTACGCCTGCCGCGCCTTCCTGAATGGCAAGGACGCCATCCAACTGCCGACCGAGCGCGTGCCCCAGCTCACCGAGGTGACCGCCCGGCTGCAACCGGTGGCCGGTTTTCGTTACCACCCCGTGGCCGGTCTGGCCCCCTTGCGGGACTTCTACGCGTCCTTCGCCGGAGGCGTGTTTTGGTCGACGCAGTACCTCCGCCACCCGTCCGTTCCGCTGTACACCCCCGAGCCGGACATCATCCACGAGGTGATGGGCCACGCCAACCAGCTGGCCGGCCCCGGTTATGCCGAGATGTACCGGCTGGTCGGCGCGGCGGTCGAGCGGACCCGCGGCGAGGCGGCCTTGCGGTTCCTGTCGCACGTCTTCTGGTACACCATGGAGTTCGGTGTGGTCCGCGAGGACGGCGAGCTGCGGGCGTTCGGCGCCGGGATCCTGTCCTCGGTCGGCGAGACCGCCAGCTTCCGCGATGCCGATCTGCGTCCCGTCGACCTGGCCGCGATGGGCCGGGCCGAGTACGACATCACCCGCTTCCAGCCCGTCCTGTACGTGTGGTCCTCAGCGGCGGAGTTGCAGGATCGGCTGAGTTTGTTTCTCGAATCCTACGGCGACGACACCCCGGAAACCCTGCTGCGTCAAGCCGGTTAGGTCCGGCGCTTACTCCCCGTTGAGCCAGGCCGGGGCCCGCTCCAGGAGGAACTGGCTGACCGCTAGCGCCTTGTCGAAGGTCTCGCAGAGCAGCTCCTCGCCGGCCAGCACCCGAGCCAGCGAGACCTGCTGGCGGGCCACGATGGTGATCCGTCGTTCGGCCGGGTCGGTGGCGGAGGCGTAGCTGTCTATGGCCGACGACTCGAGGGGCAGCTCGACCCCCCCGACGCCGGCCAGGTCGATGGCCAGGCGCAGCAGATCGGGGCCGTGGCGTAGGGGCGGCAGGGCCCAGGTGAAGGTCAACGGAAACTGGAACTCGTCGGGCGGGTCCTCCCCGTCGGGTAGATCGACGACCACGTCCTCGAAAGCGAGCAGGACTCTCGGGTCGACCTCGAGAGCCAGGTGGAGGTCGAGGGGACCGTTGCAGCCCTCTTCGGGGTGCAGGTCCACCTCCCATGCCTGTCGCAGTGAGTAGGTCTCCACGAAATGCCGTTCGTCGTGCACGTGGAACCCGTGGTCGACGGCGTGGTCCTTGAGCTCGGTTACGTATCCGGCGACATCGATGACCGCCACGCGCCTAACCCTACCCGGCCAGACTCCATCCAGCGCGGGGGCCGGGGTGGGGTACGGTCACCGGTCGTGACTGCTTCCCGTTCGCCGTCGGACGTGCTGGTGGTCCTCCATGACGTGGTCACCGCGGTGGCCGACAGCCTGCAGGGCCTCGAGGACTGGGGGCTGGCTGGGACCCGCGACGGCCAGTACCGCAGCGACCTGATCGCCGACGAGGCGGCGCTGGCCGTCATCGACCGAGCCGGGCTGGGGGCGCTGTCCGAGGAGTCCGGCCCGCACCACCAGGAGCGACCGTTGTGCGTGGTGCTCGACCCGGTGGACGGTTCGACGAACGCGTCCCGAGGGCTGCCCTGGTGGGCCACCAGCGTGTGCGCCCTCGACGCCGACGGGCCGCTGGCCGCGGTGGTGGCCAACCAGGCGACCGGCACCCGATTCGAGGCCGTTCGGGGCGGAGGGGCCCGCTGCGACGGCCGGCCGATCACCCCGACGTCGTGCCAGTCGATGCGCCGCGCCATCGTGGCCCTCTCGGGCTACCCCAAGCACTGGCTGGGCTGGAACCAGTACCGGGCCCTCGGCGCCGCCGCCCTCGACCTGTGTGCCGTGGCGGTCGGACAGGTCGATGCCTTCATCGACTGCGCCCGGCAGTCCCTGGCTCCGTGGGACTACTTGGGCGGGCTCCTCATCTGCCAGGAAGCCGGGGCCCTGGTGCAAGAGGCCTTCGGCAGGGACCTGGTCGTGCCCGGGGAGTGGCCTCGCCGCACGGTCGTGGCGGCGGGCACGCCGGCGTTGCTCGCTGAAGCGGTGGCCGCTCGAATCGGATTGGGAAAATGAGTGGCCGCCGCGCCGCTACCGCTACCGCGACAACTGCGCCTTCAGCAGCTCGTCCAGAGCATCGGCGGTCTGGGGTCGGCACAGGAAGAACCCCTGTGCGACGTTACAGCCAAGGTCTCGGAGGATGCGGGCCTGGTCGGCATTCTCCACTCCTTCAGCCACGGTCCCTACATCGAGGGCTCGGGCGAGCTCGATGATGGACCGCACGAGCGCGGCTGGACGGGGGCCCTCTGGAAGAGGCGCGACAAAACTTCGATCGATCTTGAGTACATCCACCGGATAGCGGCGCAGGTAGGCCAACGAAGAGTAACCAGTGCCGAAATCGTCAACCGCGACACCGACCCCGAGGGCGCGCAGCTCGGCCAGCTTGCTGCTGGCGAGATCGCTGTCGCTCATCAGTAGATTCTCTGTGATCTCGACATGCAGTGCGCTGCCATCCAAGCCGGCCTCGCTCAGAGTTCTGCTCAGGGTGGTCACCAGTTCGGGATCTTGCAGCTGGCGTGGCGACAGGTTGACCGAAACGGAAGGAGCCGCGGCGCCGTAGCGCGAGCGCCATCGGGCCGCCTCAGTGCAGGCTGCCTCGAGGATCCAGCGACCGAGGGGCACGATCAACCCGGTTTCCTCGGTCGTCGAGATGAATTCGGAGGGTGGTAGCAGCCCCCGGCGGGGATGACGCCAACGAACGAGTGCCTCCACTCCGACAATTCGACCGGAGGTGAGGTCCTGGAATGGCTGGTAATGAAGTTGGAAGTGGCTCAACTCGACGGCTCGGCGGAGCTGGGTCTCCAGGTGGAGGCGCTTGGCTACCCGCTGCTGCATGGCCGGTTTGAACACGACCAATCGGTTCTTGCCCGAGGTCTTGGCCGTGTACATGGCTACGTCGGCGTCACGTAGGAGCTCCTGAGTGGTTTGGTGTTTGCCCGCGTGCACGACACCGATGCTGGCGGTCACTACGACCTGGGCTCGGCCGAGGGCAACCGGTCCGCTTAGCGCCCGCAGGACTCTTGCGCTCACAGCCATGGCCTCGGCCCGGGTCGAGGTCTCGAGCAGTACCGCAAACTCGTCGCCACCGAGACGCGCCGCGACGTCGCCGGTTCGCAAGCAGGCAGACAGCCGTTGGGATACGGCCGTCAGGAGCTCATCGCCCGTTCCGTGGCCGAAGCTGTCGTTGACCGCTTTGAAGCCATCGAGATCCAGTAGCAGAACGCTTACCTGCTGGGCGACGGACGCGCGCCGGGCCAGAGCCTCGTCGATGCGGGCCGTGAGCGCGACGCGGTTCGCCAGGCCGGTCAACGTGTCGTTGTGGGCCAGGTAGCGAAGCCGGGTCTCCATCTCCTTGCGGTTGGTGATGTCGGTGATGACACCCAGGATTCCCGTGATTTTGCCCCCGGTGCCGCGAACGGGCACCGAAACCATCGATACTTGACGGGGGTGCCCGTCGCGACCCGACCGCAATTCTTCGGACTCAATGAGCGACTCGCCGGCGAGAAAGCGATCAACGAGTCCGCGGAGGTGTGGCCACTGCTCGGGCGGAACATGGGGCGCTACCTGTCCCAGGGCTTCGTCTCGTGACCAGCCGAACATCCGCTCGGCTGCGGGATTCCATAGCTGGGTCCGGAAGTCACGATCGAGCAGGATGAGCGCGGCCGGAGTCGCCGTGACGGCAGCCTCCAACCAGGCAGTCGCCTCCACCACCTCGGCTCTCGCCCGTTCGAGCTCCGCGTTGACTCGCTGGACTGCTCGTAGGGCCGCGCGTGCCTCGTCAGTCCGTGCTCTGAGTTCGGTGACGTCCGCGATCACACCGTCGACGATCGAGGCTCCGTTCGGGAGCCGCTCGCGGAGCCACATCCGGTCGAGCACCCAGCGGACAGTCCCATCGCCCTGCACCAGTCGGTATTCGATCGACGCGGTGGAGTCAGTTGCCATTTGGGTCCCGAACAGGAGATACACATCCCAGTCATCCGGATGAACTGCGGCGTGGAAGACGGCGGTGGCATCAACGCCCGGACCAACCAGGACGCCGACAAGTTCCTCGAGGCCAGGGCCGGTGAAGATCTCCCGGTACTCGCCGTCCGGTAGAACCTCTCCGCTGTACACATGGCAGCCAACCCGCGACAGCAGACCAAGCAGGTCCGGATGTGTCGAGTAGTCCGTCGACCCCGCGTCCACCGGGCGCCGTGCCGTCGAGACCAAGCCGACTTCGGCCTTTGGAGTTACGGGTAGGGACCCGAGAGACGACACCACCTTGGCGGTATCGGACGACGAGGGGTGGATCTTCAGGAAAACTCCCCACCGCCGCAAATCAGCCCTGGAAAAGCGGTCAGGTATCATCACGTTCGTCGCCGGCGAGCCCACCTCGGGGCGTCGGGAGGACAATCGGATGAGAGTGCTCGTCATCGGAGCAGGAGGGGTCGGAAACGCCTTCGCGCAGATCGCGGCGCGTCGCGACAGCTTCGAGGCCGTGGTCATCGCTGACTACGACCTGGCTCGAGCCGAGAGGGCGGCCCAGTCTGCAGCCGATCATTTCCGGGGTGTACAGGTGGATGCCTCGGACGAGTCGTCACTCAGGGAACTGATTCGCACCGAGCATTGCGACGCAGTTCTCAACGCCGTCGACCCACGCTTCGTGATGCCGATCTACCGCGCCGCTCTCGCAGAAGGCATCACTTACGTGGACATGGCGATGTCACTGTCACATCCCCACCCCGACCACCCACACGAGAAGACCGGTGTCAAGCTCGGCGACGAGCAATTCGAGCTGGCCCCGAAGTGGGAGGAGGGCGGGCTGCTCGCGCTCGTCGGCATGGGCGTCGAGCCAGGGTTGTCAGACGTCTTCGCCCGACACGCTTCGGACGTGCTCTTCTCCTCGATCGACGAGGTTGGCGTTCGGGACGGTGGCAACCTCGTAGTCGATGGCTACACCTTTTGTCCGACCTTCTCGATCTGGACCACCATCGAGGAGTGCCTCAACCCTCCGGTGATCTGGGAGAAGGGCCGGGGATGGTTTACGACCGAGCCCTTCAGCGAGCTGGAGACCTTCGACTTCCCGGGCGGTATCGGCCCGGTCGAATGCGTCAACGTGGAGCATGAAGAGGTCCTGCTCGTGCCGCGCTGGGTCGACGCGAATCGGGTCACCTTCAAGTACGGCCTCGGGGAAGAGTTCATTGCTGTGCTGAAGACGATTCACATGCTCGGACTAGATTCGACAAGGCCAGTGTCGGTGGGTGGCGTCCAGGTCTCACCGAGAGACATGGTGGCGGCCTGCCTTCCCGATCCCGCCGAAATCGGCCATCTGATGCACGGCCTCACCTGTGCCGGGACCTGGGTCAAAGGCGCCGGCAAGGACGGATCTCCCCGGGAGGTCTACCTCTACCACCTCGTTGACAACGACTGGACCATGTCTGAGTACGGTTCCCAGGCCGTCGTGTGGCAGACCGCCATAAATCCGGCCCTGGCCCTCGAGCTCATCGCCTCCGGTATCTGGTCGGGTGTCGGGCTGCTCGGACCGGAGGCCCTTCCGCCCGAACCGTTCCTCGATCTCCTAGCCGACAGCGGCGCCCCGTGGGCCCACGAGGAACGGACTCCTACGTAGGATTCGGTGTCTGGCCTGCGTCTATGTCACTGAGTGACCGTCGGCATCGGTCCTAAAGGAATAAATAGTTTGACGCGGGCCACGGACCGTGATGGGATTAGTCCTGGCAGGGAAGGTCCCCGATGGCGGGTGCCCAGTCGGGCTCTCAATATCCGGGCCCTCCACACCAAGCCAGTTGATGCGAAAGGAGTGCGATGTGACGAGCGATCTCTACGCCAAGCTCACCATGTGCCCGTGCTCCATCGCGTCGCAAGCCGCGGGTGCTGCCGGCAATGCAGGCGCCGCCGCCGCCGCACTCGTTGCCTCGCCGTCCGGGCCGGCAGCGTCCGCCAAGCAGACGCACGAGCGCTTTGGCATGACCGCCACCACCATCAACGTGTGGCCACTGAGCCCTCAGGACTGGTCGACTGGATAGTCCACCACCAGTTCCGAAGCAAGGCTCAGAGGCCGCCGGGAATCCCCGGCGGCCTCTTCGTTTTCCGGGATACACCACTGCAGGGACCACGACGAAAGGAACGGCGAGATGTTCGCCTTCGAGTTGCGCCAGGAGTTGATCGAGACCAGCGAGCCGGCTGACGAGTGGGCTGACGCCAGCTGCCGGGCCGAGACCGGGGGCCTGCCGGAGCTGTTCTTCTCGGATCAGATCCCCGACATCGTGCACGCCAAGGCCATCTGCCTCACCTGCCCGCTGATCGTCCCCTGCCTCGAGGGGGCTCTCGAGCGGCGCGAGCCGTGGGGCGTCTGGGGCGGCCAGTTGTTCCTCAACGGCAAGGTGCTGGCGCAGAAGCGGCGCCGCGGCCGGCCGCCCAAGAACCCGCCCGCCGACATCCAGATGACCGCATAGGTCGGGCGCCGGCCGGCGCCGGCGCGGCGCCGGGCCGGCTGGGCGCTCGCCCGGCCGGGGCCCTCGCCCTTTTGGCCGGTGCCGGCCCCTCGCCCGTTCGCTCGACCCGGGCCGGCGTTCGGCCCGGCCCGGCCCGGGTCAGGCGCTCCCCCGCTGGCCAGACGCGCCCCGCCGGCCCGGGCCCTGGCCCGTCCACTCGACCCGGCCACCCAACCTGACGAACGATTCTCGTAGGACCTGGCGATTCTCGTAGGACCTGGCGATTCTCGGCGTCAAATCGTGCACTAAAGTCCACGATCTGACGCCGAGAATGACGAGTTACTACGAGAACGCAATCGGATCGTGAGCGGGACAGGCCCTCGGTGTGGGTTCTGACCGATTCTGGTCAGTAGTACGTCAAATAGCCGGTACTACTGACCACAATGGATTCGCAGTCGCTCCCCCTCGCGCCGGAGCCTGCCGAGCGGCCCGCCGTGCTGGTGTCGGCCTGCCTCCTCGGGGTTGCCTGCAACCACCGGGGTGAGGGTAGCCCCGACCCGGCCGTGCTGGCCCTGGGCGCCTCGGTGCGGCTGATCCCGGTGTGCCCCGAAGTGGCCGGCGGTCTGCCGACTCCCCGCCTCGCCGCTGAACGAGGACCCGACGGGTGGGTCCGCAGCGCCGACGGCGACGACGTAACAGCATTCTACGAGCGCGGCGCCGCTCACGCCTTGGCCTTGGCCCGGGTTACCGGATCGACACGGGCCGTGCTCAAGGCCCGTTCTCCGTCGTGCGGCAGCGGCCAGATCTACGACGGCTCCCATCGGCGCGTGTTACGAGACGGGGACGGCGTGACCACCGAGGCCCTACGGGGTGCGGGCATCCAAGTGGTCTCGGAGGAGGACCTCTAGCCGGCGCATACGGAACTGGAGCGGCCCGGAGCAGGATCACCCGGCTACGCTCGCCAGTCGCGAACAACCGGGCGCTTAGCTCAGCTGGTAGAGCGCCGCCCTTACAAGGCGGTGGTCGGGGGTTCGAGTCCCTCAGCGCCCACCATGACACGCTTATTAGAACCCCTTTTGGGGTTCAAGTAACGTCCTTCAACCTCCACCGTATACGTGCAGGTCAGAGGGGTGTCGCTTCCCGATACTTCGTATGGTGTGGGATCAGGACCCGAACCAGGGCCGCGAGAACGGCGCAAATGAGCGATTCTGAGTGGGTGGACGGGTCGCCAAGGGGCTGGGGCTAGCAGGTTCTGGAATTGGCTCGTTGAACAAGAGATAGGTGACTCGTTCGTCATCTACGCCAAGCTGCGCGTGCAGTTCGCAATGTTTGGGGTATTTGGCAGGGTGCACTGGTGGGCGCGCTCGTCGCCGTGGTCGCAGATACAGCGATGTCCACCTCGATTGGAATCGGGTTCTTCGGCGGCATGGGAGTTGCGGTGGTCGTTGGTTACGCCGCCCTCATAACCGGACGGCGGAGGTGAGTCGGGTTCGCACCTCCAGAACGCGCACGGGAGAGCCATCCCCGCCCCCTTGAGGGCTCGCCCTGCGGCAGCACGGAATCGGCTCTCCTGGACAAACCGAGAAGGCCAGTGGGTCTAGGTGCATTAGGTCCGTCGGGTCACGGCTCCGATGTTCGGCGTTCACGTTCAGGTTGTGCGTCGAAACCTCGGGCCGAGCGACCGCGTGGGAATAGCCGACGATCGGAGCGGCCTGTAGTCCGAGTCGTTCGTGACGTGGGTGTTTCCGGTCGGGCGATCTGGCGGCTACTTATCCAGGACCCTTGACGAAAGGCCGAGTCCCTCGGAACTGCCTACCAGCACGGATTCCCTGAACCGCCCGAATCATTGCCGGGCATTCCAGCACGGCCGCTGCGACCAGTAATCCATAGCCAACCTGAAGTAGCGGACCACCGTCACCAGAGAGGTAGAGGAGGACGAGGCCAACACATCCGACCATGCCGCCACAGAGACCGAACAGCAGACCCGCAGCCCACAAGGCGATTCCGTCAGGACCGTAGTTTTGCTCGAAGGCTGGTACCGCCCAAGTCTGGTGGGTCCGTTGCCGCTCCAGAATGAACGAAGGTCGTTCGGTACCACCAGCACCGGACACGGGCAGGCGCCGCGGGCGTGAGGTTAAGCAGCGACGCGGCTCGGTCGCAGCCCTGTCTATGGCCACCGCAGCTCTTCTGGCCACGGGGATAGCTGCAGTCGCATTCCATAGTCACGACACGGCCGATTCGGCCACCACTACCGAGGCGACGACCACGACACTCCCGCCGGCAACCACGACGACCCTTCCCGCCCTCACCGGACCTGCGCCATGCGCCTCGCTCGGAACCGACGCCCAAGAGACGGCACAGATCGCATTCGTGCCAACCATTGCGATCAGCGCCGGCGACACGAACCAACTGTCGTCCCTGGCAGCGAGTTACTCGGAACTCGCCGGTGTATCCCCGCCCGTTATCCAAGAGGCAGTAGGCGCTCTCGGTGCCATATTCGGTTACCTCAATACAGACGTCCAAATCGTCTCCGCTGACGAAGCCCTCGGCGATACCTCGAGAGTGCAAAAGGGGACATCCGTCATTGACTCCCTCGAAACCCGCGTCGACACCGACACCACGACCATCAGCGGCTGGACCGGCTCCCACTGCACCAAGAAGCCATAGCGGCACCGCACGGGCCAGGCAGCGGATCACTCCGTCGCGCAGCCGGTCGGGTTCGAAAACGTGGCGCCTGACCTTCGGCGGGAACGCGGGGAAGGAGCCCTTGGTGCGGCGAGGACGTGGTCCGACTCGCCGCAACCGAATCTCACCGACCGGATCGGGACAGAAAGATGGTGAGGTCGCTCCAGGCTATTTGGCCCGGCCGGGAAGCCAGGCAGCGGTTGATGACCCTGATGACGGTGCCGTACTCGCCGTGATCGATCCCGACCACGATGGCCAAGCCGGCGTGGACCCTCTGTGATTCTGCCCAGCGTCGAGCAATGTCAGGAAAATCGGCGACGTTGAAGGTGATCATGATGCGGCCCTCATCGGTCGCCAGTTGGAGCAGTTCGTCGTCGGTGGCGCCGTCGAGGCCTCGTTCCTCGTCCGCGGCCCGTACGTCGTGGCCCGCTTTTCGGAGTGCCTGGGCGATGCGCCGCCCGGAGATATGGGCGTCGAGAAATACCCGCACCGGCTAAGTCTGCACCAGCTCGATCATCGGATATGCCGCGGTCAGCTCGCTCAGCGGGCGACGATCTCTGTCGATGAGATCATCGATCTCTTCGGGGAAGCGCTCATAGTAGGCAAGCGCGATGCGGATCTGCCGAGGGGTCAGGCCGCCACGACGAGCCGTCTCGTCGACCGAGCCGAGGTCCTGGAAGGTCCGGACTATCTCCCAGACGTCAAAACTGGTGCCGATGACCCAGGCCCGGCGATCCCAATCATCTCCGCGGAACGCGATCCCGGCGAACTGACGCCCCTTGAGCGCCTCGTGAGCAAGCGATTCGACGACGGTTCCCTTGGGGCGACGAGTGCGCTTGGCCTCGGCGGTGACCCACCGGTCCAGCTCTGGCGGCAACCGGACGGTGATTGGCTCCGACTTCGGCATGTAATCATTGTAGTCAACACCTACAAGCCACCAGGTTGGCACTCATGCCAGGACCCGAAACTCGGTGCTTCCCAAGCACACTCCCCGGCACCAGCGGGACATACCTGGATGCCAGCGGTCAGCGAACGGCCACGCCGCCACTGGGCTCCGGAGAAACGTGCAAACGAACCGGAACCTCCATCAGCTGCTCTGCCCCGGTCTTCAGTTCGCAGTTCGGGAATGTGGGGGCGCTGGGCGGTTCTTTGGGGCGGTCGACCGCGGCGCCGTGGCGGTTTGTTCACCGAGGCCGGAACGCGTGGGCGCGCTCCTCAACTCGGGAGATGTCCACGTCGTTCCGCGTGGCCAGCTGCCGCAAGGTCTCCCGGTCCCGACCTCTTGCAGAGGCGCTCGACGACCGCTTGTCGGTGGGCGTGATCGACATTGCCGCCGTACTTGAACTTGGCATGCACTTCATCGATGGTGACGGTGATCCCCCGGATGGCGCTCAGCTTCGGGCCATGGGCCTCTGCTGGGTCGGCGACGTCGACTTCGGGCTGGAACACGGCGAGTTGACGACGAAGCACCTCGGCCACTGCAGCCGGCTCCGAGTCGACCCGAGCTGATCCGACCAGTTGTACGGCCCCGTAGTAGGTGGTGGGAATGCCGAGGCGAGGGTCCTCGCCGCCGATGGCCTTCCAGGCGGAAGGGATGAACGCCCAGTCCCCGGCCACGCTAAGTAGTACCCGAGGCTGCTCAGCCAGGGCATCGAAGATCGGATTCGCCGCCACCAGGTGGAGGAGCACAACATCGGCATCGAGGACGAACTGCGTGGGCACCACGACCGGGAGGTCCCGGTCCCGGCCAGCTGCGACCAAGTGGCCGAATCCTTGGCGCTCGACGAAGGGTCGCCACTCCTCCTCGCCGAAGCTGCGGTCAACCGCGGAGATGTACATGCACTTCCAGTCTTGCACGACCACTTGGAGTCACCGGTTGAACCTGCCGAGCGACCGCTGAAGATCAAAGAAGCGGCACCGTGATTTCCCTCGCTCCATCGCGAAACGCCGCGATGCCGGCGATCCAGGCGAGAACGTCGCCGTGCTGACAGCACTGTCAAGGTGGGATACCTCGAATCGGTCCCAGAATTTCAAATTCTGACGAATGAATGAATTTGCGGGACCTGCAACGTCCAACTGTATGAACTGCTGAGGTGCGCTCGGTAGGGCAGGCGCAGAGCGACAGAGAGGACTGAACCATGACGGAGGAAAGCAAGCCGGTCGAAGTGTCACGCAGGATCGAAGCACCGGCAGCCCTCATCTTCGAGATCCTGGCGAATCCGCAACGCCACATGGATTTCGACGGGTCCGACATGCTCCGGGGAGCCGTCTTCAACCGCCCCATCTCCGACATCGGCGACACCTTCACCATGAAGATGTATCGGCTCGGTCGCGACTACCTCATGCTCAACTACGTAGTGGAGTTCGAGCCTGATCGCCGCATCTTTTGGGAACCCGCTCCGGGAGACATCCCTACGGCTGGCGGTGATCCATCCAAAGTCGGCATCCCTGCGGGTTACCGCTGGGGCTACAGCCTTACTCCGGACGGTGACGACGCCACCGTCGTCACCGAGGTCTTCGACTGCGGCCCGGACGAAAACCGTCAGACCCTCCTTCGCGAGGGCGGGGAGTGGATCAACGGGACCAATTCGGTGCTTGAGTCCATGACGGCCAGCCTGGAGAGACTCGAGAAGATCAGTACCGAGTGGGACCGCTGCAGGAGCGTTCCGACTAGATGCGACCGTTTCTTTGATTGTGGGCCACTTCTACCCTCCGTCGCTGGGCCGGGTGGAAGCCGTGGGCTGGTTGGCGAGGGCGGCGGCGAGCGCCTTGGCGATCACCTTGTAACCCGCTGCGTTGGGGTGGATGTTGGGCCGGGCCCGCTGCCCTCCGCACATCCAGCTCAGCTGACAGATCGTGGCCACATCGGCCGGAACCAACCCGTGGCCGGGAAGTGGGACCATCAGGTAGTCGTCGGTCGCGAAGGCGGCTGGCACGTCGGCGGCGAGTACGCCAGCTTGGGTGTATGCCGAGCTGAGGACGGCATTGAGCCGACTGACGACGCCCAGGCTGGCCTCGGCGAACGCTCGCTTCGATCCTCCGGCGAGGTAGTCACCGAGGTAGGGATCATTGTGCTCGACGCCGACGACCTGCAGATCGGGGCCGCCGGCCGCCCGAATGGCGGCGACGATCGGCGGAAGCACCGCGCTCAGACGCTTGAGCGCCAGGCCCACGCATGGCTGGTTGATGACGTTCTTGCGCAAGCAGGGCAGGAGATCGTTGAAGCCGAGATCGACGGTGACCAGGACGGTGGAGGACCGGTGTTCCCGTATGAACAGCTCGGCCTGCCGTATCTCCGACCCGGCCGGATATCCACATCTTCCGCCGCCAAAGAAGGCAACTGTCGCCGTGATGCCCGGACAGCCCAGGTCCACCAGGCTCAGCCCAGCGAAGCGGTCCCGTTCCATAGCGGTGAGGTCATTGGCGTACCCCTGGTCCGTCCTCTCTCCCCGGCCGTGAGGTCCAGGCTGGAAGCCCACGGCCTCGGAAGCACCTAGCGCCAGGTAGTACTCCAGACGGGCCGAGGCGAGCCGGGCAGGCGGTTCCGGTCGACGGTTGCTCTCCCGGCCGGTCGCGCCCCAGGCGACTCCAACGGTCGCGACCAGGCCGATGGCGACCGCCAGCGCCCACCACCGCCATCCACCGAGTCGTGACACCCCCGAACGCTAGTCCCGGCTGTCCAGTTGCGCGCGTCGGGATGGGCCACAGCTCACAGGATTTTCTCAGGGACATAGGGCACATTCGGAAGATCTATGGCTGATCAGAAACTCCGGCTACATCACGTGGACGCGATGCGAGCCCCCAAGCAACTTGGGGTACTGGTCACCCATTCGGTCACCTTTTTCCCGCCCGCGCTGGCGACTGTCGTGGGAACGACCCTGATCATCACCCACGTGACCCGGTTCGCTTTCATGTTCATCTCGGCCGCAATGCTGGTCTACGCCTATCCCGTGCTGGAGCGGCGCGACCTGGGCCGGTTCTGGCGGCGCCGGTTGCTGGCGATCGGGCTCCCGTATGTCACCTGGACCTGCATCTACTTCGCGATGCAGGTCGACCAGGTGGCTTCGCCCCTCCAAGGACTCGAGCGGTTGGGCTACCTGCTCGGCACTGGCTACTACCAGCTGTACTTCTTGCTGATCCTTCTCCAGTTCTGCCTCGTGTATCCCCTGTTCCTGTGGCTGTTGCGCCGCTCCGTCGGGCATCACCTCCAGCTGGTGGCGGCCAGTGTGGTCCTGCAGACGGTGCTCACAGGCCTGATCTTCTTCGGAGGCGAGCCGACCTGGTTCGAAGGAGCCGGGGGTGGGATGCTCCAACTGTGGAACTACCAGCTCTTCCTCGTCCTCGGTGGGGTGTTCAGCTGGCACTACGAGGAGGCCCACCGCTGGCTGCAGCGGCGTTGGCGGGGGGTGCTGGTGACAACCGGGGTGGCCGCAGCCGTCGCCGAAGGGTTCTACCTCTACACCCAGGAGCATCCCACTTCGTTTCTCGCCGGCGCCGCGCCCAACTCGGGCGCCTTCCAACCCGCGACCGTCCCCCTATACATCGGCCTAACCGCGTGCGTGTACCTGCTCGGATCGGTCTTAGGCAGCAGCAAGCGCTCCCGGCCGACGCGTGCCCTCGTCCAATCGATGGCCGACAACATGTACGGGATCTATCTCAACCAAATCCTCGTCTTCGAGGCCCTAGCCGCGACGGGGTGGGGCAAGGCGGGTCGGGTTCTCCCCTGGCCGATCGTGACCTATGGCGGTGCACTCATCGTCTTCGTCGCAGCCGTCCTCCTCAGCGCCTTTCTGGCCCGCCTACCCGGCTCCCGGGCGCTAGCCGGCCGGCCGCGCCAGCCCTGGCCGAGACTCCGCCGCTCCCGCCGCCCGTCGTGCCTCTCCTATTCAGCCCGATCCCCCACAGCAGCGTTAGAGCGCGAGCCGAGCCGCCCACCGACACGCCAGCTGGCTTAAGGTTAACTTAAGCAAGCTTTCAGCTTCACCTGCTGAAGTCCTCGAATGACCGAAGAGCGGATCGTAGAATCGCTTTATCAGGCCCTACTCGGTCGCAGCCCATCGGGCGGCGAGGAGGTCACCAAGGTCGAGCACCTGCAGCGCGGGGGATCCGTCGAGGATGTCATCGGGTGGATCCTCAGCTCACCGGAGTGCTGCCTTTGGTTTTACCACAACGCGATCTACGACCAGCTGACTGCCCCGGACCCGCTGCCGCCCGACGTCCCCCGCCTCTACTTATGGCACGTCCCCAAGACCGGCGGGACCAGCTTGCGGGAGATGCTCCGGCCGCACTTTGCCGAGACGGAATTCTGCGGTGCGCTCAGCCTGTCCGAGCTGTACCGGATGTCGCACTACCGGTTGCGGACCTTCCGGGTCATCGCCGGCCACTTCGGACCGACGCTCCCTCAGCTTCTCCCGGAAGTTCCACTCGTCACGGTTACGCTTCTTAGAGAGCCGGTGTCAATGGTGATGAGCCATTACGTGCACTGGCGCGACCAAGGAAATCCTGGCGATCCGCTCACCGCTTTGGCGCGCGCTATGACCTTCGAGAAGTGGTGCCGATCGCCTGACACTTTGGGGTTGTGGTCCAACCCTCAGGCGACCTCGCTGTGCCTTCAGCGGATTCCTCCAAACAGGGACCAGGCCCAGTTGGCGCCGGAGGGCAGCACCGTCGCGTCGCCGGGGAACTTGTCCGAACGGGCGGTGGCGACGCTGGACCGGATCGACATAGTCGCCACCACCGGGGACCTGCTCGCTGTGTACCAGACGTGCCTCGACCGGTTGGGAATCGAACCGTTCTTCGACAAGTCCATGCGCGAGAACGTCGGCGCCGGTCTGAACGAGCCGATATCGGAGTCCACCCGTGAATGGCTACTCGAGCACAACACGATCGACTCCGACTTGTTCGAGCGGGCGCAACAGCGAAGCGCCCAGCTGGTCGCCCCCGCCCGCCCGGCGGCCCGTGCCTGGCCCACCCGGATCCCCCAGCCCTCGTCGATGCAGTTCAGCATGACGCTGATCCCAAGATGGTCGGTTAGCAGCTTGCTGGTGCTCGCCCTTGTGCTGACAAGCGCGATCGCCGTGACCGACGCGCTACTCCCCGGCGTGATCCTTATCGGGCTGCTGATCGCCGGACCTTGCTGCGCCCTGTTTACTGGCCGGTGGCTCGCCACCGCCGTCGCCGGCGCTTGGGCCGTCGCCCTGGCTGCGGTGGTCGGAATCCCCGACGGGATCTGGGCGACAGCCACGTACGCCGCGTACGTCGTTGGCGTTGCGATTGCCACCGTGACGGCTTCCTTCGCGGCCGCCATCATCGAAAGAAGACAGATGCTGAGCACCTAGTGCGTCATCAAAATCAAGGGCGTGGCCGGTCTAGGCCGACGTTGAGGTTCGAGCCGAAGTCCAAGCCGTCGTAGCCGGACAGCGTGTTACCGCAAGACCGGCCGTCTTGAGGATCGGTGCCGGGTGACGTGTTCGGCAGGCTCCCGAAACCGGTCCCGTCGATGGTCACCGGCGCGGTCGAGCTGCCCTCGGCAGTACCCGTCGACCACGTGACACTGGTGATCGACGCAGTCGTCGCCGGGGTATGAGGCGCCGCGGTCGCGACTCCAGAGGCCAGAAAGCCGCTGGCGCCCATGACGGCGGCGACCGACACGGCTGCCCCGACTCGACCGATGCACTGTGATGCTTTCCTTGCTCCTTGGGTGTGTGTATCCGGGCACTTCTTGCCATCGGATAGACAAACTCTGCGCTCCGCCAATCCAAAGTCGATCCAAAGCTGCGCTAAGTAGGGCCGGAACCCGTCGGCACCTGGCCAGTACGCGAGCAACTGCAAGTTTTAGTTGCACATCTGGTCTCAACGTGCTACCGTTAGTTGCAGTTCGAGGTATGGACTCAGCGATCCTGCTGAAGTGGCAACACCCGCGGCCGGCGATAGCCGCCGACGCGCTTAGGAAAGGAGCTGATACTGATGCCAGGCTTAGACATTGAGCGGGAGGTTCTGATCGACGCACCGGCGGAGGTGGTATGGCGTACCATCACCGAGCCCGATCAGATGAGCCAATGGTTCGCCGACCGGGTCGACCTCGTCGTTGAACCGGGCGCTCATGGCTACATGCAGTTCGGCGACCAAGGCGGCCCGGTCGTCGTGGAGACCGTCGATCCTCCGACTCGCTTCTCATTCCGCTGGAACCATCCCCGCGGCGAGGAGCCGGTGGCCGGAAACTCGATGCTCGTCGAGTTTACGCTGACGCCCGAGGGCGACGAGCGGACCCGACTTCGAGTGGCCGAGAGCGGCCACGAACTGGTCGCCTGGCCCGACGCGGAGAAACAGCGTTATGCCGACGAGCACCGGGGCGGGTGGGCCGAGTTCCTGGACCGTCTCGCCAGCGTGGTCGCCAAGCCGTCGAGATGACGACGGACATCGATGACGAGTTGTGGTCGGCCATCGCCGACCCGTCTCGTCGCCGGGTCATCGATCTCCTGGTCAGCAATGGTGACGTCAGCGCCAGCTGGTTGGCCGGCCACGTGCCGTTCTCCCGCCAGGCGGTCTCCAAGCATCTCGTCGTGCTCGAACAGGCCGGGTTGGTCAGCCGGCGCAAACAGGGTCGAGAGGTCCTCTACCAGGTAGAAGCCCACCGCCTCGACCAGGCCACTCGAGCCATGGCTGACCTCGCCGCGCAATGGGACCGGCGGCTCACCACGATCAAACGGCTCGCCGAAGCGGCGCACGCAGAAGCAAAGAAGAAGCGACGGCTCTAACGGGCATTGTCGCCTGAACACGATGAACACAATGAACACAATGAGGAGACAGTCATGAAGGGTAAATCAACGGACCTCGGCGGGCCGGCGACCGGCGCCACCAACGCACCGGGTCGGCCCGCGGCCGCCGACCGGGCCACCTTCGAGGCCGAACTGAAGAGGCTGCGGGTCCGGGAGAAGGCGCACACCCGGGAAGGGGACGCGATCGCCGCCGCCCGGCGCCGCCTACCCATGGTCGAGGTAGACGCCAACCTGGCGCTGATCGGGCCCCTCGGGCCGCTCACCCTACTCGAAGCGTTCGAAGGACGCCGACAGCTCATCGCCTACTACTTCATGTGGCACCCCGGCCACCCCGCCGCCGAGCAGTGCGAAGGCTGTACGTGGGTCACCACCCAGGTCAACGAGCTGTCCTACCTTCATTCTCGCGATCTCACCTACGCGGTCTTCTGTCAGGGTCCCTACGAGGAAGGCATCCGCTACCACGACTTCATGGGCTGGGACATGCCGTGGTACTCAGCGCTCGTCTCTCTCGACGCCCTCCTCGTTGGTCGCCACATCGGCATGATGCACTTGGTGTGCTACCTCCGGGATGGCGACCGCGTCTTCGAAACCTACTGGACGACCCGCCGCGGCGTAGAGGCAATGGACAACAGCTACGCGCTCATGGACCTCACCGTGTACGGACGCCAGGAGACTTGGGAAGACTCGCCCCCCGACTGGCCACAACAGTGGCCAATCGACGGCGCCGTGACCCGAACCAACGGCCGCCCCACCGCCCAGTGGTCACGACTCGAGGCCGGACGCTCTGACGACCTCGCCGTCGGGCCCTGACCCTCAGTGGAGAAGAGTGCTCCTCCACCCGACCTAGTAGGCTTCGTCTGCTTTGTTCGATTCGAGCCAACCGGCTTGGGTTGCACCGTGCTAGGGAAAAGACTGGACTCGGGGATCTGGGCTGTGCCGATCCCTCGGTAGTCCCGAGGGGGAGGCTTTCGATGACAAGGATTCTCGGTCGCAGTCGGGTTGCGGCGTTGTCCATCGTAGCGGTAGGCGTAGCTGCCATCTTCGTAGCCGCGACCGATGGCGCTGGTGTCGCTCGCGCTGAGGCGGCCGCCGCTCATGGCCAAGGTACCTCGACGAAGGTAGCGCCGAGCATTTCCGGAACGGTAACCGATCAAGCGTCTCCTCCCAACGACCTCGGCGACATATGCGTGAGTGTCCTCCCGACGGCCGGAGGCGGCGCCGTCGGCCACGCCACGACCTCGGCCACGAATGGCACGTACTCGGTGTCTGGCGTCTCACCCGGTTCCTATGCAGTGCAGTTCAAGCCTTGCCCGACGAATCCAAGCTTTGCGTACTACGTGACCCAGTTCTACGAGGACGAATCCAGCCTCGCAGCCGCGGATCCGGTGACCGTGAGCACCGGTAGCACACAGACGGGGATCGACGCGGCCATGCAGCTCGGTGGCGAGATCTCCGGGACGGTGACAGACAGCTCCGCTTCTCCCGTCGACTCTGTCTGTGTGTCCGCCACGACGGAAAGCGGCGGCGGCGGAGTCGACGTGCGATTGCCGAGCAGGGTCGACAGCGAGGGGTCCGACAGCGAAGGATCCCAGTTCTCGACCAAGACGGACTCGACCGGCCAGTACTCGCTGGACGGGATCCCGGATGGCCAGTATTCGATGAGCTTCGTTGACTGCGGTAATGGCGGCTACTTGCCAACGTATGCGAGCGACGTCGAGGTATCGGCAGGTTCGGTCACGGACGAGGACGCCACGATGGTGCTCCCGGCCACGATTACTGGCACCGTCACTAACAACGCCTCCCCTGCCAAGTCTCTGGGTGGTATCTGCGTGACGGCTTTGCTGGGCGACGAGGAAGTCGCGGCAGCGACGACCAACGCCCAGGGCGACTACTCCATTACCAAGCTGTATCCCGGCAGCTACCAGGTGGGCTTCACTGATTGCCGCAACAGTCTGTACCTGGAGCAGTACTACGACAATCAGACCGTTGCCGGAAGCAACGGTGTAGAGGCGACCGGAAACTACTTTACCGTCAGCCCGGGAGCCACTGTCGGGAGCATCGACGCCGCTCTGGAGAAGGGTGGCCAGTTCTCAGGCAGCGTGACGAACACGCCTGCCAAGCATCAGAAGCCAATCGGAATCTCGGGTATTTGCGTCGAAGCCGCGCCCGTTGTCGACCCGAGTGACCCAGGCTACAACCCACCCTATGAGTACGCGTCCACCAACTCCCGCGGCGGCTACACGCTGAGCGGGCTCTGGAACTGGTCATACGACGTCACCTTCAACGAGTGTTACCCGATTAATGCGGACTACGCTGGCACCTCGTATCGACGCAATCCCGTGGGCGCCGACATCGGGGTCACCTTCGATCTCGGCAGAACCGAGCTTCCGGCCTAGGCGATCACGAACGCAGACAGAGATGCGCGACGTACTGGAGCGACCCGAGGTCTGCCCCTGTAATATGAGGTCTCTTCAGTCCTTCGAGTTGGCGGCCGATATATGAGTCGTGACCGATTGGTATCGACTGCCAGTTCGGGTGTTCGTCATCGTCCTCACTGGATCGATCGGGTTGGCTGCTTGTGGCTCCGCGATCACGACCAGAACGAGCTTGGCTCGTCGGGCCACTTCTCCGCCGTCGGGACATTCGGAGTCAACCGCGCAACTACTGAGCGCCGTTACCCAAAATGCTCGCCAAGCCGGGTGGGTTGAGATCAACATCCAACAGGTCGGGCCCGGCGGCACCGCGTTCTACCGAGACGAAGCCGGCCCACGCAGCGGCAGCCAAGACCTCAGCATCAACGGAGCAAACACCGAGTCGGAGATCGTCGATAACGTCGCCTATTTCAAGGCGGACGCGTCGGTTCTCACGGAGGTCTTGGGGGTACCCGCCTCCAAGGCCGAACGAATCGCCAACCAGTGGGTGGCTTTCTCTCGCGCCGATTCGAGGTATGCAACCATCGCTGACGGCTTGACTATGTCGTCGGTGCTCGGGAAGTTCCTGCCCGCAGCTCCGCTCACCCAGGTCGCTTCTAGCGCGTTTGAAGGCGTCCCGCAGGTCATCATCAAGGGGAGCGCGCCCTTGACCTTCGACGCCAAGACCGCCTCCCTGCTAGTCACCGTTGGCAGCCATCCTCTACCCGTCTTGCTCTCCGAAGGGCAAGGAACTGAGTCCAGTCTCCAAGTTGGCTTCCTTCGATGGGGCGTCCCAGTCAGATCAACCGTTCCCGCCGGCGCCGTACCCGCCGCGTCGGTCGGCCTCTGAGTCAGTGTTGGGCTCGTGTCATCGGGCTCAAGGGCGGCGGAAAAGAGGCCGACTCCTCATCAGTGGTCGTATCCAATTCCCCCCTGGCGGAAGATGAAGAAGCGAAGAACGACTTCATCGATTCAGTCTGTGCCCAAGTCGGCGGGGTCTACGCCAGATACCGGGCCGGGCAGCTGGTGCTCACTTCGGAGCATATAAGCGCCCTGGAGGAGGCTCAGCATCTGATCGGTGGCAACCGGTACCCCGGCGATCTCCTACGGCACTCGGCGCTAGGAGAGATAGATGAACTGCTGAAAGTGCCGGCCCCTGCGGAGGTGACGTCCGTTGGGACCGAACTCAGTTGGGTGGCCCCACCGCCCCTTGTCGCCCCGGCCCATCCCTATCAGCCGGCGTTCGGCTTCGCCGCGCCAAGCCCCGGGCCAGGCGCCGGCCGCCCTCGGCCGTTTATGGCACCGGCGGCAATCGTGGTAGCGGTCGTCCTGCTCGTGGCCGCTGGCGGCTTCGGCTACCTGTCGGTGTACAACAGCAGCGCGGCTTCGAAATGGAAGAAGCTGGATCGGGCCCAAGCCGTCGTTACCAAAGAGGTGACCTCTCAACTCGAGATCGCCAACGGGAGCATTACCGAACTCAACGGCGACGTCGCCGGCCTCAACTCTCAGGTCTCGACGATGCAGGGCCAGCTCTCGAGTGTGGCGAACCAGAAGGAGAAGGCCATCGACCAGGAGACGGTCTTCAAGGAGTTGCTGAGCGCGGCCGGCGGCGTGGCCGAGGACCTGCAACTGTGCATCACGTCGTCCGATCAATTGGAGACCGATGTGAATAACGCCCTTGCCAACGAGGACGTGTCGGCGCTCAGCGGTCTCGCACCTGAGGCAGCCCAGGTCACCCAGACGTGCGGTGAAGCCGAGCAGGCCAACGAGGCCCTGCAATCCCTAATACAGGGTGCGTCCTGAGCCCGGGACGTACATTCGTCTTGCTGCTCTCGGCTGCGGCGGGGACGGCACTGCTGGCCGGGTGCAGTACCCCGCCTCAGCCTGACGACGCCGCTATTCCGGTGGCGGTGACCGCGGCACCTGTCATGGCTGCGACGGCTCCGTCCAAGGACAATCAGATCCTCATGGCGGCCCGCCAGTTCGTGTTCCGGGCTCGCAACGAGGCGTGTCTTCTGACAGGGACGGCCTTCGCGGTCGACGGAACCATAATCACCAACCGACACGTGGCCGCCGGAGCCGACCAAATGGACCTGGCCACATGGGACGGCGACGACTTCGAAGCGTCGGCAACTCTGCATTCAGACAGCGACGACCTGGCTCGAATGGATGCCTTGGCTCCTGACGACACAGAGGCGAGCCTGGCCACGTCAGATCCGACTAGCGGCACAAAGGTCTGGGTGGCCGGCTATCCCGAGGGTGATCAGTTGACCGTCACCGGCGGGCGGGTGCTCGGCTCGATTCCGGGCGCCCAGTTCGGTCTCGCTGGTCAGATTCTCGAGATTAGTGACCACATCGAGCACGGCAACTCCGGCAGCCCACTTCTGGAGTCTGACGGCGACGTCGTCGGGGTTGTCTTCGCCGTCGACCTGGCATCGGGCGACGGGCTCGCGATGCCTGCGAGCACCTTGCAGTCATTCCTCAACGAGTCTGGTGACAACTTGTCATTGCCCTGCGCGATGTAAAGCCGCTGACTCGATTGCCCTAACGTTGGCTGGCTCAGCTCGTGGGGGTGTGGCGCCGTTATACCATGCACCCTCGTGACCGCCATCCGCTACGCCATTCTGTCGGACCTGCACTTCGGCGCGGCGAACAGCGTTCTTACGACGATCCGCCCTGACTCCTCCACTGACGGCGGGTTCCGGGCGGACCCCGACGTCCCCTCTCCCCTGATAGACGCCATGCTCACCGGGCTGGAAAGCCTGGTAGCGGGACAGGACACGCCTCCCACCCTGGTGCTGGCTGGCGACGTGTTGGACCTGGCGCTTTCACCTGACGAGGTGGCGGCCACCGCCTTCAGCGGGTTCGTGGACCGGGCCTTCGGGACCGGCCGGTCTTTATTCGCCCCGGTCGTGTACTACCTGCCTGGCAACCACGACCACCACATGTGGGAAGGGACACGCGAGGCCGCCTACACCCGGCGGCTCGGCCAGCTCGGCCCGCAGGAGCCCATACCGCCGCCGTGCCACACGACACGCCTGAGTCCGGCGGAGCTGACACCCTCCGAGGGCGACCTGGTGTCGGCGCTGATTCACCGCCGTCCGGGCTGCGCCGGCATCGAGGTCCGCGTTGCCTACCCGAACTTGGCCCTGACCAGCGACACCAGCTCGCAGGTGCAGATCTTGAGCCACGGTCACTACACGGAGTCCATTTACACTCTCATGACCCGGCTGCGCCGCGCCCTCTTCCCCGACCAGGTAGAAGCGGACGAGACGACCGACGTCGAAACCCTCGAGGCCGAGAACTTCGCGTGGATCGACTTCTTCTGGTCGACCCTGGGACGCTCAGGGGAGGTCGGCATCGACGTATCGCGCATCTACTCCGACCTGCAGAGCCCGGCGAACCTCAACGTGCTGGCCACCAACCTGTCCATTGCGTTCGCCGCCAGGCCCCACAACCCGCCGTGGCTGCGCCGCGCCGAGTCCGGCCTGCTCGGGGTGGTGCTGCGCCGGGAGGTGCGCCACACGGCGCGTGCGGAACGGGGCACGCCCGATGTCACGCTGACCCCCAACGGCAGGCAGGGATTGCGCACTTACCTGGAGGGGGCGGTGGCGGCCCAGATCAAGGGACAACTGGAAGTAAAGCCGTCCCGGACGGGCTTCGTGTTTGGTCACACCCATAAGCCGTTCCTCGAAAGTTGGGATGTCCAGGGCTTTCCGGATCCAATGAGCATCGCCAACACCGGGGGATGGGTGGTCGACACCGCCTCGTCGGCGCAATGCCAGGGCGGTGCCCTCGTCCTCCTCGACGACGATCTCAACTCCTCGGTACTCGTCATGTACCAGCAGCGACCCGGCGGCGTGGCCCCCGCGCAGGTGCTAGCCGATCCCGGTGGATCCTCTATAGCGAACCCGCTTCCAGCGTTCGTGACGGAACGCATGGCAGCCGACGAGCGTTCGTGGAAGACCATCAGTGCGGCCGCTGAACCCCTAGTTGCCGAGCGCTGGCAGCTGCAGGCCAACCTCAGCGCGCCCATCGTCCGCGGGGCCAAGCGCTGAGCGAAAGGCGGTCCTCCCATGAGCTTTCGAGTGATCCAGTGGGCCACTGGAGGAGTGGGGCGAGCGGGCATGGAAGGCGTACTCGGGCATCCTGATCTTGAGCTGGTGGGTGCTTGGGTCCACACTCCGACCAAGGAGGGCGTCGATCTCGGCACGCTGTTGGGCCGTGACCCCATCGGGATCTCGGCCACCGGCGACGTTGCCGCCCTGCTTGCCACCGACGCCGACTGCGTCGTCTACAGCCCGTTTATGGTCGACCCCAGCGTGGTGACTGCCATCCTCCAATCGGGCAAGAATGTGGTCACCCCGCTTGGCTGGTTCTACCCACCACCCGAGGAGCGGGCGCGCATCGACGCCATCGCCAAGAACGCCGGCGTCACGCTGCACGGCACAGGCATCCATCCTGGAGGAATCACCGAGCGCTTCCCGCTCACGATCTCCGCCCTGTCAGGTTCGATAACCCATGTGCGCGCCGAGGAATTCTCCGACATTCGCACCTACGGTGCACCGGATGTGGTGCGCGACTGGATGCTGTTCGGCTCGGCCCCGGAGGAAGCTCGCACCAGCGTGATGGCCGACGCACTCGGCGCTGGCTTCCGCCAGTCCGTCCGGATGGTCGCCGATGAGCTCGGCTTCGACGTCGAGCCGCCGTTGCGCACCGTGCACGAGATGGCGGTTGCCACCGCGCCGATCGACTCGCCTATCGGCACGATCCAGCCGGGAACGGTGGCGGCCCAACGGTTCCAGTGGGAGGCTTTGGTCGACGGTGAAGCCGTTGTCACCGCCGCGGTCAACTGGCTGATGGGCGAGGAACATCTCGAGCCCGCCTGGGAGTTCGGTCCCGCCGGCGAGCGCTTCGAAGTCGAGATCACCGGCGATCCGAGCTGCCTCACCACCTTCAAGAAGCTGCACCCCGAAACGGTCGAAGCCGGCCTGGTGCGAAACCCCGCCATCGTCGCCACTGCCTTGCATTGCGTCAATGCCATCCCGTATGTGTGTCGGGCCGAGCCTGGCCTGCTTACCTACCTCGACCTCCCACTAGTGGCGGGCCGGGCTGAGCTCGGCCTCCACCGGCTCCGACGCGGCTCCTAGACGTCGAAGCGGTCGTGAAGTCATTCAGGATGACCTACCTCAACTGGAGGTAGGTCGCGTACCTCGTCCTTGGTGAGATTCAGTCGAACGCCTTCGTCAACACTTGTCACCGCGCTAATCGGGATGGCGACCTCCTTTTCGCCCCAGAGGTGGCCCTCATCGAGGAGCACGTGGGTGACGTGGTAGTCACTCGGATCGACGACAAGTCCCCTCACCCGCCCGATAGAACCGTCTGCGGCCTGGACGTGCTGGCCGCGGCGCACCTCGACTTCCCCCACTGGCACCTTGTGGGAGGTGACTGCTCGAGGGCCGGCTCCCATACCGCTGCCACCACCCATGCCACCCATACCCATGCCACCCATACCCATGCCACCCATACCCATGCCCATACCTAGACCACCGATGCCCATGCCCCCAAGACCTGGTCCGAAGAACGGGAATGAAAGCATCTGGTTCTGGCCGTAACCCCACTGTCCGCTGGCGCCTGGCAGAAACTTGGTCTCTTCGGCATCCTCGAGCGCTTCGAACTGAGCCATGTTGCAGCGAAGTCGGGTCTCCTTGGTCGTCGTCTCGATGAGGTCGACCGGCACCAGACGGCCCATTTTCTGGTGGTGTCTCGGCTCGACGACGAGATGGGTTATGGCGCGCTTGACTGGATCGACGACTACGCGTCGGAGGTCGCCGCAGACTCCATCCTCGCAACTAACCTCGGTCCCAATCGTGAATGCGGCCATTTCGCTCATTGAACGTTCTCCCATCTCGCTGACTGTCCGTAGACCGTAGGCGCTCTGTTAGCCGGGGGTGCATCCGGTGCCGCCGACTTCGATTCGATCTGCTTACATTCCCCCGTGACCACTAGCGCAGGGGTGGGTGTCATGGGCGACAGTCGTCTGCCCATCTACAACCGGTACCTGCCAACGTACCCGGGGACCTGGGAGCGTTCGTTCTACCTGGCCCTCACCGTGATGGCGACGGTGGCCCTGTACTACCAGGTGTACTGCGGAGGGACGGTCGCCCCGCAGATCCTCAACTACTACGACATCACCATCAAGTTCTATCTGTTCGCAGCTGTGCTCGGCTTGGTATTCGGGGCGGCTGCCACCATCCTGGGAGGGCTGGCCGACCGGGTGGGCCGGGTCAACCTGGTCGCCTACGGACTGCTGATCGTCGGTTTCCTGGTGGCCGCCGTCCAGCCTCACATGCCCAACAAGTGGGCGTTCGCAGCCGTCGGGAGCCTGGTCGGGTTCGTAGAGGGCGTGATCCTCGTCGCTACGCCCGCCCTGATGCGCGACTTCTCCCCGCGGATGGGGCGCGCCATGGCGATGGGCTTCTGGGCGCTCGGGCCCGTCCTCGGCAGCTTGTGCGCGGCGGAAGTGTCGAGCCACACCCTCGGGCACTTGAAAGCCTGGCAGGACCAGTTCACCATCGCCGGCGTTGTCGGCTTGGCGGTCGGCGTTATCGTGGTGTACACCCTTCGAGAACTCGACCCGCCGCTGCGTGATCAGATCATGGTCAGCCTCCAGGATCGGGCACTGGTCGAGGCGGGCGCAAAAGGGATCGATGTCAACGCCGCCATCAGGCAGCCCTGGAAGCAGATGGTTACCGCCCGGATCGTGACTTCCGCATTCGCCATCAGCGTCTTCCTGATGTTCTACTACGTCCTCGTCGGGGCCTTGGTCATCTACCTAGAGACGACCTACCAATATAGCGGCAGCAAGGCCAACAGCGTGGCGAACTGGGTCTGGGTCATCGACGCCGTGGCCCTCGTAACCTTCGGGTTCTTCTCCGACCGCCTTCGGGTCCGCAAGCCGTTCATGTTCGTCGGTGGCATCGGCTCCTTGGTGGCGACGTTCGTCTTCCTCTCCCAGGCCACTCACTCGAGCACGAGTGCGCACACACTCACAGTGATTCTTTGCGTCCAAACCACCTTCGGAGCCATGGTCTTCGCTCCGTGGATGGCTGGATTCACCGAGAGCGTTGAGGATCGCAACCCGGCCCTGATGGCCACCGGGCTGGCCGTATCGGGTGGTGTGCTGAGGATTGTCATTGGCGTCACGATCTTCCTCTTTCCCTTCGTCGTTCCAGCAGTCACGCCCCTAGTCGATTACGGGCCGCAGGTGCAGCAGTACTCCAGTGAGTACGCGAGCCAGCTAAAGACAGCGGAAGCCATCCAGCCCGCCACGCTGCGCTCCCTACAGAAGGACCCGGGCGACTTCACTGTCGTAGAGTCCGCCCTCGATCAGATCGAGATGTCCCAGCACATCACGGCGCCAGCTGCCCTCTCCAAACTCGAGTCCCTCGGCGCGGCCGCCGGCAAGCTGACCTATCTCGCCAAGCACGGCCCAGCCGTGATCACGGCCCTCAAAAAGGATCCTCCCCAGTGGCGGCACTGGTTTCTGGTGACCGCGGCCGGGCAACTGGTCTTCCTGCCGCTCGTCTTCGTCACTGTGGGTCCATGGACTCCGGCCGGGGGTCGGAGGAGAGATAAGGAGCAAGAAAGGCAGCTACAAGCCTCCGTCGACGCCTTGATCTGACTCCGTCCACCGCGGTCAGGCGTTGGCGAATAGTCGCAGGGCGGACAGGAACGGAACGGCCAGCAGGATCACGCCAGGAACCAGGGTGGCGACGGTGACCGGAACCCAGACCTGTTGCGCCCGCCGTTCGATCGTTTCGATGGTACGACGCTGCAGATCCCGCCGAGCCTGGCGGGCCTCGACCGACACCAGGCGGCCCAGGTCCGCCGATTCGGAGTGCAAGGCCAGCACGCCCACCAGCCGGTCGACCGCGTCAATGCCGGCCACCTCCGCCCACTCCCGCAACGCAGCGGTCTCGGACAGGCCGTGACGGATTCGGTTGACGACCACCGCCAGATCTCGGGCCGCACACCCGCGCCCGCGCATGCTCACCCGGGCCAGCGCCGCGCCCAAGGAATAGCCGGCGTTGAGCAGTATGGCCAGCTGCTCGCTCACGACCGGAAGCTCCAGTGCCAGGTCGCGCTGCCAGCGTTCGGACTCCCCCGCCAAGCGCTGCTCGACGACCAAGAACGCCAAAAGGGGAGCTCCGACCACCACCAGGATCGCCAACGGAGTGGGCAGACCCAGACCGGCAAACACCGCGCCGGCGAGCAACGCCGCGCCCGCAACGGCTAGCTGACGCAGCCGAAAGGCGGTGACGTCCATACCGGAATGGACTCGCTGCAACCGCCTGCTCAATGGCTCGTCAACCCCGAACAGGGCTGCCATACGATCCCCACACTCCCGCGCCAGAGGGCCGACCACCTCACGGAGCGACTCGACCGAGAACGCGCCCCCCGTCTTTAACTCCCTGCTTCCGCCCGGGCTGAATGGCTGGAGGCGTTCCACCAGTCCGGGCCGCGACACCCGGGCCCACTGTGACAGCAGGAGCGTCGCCCCGACCCACACCAACAGCCCGGCACCGACCGCGATCCGCATCATCGGAACACCCGCGGCGGCTCCGGCACGCGCATCAGGCGCCCCGACCAGACCCAGCAAGCCACCACCGCAGCCAGACCTATCACTACCGCCAGTTGCCCCCCTGGTGTCTCGTAGGCCGAACGACCGGTCCCGATGGACAGGCCCGCCAGCGCCATGCCCAACGGCACCAAGAGTACGAAGCGCCGAGCAAAACGTACCCCGGCCTGCCGGCTGGCAGCATCCCTGCGCCCTTGCAGGTCGAGGATCCGATCCTCGATCAAGTCCGCGAGCCGGGACTCCAGCTCGGTTCCGCCGACCTCGTGCGCTACCGCCAGGGTTTCGCAGACCGCGTCCACAGTGGGATCGGCGAGGCGGTCCTTGAGCAATGCCGTAGTGCGACCGAAGTCGGTGGTCAATAACCATTCGCGTTCGGCCGCCAAGAATGCCGGTCGCCACTCTTCGGGCGCCCGCCGGCCAACCTCGAAGAGGGCCTGCGGGATAGATCGGCCCAACGATCCGGTCGCCAACCTCAGCTCCTCCAACATACGGGGCCACGCCTCCCCAGCCGCGGCGAGCCGGGCTCGGCGCCGAGCCCGATAGGAGGACACCGGTACGGTGGCCGCGAAACCACCCGCCACCAGGGCGGGCAGCACCCCCCCGAACAGCAAGAACGCCGCGACCCCTCCCAACACGAAGAGTACACCGACAGCGGCGACGAACTCCCCGACCCCAACGTCGCCGACTCCCGCCTGGCGCAGCCACATACGCGCCGAACGACGGCCCCGGCGCGAGCCATACGGACGCCCCGTCCCAAGGCCCCGCCAGCCGAACGCCGCCGACGTGTAGATCAGGTAGGCGCCCGCTGCAGCCAACGCCGCCGCCGCCACGCCGAGCGACGGGGCATTCATCGAGCCAAATCCCCGCCGGTGAGTGATCGCACATCAAAACCGGCCAGTTGCAAAGCTCGGGTCGCCCGCACCGGGAGGTTGCCGGTCCACGACAACGAATCACCGAAACGAGACCTGGCAAACAACGATGTCGTGGTGAACGCGACCGTCCCTGCTCCCACCTGCAAGTCCTCGACCGCCAGCACCTCGGTGACCCGTAGCTCCGAACCTCGCCGGGCACAGTGCACAACCAGGTCGACGGCCTCGCTCACCAACGCCGACAGAGCCGTGACGCTCAGCTCCGACCCGGTCTCGGCCAACTGGCAGATGAACCGCAACCTCGACAGCGCTTGCCGGGCGGACGCGGCATGAATGGTAGTGAAGCCCTGCACCCCCGACGACAGCGTAAGCATCAACGGCATCGCTTCTCGGTCCCGGACTTCACCAACGATGGCGACGTCCGGAGCCATCCGCAGGAAACCCGCCACCAGTCGGCGCAGATCGACCTCTTTGCGATCGGGTCGGGCCGGTCGGGTCTGCATGTGCGCCACGTTGGGGATTGGGATGTCAGTCTCGAACACCTCCTCGGCGACGACCACCCGCAGACTGGGGTCGAGTTCCGCCGCCAAGCAGCTGAGCAGTGTGGTCTTGCCGGAACCCGGGGCGCCGGCGACAAGGATCGACAGGCCACTGCGCACGCAGGCCTGCAAAAGACGGGCAGTGGTGGCGTCGAGCATCTGTCGCTCGATCAGCTCGGCCAGCGAGCGATGCAACACCCCGGAGAACTTGCGAATATTGACCAGCACGTGGCCGTCGCGGCCCACGTCGGAGTGCACGATATGCAGGCGGGCCCCGTTGTCGAGCTGCGCGTCCTGCAACCCCTCGGCCGGGTCCAGCTTGCGATGCGACCGGCTGGCATCGTCGAGGATCTTGGTCAGCACCCGCAGCACGTGCTCGTCGTCGTGGAACACCTCGTGGTGATAGCCGCCGGTGCCGGAATGCCGTTTGGTGAAAATGGCGCCCGGGCCGTCAATGCGGAACTCATCTCGCAGCGGCCAGGGTGACGGGCCAGGGGGATTCGGCTACGCCGAGCCTGGGGAGGTGGCCGGTGATGCTCAGGACAGGGTGGCCACCTAGGCCGACGCAGGGTGGGCAGCTGGAACCGTGGGGGACGCCTTTGATACGGCCGGTCCCGCCGCAGGTGGAGCAGGCGGTCCAGTCTCGGTATTCGACGAGCAGGTCGAGGACGTCGATTACTCGTCGATGAGCGTCGCAGAAGGGGCGTAGGGACAGGGCGAGGCTGGTTTCGGTGGCGATCTGGGTGAGGGTGTTGGCCCGCCCGGCTACTTGTTGGGCGGATGCTGCCCAGGCGGCAACCTGGCTGCGCTGAGCCCTGGCGTCGTCCAATCGTGACTGCAGGTTCTTGACGGCTCCGGCGGCGACAGTCATGTCGAGGCCTTGCGCGAGCGCGTCGGCTAGGGCGGTGGCGGCCGCCCGTTCGAGGCGGGCGATGCGCCGATCCAGCACGGCAAGGTCATCGGCGGTCATCCCGGTGGTTTGGGCGGCAAGGCCGGCTTGTTCGGCGGCTAGGGCGAGCAGGCCGTCAGGATCGGAGAGAGCTTCGGCGACGATTGACCAGACGTGTTCTTCGATGTTGGCGGCATCGATGTTGTGGCAATCACAGATATCACCGACGGCTTTTCCACCGCCGTCGGTGGCCCGTTTTCCTGCGCAGCGGTAGTAGCGGTCACCGCTAACCTTACGCATGACCCACATCGGGTGGCCGCAGGCCGAGCGCAGCCGTCCGGAGAGCAGCGAAACTGTCTTGATCGGCTTGCGGGTCCGGCTGCGTCGGGCGAGGGCTTGACGAAGGGCGGCTGCCCGTTCGGTGGTGAAGATGGCCGGTATGGGGATCGGTATGGGCGGCCCGTCACCAGGCTTGGCCCAGGCCCGATCAGGGCGACGGTAGGTCCAGGTACCCTCAAGTCCCTGGGCATCGTTCACCAGGTTGTAGATGGTCTGGCCGGTCCAGGAGAACCCTCTCGGGGTGCGGACCCCGGCGTGGTTGAGCTCCCGGGCGGTCTGGTAGGTGCTCAGCCCACGGTCGACGAGTGCTGCCGCGATGCGTTCCCATACTGGGACGGCGTCGGGGTCGATTTCGATCCGGCTGCGGCCTCGTTCGCCAGGGACAAGCCGCCAGCCAAAGGGGGGCCGACCGGTGATCCAGCGGCCTTCCACGACAGATCGTTCCATGCCGGCGGTGGTGCGCTCCAGGATGCGTTCGCGTTCGAACTCGGCCACTGAGAGCAACACGTTGCGCTGGAAACGGCCCGAGGGGGTGTCGTCGATGCGCTCGGCGATGGAGACGAACTCGATCCCGAGTTCCTCGAGTTCACCGATGAGGGCAACGGTGTGGCGGAAGGAGCGTCCGAAGCGGTCGTGTTTGGCGACGATGACAACGTCGATAATCCCAGCACGGCAGTCGGCCATGAGCCGGTCGAGGCCGGGCCGGTTGGCGTATTTGCCGGATACGCCGCCATCGACATACTCGCCGACGACCTCCAGCCGTCGGTTGTCGGCGTAGGCACGGCATTCGTCCATCTGGGTCTCCAAAGAAGTGCCTCGAACTTGTTCGAGGGTGGAGACCCGGGTGCAGATGGCGGCGGCGTGGCGTACCGATGGTGCCGGCCTGCGGTCAGAGGGCTTCCTCATGTGTTTCCTCCGGCGTCCCGGCGGCAGCAGTGGTCCGGCCGGGGTTGTGGTGGGTGTGGGCTAGACGCAGGGCAACGACCGCTTCGCCGAGTGCCCGGCGCCGGGCCGGGTCCAGGTCGGGGATCCATGTGACGATCGAGGAGATCCTCGACGCCACCTGATCGTCAGCCAGCGTAGTGGTGCCTTCTGCGTCCATGACTGCCCGCGCTCAGGTTTCTTCCCATGCGGTGCGCCGGTTGAGTTGGTGGGCGGAGGCGGCGGAGGCGGCCAGCCAGGCGTCACCGGCGGTCAGATGGCCGACGCCTTTGTATTCCCATTCACCGATGCGCTGGTCGGCGTCGTCGGGGTCTATGCCGAGCTGGCCGAGCCGCCACGCGTGGCGTCGGGCGCGCAGTTCGCCGAAGGTGGTCGACCAGTGCCTCGACTTGGTCAGCCAGTGCCCTCTGTAGCCGGCGCAGTGGGCCCATGCTCGCAGGTTGAGGTCTTTGAGCTGCGGTTGGGCGCCGAGTTGCCAGGCGACAGTGACCATGCGTCGAAGTTGTTCGGGCAGGTCCAGCTGGTGGAGGTGGTGAACGCTACGGAGCCGGTGGTCCAATAGCCCGTCGGTGTCGACCGATTTGGTGGTGTACTTGGCTAAGTACGCGGCCGCTATCGGGCGGCGCTCGGGGGCTATGACCTGGATGTCGGCTTGGGTTCCCCACCGGATGGGCCGGGCTGGGTCAAGCGGGTTCGGGACGGCCACCTTGGCCGCCGCGGCGACGAACGCTCCAGCCAGGTCGCGTTCGTCGAGGCTGGCCGGGCTGTCGTCGATATGGTCGAGGCGGGCCAGGGCGTGCACGTGGACGACACCGCGAGCTTGGAACTCGACCACCTTGGCGAACGACAGTCGCCACGATCGGCTGACCTTGCGCACCGGCAGGCCGGCGCTCGCGGCC
>Ga0302324_100002102_pt1 | contig 46996 bp, 40 predicted proteins | sample Palsa_T0_1_FD_201949 | JGI IMG/M metagenome (GOLD analysis project Ga0302324, IMG submission 201949) | Peat permafrost microbial communities from Stordalen Mire near Abisko, Sweden - Palsa_T0_1 | ecosystem: Environmental > Terrestrial > Soil > Palsa > Peat permafrost | place: Sweden: Abisko... | reverse complement strand
TACTTTGGCCTTCAGGCTGGGCGGGTGACTCTTGCGGGTTTTGGGCATTGACTCTCCTCTATTTTCAATGCCGCCGACCATCTAAGAAAGGGTCGTTTTTCTGTCCAAAAAATGGGGTCCACTACAGTGCGAGCGCAATGGAGACGACGCCATAGAAAGAGTTGCGCCTCAGATTGAAAGCGGAACAGCGTCTGCGAGGGTGACCTGGCGATACACGCCCCTGCCGGGGTTCGAAGTGTTTATCGATCTGCGGCGCCGTCAGCTTGCCCATCCAACCAATCGGCCGACGCCGGCCGCGCCTCGAATCAGGTCACCGAAATGATCGGACTGTCAGCGAATCCGCGGCATTGGAACTCTTCGGCGATGCGGTCGCTGGTACCAAGGCAATGCACATTTATGATGGCATCGCGATTGACATTGTCTTTCTTTAGAGGCCTCAGAGAGATATACCATCTTCAGAAACGTCCTGCGGAGCCTCGTTTTCAAAACCCTTTCCAACTCATCGCCCGAATTTGTTGGTGTTTCGAACGTATTCCCTGGCTTCACATCCCAACCGGAATTCGCGATGAAGTAAAACTGGCTCCCAACCAGTACCCCGTGCGTGGGATCGCCCAGCCCCTTCCAGTTCGCCTCAATCGTCTCCCAGCCCAAGACATAAGTCAGCTCCGCATTCAGATGCATCCTGATCAACCGCTCTGGTGCGGTTCCATTCTGGATCGCGATCATCGTCCTGCCTGCGAGATAGAGCCCGTCGATGCCGCCTAGAGACAGGTCCGGCGGATGCGCGAGCAATTTGCATTTTTTGGTGGCCAAATTGACAATGCCGATGCCGCGCGAATAATCCGGCACGAACAGCAATCGGCCGTCCGGACTCAGGGCCGGTGTCTGAGGCGAGCGGAATGTCCCGGGTCCAATCAGTACATCGATCCGATCTTGTGTCTGGTCCAAGACGTAGACCGAGCCGAGTGCATCCGAGACATACACTTCACCTGTTTTATTAAGCGTCATGTCCCCGAGCTCGTGCTTTTCGCCGGAAGGCAGATCGTAACGCTTCAGTAGTTTGCCGGAATCGAGGTTGAACTTCAGAAGCGCCGATTTCCCTTCATCGGCCGCGATGTGGCTCAAACCTTCCGGCAGCGCCACGGCTGTCGCCCAAAGGATGCGCCGCGTGGAGTCCGAAGCCAATGCCAGAATTGGCCATTCGCCTTCGGGCACGAAGTCGGCGACTTTGCCTGCCATGGATACCGAGACGATCTTCCGATGCCGCACGCTGCTCACGAGGAAGCGGTTTGTCGCATCATCGTAGACAATATCCTCGGCAATCAGATCCCTTTCGGGTAACGTTGCGAACAACGGCTTGCCGTAGTTGGTGCGGCCCCAGTCTTCAGGCGAGCCACAATCCTCTGAAAGTCGGGCCCATCCTTTAAATCGGCGAACGCGGGATCGGTTGCCGGATCAGCAAGCTGTAAGCCCATTCTCGAGTAAATCGAAAGCCAATCGATGGCCGCGCCAACACTCCCCAGGGAAGCCTCGACTTTTGCCAACCCATAGATGATGTCGCCTCGGCCATCGACGAGTTCCTTCAAGCGAAGCAGATGCCGACGGCACTCGATGAATTCCTTTGCTGTGCAGGCGCGATTTGCGGCGGCGACCTCTTCGGGATATCGTTCGGTCCACGAACGCTCCTGCGCCAGGAGAGTCATTGGAAGCGCCAATGCGGAAAGCAGGCCCATGTACATAGTTTGTTATACGGGTGCGTTGGCTTTTGGTTCCGCCGGCGTATCGCTGGCGGGTTCTGGTGCCAGGCAACCTCAATCTGCACGCGGTAACCATGCGGGACCGCGACATTTTGAACGAGGAGTTCGAGGCGGAATGGAAAACGCATCTGGAAACGCTTTCCGATAAAGAATTGCGCGACATGACTCCCCAGGTCGCCTTCTGCGGCTTGTTCGATCGAGTTCGGTGCGCGACCAGAGCCCGTAAAGCGAAGATGGCCCGCCGTCACCTGCAGCCGTAAACTAAAGAAATGCGATCCACCGTGCGTTCTCTTCGCCGCAGACCCGCGTTCGCGCTGGCCGCCGTTCTCACTGTCGCGCTGGGCGTCGGCGCCAACACCGCGCTCTTCGGCGTCATCTATTCGGTGCTCATTCAGCCCCTTCCGTTTCGCGATCCCGGCAAGCTGGTGCGCATTTGGGAGACTCATCCCGCTATCCCGCAATTGCAGGTGACCGCGCCCGATTTTCGCGACTGGCGCAATCAATCCCACAGCTTCGATGCGATGGCCGCGCACACGCTGGCGGCCATGAACACAACGACGTTGCTCGGCCAAGGCGAGCCCGAAAACGTGCATGGCGCCATGGCGACCAGCAATCTTTTTCCAACCATGGGCGTTGAGCCCATCCTGGGACGCAGTTTTACGGACGCCGAAGAACGCGCCAAACAGCAGGTAGCGGTGATCAGCGAAGGTCTTTGGCGGCGCAAGTTCGCCGCCGATCCCGTCATTGCCGGCAAGCAGATCCGGCTCGACATGGAATCGTTCACGGTCGTCGGAGTCGTCTCGCGCCAGCAGTCCTTTCCCGTGTGGGCAGATTTTTGGATACCGCTCTCGCTGATGGAACCCGAGCTTCAGGACCGCCGCAAATATCATCCGCTGGAAGTGATGGCGCGTCTGAAGCCGGGCGTGACAGTGGAGCAGGCGCAGAGCGAAATTCAATCCATCGCACACAATCTAGCCCACGCGTATCCGGATACCAATGCGGCCGAGGGCGCATACGTGATTCCCTTGGCGGGCGAGATGACCCGCGACGTTCGTCCTTCGCTGCTGCTGGCGTGGGCGGCGGTGGGGCTGGTGCTGCTGATGGCCTGCGCTAATCTAGCGCATCTCTTCCTGGCGCGACTGGTGGAGCGGCGCGAAGAGATGGCGATTCGCGAAGCGCTGGGCGCGCAATCGCGCCACTTGATCCGTCAGGTGCTGACCGAGAGTCTGGTGCTCGCAGCCGCGGGCGGAGCCGTTGGTGTCGCCCTGGCCGTCTGCGCCAGCCGATTCATCCAGCGGTTGGCCTCGGCACAAGTTACGCGCGTGGAATCGAACCTGTGGCAAGGTCCAGTCTGGCTGTTCGCCGTCGCGATTTCAATCCTGGCCGGTGTGCTCTTTGGACTCCCCGCCTGCTGGCAAGTTCTGCGCGAGCGGCGCCGACTCACTGCGTCCACGCGTTCCTCGGTACCCGGTCGAGCAGGTGTCGGACGGGTGCTCCTGGCCGGCGAGATCGCAATGGCGTTCGTGGTTCTGGCCGGAACCGCGCTACTGGCGCGAAACTTCGCCGCGTTGCTCTCGGAAGCGCCTGGTTTTCAAGCCGAGCGAGTCCTCGAGATTCCGAACCTTCCGTTGCCTGGCGATTTTGACAAGTCCGCGGCGTTCTTCTCAACGAGGCTTGCACCCGCCTTGCGGCGACTGCCGGGCGTTCAAAATGTGACCGCCGTCAACTCGGCGCCCATGACCCTGGGACCGGCGGAGCACAGCCGTTTCGCCACGCGATTCGGAATCCGGGGCAGAACGTTCGCTTCCGGCAGTTTCCCAGTCGCGCAAATGCGCTGGGCGACGCCGGACTATTTTCCCGTGCTCGCAATTCCGCTGCGGCGCGGGCGCTGGCTCACCGACTCCGCAGCGGATCAGGACTGCGTTCTCATCAATGAAACGTTGGCCCGCCGTTTCTTTCCCAATCAAGATCCCATCGGACAACAGTTGATCCTCGGCGTGATGGATTCCAAACAAAGCTCCAGCGAAATCGTTGGTGTGGTGGGCGACGTGCGCGATTTGGGATTGGATCAGGAAGTCGAGCCAACGTTTTACGAGATCTCCACCGGGCCGGTGATGACTGTCCTCGTGAAAACCCAAGCCGATCCAATGCAGTTCGGGAGTATGGCTCGCGCAGCCATCCGAGGGGTCGATGCCGAGATTCCGATTTCGAAGATCCAGCCGCTCGTTCAGAATGTCGCCGACTCGCTGGCCCGCCGTCGGTTCGCGTTGACGCTGTTTGGAATCTTCGGCGCGATGGCGGCGCTGCTAACGGCGGCCGGCGTGTACGGATTGCTCGCCTATTCGGTGAACGCGCGCGTTCGCGAGTTCGGAGTGCGGGGCGCCGTGGGCGCATCGCGTGGGAACCTGGTCGCGATGATTCTGTACGAAGCTTCCGCGCTCATCGCTCCGGGTCTGGCTGCGGGCCTGATCTTCGCGCTCGCATTTTCCAGCGTGATGAAGACCCTCATATATCGGATCTCACCTCTGGATCCTTTTTCGCTCGCAAGCGCTGGGGCGTTCCTTGTGTCGCTGACATTGGTATCAGCCTGGATACCCGCGCGGCGCGCCGCTGCGGTGGACCTTGCAACGGCGCTCCGGGCGGACAATTAGTGAATGGTTTCCATGCGAAGCAAAGGATCTGTTACCGCGGCGCCCTGGTCGCGTACGAAAAGAGCGTGCGCTGCAACTGGCTTGGTCGCTCAGCGGTTTGCAGACGCAAACCCCATCCGTCTCTCGATGTACTTCGTCGCAGCGAAGGGCAATCAGAGGATCTACCTTCGTCGCGCGTCGGGCTGGAATGATGCATGCTGCCATCGTCACTGCGCCAAACAGCAGAGCCATCGAACAGAATGTTAGGGAATCGAAGGCGCTGACGCCAAAAAGCAGCCCGCTGATGAGACGCTTGAGCGCCCGCGTGCAAGTCCCCGTGACCGATGGCCGCGCACACGCTGTCGCCCAAAAGTGTCAAGCTACAGTTGACGCCGGACAAGGCTCCGATTGCGTTCCTTCGCGTGATCAGTCCGGACTACTTGAGGACCACGGGAATTCCGTTTCTTCGCGGAAGGTCTTTCGCCGCCTCCGACACCGCGGACACACCGAGGGTTGCGATCATTAATGAAACAATGGTCACCGGCACTGGCCCGATCAGGACCCGATCGGCCAGCACGTCGTCTATTCACGCGAGCGCGTGGCTGTGGAAGTTGATCGGAGTTGCCGGCGATGTCAAATTCGCCGGCCTTGGCGTCGCGGGCCGTTCTCGGAAATGTATGTCCATTTCGCCAGCGTCCCGTTTTCACCATGTACGTCGCTGCTCGGACATCGGTCGACCCCGGCAGACTTGCGACGGCCGTGCGAAGAGAAGTATCCGCCATCGATCCGGCACGGCCGGTGGCCGACTGTCCTGACCATGGATGAAGTCATCGGGAACTCCGTTTCTCAGCCGCGTCTGCGAACTATCCTAATGGGTTCCTTTGCCGCGCTGGCGGTATTCCTTGCGGTGATCGGAATCTTCGGTGTCGTCGCTTTGTCCGTCTCCCAACGCACCGCCGAAATCGCCATCCGAATGGCTTTGGGAGCCCGAGGCGGAGTGTCATCGGGACGATTCGTCCGCCAGTCGTTCACGACCATTGGCATCGGCCTGTTCATCGCCTCGCCCGCTCCCTCGCGCTATCGAGAGTCCTTTCCGGCTTGCTCTTCGAGATCTCGTCCGAAGACCCCAGAACGTTCGCGTCAGTCCTGATCCTGCTCTGCCTCGTCGCCCTTACCGCCAGCGCCCTTGCCGCCCGACGAGCCATTCAGATCGACCCCATGATCGCTCATCGCGGGGAATAATTGATTCGTAAAAAAGATCTGCCATCGGATCGACGCGTGTAGCGCGCCGGGTCAGTGCCATAGGCGCTACGAGCGCGATCATCGCGAGTATAATGGACGCCGCTGCATAGGCCCTCGGGTCTTCTCATCAAGAGAACTTGCTTGGCCCTCCGCCCTTCACTGCCTTGGTGACGGACTTCCGCCATTCTGGCGGGTGGCACACTTTGCGCGCGGTGTACCCTTTTTCCTTAGCATTCTAAATGCGCTGCGAGTGAATTAGAAAACATGTTTGGTTGTCCCATCAGGTATAAATACTCTTGTTCGTGGTTCCGCTCCTTTGGCCGATTTTGAACCGTCCATCTTCGCCGTTGAGTGTTATTTGCGTCTCGCAAGAACCTCTAATACACCGGGCGTAATCATCCTATTACCAGGCGCAGCCTCGAAAGCATTGAAGGCCTCCCAAATTCCTTCGGATCGCTCCGGGTAAGATAGCCGATGTCGGTCAGCCGCCGCCGCCCGACATCGATGAACGTTCGGAGCCACGCCCAGAGCATCGTGTCGGATTCGACGATGTTAACAATTGGACGAACCTGGCGTTCGAACTGCAACTCTTCGAGCCAACACGGAAGCTGTCGCGCGATGTCGGGCTCGCCACCGGTCTCGCGCCAACTCGTCATCACGGCGCTTACAAATTCGTCTAGTGTCCTGTCTCAGATGCTGTAGTCGAAGTATTCGTGCAAAACTACGAAGCCGCCTGCGTCGAGCGCCGTCGCCACGTTCGCTAGAATCTCTCGTGGATTTCTTACGAAGGAGAGCACCCAGCGGCACCACGCGCGTTGCCCCCGCACTTCGGGAAACTTTCCCGTTTCCAGATCTACGCAATGACTGGAAATGTTTTCGCGCCGCGCAGATTCCAGCGCCCTCAGGGAAGCGTTCCGATTTATCGATTGCTATGACAAGGCCGCGCGGACCCACCGTTTCGCCCAGATCCAGCGCCGCATAACCTGGACCGGAGCCTACGTCCAGGATCGAGTGACCCTCTCTGATGCCGGCGGCTTGCCATGCGGCAAACACGCTCGGCCGCCATGCTCGATGCTGTACGCCGAGCCGCTGAATTTCCTCGTCGTGGGTTCCCAGAACGTACTGGTCTTCTGCTACTGTCGAAGCCATGTTGGGCCTACTATACGCCCCGTTTAAAGCAATTTCTATCGTTTCTTGCGCTCGAATTACTAACTTCTGTGCACGACAACATTTCTACCGGTGGTGACGGATGGCTGATGCATCAAAATCTCTTGCTGCATGAGGTGTTCGCCGTGAACGCTGACATTCGCAACACCCGCGAGGAACTGGCCGAACAAGGCAACTATTTACTTGACAGGTCTGCCGCTGCTGGCTCCAGTGGAAGTATCCCGACTTTCACAGAAGGAGCTAACAAGCAGAGCGCGGAGAGGACTACGCACCGCAACGGACATCGCGATCGGCGCTGGAACACGCGGCTGGGGACACTTCAGCCGATGCGAATCCGAAAGTGTACAACATGACCTACCATCAGAATTGGTCAACGGAACCAGCCAAGATCAACACTCCAGAAAATCAGGTAGCCTCGGTCGTTGGCCTGAATAACCCCGTCTTTGGCGCAAATTAACCCAAACATAATCTAACGGAATGTTCGGTTGTGGGACGTGGTGTCCTCTTCCGGGAATAATGGGCGTTCGCACGATTTTGTGCAAACGAAAATTCGGCTACGCGCGTACAAGACTTCATGAACGCCGGTGAGCAGATGTCCAACAAGACAAGTGGCGCGTGTCCGGTGACGGACGCTGCGGGAAGCACCGTACGCCGCCGCGACGTGACGGGGTTTTCTCTCACGGAGGCGGTATACCCAGCGGGCGTTTCTCTCGCGCGGCATTGTCACGCGAACGCGTATCTCACGCTTATACTGTCGGGAACCTACAGCGAAAAATACGAGCACCGCGAATTTATCTGGGGTGAAGGTGCGTTGCATCTTTTGCCAGCGGGCGAGCGTCACGAAAATCATTTCACGACTGCGGTGCGCTGTCTGCGCGTGAAAATCGAAGCGCAGGCCATCGAACGAATGAGCGATGACAGCCGACGCGTACTGTCGGCTCCGCACGAAATCGTGGGTCCGCTGGCTGCATGGCTTGCGAGCCGAATGCTCCGCGAGTTCAGAGAACAGGACGATGTGGCTCCGCTGGCCATGGAAGGAGTGCTGCTCGAGATGCTTGCCGAGAGCGCGCGACGCTCCGACGTTAGCGTTGGATTGTCGGCGCCGGCGTGGCTGCGGCGCGTGCGGGAAGCACTGGACGAATCGTATCTTCTGACGCCGGCGCTGGCCGATTTGGCAGCCGTGGGCGGCGTGCATCCGGTGCACCTATCGCGCGAGTTCCGCAAACGTTATGGCGTCACCATTGGAGAATACATACGAAAGCGGCGCATCGAACGTGCCAGTGAGTTATTGTCGAATTCGGGAATGCCGATGGCTGAGATCGCGAGCAGCTGCGGGTTTTCCGATCAGAGCCACTTCTGCGCGCTCTTCAAGAAGCATTCCGGCCTGACGCCCGCGAAGTTTCGCGACTTGTCGCAGCGCCCCCGCCTCACTGATCCTAAGCCCACCAAGCTGCTGCCGGCGGGTTTTTGATCACGATCGCGTTGAGGAATGCCGCGCTTTTCCCCGACCTTCCTCAAGCCGTGCCTCCGCTCACAAAAAGCATCGTGCCGTGAACCTTGTTGCGAAACGTGGCCGGGGAGCCATCGTCAAAGCTGGGGTCCCTAGGAATCCAACTTTGAACTCCGGGCCTCTCGCTACGATCATGTGTTCCAACGACGGGACGCGCTTCCAATTTTTCAGCCGTACCGATGTGCGTTGATTGTCTGATCTTCCCATAATGATCCATTGTTCCTACCGTTATAACCAGAGAAACTCGCAAGTTTCGGGTTTGACGATGGTAGTTGTCAAACGTCTTCGGGAATGCCCGGTGTTGCCAGTCATGAGATAGTCAGCGTCGGCAGCGCGGGCGCATTCCAACAAGCAGGTATCGGGTTCGTCGTTCTCCATGACACCTTCAGATACTTGCCTCGAAATTGGTTCGGCGCACAATTTTCCGGATGAATCCCGAACCGCATGCTCTCGGGGTGCTGAAACTACCCACCCACTTTGCCCACCCACAGACGCACTTTTGGTGCCTAGATTGACTTTTATTACAAATATATTGCCTGTGTCATCATGGTGTTAGGGTACGCCCCATGCCTCCGGAGCAAAAGGTCAGCCAAACGCCGCTCGATCGTCGCCGCTGGTGCTACTCGACCGTCGGCCCGGACAGCCTGGTTCGGGACCAGGAGGTCGGTGGTTCGAATCCACTCACCCCGACCAATTCTTTCAATAACTTACAAGCATCAGACACGAAAATAGCCCTTTCACTCGGCATTTGCTCGATGAAGCGAAGGTACCTTAACCGTCGGCGCGACGCTGGTGCCGTTTTGGGGCATGCCTGGTCCTCGTTCTGGCCCGGCGTACCACCGGGTCTCTTCTCCGTGCTCGGTGCGGCAGCGGTTCTCGCAGCCACCACACAAGGCCCAATCTCGACGGTGGTATTGATGATGAAACTGACCGGCCGAGACCGATCGTTTATCGTACCGCTATTGCTGGCCGTGGCTACTGCAACGCTCGTGGCGCGGACTATTGAACCTCGCTCGATCTATGACGCCCGTCTGACCGATGAGGAGGTAGAGGCATGCGAGCGGCCATCGCGATAGCCTGATCAGAGCGGGAAAAATCGATGTTCACGGGACCTCGGGATCACTTGTCGCGACCACACCGGCTTGCGGCAGCCTATATTCCGAGTAAGTCAGGACCCGATCGATCACCAGACTCTTCACGAAGAAGATTTTAGCGGCCGCTCGCACTTCGACGCGTTCTGGCATCCAGATGCCGCCATCGACGCGCGTTTGCTCCATCGCAATGTGCGAGCCGCGCAACAGGCGCACCAGGAATAATCCCATTGAAAACGGCTGAATCACCTGCCCGTCAACCTTGATCCACCCGAGGTCCTGTTTATCGACCCACAGCCTACCCGCGACCTTGGAGAACATATTGCCGTACTTGCCGTGGGCATGGTAGCCGGGATGCGGCGTGGCTTGAAGTACGTACGCTGGTCTGCCGTTGACTAACTCTTCGCCGACCAGCTGAAAGTCGAAGGCCTTGGGCACTTCCAGAACCAGCGACGCATTCTCCTCCTCTTCCTTGCGTAATGGCTCGGCCCGCTGCTCTGGAGTTTCCCGCTTCAACTTGTCGAGATCCTCTTTCTGTTTCCGTTCCTCCTCGGCCGAGGGAGGCCGTCCGTTGCGTTCCACGAGTTGCTCGAACGGAACGCCATTGACCAAAATCGTTCTTGATAGATCCACATCCTCCGACTTCACGTGCCCAGCCAAGTCCCTGCGCCGATCCTCGTCACGCTCCATATAGGTGTAATGAAGCCGCACCTGCCATTGCCGCTGTGTTACCGCGATCGATGACTCCATGATCTGGCGGACGTCCGGTACGCTGGAATGATTCCGGGTTTGGACCGGAACGGTGTCGTCCTGAGCGAAAAGAGCGGCGGAAGCCGCGAACATAATGATAGTTTTTGCATGCCCGCTGAACCGCAGCATCAAAAGTCCTTGCGGGAGATCCCCAGCTTCTGCATCATGGCGTTCAAGGTCGTGCGCGGCACCCCGAGGCGGGTAGCTGCAACGCTGATCACGCCACCGGTCTCCTGGAGAACGCGTATGATATATTCACGTTCCATTTCCGCCAGCGTGCCACCCGCGGTTTCCACCCCATCGGCCCGCAGTTCCGCCAAGGGAGCATGGAGCGTGGAGCCAGGCGAAAGGATGACCGACCTTTCGATGAAGTTCTCCAGCTCGCGGACGTTCCCGGGCCAGGGCCAACTCACTAAAGCCCGCATGGTCTCCGAGGGGATGGCCGCAACTTGCTTGCCCATTTTCCGGGCGTACTCCCGGGTGAAGTGTTCGGCGAGAGCGGGTATGTCCTCGGAGTGGTCGCGCAACGGAGGTATCGTGATCGGGAACACTTTGAGTCGGTAATACAGATCGCTGCGGAAAAGCTTGTCGCCCATCATCTGGGTCAAATTGCGATTGGTTGCCGCGACCAGCCGTACGTCAATGGGAATCGTTTTGGTGCCGCCCAACCTCTCAAACGCTTTCTCCTGCAGCGCCCGCAGCAGTTTGGGTTGCAACTCCAACGGGATGTCGCCCACCTCATCGAGAAACAAAGTTCCCCGGTGCGCCATCTCAAACCGGCCGACCTTCTGCGACAAGGCGCCGGTAAAGGCTCCTCGCTCGTAGCCGAACAGCTCGCTTTCGAGTAACCCGGTCGGAATTGCGGCGCAGTTCAAGGTGACGAAAGGAAGATTGCTGCGAGGACTCATTCTGTGAATGGCGCGCGCGATCAACTCCTTTCCCGTACCGGTTTCCCCCAGAATCAGAACGGTCGCATCGGTGGGAGCAACGGTTTCAACCTGACCTAAAACCCGCCGCAGAGCCGCGCTTCTGCCGACAATCTCCACAAAATTCTCGCCGCCCGCCTGGCTGTCGCCCTGCTCCGCCGCCGCGCCTCCGGTGAGGGTCTGCACAATGGTGATCCAGCGGAACGGAGATAGGTTCAATACCGCAACCGCCACCAGTAGGCCGACGCGAGTTCCGTCTTTGCGAATGTATTCTTTCTCAAAGGGCGTGCAGGCCCCGTACCGCAAGCCTTCTTCATGGGCTTCCGCATCCAGATGCAAGTATTCGGCAGGAGTGAGATCCGGCCAGTACAGCCGGCCCGCGACAAAGTCTTCGCGGGTATAACCGACCATCTGAAGAAACGCGTCATTCGCTTCGGTAATACGGTCGAACTCGCCTGAAACGACGCCGGCAATGGTTGATTCCTCCGCACGTTCTATCCGAAGCACGTGGCCGCATCGCAACTTCTCTTGCGCCGAGTGACGATTGCTGAAGTCGCGCACCACTCTCGCAAAGCCCTGCAGTTCCCCGCTTTCGGCTCGGAGGGCCATGGTAAGGACGTTGGCCCAGAATCGCGTCCCGTCCTTCTTCAGGTGCCAGCGTTCGTTTCCGAAATGCCCCTGCGCGGCGGCCTTCTTTAATTCCTCCTGTAACTTGACGCCCACAGCATCTTCATTCGAATAAAGGCGAGATATGGGCTGGCCGGCGATCTCCTTATCCTGGTAGCCATAAATGCGCTCCGCTCCGGAATACCAGGCGACCACCCGTCCGTCGGGATCGAACAAGTAGAGCGCGTAGTCGTTCACCCACGCTGGATCCTCACCCCCCCAAGCCCGCTTGGATTTGTCACGCAGCGCCAGTACGTGACGCACGGGCAGAACGCTTCCCTTCGCCGTGTATTCAACCTCTCGCACGCTCCCGTCGGAACCTACCAAACGGAACATGCCCTGCTGTTCGCCTTGTTCGAGGAAGGCCCGCCAGAGCCGATCTATTTGAGGCCTGAAGCTGGGTTCCGCGAAGTCGTCGATTCTGCGCCCAATGATCTTGTTTCTTGGAAGCCCGAACAGCTTCCCCGCACCGCAACTGGCGTCCCGATAGTTGCGGTCATTGTCCGCGATGAGGATGGGCTCGGCAGGCTGGAAGACAATCGCTTGGAACAGCAGTTCAAGCTGTTTTAGACCGTTGTCTAGTAGCCACTGGCGGCTCTGAGGCCCGTAGTCCGCGGAGTGCATAACTTCCTTCCTGATTCAGAACTCATTCAAGAGACAAAATATCTCATCGCGCCGGCCGGGAGGCGTTGTTGTTGCTCGGTCCGCTGGCCGACTAAGTTCAGGGCAGGCAGGAACACAGGGCAAGCTTATTATCCGGATGCCTCCTTGAGCATCGGATTGTGCCATCCGCGTCTCCGGAGTCAGCCTCTGGGCCAGGATCGTGTTCGATGGTCTATTGCCCTCAAACGTCCGATGCGGCACCAGCCGCTCCGGTGTGCCATCCGCCCGGACCTCTTCACGCGTCCGGCCGAATGCGAGCGCCTCGGCCCGCGCGAATACGTTGGCCAGCGGCAGGTCGTGGTGATTACCAAGCGGGTCGAGCTTGGGCCCCTGATGGATGAGTTGATAGAAGGAGTGCTGGCCATTGGCGCCCGGCTCGCCCCAGTAGATCGGTCCGGTCTGATACCGGGCGGAACGCTGGTTCTTGAGCTGGTACGCGGCGGTTGCTGGATGGTCATGTGGATCTCAACTGGCAGCTTTGAGAGCGGCGTCCTTCGACTCGATTTGGTTTAGCAGATCCTTCCAGGATGCGACGAATGATGCAGCGCCTTCCCGCTGAAGTTCGGCTGCAAGTGTTTCGTCGTCCACGCCGGCCATGGCAAACGCAGCGATCACCGTCTCGGCATCGCCCCCATCCACCGGCAGGGCCTCACCTAGCGTGCCGTGATCGGCGAATGCCAGCAGGGTCTTCTCGGGCATCGTATCGATAGTGTACGGCGCTGCGAGCGCCTTGATGTAAAAGACATCGGAGGCCTTGGGATCCTTAGTGCCCGTGCTCGCCCAAAGCAGGCGCTGCGCCGGGGCGCCGGCATGAGCCGCCTTCTGCCAACGTGGTGAAGCGAGCAGATCGCGGTACCTTTTGTAAGTGCGCTTCGCGATGGCAATGCCCAGACGATCCTCAAGTTCCTTCGGGACCTTCCCCATGACGGCTTTGTCCCAGCGGCTGATGAACATCGATGCGACAGAATGTATCTTCGGATCGAGCCCCGCAGCAATCCGGCGCTCGATTCCCCGCAGGTATGCTTCGGCTGCCGCGACATACTGTCCGGCTGAGAACAGCAGGGTGACGTTCACCGGCACGCCTCGAAAGATGGCTTCCTCAATGGCGGCGTGCCCTTCAACGGTTCCGGGAATCTTAATGAAGAGATTCGGCCGTTGCGCTTGAGCGTGGAGACGAACGGCCTCTTTGACCGTGCTGGCTGCGTCGTACGCCAGCGAAGGAGAGACCTCCAAAGACACCCAGCCATCCATGCCGGCGGTTGCGTCATGGACCGGTCGAAACAGATCGGCGGCCTGCCTCAGATCCTCGATCGCAAGTTCGAAGAAGAGCCCTTCGCCCGACTTGCCCTGCTTCCTCTTCTGGCGGATGGCATCGTCGTAGAAGTTCGAATTCTTGATCGCCAAGTCGAAGATGGAAGGATTCGAAGTAAGGCCCATAACCGAGAAATCATCAATGTAATGTCGCAGCATCCCACTCGTCAGCAGCCCTCGCGTGATGTTGTCCAGCCAGAGGCTCTGTCCGAAGTCGTGGAGCTGTTGCGTCGGGTTCATAGCTTCACTGTAAGTGAAGCCTCGTCAAAACGCCGTCAAAAACGACCGAGCTTATATGTCTGACCTTGGTTGAGAATGCGATTCAAATGTAAAGATCCACGATCTCCGCGAAGCTGACCGGATCGAGACTGGCGCCTCCTACCAAGAATCCGTCAATCTCAGGCTGCGCCTGAAGACTCTTTGCATTGTCGGACTTCACGCTGCCGCCGTACAGGATGCGGACGTTATACGCAGCGTCTGCTCCGAAGCTGCACTTGGCTTGAGCGCGAATGAGCTGGTTCGCATGGGCGGCGACCTCAGGCGTGGCTGTCTCGCCGGCCCCGATCGCCCAGACGGGTTCGTAGGCGACTACGATTCTTGCGAACTGCCCAGCCGAAAGCCCGCCAATGCCGCGCCGAAACTGTTCCGTCAGCACGGCTTCCACGTTCTTCTTTTCGCGCTCTCCAATGCAGACGATCGGATTGAGTCCGGCGTCTAACGCCGCCATGGTCTTCTTCAACACGCTCTCATTGGTTTCGCCAAAGTACCGGCGGCGCTCGCTGTGCCCCACGATCACATGCGAACAACCGGATTCGCTGATCATCGGGCCGGAGACTTCGCCTGTAAATGCACCTTCATCGGCCCAATAGAGATTCTGAGCGCCAATCTTTATCCTCGTTCCGCGGGCAGCGGCGACGGCGTTCTGAATATCGAGGAACGATGGGCAGATCACGATTTCGCAATGTCCGGAGTGCTCCACCAACGACCAAAAGCCGTCGAAGAACGACGTGGTTCCGGCGGGGTCCTTGTGCATCTTCCAGTTCCCGCCGATCAGAGGTGTGGCGCTTTTTCACCAAGTCCATTCAGATCGGTTCGCAAAACAGTGCCAACACGCGATGGAGCACATACGCTGGTTTTTGATCCCGCCTCGAAGGCCTTGCTCAAGAACTCAGTATCGCCATACTTCCGAAAAACGAGCTCTGAATGACCAGGCCTTTTCTCATCGATAGTCGCACGGACATTGAAATCTGCAGTGGTCTTATCGTTCTCACCGGTAGCGGTCATCGCTGAAAGGTCCGAACCTGGCATCTTCCGGAATGTATGGTCGCCAGGCCGTAAATCTTGCCGCCGATCATGAAGCTGCAGTCAACGTGCGATTGAATCTCCTCTGGTCGCACTATAAGACAACAAAAGTCAAAACGGTGTCAAAACACCCATCAAGAACACCCAGGCTACGAAATTCATGGCGTGAACGTCGATTTTCGAGCGACTAGCGCAAACCGGGCGGCCATCGAGCGGGAGACACACAAACTTGCTGCTTTGATTGATTTTTGACACCGTTTTGACGACGATTCCCCTACAGTGAACTTGTCGGCAATCTTCGGAAGGCCGTGAAAGATGACGACGTGGCCGGGCGCATCGCGGAGTGGCCGGAATCGCTGAAACGCGGCGATTGAACAGGTCGTGACGACACTGGTCGATCCGCCATGTTCTGACCCAGCCCACGACGCGGATCTGGAGGCATCTGAATAGGGTGAGCTACAACAAGAAGGGAAAACGTCGATGTCAACTGTTTTGATTGAAAGAGTTCGGCACTTGAACGAGAAGGAGAAGCCCTTGGTATTCGGCGCGGTAGAGAAAACTATCGAGAAGATTCGACAAAGAGCTTTCAGCCTCTTCGAGCAACGCGGTGATCTTCCTGGATTGGACTGGGAGGACTGGTTGCTGGCTGAGCATGAGGTGCTCGGTTCGGCATCGGCTGAGCTTTTGGAAAGTGACAAAGAGCTGAGACTTAGAATTGCAGTTCCTGGCGTTGAGTCGAAAGACGTAACCGTTACGGCCACACCCGAAAGCTTGATCGTACAAGCGCACGCGAGCCATCGTCACTCCGCGGCAGATGGCGAGATTCGTTTTTGCGAGTTTAGCGAGGACGCATTGTGCCGTCAATTCGGCCTGCCAGCATTGATCGACGTCAACACTGTTTCGGCATCGCTAGAAAAAGGGGTATTGAACGTCGTCGCGACGAAGGCGGGCCAATCGAGGGCGAAGTAAATCGAGCAGCCATGCCCTGGCATAGGACCCCGAAGTAACGACGAAGTCTGACGACAATGGTTGTGCCCACCGGTATCGTTCAGCAATTGCGGCGGAAGCTGGGCGAAAATGTGCTTAAGCTGCAAGACACCGCGGACGGGATCCCGACCTGCTGGATCGCGCGGCAGAATGCTCACGATGCTCTCCGCTTCGTGAAAGAGGAAGTGGACCAGCCGTACCGGATGCTGTACGACCTCACCGCCATTGATGAGAGTATGAGGACGCACCGTCAGGGGCAGCCGGCCAGCGACTTCACAATCGTGTATCACCTCCTGTCGTTTGGCCGGAACGAGTACCTCCGCATCAAAGTACCTCTTAAGAGCGGTCAGCCGCCCATTGATACGGCTACGGACCTCTGGCCCGCGTCGAATTGGTACGAACGGGAAGTATGGGACATGTTTGGGATCCGGTTCCAGAGCCATCCTCATCTGGAACGCATTCTGATGCCAAAAGGGTGGGTAGGACATCCTCTGTTGAAGGAACACCCCGTGCGGGCTACCGAAATGGGCCCGTTTCAGTTACACGACGACAAGGAGGAAGTCGAGCAGGAAGGGATACGCTTTCGGCCCGAAGATTGGGGCGTGCGGCCAGGCCGCGACGGGATGGATTTCATGTCCTTGAACGTCGGCCCGCAGCATCCTGGCACGCCCGGAGTGTTGCGGGTAGCTTTGCAAATGGATGGCGAGGAGATCGTAGACGCAGTGCCTGAAATCGGCTTTCATCACTGCGGAGCCGAAAAGATGGGAGAGGGGCAGTCCTGGCACACCCGCCTGCCCTACACCGATCGGGTCGATTATCTCGGCGGCTTCACGAACAAAATGGCGTATCTGATGGCCGTGGAAAAGCTGGCTGAAATCGAAGTGCCGCCACGGGCGAAGAATGCTCGGGTGATGCTGGCTGAGTTGTTGCGGATCATCAGCCACCTGGCTTGGTGTGGAACTTTCGCCCAGGATCTGGGCCAGTTATCGCCGATCTTCTCTACATTCAGCGACCGTGAACGTGCATTCGCCATCGTCGACGCGGTTTGCGGAGTACGCATACATCCCAACTGGTTCTGCATCGGCGGAATAGCGGGGGATTTGCCAAAGGGCTGGGACGCCTTGGTCCGCGATTTTGTGAAATACTTGCCACCCCACTTGATCGAGTACGACAAAAAAGTGTTGCGGAACCGGATCTTCAAAGCGCGAACCCAGGGAGTGGGAGCCTTAACCACAAAGGAGGCCATCGAGTGGGGCGTCACGGGTCCCAACCTGCGCGCCTGCGGTTTCGAGTGGGACTTCCGCAAGACGCAACCGTATTCCGGTTATGAGCAGTTCGAATTCGACATCCCCACCGGCCGGCACGGAGACTGCTACGACCGCGGCGTGGTGCGCGTAGAGGAAATGCGCCAGAGCCTGCGTATCATCGAACAGTGTGTGAACAACATGCCCGAGGGCCGGTATAAATCGGCCCAAGCTCTGGCATGCCCGTCGCTCAAAGAACAACCGGTGACTCCGCCGGGCGAGGCGCTCGGGGCGGTTGAAGGAACCGAGGGAAATAACGGCTACTACCTGGTGAGTGACGGCGGGATTACACCGTACCGCACTCGCCTTCGGACGCCATTGTTCGCACACATGCAGATGCTGCCGCAGCTGGTTCGCGGCCGGATGATCTCTGACTTGTTGCCGGTACTTGGCGCTGTGGACTACGTGCTGGCGGATGTGAGTCGATGAGGAAGAGTGCCAGTGCCGTCGTTGTACTCTTCGCTCAGTGCCCCGGCTGCGCCCACTCGATGACTTCCTTAATTGCATCGGGTTGATGCTGATCCTTTAGTCCGGCAAATTGATCCCGCGAATATCGATTCGTGATCAAGCTCGCGATTTGAGCGCCCCAACGCAGATGAGCCTGGGCCAGATCATCCGCCGCCATTTGGAAATGTCCGCGCGCGGCATTCACGCTGCCTAGCATGACCTGATTGTCCAACACCAACTGGCGGATCAATTCGCCTCCGGGAATCTGGAGCGGCCGGTCCCCTCCTGGGATGCCGGCCAGCACATACATCCCGTTCAGAGCCAGCGCGTCGAGAAGGTTGAACTCCAGCTTTGCAATTCCGGTGGCGTCCAGGATAAAATCCATTCCACCGATCTTCTTCTCCACCTGGTCCGCTGGCACTTCGCGGCCGTCTATATAGCGCCCGCCGATAGCGCCCAACCATTTCGGGCGCGCCGTGTTTGAATCTACCACGTCCAGCCCGTAAACTTCGCCGCCCCGCAAGACCAAGACCATGGCGGCAAGCAGGCCGACGGGTCCGAGTCCGGCAACTAGGCAGCGGCGCGCATGCAGCCAATCGGGAATTGTAGCTGCGTCTGGACAGCGCACCGTCTGCACGCGCAGCGCCTCATCGATAGCTTTTTCGACGACCGAAAGCGGTTCCATCAAGACCCCGACCGGCTCCAGTTCGGGTGGCACTCTCACCACGTATTGCTCTTGGTCGACGACGAATTCCGTTTGGTATCCGTCCAGTCCGCGGATGCCTCGCTCGCGGTACTTGCCGGTCTGACACATGTCGGCGCGGTTCATGAGACAGCAGGCGCATTCACCGCATCCCCGCCGCACGGTGAACACAGCGTAGTCGCCGGGCTTCACGCGAGTGACGGATGGGCCTACGCTCGCCACTTGGCCGAACATTTCGTGGCCGATGACCAGTTCCTTCTGGCCATCCGGGGCCTGAGCGCGGCCTCCGGACACTTCTTCCCGATCGGTGCCACAAATGCCCACTCGTATGATCCGGATTTTGATTTCATCTTTCGTAGTGATCGAAGGCTCAGGCCGTTCCACTAGATGCGAACCGGCTGTACCCGGAACGATAGCGATCGCTTTCATAATCCCAGCCTTTCGAGCAAATGGTCTCCAACCCGCAGCGCGTTCGCGATAATGGTGAGGCTGGGGTTCACGGCCGCAATGGAGACAAAGAAGCTTGCATCGACTACATAGAGGTTGTCCAAATCATACGCCTTGCAGTTCACATCCAGCGCCGAGGTCTTCGGATCGCGGCCGAACCGAACGGTTCCTGCCTGATGCGCGGTCCCTCCGATCGGAATGTCCTTGCCCAGGTAAAGCGAACGGTGCATTAATTGATCGTGTAAGCCGATATCGCCCAGCATTCCCTTGAGCTTCGCGGTGAGGCGTTTGTGTCCTTCGAGATTGGTCTCGTGAATGCTGAGTACGATCTGTCCATCCGGGTTGATCGTCACGCGGTTGTCGGGATGGGGCAAATCTTCCGACTGCAGCCAGAAGTCGATGGAGTGCTCCGCCAAATAGTCGAGCGCAAACTCGGGCTTCCAAACCGCCCAGCCGGGCGCCTCGCCTTTAAGCATTTCTCCATCGGACTTGCCGAGCATCTGAATCTCACCCAGCGGGTATTCCCAATCGTCGGAGCGAAAATAGAAGTCGTTCAATGCGAGAGTTTTTTGAAACACGGTGGGATTGGGATCCTTGGAGATGGCCATAAACGCCGAGCAGTTGTGGCGCATATAATGCCGGCCGACAACATCGGAGCTGTTGGCGAGCCCGCCGGGATGTTTGTCGTTCGCAGAACGCAAAAGCAGAGCCGCAGAATTGACCGCGCCACACGAAACCACTACGATATCTGCTGAGTATTGCTCTTCGGCGCCGTTACGCGTGACGATGACTTTCGTGACCACGCGTCCCGATGCGTCCGTTTCGAGCCGCTCCACGTAAGCTCCCGTCAGGAGTTCGACGTTCGAATGCTCGAGGGCCGGATTCACGCAGATCACCTGAGCGTCGGCCTTGCCGTTAACCAGGCATGGAAATCCATCAAACGCGGCGCATCGTACACAGGCGCTGGTATGCAGGGCCTTGCCGTCGGCTTCGTCCAACAAAATGCCGAGCGGTAACGGGAACGGGTGATGGCCGAGCCGTTGGAAATCGTCGAATAACTCCTGAATTCGTGGTGCGTGGCTTACCGGCGGATGGCGATAAGGCGTGCTGGCGGGACCTTCCGTAGGATCGATCCCATGCTCTCCGTGGACATGATAGAGGTGTTCCGCCTTCGTGTAGTAGGGCTCGAAGTCCTCGTAGCTCAGCGGCCAGGCCGGCGAGACGCCGCCGTGGTGTGTGACTTCTCCGAAGTCCCGTTCACGAAACCGTAACAACGCGGCTCCATAAACCTTCGTATTTCCGCCGACGTAGTATTGAATGCCGGGAAGGAACGCCTTACCGTCCTTGTCATACCAGGTTTCTTTGGCCCTGTACTTGGATTCGACGAAGACGGCCTTGGCATCCCAGTTGTCTTTCTCGCGAGGCAAGTATCCGCCCCGCTCGAGCAGCAGAATTCGTTTGCCCGATGGTGCCAGATGATAGGCGAGTGTACCACCGCCGGCTCCGCTTCCGATGATAATGAAGTCGTAATGATTGCTTGTCGACATGCCGCTTCTATCCGAACAGTGGCGCCAGCGATATGGAAACCAGACCTAGAACAAAAAGCGTGAACATAAGCGCGAGTAAGCGCTTCACCTCAGTGTTGGCGCCGCGAAATTCTTTCCACACGAAAACGCCCCAGATCGCGGAAATCATCGTGTTGCCTTCTCCAAGCGAAAACGAAGTTGCCGGACCAACCATGGGCGTGTAGGCTGCGACGAAACTGCAGATGGTCCCGGTTCCCCAGATGAGCCCGCCCAAAACTCCCCAGGCGTGAACCGTTCGGCCGCCTTGGAGATAGTCGTGGATCGCGAGCGGCGATCCGTTCACCGGACGCCGCATGAACGCATAATTCAGAGGGAAGTTCGACACAAGAGCGCCCAGCGCAAAGACGAAGTACACGGTGTACGGCCCAAGATGGTTTTCGTCGGTCAAAGCTTTCGCGACGAAGGGATAGAAAAGTCCAATAACCACGCCACACAGTAGACTCAGGACGATCCCTTTTGTTCCAGCCTGGGCGCTTTTCGCCAGTCCACGATAAGCCATGGCATTGGAGGCGATGGCAGCGCAGATCAGCAGAATCCCGCCAAAGAGGAGCAGCCGATTGCCCGCCGGCGAGATGGCGTAGTTGAGAACCGCGCCGATGACCAGGGCCAGGCCCGCGCCCAAGGGAAAGGCGACGGCCATGCCTGCCACCGAAATGGCGGCTACCAAAAGCAAATTTCCGAGATTGAAAATCATTCCGCCAGCGAATGCTTCGACCAGCGAGCGCGTACTCGCGGCGTCGAGATTGTGAAAGAAACTTTCCGGAGCAGCCGGATTCGTCCGGCCCATGGTGACACCGAACAGAATGGCGCACGCTACAATCCCCCACATGTAGTCCCAGTAGTAAAGCTCGAATCGCCATGTTCTATCGATCTTCTTTGTGTTGGCCCAGCTGCCCCAGCAGAGCATGCTAACCAGCATCATCAGGAGAGCGACCGGATAGGTGTGCGGCGTGTACATTGGTCAGGCGATTGACACCATAAAGTCGCGACCTTCCCAATGGTTGCTTGCCGTCCAGAAGAACGTAAAACGGATGGGCGCTTGCTGCGCCTCAGGAATCGGGATGTCTACAAAGTCCGCTCCCAGCGTGGTGCCGGAGGAGGCAGTGTCCTTCACCGTCCGCCATTCGTCGTCCGACCAGTGCAGCCGGAATGCAGCTTGCGCTTGAACGCGCAGCACATAGCCGTTTTTCACGCTTCGCGCCTGCCGCGTAAACTTCCACACTTCGAACAATTGCCGGCCCTTGCGATCGCCGAGATATCGTTCGGCAACTTTGGCAATCAGATCGGACACCTTCCCATCGCGGACGGAGCGAAGCAGCTTGATGTATTCGGCGTGGGCCCACATCAACGGCATGGCCGAACCGGTTGGACGCCCTCGATACATGTAGGACTGGGGCTGATCCGCAGCATCCCAGGCCTGCTCGGGCAAAAGGCCGGTGGATGAGGCTAACCCTTCCATGGCCCGAACGAACGGCTTGGGGTCGTGTCCCGCCGCCAACTCATAGTGGCCTCGTTCGCCTGTGAGCAGCGGCCACGCACGTCCCCGGCCCCAGCCTACAAAAGGACCACCATCTTCGCGTTGTCCATATCCATCGTGGTTGTAGCGGCGCCAGCAAGGGCCGAATGGAGTGTCCACTTTCAGCACGGCGTCCACGACTTTCAAGGAATCCACCATGAGCGGATCGTCGGCCTTGCGGATTCCATGCCGCACCAGTTCCAGAAAACCCGCATCCACAACTTCTTTGGCGGGAAATGCGTTCCGCACGCCGGGCTGTCGGTTCGCAATGGTGATAGTCCCTTGGTTCGGATCTTCGTCGGGGTTAGGATTGTCCGGCTGCTCCGGAAGAATGCGGATGTAATGCCGGGGCACGCCGGGGAGCAAAGTCCCTTCCGTTGTGACCGTCCAGCTCTCGACGTGGCATTCCAGGAAATCGGCGTATTCTTCTAGGTACTTCGCGGTCGCCTCATCGCCTCGTTCACGAGCAAAGCATGCGGCGCAGATCAGGGCGGCAATATTGGACGCAAGCGTGGAGGGCGAATATCCGCTGACCTCCTCCCAGCGTTCCTGCGGAGTGACGGGGCCATGCCGGACCAGATAAGCAGCCGCTCGCGAGACCAAGGGATATGGGTCGAAGTCTTCGAGGGCGTTCTCGCGTCTGAGCCGCCAGGCGAGCAGAATGGGAAAAGCAACTTCATCCAGTTGGATTCCCTTCCAATAGGGCTCGCCGTCAATCCAGAAGTTCTGCGCGAACCCCCCGCTCTTCTCCTGCGAGACATCCAGATAGATCAGCGCTCGTATGGGTGTGGCGCGATCCCCGGCGGCCAGCATGGCATTTGCACTGTTTACCATGTCGCGCGTCCACACCAGGTGGTAACCACCCTGATCTTCATCGCCGACGGCTTCTCCCCATGGAATGGCGAGCGAGGCAATGAACGCGCCGGGATACGATTTATCTTCGTGAGCGCGGAGCAAACTACAGCTCGATCGATACAAGTTCCCTCCATCGCCTGAAACCTTGTCCAGCGGCAGGACGCCGGCGCTGGATCGCTCCCATTGTTCCGCGTAGCGCTTGGAGTGCTCAGCGAAAGGCATACTCAGCGATTGAAAGAGCGTTGAAATGGCGTGGTGCTGGCTGTTACCGAACGCCAAGCCCAAGGTAAATTCGCGGGTGCCGGCTAAATCCAATTCTCCGGTGAGCGCTATGTTGCCATCGGGGGCATGATCGAACTCCCAGTCCATTTGAAAATTGCCGTGCAGGTCCGTCCAGCCGTCGCTTTTCCCGACGTAACCGCACGATACACGCGAAAAAGGAACCGTGGCCGCGAGCGCCAGCCAAGTACCCTTTCGTTCGGCAAGCAGCACCGTTCGGCCCCCCACGTGTGCCACGTAGCCGTTGTTGCCCCAGCCTCCCACCTCAATATGAGGTGCGCAAAGAGCGTACAGCTGCAGCTTGGAGATGAAGGATTCGTCGCCGGTTAGTTTGGTGTGTTGAAGAACGCACGCCAGGTGCGGGTCGGTGATGATCTCTTTGACGATGGCATAATGCCCGGCCGGATCCGAATTCGTGCAGCGGTATCCCAGAGAGTGGTCCGATAACTGTTGCAGCGTAGACTCGAGATTCCGCTTCTCCTCGTGGAAAAAACTCTTGCCATCGGTGATGAGATACTGCAGGTCGCGAATCTGTGGCCGGTCCACCGTCGGATGGTAGACTTCGGTGATGATGCCGTTCCAAAACGTAAACCAGACCTTGCTGGAAGCTGCATAAGCAGTTCCCACGGCATCCTTCGCTCCGTGCGTCCATCGGGGCTCGATGCCGGGCCATCCAAAAGCCTTCTGAGTGGATTGATTCATGAGTTTCATTTTCCTGGTTCGATTGCTTTAGATAGCGCTCGATCCAACGGACAAGGCAAGCGTGGAAGGTGAAACGGCGCCAAAAAACGGCAGTCCTGAGGACTCGTTTCTTCCTTGGCTGACGACAGGAAAGCATGCCAGGGCGCACCAAGGACCAAAGCCCCTTCGATCTGAGGTAACTGCCTGTCAATAACAATTATCTGCTGCTCACCCCGGCGACCTGCTCGCGCTGCGCCTCGTGGACGGCAACCTCCATCGGGTTCGTCGTCTGCAGGATGCCCCTGGCCTTGGCCACCTCGTCCCCTGTGCCATGAGCCAGAAGAAGGAATTTGTCGGACTTGAGCGCCGTCTCGTATTTCACGACGCTGTCCTTCGGGATGCCGATGCTATACAGTCCCGCGCCGAGCGCGCTCAATCCGCCTACCACAACTGCGCCTTCCAGCGCGCCGATGATCCAAGCGACTAATGGACCGGCTACCAATATCGGTCCCAAACCTGGAATGACGAAAAAGGCGGCTCCGAACAGCATCCCCCAGATACCGCCCCAGAAGGCGCCCATCTTGCCCCAATATTTCATTCTGTCGCCGGTGTTATAGTACCCGACGACGTGCTCGTCGGTATGATAATCCTTGCCGACAATCGACATTTTCTTCATATCGAACCCAGACTTCTGGAGTTCCATCACCGCTTCCTCTGCTTGAGCGTGGGTTTGATAAATTGCTACTACCGAGTTCGTTTCAAACATAACTGACGTTCCTTTCTTTCCAGATCAAGTTTGGTTACCACACGAAAAAGGCGGCTCCTTCGCCCGGCTCGCGGATCCGGCCGGCCAGCACCGGACTACCGCGCACCGGGGTCATGCTCGCGCGAACGACACCGGATAACTGCGGTTCCGGACCACGGGCTTCCTCTATCCCTGTCGCGCCGTGCCGGTTCATGATATCCGCAGCAGCGTCCACCTGCTCGTCCGCCCCAGTCGCGAATACCAGGCCGCCTCCCCGCCGCAGTCCATCGACATAAACTTGGGACTCCGCTTTGGTCGCCCCGATCCTGGCCAGCTCCCGGCTCAAGTCGACTTCAAAATCGAGACGTGGGAAGCTCATCACCCCGGTGACCTCGAAGGTCGCCGGCTCGGTCAGCGTGCGAACCTCTTTCCGAGGAAAACCAAGGGCCTCAATCTCGCGGACAACCCCGTCCACCAGGTCAGGTTTCACAAATAGTCCAACTGCTGTCTTCGGCATATTATGCCCTCCATGGCAAAGTGCTCAAATCTACACTCGCGAAAGCGCGTCGAGAACGGGTTCAGATGCCTGAGCCCTGGGGAAAAGGTTCATTACCCACATGCGCTGGCCTTCGTGAAGCTCCTGCAACCTCACCTCGCGCCCGTTCTTGAAACGCACTGCATCGCGATAGGTGCCGGGCGCCTTGATTCGCGTAAATGTGGCCAATCCGATCTCGCCGACTCCGATAGCGAGATGCAGCTGTTCGGGAATGTCTTCTACAACCAACCGGGCGCCTGCCGGAATGCAGACCGCGCGAACAGAATCCCGCTGCGCCGGGGTGAAAAACAACTTCAGCCTGATCCAAAAACTAGGGGGCCGGCGTGTTGGCGGGTCGGTTGAATCCGGCGCAGCGAGGCCCAGTGAACCCGTTCGGAACCTGTGCACAACCAACTGCTCACCCTCCACGGCCATTCAATTTGGAACGCCCATTAGCGAACAATCACACATGACCTAATGTTTTCATTCCGCAGATCTCTAATTGCACTGATCGCCTCCCTGGGCTAATTCTTCTTGCCAAGCCCCGATATCGCGTGACCAAGATCATCGATGCCCTTATCCACTTCTCCCGCCGCGTATTCGCCCCCCGCGGTGAGCTTTTCGGCTAGCAACCTTGTATCTCTAACCACTGGGGAAACGCCTGTTTTGGCCTCGCTGCCCGCCCAGTCGGCGGACTCTTCGAGATTGAGTGCTGCGGCTTTCATCTCATAGCCCGCTTTGGCGGTCTCTTTCTTCTGCCAACTCCCTTTTGCCTGAACTTGGTGTGACTGCGCTAGAGCGCGGTCTGCGCGCCCCCAACTCTGATCCATCTCGACGATGCTTTTCACCCTCCAGTTGGGCGTCATATCGACGGCCAGCTTTTCTAGCTCTTGTGCCGACGAGTCCAGCGACTGTTTGACGTCCCCGCTCGCGCGGCTGGCCTCCAGCTGAACGAAGGCTTCTCCCTTGCGGATTTCCTCGGCCGCCTTGCCATAGTCCTTTGCGAGAAGCGCTGCGTGCGCGTTCTGGAAATGCCGATTCGGTTCCTCAGCGTAGGGATACCAGGACGACTCGTCCACCACCAGCCAGTCGGTTGCCAGATCGGCACGGTGGGCCGTTGCAATCACGGCATCGAACCGCTTCACTCCGACGGTCTTTTTGCTGTCCAGATCGGTGGCCAATGCGCTTAGTTGCTTCATGGCAGCGTCGATGTTTTCCTTTAATCCCCGAGAGGTGCCCGAGGTTTGCTTGGACAGGAGCTCCGCGGTGGCACGAACATCGGTGGCTGCGGCGGCCGGGTCTTTCATCATGAAAGCTTTGCGCGCGGATTCCAGCTTTCTGCTCACGCCATCGATTACCGGAATGTAGTCCTTATCTTGGACTACGATCCAGCCTTCCGGGGTCTTGGAAGCGATCTCCGGTTTGGAACCGCTGTGACTGGTGGCTACAACGGGAATCTTCGCCGCCGCGCTTTCGCCGCCGCCACTCTGGGCGAACGCAGGACCTACCAAGATCAGCGCAGTCGCGCTACAAGCAAGAATCATTGTCTTCATGTCAGTTCCGTTCCTCATTGCCGGATCGCAGTTGGAGCTGGCGCCGCCAGCAAGCGCTTGAGCGCGTCCATCGATTTGCCGAAGTCTCCCCAATTGCCCTGCTGCATGGCCTTCTGGGCATGGTCGAACTGTGCTCTCGCCTGCCCCAATTCCGGCTGGCCACCGGGCGCCTGCGCGCCGGGAGCCTGCGCGGAAATCCCAGGTTGCTCGGTCCCGAAGACGGATTGGATGGCCTCATCCAGAGTAGGCTCCATGGCCACTTTGTCCCCCGAGATCACGATGACGCGCTTGAGTTGCGGGAAGTCCGTGCCCTCCGCCGTGAGATACAGCGGCACCACATAAAGGAAGGAGTTCTCGATCGGAACCGCGATCAGGTTTCCACGAATGACTCTCGAACCTTTTTGGTCCCACAGGGTTAATTGCGCCGCGATCGCTGTGTTCTGATCGATCATGGCCTCTATTTGCATCGGGCCGTAGATCAGCTTGTCCTTCGGAAGTTCGTAAAAGAGCATCTTCCCGTAATCGGGGAAATCGGATCGGGCGGCCAACCAAGAGATCATGTTGTTTCGCTTCTGAGGCGTGAAAGGGGTCATCAGGAGATATTCCAGCGTGTCGCTTCCAGGGAGCTTCATCAAGATGTAATAGGGCTCCATGGGCGCCACCTTGCCGGCGTATTGTTCTTGGGGAAGCACCCACAAGTCCTCGCGGTTGTAATATACCTGCGGATCTGTCATGTGGAACGTTCTGTATTGGTCGGCTTGTATGGAAAAAAGATCCTGCGGATACCGCAGATGCGCTTTCAGATCCGGGGAAAGCTGATTCAGGTCGTGGAAAACTCCCGGAAACGCGTCCCGGTAAACCGCCAGAATGGGATCGTTCGGATCCATCACGTAGAACTCGACGGTTCCGTCGTACATGTCCACAACCACCTTCACGGAGTTGCGAATGTAGTTCAAGCCTTCCTGAAAGTTCGCCGCGTGGGGGGTGGAGTAAGGAAAATGATCGGAGACCGTGTAGGCATCCTGGATCCAATACTGTTTGCCCTCGCTCACCACGGCGTAGGGATCTTTGTCGAGGCGCAAAAACGGGGCGATCTGCTGCACTCGCTCTTGCACGCGCCTCCAGATCTGGATCTTGCTCTCCGGCTGCAGATAGGACGTAAACAGTATGTTGACGTCGGCCTGAGTCCAGGTGAACAACAGACGTTTCCATAAGCTGTCGAGCGGAATACCTCCGGTTCCGGCGTAACTCGTGTAGACATTCTGATTCCCTTTGGGGTAGTCGAACTCTTTGACGCCCGTCGCGACAATTCGATATCCCGGCATCGACTCACCGTAGTAAATGGCGGACTGCTTTATGGTCAGGCCGAACGAAGATTCGGGCGGGATATTCTCCAGAACGTACTGCGGAAAGCCTCCACCCATCGTTTTCGAAACGAAGCTCATCACTAAGCCAAAGCCGTGCGTGAACTGTAATTTCTCGTTCACCCAAGTTTGGGCTTGCGCGGGTAGTTCCGGGGAGAGCTCGCGCGTCGAAAGCATCACCTGGTGATAGCCGTCCGGCAGGTGGTAGCGGTCTACATCGACCCCGTAAAACTGATAATAGAGCCTTATTTCCTGGGCTTGTTGGTACATCTGAAGCAAAGGACGGTAATCCCAGAGACGGATGTTCTGGATGGTGTCTTGATTTCTCGCAATCATCTCGGGCGTCAGGTCGGCTAGCGCCGGGTAGGATGTTTCCTGGATCTTGTCGAGGCTGTAGGCAGTCCGGGTGAACGCTATGTTGTCTTTGAGAAACGGAGTCTCGCGAGCCAGTTCATTCGGCAGCACCTCGAACCGCTGAAAGAGGGCCCGTACCACCCAAACGGCGACGATGAACAAGCCAACGTAAATTCCGGTTGCGATCACGATCGCTCTGAGCCGCGGCCGGAAGATATTAAACACCAGCAGCACGCACAAAGCCACCGCAGTGGCTACCATGACCCAATAGGCGATCCGGGTGACATGGTCGGCGGTGTAACCGGCTCCATAAACGACTCCCTGAGTGGAGTAAAGGAGTTCGAAGTGATCCAGATAAAACCCCCATCCCCAACTGGCGACCAGGACGCAAAACAGGATGGAGAGATGGGGAGCGATTTTCGAGCTCCAGGCTTGCATTTGTTTTCTACTACCGCTGAACTGCGGTAATCCGAAGTACGCGTAGCACGCCAGGACAGCCAGCAACGCGATCGCCGCCAATGTGGTCAGGCTGCTCTGCAAAAGCTCATAAAAGGGAAGACGAAACACATAAAACCCAGCATCGCGCCCGAAGAGAGGATCGGACAGCCCGAAGGACCCGCCATAACGAAAGCGGAGATACGTGTCCCATTTGGCATAGAACATGAGCGCAAAGAACAGAGCCGCGACAACCGCCATCGCTCCCGTCGCCAGCTTCAAGAACGTGGGAGACATCTGGACGCCGAGTCTCGCGGCCATCGCGGACTCGCCGGTCAAACCACTGACGCGGAAAGTGGCGCCGTTTTTCACCGCAAGGCGAAAATTGATCCAGAGGTACAGAAGGGCGAGCACGAAAGCCGCGCCAAACAGTCCCCAGCGCACGGAGAAGAGTGTCCAAAAGACGCCGCCGTAGTTGAGTTGTTGCATCCACAGCCATTTCTGAATCCAGCTAGGGATGAACGCCAGCATAGCGATGACCAGGATCGCCCCGAAAAACGCCAGTCGTATCGGCCGCCCTGTCCCCCTTGGCCCCCCTACCCTAGGCGGCGTTTCCCCGATTACATTGTGACTTCCGTTCCGATTCGGCTTTCCGTCCGCAACAGGTTTTGACGGCTCGACGTGTGGAGGCTTCTCGATCATTGTTCTATCGCTCCGTTCCGCTTCCCGGCATATAGCCATGCCCAGTATGAAGCGGAGAATGTCAAAGCGCCGTCAAAACATAGATCCTCAAACAAGGCTCGCCTGACGGGGCGATTAGAGCTGTCTGAAGGCGTAATACGCAAGCAGAAGGACCAACGACCCGATAACCGCTGCGAAGAGACTAATGAGGTTGAATCCGTTTACACTGGCGGGGCCGAAGGTATAGTAGGACCAGCCTCCGGCCATGGCGCCTACAACTCCAAGCAGGATGTCGGGGAGAATTCCCCCGTCCTTTTGTGCGAGCCGGCTGCCGATGAAGCCGGCCGCCAGACCGAGAACTACCCATGCCACAAACGACATGGTCTTTTCCGCCTGCCTGGTTGATGGATGTAACAACGAGTCAAGCGCCCAGCCATAACCGTCAATTGCAAATGAAGAACAGAACGTAAGCGCAAGCAGGATTCGCCCCGCGCCTTTTCGTTGGGGCATATTCACCTGTGAACCTTCACAACCAAGGCCAGTATGAAGCGAAGAATGTCAAAACGCCGTCAAAACAAGGATCCCGGTCAAGCGCCCCCAGGTCTTCGAGCTCCCTTTTTGACGGCGTTTTGACATTCTTCGCGATAGATTTCAAGCATGGCGTCAGTGGGCCAAGTTGAATGAAATTCAATGGAAGCGATTCGCACAACCACCGCTGGGGGTTGATTCTGGCCGGAGGCGACGGAAAGCGGTTGCTCCCGCTCACCCGAAGTATCGCTGGTGACGATCGGCCCAAGCAGTTTTGCCCCGTCCTAGGTAGCGAAACACTCTTGCACCAGACGCAACGGCGGGTTTCGCGATCGGTTCAGTCGTGGCGCACTTTGCTGGTGTTGACGAGAACACACGAGCCTTTCTACGCCGATGAGGTCGCAGGCATTCCATCATCGAGATTGTTGATCCAACCTTCCAACCAGGGTACGGCGCCAGCGATTCTCTACAGTCTGCTGCGCCTCCGTGAAATGGACCCGGAGGGTGTCGTCGCCTTCTTTCCTTCAGATCATCATTTTTCAGACGATGAGGCTTTCACCGGCCATATCGATTCGGCCTATGCCGCGGCCGCGACGCGGCCCGACGTGGTCGTCCTGCTGGGGATTCCGCCCGAAACTCCGGAAATGGAATACGGTTGGATCGAGCCCGGCATCCCTCTAGGCGCCCCTGTGCCGGAGTCGGTTTGCCGCGTCAGCCGCTTCTGGGAAAAGCCACACAGAGCACTGGCTGCGGAATTGATGGAGCGTGGTTGTCTGTGGAACAGCTTCGTCATGGTGGGCCGCGTTCGCGCGTTCCTAAATCTCATCCGGCAAGCGCTTCCGCGTCTGATCGAAGCCTTCGAATCCATTCGGACATGGTTATTTACGGCGTACGAGAGTACGGCTTTGAACGAGCTTTACTCCAGTATCAGCGCCACCAGCTTTTCTCAGGAGGTGTTGTCGGTGCGCCAAAATGACCTTGCCGTGCTTCGCGCAACCGGTCTTGGTTGGTGTGATCTGGGCGAACCAAGCCGTGTGCGCTCCGTATTGAAGCGCAAAGGCGTCGGGACAAATGTTTGAGTTCATCGCAGTTCACATTCTTGAAGGAGGTAAGAAACCATGTGTGACTATTCGCTGATGGCGATTCCAAACCGGTTGGCGGTTTCCGGAGAGGAACTCGTCGTTCACAAATTTGAGGAAGGATCGATTGGGCTGGCGTCACCCTCCGATCTTCGAAAAAGGCAAGAGTACCGCAAGGTCCAATGCCGCGGCTTCTGGCCAAGGATCAAGCAAGTATTTAATCCTCCACAGGCTCCAGCGATCCCTGCAGTCTGTATCCCGCCGGGAGCTCGCTTGATGATATTCGACATTCCAGCACAAATGCAGCACGAGTGGGGTTTTCCGACCGACACGGAGGAGGCCGTGTTTACTCAGATTACTGCGGCCGTAAAGACTTTTCGGGACGCAATCCGCTTTCGAAACGGAATTGAAATTCTATTACAGAGATTGAAGGAAGGCCAGAGGGTGCGCGTTTTGGATCTTTCTTCGGCCCAGGAACGGGAAACAGCACCAACGGGGCAGCGCGCGATCGCACGAGTGGCATAGAGTTGCGCTTTTAACTTGACATGCGTGGCGTCCCAGCCACGCACGGGCAATACCGGGGGGCCGATCGACAAAAGAAGAAAACCATGAGAAAAACGACTGCGATCACCTGCGTTTTTCTCGATATCGGCGGCGTCCTTCTCACCGACGGATGGGATCATCATGCCCGCAGACGGGCGGCGAAAAACTTCAAGCTGGACTGGGCCGAGATGGAGTATCGGCATAATCTGAACTTCGCCACCTACGAGGAGGGAAAGATCGTACTGGAAGAGTACTTAGGGCGGGTAGTCTTCTACCAAAAGCGCCCGTTCACCCGCGCTCAGTTTCGGCGCTTCATGTTCGCGCAATCAAAACCTTACCCGCAGATGATCGAGCTTTCCGCTCGGCTCAAGGTCCGGTACGGATTGAAGATCGCCGTTGTCAGCAATGAAGCGCGCGACCTGAATGCATATCGGATTCGCAAGTTCAGGCTGGACGGGTTTGTGGATGCCTTTATCTCTTCCTGCTTCGTCCACATTCGCAAGCCCGACGCGGAGATCTTTCGCCTTGCGCTGGACATCGCCCTGGCGCCGGCCCGGCAGGTACTGTACATCGAAAATACGCCGATGTTCGTCCAGATCGCGGAAGGCTTGGGGATTCGAAGCATTCTTCACACCGATTACAAGTCCACCTGCGCGAAGCTGGCTTCGTTCGGATTTGAGAACGAAGGACATCCATGAAGCCGGCGAATTCAGGCATCCTGACAATTAACGGCGGCTCGTCGAGTATCAAGTTCGCGCTGTATCGGGACGGAGAACCGCTGAAGCGAGGGCTTTACGGCAAGGTTGATCGCATCGGCCTGAGCGGGACGAATCTGACGTTCGACAGCCCGACCAGGAGTCAGCATGACAGCCGCACGCTTGCCGCCTCCGATCACAAATCGGCGGCGATTTTTCTGATGGACTGGCTGGAAGAGCGGAAAACCTTCGAATCGATTCAGGCTGTTGGACACCGTGTGGTCCATGGCATGCAGCACACCGCGCCCGAACTGATCACCCAGGAATTGCTGGACGATCTGCATGGCATCATCCCATGCGATCCGGATCATCTGCCCAGTGAAATCGAACTGATCGAAGCCTTCCGCCAGCGCCATCCGAAACTGCCCCAGGTGGCCTGCTTTGACACGGCGTTTCACCGGACCATGCCGCGTGTCGCCAAGCTGCTTCCCATCCCGCGCCGCTACGACGCCAAGGGAGTGCAGCGCTACGGCTTCCACGGTTTGTCTTATGCCTATCTCATTGAAGAGCTCGCCCGCTTGGGCGACCCGGCAGCAACCAGTGGCCGCGTAATCCTGGCCCATCTGGGCACGGGGCAAGCATGGCCGCCGTGCGAGACGGCAAGAGCATCGACACCAGCATGAGCTTCACTCCCACGTCGGGATTGGTGATGAGCACCCGCTCGGGCGATTTGGATCCGAGCCTGGCGCCGTATCTGGCGCGAACCGAAAAGATGACCACGGAGCAGTTTTACAAAATGGTCAATCACGAGCCGGGGCTGCTCGGTGTCTCCCAGATCAGTTCCGACATGCGAGACTTGCTCGCGCACGAAGCCGATGATATTCGAGCGTCGGAAGCCGTGGCGCTGTTCTGCTATCAGGCGAAAAAGTGGATCGGCTGCTTCGCCGCCGCGCTGGGTGGATTGGACACGCTGGTCTTCGCGGGGGGCATCGGGGAAAATGCGCCACGCGTCCGCGCGCGCATCTGCGATGGACTCGGCTTCCTCGGCATCGAAATCGACGAAAAGCGGAACGCGGCGACTGATGCCTTGATTTCCACCGGCGCCAGCCGGGCCAAGGTTCGCGTCAGTCGAACGGACGAAGATCTGATGATCGCGCGCTCCGTCAGCCGCATTCTCAAAACCGACACGGTGAACAAAGGACTAATTCATGAAAACCAACACGCTTTCTCCTGAAGTGCTCCACAAGAAACCCGACGCGGTGAACGACAAGGAGCTGAGCACAAAAACCAATACACTCAATCCGGAGCTGCTCCGGAAGATCAACGCCTATTGGCGCGCCGCCAATTATGTATCGGTCGGCCAGATTTATCTGTACGACAACCCGCTGCTGAAGGAGCCGCTGCAGCTGTCGCACATCAAGCCCCTGGTGGTCGGGCATTGGGGCACCGTGCCGGGCCAGAATCTCATCTATGTTCATCTGAACCGCGTCATCAAGAAGTATGACCTGGACATGTTCTACATCGCCGGTCCCGGCCACGGCGGCGCGGCGCTGGTGGGCAACGTTTACCTGGAAGGCACCTGGAGTGAGATTTATCCGAACGTCACCCAGGACGAACCCGGGCTGAAAGAGCTATTCAAGCAATTCTCGTTTCCCGGCGGGATTTCGAGCCACGTTGCACCCACGACGCCCGGATCGATTCACGAAGGCGGCGAACTGGGGTACTCGCTCAGCCATGCTTTTGGGGCCGCGTTCGACAATCCCGGTCTCATTGTTGCGTGCGTGATTGGGGACGGCGAAGCGGAGACGGGCCCGCTCGCGACGTCATGGCAGTCCAACAAGCTTCTCAACCCGATCACCGACGGAGCGGTGCTGCCGATCCTGCACCTCAACGGCTACAAAATCAGCAATCCGACCGTGCTGGCTCGCATCGAGCACGAAGAGTTGGATCAATTTCTACGCGGCTGCGGCTGGACGCCGTACTTCGTGGAAGGCGACGACCCGGATACGATGCATCAACTCATGGCCGCCACCATGGAAACCGCCATCGAGGACATCCGGGAAATCCAAAGCAACGCACGGAACAAGAACGACACCACGAGGGCACGCTGGCCATTGATCGTCCTCAAGTCACTCAAGGGCTGGACGGGGCCGAAAGTAGTGGATGGCCTGCAAATCGAGGGCACGTTCCGGGCGCACCAAGTCCCGCTGCTGGTGGATCCCGAGCATCCCGATCATGTGAAGCTGCTCGAGAGCTGGATGAAAAGCTACAAGGCCGAGGAACTGTTCGATAAAAATGGCCGGTTGATTCCAGAATTGGCCGAACTGGCGCCGAAGGGCGACCGGCGGATGGGCGCCAATCCGCACGCCAACGGCGGAATTCTGCTGCGCGATCTGCGCATGCCGGACTTCTGCGTCCACGCGGTAAACGTGCCATCGCCTGGGGCCGTCAACGCCGAAGATACGCTCGTGCTGGGTAATTTCCTGCGCGACGTGGCCAAGCTGAATCAGGATCAGCGTAATTTCCGTATCTTCGGTCCCGATGAGACGCTCTCGAATCTGCTGGGCGCGGTTTTCGAAGTCACCAACCGCCAGTGGGACGCCCGCGAAGCAAAGAATGATGAATTCCTCGCGCCCGCTGGACGCGTGCTGGATTCCATGCTCAGCGAGCACCAGTGCGAGGGCTGGTTGGAAGGATATCTGCTCACCGGGCGCCACGGGCTCTTCAACAGCTACGAAGCTTTCATTCGCATCGTCGACTCCATGTTCAGCCAGCACGCCAAGTGGCTGAAGGTATGTCTGGAGCTGCCCTGGCGGCGGAAGATCTCGTCGCTGAACTATCTGCTCGCCTCCCATGTCTGGCAGCAGGATCACAACGGATTCACGCACCAGGATCCCGGATTCCTCGACCACGTGATCAACAAGAAGGCCGACATTGTGCGCGTCTATCTGCCGCCCGATGCCAACTGTCTGTTGTCGGTCTTCGATCACTGCCTGCGCAGCCGGAATTACGTCAACGTAGTGGTGGCGGGCAAACACGCGCTGCCGCAATGGCTGACCATGGACGCCGCGGTGGTGCATTGCACGGAAGGAATCGGCATCTGGCAATGGGCTAGCAACGATCAGGACGCCGCCGAGCCGGACGTCGTAATGGCCTGCTGCGGAGACACCCCCACGCTGGAGATTCTGGCCGCCGTTTCCATTCTTCGCGAGCATCTGCCCGATCTGAAAATCCGGGTGATCAATGTCGTGGATCTGATGAAGCTCCAGTCCGCCAGTGAGCACCCGCACGGCCTGAGCGAGAAAGACTACGACTCGCTCTTCACCCAAGACAAACACATCATCTTTGGCTTCCATGGATACCCATGGCTGGTTCACCGGCTGACCTACCGCAGGACCAACCGCAACATGCACGTCCGCGGCTACAAGGAAGAGGGCACCATCACGACGGCCTTCGACATGCGGGTGCAGAACGATCTGGACCGGTTCCACCTGGTGGAAGACGTGGTTGATCGCGTGCCGCACTTGGGCTCCAAGGTCGCGTACCTGAAGCAGATGATGCGGGATAAGCTTATCGAGCACAAGCATTACATCGACAAGCACGGCCAGGACTTGCCGGAGATTCGTAACTGGAAGTGGAGCACCCCCAAGTCATGAAACTCAATGGCGGCCAGTCCAAGGCGAAGCCCGAAACGAAGCCGGTGTCGGCGCCGGGAGCGAAGTCCGATGCGCAGAAAAACCTGAAATCGATTCCCATGGAGGAGCTCCAGAAAAAACTGAGCTCCTCGCCAGACGGTCTGAGCGGGGACGAGGCGAAAAAGCGGCTGGCTCAGTATGGGCCCAACGAGATTCCGGAAAAGAAGGAAAATCCGTACCTGAAATTCCTCTCCTATTTCTGGGGCCCAATTCCATGGATGATCGAAGGGGCCGTGATTCTGTCCGGTGTGGTTCGTCACTGGCCGGATTTCTTCATCATCCTGCTCCTGCTGTTATCCAACGCAATCGTCGGATTTTGGGAAGAACACCAGGCGGGCAATGCGATCGCCGCGCTCAGGAAGCAGCTGGCAATCAAAGCCAAGGTCAAACGCGACGGGAAATGGACTGATCCTTCGGCGAAGGAACTGGTGCCGGGCGACGTCATCCGCCTGAAGCTGGGCGACATTGTTCCAGCCGATGCGCGCTTGCTGCCGGGCGACCCGGTAGAAGTAGACCAGTCCGCGCTAACCGGCGAATCTTTACCCGCCACCAAGAAGCCGGGCGACGCGGTATTTTCCGGATCCATCATTCGCCAGGGCGAAAGCGAAGGAATGGTCTATGCAACGGGTACGGACACCTACTTCGGGAAAACCGCGCAGATGGTGCAGGGACCGGAATCGGTCAGTCATTTCCAGAAAGCTGTGCTGAAGATCGGCGATTACCTTATCGTTCTCGCAGTAGCCCTGGTGGCCTTCATCATCACCGTCGCCCTCTTCCGTCACGATCCGGTCATGAGTACGCTGGAGTTCGCGCTGGTCCTTCTGGTGGCCGCGATTCCAGTGGCGATGCCCACGGTCTTATCAGTGACCATGGCAGTGGGCGCACGCCTTCTCGCTAAGAAGCAAGCTATTATCACCAGGCTTTCGGCCATCGAAGAACTGGCCGGTGTGGACATCCTTTGCTCGGATAAGACCGGCACTCTGACCCAGAACAAGCTGACATTGGGCGATCCATTCAGGCTGAATGGTATTCCCGCCGATCAAGTCATTCTCTGGGCCGCGCTCGCTTCGCGCGCCGAAGACAAGGACACCATCGACCTCGCGGTAATCGGCGGCGTCAAAGACGACCAGACCCTGAAGGGCTATCAGGTGGTCCATTTCCAGCCGTTCGATCCGGTGCATAAGCGCACCGAAGCCACGGTGAAAGGCGGGGACGGAAAGCAGTTCTATGTGGCCAAAGGCGCCCCACAGGTAATTCTCAACATGGCCACCAACGCCAGCGAGGTAAAAGCCGGTGTCGAGAAAGCGGTCGACGAATTTGCTGGACGCGGCTTCCGTTCTCTGGGCGTGGCGCGGGCGGAAGAAGAAGGCAAGTGGCAGATCGTGGGCGTGTTGCCCATGTTTGATCCCCCTCGCCCCCAGGCCAAAGCGACCATCGCTAGCGCCCGCCAGATGGGCGTCAGCGTCAAGATGGTTACTGGCGATCAGATGGCCATCGCCAAAGAAACGGCCAAGCAGCTCGGGATGGGCACGAATATTCTCGATGCCAGCGGATTAGGCGATATCAAGCATCACGAGACGGCGCAGGCCGCGGAAGCAATCGAAAAGGCGGACGGCTTCGCGCAGGTTTTCCCCGAACATAAATACCATATCGTGGATGTCCTGCAGCAACGCGGCCACATCGTCGGCATGACCGGCGACGGCGTAAACGACGCTCCAGCCCTGAAGAAAGCCGATTGCGGCATCGCTGTTTCGGGCGCGACAGATACGGCCCGCGCGGCGGCCTCCATCGTCCTACTGGCGTCCGGCCTGTCGGTAATCATCGACGCAATCAAGGAGAGCCGGCGCATTTTCCAGCGCATGAACAGCTACGCGATCTACCGCATCGCTGAGACCCTGCGCGTCCTGTTCTTCATGACGCTGGCGATCCTGGTGTTTAACTTCTATCCAGTCACCGCGGTGATGATCGTCATGCTCGCGTTGCTCAATGACGGAGCCATCCTGTCCATCGCTTACGACAACGTTCATTACAAGGACAAGCCGGAGGCGTGGAACATGCGCCTGGTGCTGGGGGTCTCAACGGTGCTGGGTGTTATCGGAGTGGTGGCCGCGTTTGGCCTGTTTTATCTGGGTGAGCGCGTATTTCATCTTGATCGCGCGCACATCCAAACCCTGATGTACTTGAAGCTGTCCGTGGCCGGGCATCTGACGATCTTTTTGACCCGTACGCGCGGGCCGTTCTGGTCCATACGCCCCGCTCGGATTCTATGGATGGCGGTGCTCGGCACGCAAACCGTTGCGACTCTGATTGCGGTTTACGGGCTGTTTATGACGCCCCTCGGCTGGGGCTGGGCGGCGTTCGTTTGGGGCTATGCACTGGCTTGGTTCCTGGTGAACGACCGCGTGAAACTGCTCGCCTATCGGATTTTCGATCCTACGAAACCGGCATTGCTGGCAAAGAAGTTGGCCAAGCAGCCAGTCGATCTTACTCCGGCGATCGCCGCGCGGGCTTATGAAATCTACGAGGAGCGGGGCCACCACGATGGCCAAGCGGATCAAGACTGGCTTGAGGCGGAGATTGAGACGAAGAAGGATCGGGAGGAACATAACAAGGTCGGCTCAAGATGAAGACCAGTTCGCGCGATAAAAGAACAGTGGACCGCTTGCGCGGCGGAATAGCTCAACTGAAGCGCGAGAAGTTTCAATTGCTGCAACTGATCGCTGCCGCGCCAGTCGGCTTCGCGCTACTCGATCAACGTCTGCGATTTGTCCTTATCAACGCCGCTCTGAAGGTCATTGACGGCCAATTGGCAAATCAGCACGTCGGCCAGACACTCCGGCAAGTGATGCCTGATCAGGCTTCCTCCCTCGAACCGTTATGCCGCCAAGTCCTCCGGGACCAAATGCCAATTCTCAACGTTCAGGTCTGCGGTAATCCGCTCCACGGACGCGCCAATGCACGAGTTTGTTTGGCAAGCGTTTACGCCGTTCATCTCGATAGTAAGACGTTGAACCTCGGGCTCATCATCCGGGACGTTAGCTCGTACAAATTGGAGACGGTCGGCCACTTCAGTTCTCTGATGACCGACGACGTGAACGCAGTTTTGTCCTCCATAGCGGGGAACTTTAACGTAACGCTTGACCATCTGCCAGAGGCTCACCCCGCGTTCACCTGGCTCAAGAATGCACTGCAATCCAGCGAGAAAAGTGCGCAGTTGATCCGCCACCTGCTGGCCCTCGCCCGCAAAGGCGGCCCTCTCCTGACCGGCCGTGAACAACAGATACTGCAGCTGATTTCGGACGGCAAGAGTTCCCAACAGACCGCGAAGGCTCTGAGAATTAGCTTCAAGACCGTGGCCGCACATCGCGCCGCCGTCATGAAGAAGCTTGACGTTCATGAGACCGCCAGCCTGATACGGCACGCCGTCCGGCAGGGCCTGATCCAGGCTTGACTAGAGACCCGGTAAATGACCTATACGTATTAGACCAGCGCGCGCTGCTTCTCTCTCGGCATTCCTCTGTAACGCGTTGGGCTAGCGGTAAATAGCGACAATCGAGGCGTTCGGCTCGCTTCGTAGTCCGATGGCTCTTGCCCCGGACAACCGACCGATAGCGCGCTCGCCCTAGGTATGCTACAAAAATGGATAATTGTGTGCGACGAATGCAGCCAACTTGTCGACGCTCGACGATGCGAGAGGTCCACGAATGAGCTCGTTCGATTCCTGCCAGCCCCGTAGTGATGCACGCATACCAGGTCTACCGCCTCAATCCAAGCTTGTTGCTTCCATTCTCCTACCACGCTCAATCGACCGAATATACCAAATCCTTGGTAGGGGACACGTGCGTGTCTCGCGGTAAATTTGAAGAACGAGCGGGTAACAGTGTCTTCAATGGAACGCAGTGGCGATGTATCTTCGAAAGATGTGATTGATGGAAAAGCAAGGGCCACGAGTACTTCTCGTTGACGACGAAGAATCCATCCAGCAGACTCTCAGTGCTGTACTACCGCCGGCGGGCTACACCGTTTATCAAGTTCGCAGCGGAAAAGAGGCTGTGCGGAGAGTTCAGTCGGTCCGGCCTGATTTGATTCTTCTCGATCTCGGCTTGCCCGACATGGATGGCAAGGAAGTCATACGAGACTTAAGAGAGTGGGCTATCGCACCCATTATCGTCATCTCGGTTCGAGACGAAGAATCCGAAAAAGTCAGCTCACTGGATATTGGCGCTCACGACTACGTCACAAAGCCATTTACCATCCCAGAATTGCTGGCGCGCATGCGCGCAAGCCTGCGTAGCGTCGGTGCAACACAAGATGACATTTTCACCCTGGGTGATCTCAAGGTCGATTTGGGCCGGAGAGAGGTGTTTGTTGGCGAAACGCCGGTGAAACTGACGGCCACCGAGTATGACCTTCTAAAGGTGCTAGTCCATCATGCGGGCAAAGTCCGGACGCATCATCAACTCATTCACGAACTCTGGGGTAGAACCCAATACCAGGATGCAGTACACCTTCTGCGCGTGACCCTTAGCCACCTCCGGCGCAAATTACTGCCTGATCCCACAAAGCCTCGGTATATTGCGACCGAACCGGGAGTGGGATATCGGCTGAGGACGGAAAGCTCGGGCTACTTTGGGAAGACACGGCGCCATTCTTGACCATTTCATCGCAGGAGCGTGACGAAACTTATGGATGACAGCTCTGCCCAGAAGGCGACGGAGCACTCACTAAGATCCCTCCTTCGTTTGAGCGAGAAACTGAACTCCGCGCCGGATCTGGATAGTTTGCTGGATACTCTGGTCGAACAACTGCTTGAGCTGACCGGGGCGGAGAGTGGTTGTGCCGGGCTGCGCACATCGCAAGGGATGTCGTGCAGCCACTTTCTTCAAGGACCCAGAGTTGTACCGCTGGCGTATCATTGCGCGCCTGGGGTGGGCTGGGCAGGCTGGCTCATCGCGCAGGGCGCTCACTATGTGACGAATGATGCGGCGCACGACCCGGTGATCGTACCGGAAGTGCGTGAACGTCTGGGGGTAGGATCCGGCATTGCTGTCCCGATCATCGACAGCGAAAAGGGCGTGATTGCCTTTTTCGAGGTCTACAACAAGAGAGGTGGCGCCGGATTTACCGATGCCGATCTCGATCATAGCCTTGCGGCTGCGCAGATCGCATCGCTCGCCATCCACAATCGCCTGCTGTACCGAAACCTGTCGGCCCTGGCTGCGTTTAGCCAGTCTCTCACTGTCACCAGCGATCTCGACCAGATCCTTGAAGTCGTTGGACATCACATTGAAAAGAACTTCAACCGGAGCTCCGTCATTCTCTTGCCAGTGAATGGTGGACTGACTCCGCGCTATCGCAGCACGGAGTTTGTCCTTAGTGAATCGGAACTAGCCGCGGCGACGTGGTCTTGGAAACATGCGCAAGACGCCGGACGCTCAACCGATATTCTGTCCGCCGTGCAAGCTCATTACATGCCTCTGAAGGCGAGGGGACAAGTCATCGGCGTGCTCGGACTCCAAGTCAAGACGGGAGCTTGGTTCTCCAACGTGCAGCGCCAGCTTTTCAGCGCTTTTCTTAGTCAATCCGCACTCGCCATCGAGCGAGGAGTTCTGGAACAGAAGGTGCGCCGTCTCCGGTTTCTCGAGGAGTCGGATAAGGTGCAGAACGCGGTGCTAACTGCGATTTCGCATGACGTCCGCGCGCCATTGGCGGCCATCACTGCATCCTTGAGCGGCTTGTTGACCTCCGATGGTGAGCTGGATCAGGACGTCGAGCGCCAACTTCTGGAAACCGCTGACATAGAGGCGAGACGGTTGCATCGCTTGGTGAATAACCTTTTGAGCATGACGCGTCTGGAAACCGGTGTTTCGACCGTGAAGACCGAACCGTCTGACCTGTTGGATGTCGTGAGCACAGCCCTGGAAGAACTGGGGGCGTCAACGGGTCAGCGACAGGTCTCCTTCGACATTCCCGACGACCTGCCTCTCGTTCCCATGGACTTTGGATTGATCACCCATGTGTTCATCAACTTGTTAAGCAATGCTTTCAAATATTCTCCGCCCGATAAGCCTGTTGAGATCCGGGGCCGCATCATCGATGGTCAACTAGAGGTCTTGGTTGTTGATCGGGGCGTTGGTGTCCCTCCGGGAGATCTTGGCCGGGTCTTCGATAAATTTTATCGGGTAGCAGAACTCAGCCCACCTAATGGCCTTGGCCTTGGACTTGCCATTTGCAAGGCGTTTATTGAAGCCCATAACGGGCGGATCAGCTTGGAGAACAATCCGATCGGTGGGACCATCGTCAGGTTTGTTATACCCGCGTAGCCTCAGCGGAACATGCGCGCCAGGTAGGCTATGAGGAGAACCACCAATATAGTGCCGAATCCGATGCTAGCGCCGCCACCGAAGCCCCAGCGCCGATGGCCATAATACCCACCGCTGAGACCCAAAACCAACAGCAACAAAACGATAAATAGCATCAACGCTGTGAATCTCCCTTTCGTACTTTTTCACGGAAGCCTCGCACGCGTCCCGCATTGGGGATCAACGCGCGTGAGCGCGGGAACGCAGTTGGTCCGGCGCTTCATGCGGCCGATGGCTGAACGCTGCTACAGATTCGCGAGGTGCCGCCGTTCGCTCGCGTCGCGCCACTTCGAAGGAGCCCATGTAGAGTCGCGCCGTGTTGCTCCACACCATCGTGCGGCCCAACCCGTAGGCTTTATCGCTCATCGCGGTCCGGCGTTTTTCATCGCGCAATAACCCTCTCAGCTCGCGCGCAATCGCTTTCGGGTCGGCGAAGGGCACGAGTATGCCGCGCTGGTCCCGGAGCAATTCGGCGGCATGCCGATAGGGCGTGGAGATCACGGGCTTGCCCGCGCCAAACGCATACGCTAACGTTCCGGACGTACTCTGGCCTTCGTCAAGATAAGGCGTAATATAAACATCCGCCGCTCCAATGAACTCGGTCAATTCCTTCAGGTCCACAAAGCGGTTGTGAAAGATGACGTGGTTGTCGAGTTTGTTTTCTCTGGCGATGGCCTGAAGGCCGAGGCGGTAGGCTTCGCCTCGCGTCCGCAACTCGTGAGGGTGGGTTGCACCCAGCACGATGTAGACCACGTCGGGAAACTCCGCCACGATGCCCGGGAGCGCATTGAGCACATGTTCAATCCCCTTGTTCGGCGACAGCAGCCCGAACGTGAGCAACACTTTCTTTCCGCCCACGCCAAACTGCTCCTTGCAATAATGCGGAGCGACAAAGGCCACGTCGGGAATACCATGCGGGATGAGATCGATCTTGGCCGGGGGCGCCTGATAAACTTCCTGCAAAATCGTTCGTCCCCGCTCGGTCATCACCACCAGCCGGGTGGAGTGCGCGATCAATTTCCGCATCACCCGATGCTGGTCGACGTTGGGCTCGAGGAGCACGGTGTGGAGCGTGGTGACGGCCGGGGCTTTCAAGTCGCGCAGCAGAGCCAGTAAGTGGCGGCCGGCCGGGCCGCCGAAGATTCCGAACTCGTGCTGGACCGAAACAACATCCACGTTGCTGGAATTTAGGAAGTCGGCGGCCCGCCGGTAGGATTCAAGATCCTGCTCCTCGATCTCGAAGCGAACCACGTCCGGATACCGATAGCATCCATCGATATCATTGACCGGCACCGCGAAGCATCGGCTTCGAGGATGCCGCGCTGCCACAGACTGAAGCAGGTCGGATGTAAACGTGGCGATGCCGCATTTGCGCGGCAGATAGTTGCCGACAAACGCGACGGTTCGAATGTTCGACTCAGTTCGTTCACGCCGCATGGAGGAGAATTCCGCGGAGAGATTCGGTTCCCTCCTGCCGGTCCTGATCGGCAGCCTCTTGGCATTGGATACAACGCGCCGCCCACGGCACGGCCGCGAGGCGTTTGGGGCTGATTGCCGCTTCGCATTCCAGGCATGTTCCAAAGTCGCCGTCCTGAATCCGGCGCAAGGCGTCTCTTACGTCACGCAGCAGGTTGGACTCGCGGTCCACGTTGCGAATCGCCAGATCCCGTGCCGTCGCAAACTGAATCTCGTCCATTTGGTCTGGGCACTTCTCGATTGCGATTCCGTCCCGGTTTCGCAATACCTGAACCAGCTCAGCCTCTTGGCGTTCTAGGACCTCTTGGAACCCGTTTGTCTTGCTATCTGTCTTCATGGCCGTTCCTTTCGGCGCATGGGCCGAGTATCGTCCTCTGCACGAGGCGGTCCATAATGGAACCCCTGCAATTAGAAGCTTGAGCCCGCCGACCCCTAGCGCGCCAGTGACGCTATCCGGCCACGTGACCGTATATCGTTAACGTCGCGCTACACCGTCGCTCGGCCCTTCCTTTGCTCTGAGGAGAAGCATGAAAACGCTCCAAGCGCGTTTCTTCTTGTTCGCGATAATGGTCGCCGGGACTCTGGCAGGGTGCTCAACACGCTCCACGAGGGCCGCCAAAAATGACGCCAATCTGCGTACGGCAGCCCGCGATAACGTCTTTATTACCGCGCGGACCGACCCCAGGAGCCATTGTCAGGGATACACGGATGTCTATCTGCAAAATAGTTCATCGCGGAGTATCTCGGTAGATGTAAAGCGCTCGGATAACGGTGACAACAAATCCTCAGTAACGGCCTACACTATTGACCCCACTCCAACAACGCGCCCCTGGCAACCATGGACGGGCGGCCCGAGGAACTCTGAACTGCATATCGGTTGTCAGTTTGACGGTACCAAGACCAACACCTTCACCATCACTCGAGCCGATTACTTGAGGTGATAACTTCCGTTACGGGTGGAAGTTAAGTTATGGCTCGATTCGTTTTTGACATTATTTTGACGATGATTCTCGTACAGTGAAGCTGTAGTGATCGCACAAAATAAGGAGCGTTTCCATGAACAAAGACAACCACGCAGTTGACGCGCACACCGCCGCTGCGCAGGAACATGAGAACACCGCCAAAAGCCATCGCACGGCGGCGGAACACTGTAATAAGGGCAATCACGAAGCCTGCCAACACCATGCGAAAGTGGCGCTGGATCAATCTGTGAAAGCTCACGAGGCGTCGAAGCTGGCCCACGAGAAATCGTCTCAGCCGGCAGCAGTCGGTGCGAAGTAGTAGACCGGCGAGCCCATCGGATGGCCGGTGGGCTCTTCCAGAAGCTTAGAGGTGTCGGTCGCGAAAAATGCGATTCGGCAAACTGCCCAGGAGGGCAAACAAAATGTTAAGGAATACTACGCAGTTGGAAGGTTTTACAATCCGAGCTACGGACGGCGAGCTTGGAACCGTAGATCAGCTCTATTTCGACGATGAGACCTGGGCCATCCGCTATCTCACGGTAGCAACCACCTGGCTCGGTGGCCGGCGGGTACTGATCTCGCCAATTTCTGTCGTCCATACGGACTGGCGAGACAAGCGAGTGGATGTGGCGCTGACGAAAAAGCAGGTGGAGAATAGCCCCAATATCAACATGGACAAGCCTGTCTCCCGACAGCACGAGCTCTCGTACTTTGGGTATTACGGGTATGAATATTATTGGGGTGGCCCCTATTTGTGGGGCTCATCCTACTACCCTGGGCGCTACGCTACTCCGAGAACTGCTTCCACCGAAGCCCTGGCGGACCAGATAGAGAGAGAGTCGGGAGATTCGCATCTGCGCAGTACCAAAGCCGTCACTGGTTATCACATTGAAGCCTCTGACGGGGAAATCGGCCACGTGGACGGATTTATCGTGGACGATGAAGACTGGGCCATTCGCTACATTGAGGTGGCAACGAAGAATTGGTGGCCGGGCAAGAAGGTGCTGGTTTCGCCCGCCTGGATTGAACGGGTGAGCTGGGAGGATTCTAAAGTCTACGCCGGCCTCTCCCGAGAAGCCATCAAAAACGCCCCGGAGTTCGTCGACTTCACCCCGATCACTCGAGAATATGAAAATCGGCTCTATTCTCACTACGGCCGTCCTCCCTACTGGCTGCACGAAGCCGAACACAGGGCTTCTTTGTCCCTAAGCGGCGTTTAAGTTGGTGTGTGGGCGTTCGTGAAACGCGGATGCCCATAATTTGCCCGCGCTGCTGCCGTTCGAAGAATCTTCGCGGCAATTCTTCGGTTCATCGATGAGCGATCGTTTTGACAACGCCGCTTTCGAGATAATCGTTGATGTTCTGTTCCATTTCAGCCTGAAACTGCGGCGCCGGGCCTACCAGCTTTTCAGCGTAGACTCTGAGCGCGATTTCTTTGAAGACGGGAAGGGCAACCCTGCCGCCAGTTCCTCCTGCTCGAGGGAACGATTGTTCAAACCCGATACGCACCGCGATGGTAATCCCTGCCGGACCGTAAGTGGAGCCCACGAAGAGCGCATCCCTGAACTCGTTTGTCGTTTCAGTTTTGCCCATCACGGCAATCGGGAAACCGCTGGAGTCCAGTGCGTGAGCCGTGCCAGTGGGCAAGCGCACGACGCCGCGCATGCCTTCCTGAATGAGCAAGAGAGCGAAGCCCTCGACATGAACCGGAGACGACGCGTGTCCACTTTCGACCATCACCTGTCGAAAAGACAGCAGTTTTTGGTATTTACCAAAACGCAAAGCAAGCGGAACGGACCGTTGACGACCTCCTGTCCGCGGGGTTCTCAAATGACGATGTTTCGGTTTTGCTCCCGGACAATAAGGGCACGAAAGACTTTGCCCACGACAAGAGCACAAAAGCACCCGAAGGTACAACGGCCGGCGTTACGACCGGCGGCGTAATTGGCGGAACTCTTGGGTTGCTAGCCGGGATTGGCGTTCTTGCGATTCCTGGAGTCGGTCCCTTCATTGCAGCCGGTCCGATCATGGCCGCCTTGGCGGGCCTAGGAGTCGGGGGTGCCGTCGGCGGTATTATTGGCGCGCTTGTTGGGATGGGAATCCCTGAGTACGAAGCTAAGCGATACGAAGGACACATCAAGGCAGGCGGAGTTCTGCTTTCTGTTCACT
>Ga0302324_100002100_pt1 | contig 47001 bp, 40 predicted proteins | sample Palsa_T0_1_FD_201949 | JGI IMG/M metagenome (GOLD analysis project Ga0302324, IMG submission 201949) | Peat permafrost microbial communities from Stordalen Mire near Abisko, Sweden - Palsa_T0_1 | ecosystem: Environmental > Terrestrial > Soil > Palsa > Peat permafrost | place: Sweden: Abisko... | reverse complement strand
AAGATCAGCGCTACCGCATGCAGACCGCGCGCGACGTCAGCAACGAATTCCACGACATGGCACGAACAACCACGCGACCTGCGCCGGTCTCGGCTGTGACTGCGCGCGCCGTCCAGACTCCGGGCTCTGGCGCGGCCCGTGCCGACGAAGGCTTCTGGGTCGCGGTGCTGCCGTTCAAATACAGCGGCGGAAACGCGGATTTGGCCGCGCTCGCCGAAGGCTTGACCGACGACATAGTTACAAACATGTCGAAGTTCTCCTACCTGCGCGTAGTCGCGCGGAGCTCCACAGCGCAATACGCGCAACGAACGATCGACGTGCGCGCGGCAGCGAAGGAACTCGGCGCCCGCTACGTGATGGAAGGCAGCATCCGCCATGCTGGGGCCAAGGTTCGCATCGCCGCGCAACTCGTAGATGCCACTTCAGGGGCAGGCTTGTGGGCGGAAACCTATGACCGCTCCTTCACTCCCGAGGCCACGCTGGACGTTCTCGACGATGTCGTGCCGCGCATCGTCGCCACGATCGGAGACGCACAGGGCATTCTGGCCCACAGCATGACCGAAGCGCTTCGGAATCGCGACCCGGAATCGCTCACACCCTATGAGGCGTTGCTGCGCAGCTTCGGATTTCATCAGCGCGTGAGCGAGGACGAACACCTGGCGGGAATTACGGCGCTGGAAAGCGCCGTGAACAGAGCTCCCGGTCACGCTGATTGCTGGGCGATGCTCTCGTGGCTCTATCGCGCCGAATATACGCATGGATATCACCCGCGGCCTGATTCGATGGATCGCTCGCTGGCGGCGGCGCGACGTGCGGTGAACTTGGCACCTTCCAGTCAATTGGCGCACGCCGCCTTGGCGTCAGCTCATTTCTTCCGCGGGGACCTGGGCGAGTTTCGCGCTGTGGCCGAACGTGCCCTGGCCCTCAACCAAATGCAGGGATACACCACGGCTTTTCTTGGGCTGCACTTCGCCTATTCCGGGGACTGGGAACGCGGTTGCTCGCTCGCCGAACGTGCGACGCAACTCAATCCCAATCATCCCGGATGGTACTGGCTGCCTCTGGTCATCAATGCCTACCGCCAACACGACGGCGAGCGGGCGCTGCAGCATGCGCTCAAGGTGAACATGCCCGGCCTGTGGACGGCGCAGGTGGCGCTCACCGTCGTGAACAGCCAGCTCGGAAAGATGGATCAGGCACGCTGTGCGCTGCGTCCCTTACTAGCCGCCCGCCCTAGTTTTGCGGCGCGCGCGAAGGAAGATCTCGGCATCTGGTGGCAGCCGGAGATGGTCGAGCAAATGCTCCGCGATCTCCGCAAGGCCGGGCTCGGTGCGCCTGAGGCTGGTGTTGCACCACTGCAATCATCAGGTGCGGTCCCTGTACAAACGGCCCCTGGAGAAGCCCGCGCCGCTGAAGGCTTCCGGGTCGTGGTGCTGCCGTTCAGGGCGCCCAGCGGCGATGCGGACCTCGAAGCTCTGGCCGACGGCCTGAGCGAAGACGTCACCACCGGGCTTTCGCGATTTCCGTATCTGCAGGTCATCGCCCACAATTCAGCGATGGCCTACAAAGACCGCGCAGCGGATATCCGCACGGTGGGCCGTGAACTCGGCGCCCGCTATGTGATCGAGGGGAGCATACGCAAAAGAGGCCGCGCCGTTCGGGTCAGCGCGCAACTGATGGATGCCGTGAGCGGCACCCAGCTTTGGGCGGAAGCATATGACCGCGAAATCAGCGACGCCGGCACATTCCAGATTCAGGACGACCTCACCGACCACATCGTCACCAGCGTCGCGGATGGATATGGAGTTCTGGTTCGGTCCATGGCTACCCCCACTCGAGATCGAAATGTGGAGGAACTCAGCGCGCACGAACTTGTCTTGCGCCACTATGCCTTCATGCAACAATTCAATCCCCAGGAGCATGCCGTGCTCCGCGCCGGATTGGAACGGGCGCTCGAACACGAGCCCAACCACGCCACCGCCTGGGCCTGTCTTTCCAACCTATACCAAGTGGAGTATTTCGATCGGATCAATCCACGGGAGAAGCCGTTGGAGCGCGCGCGTGAGGCTGCTTGGCGGGCCGTTAAGATCGACCCGGCCTGCCAGACCGGCTGGAAAGAACTCGCGGCGGTGCACTTCTTTAGTCGCGATTTTACCGCCTTTCGCGAGACTGCGGAGCGGGCCATGTCGCTCAATCCGCGCGACGGCACCACCTGGGCTTTCCTGGCGATTATGATTGCCTTCTCCGGCGATTGGGAGCGCGGCGTGGCTCTGGCGCAAAGAACGATTGACCTCAATCGACATCATCCCGGCTGGTATCACAACATTTTCTTTCACCATCACTATCGCAAAGGCGAATACCAAGCAGCCTTGCAAGCCGCCAAGAAGATCAACATGCCTGAATTCCATTGGATGCAACTGATGACCGCGGCCGCCTGCGGCATGCTGGGCCGCCAGGAGGAAGCTCGCAACGCCGTAGAGTCTCTGCGCAAATACGACCCGACGTTTCTCAACCTTGAAAATGTCCGCGAGGATATCGAGGTGTGGGATCCGGACAAAGATGAAGTAGAAAAGTTCTTGCAGGGATTGCAGAAAGCCGGTCTGAAGTACGCCTCGGCGGATTCTGCGGCGACCGAGATCGACCCCAAACTGAAAAGCGGCCCCACCGCGGCAGCCACGTGAAGCCACGGATTCCGGCAACATTGGCATCAGCCTGGACGGATTAGGGTCAGACCGAAGTTTATTTGTTTCATTAGTGGAACTTGGGACTCATAAACTCTTCCTTTATCTCAAGATGGGCGTTCCTGTCCGGCGACGCTGGCGACCATAAGCATCGCCCCCATCGCCAGAACGAAACACTTCGCTTCATGGCGCAACGCCTTCCTTCCTGTGAGTTCGTTGGCACTAAATATCAAACTTAAGATTAAAATCCACCGAAGATTTGCTGACTCAGATTCCCTCGGGAGGGTGCTATGAATCAAAAAGTCGCAGTCATCGGGGCGGGGCGCATGGGGTCCGCTCTTGCCGCGGCGCTCTATAAGAAAGGATTTGATACCACCGTATGGAATCGAACTTCGTCCAAGATGGAGCCTTTGTCCCGGCTCGGTCTGCGGGTCGCACCAAGCCTGCAGGAAGCGATCGGCAACGCTGAAATCGTCATCGTCAGCCTCAACAACTATGAGTCGCTCAATCAACTGGTACGACCGCCGGCAATTGAGTCTGCGCTTCGCGGCAAAGTGCTGGTGCAATTAAGCAGCGGAACTCCCGATGAGGCCAGGGAGATGGAATCCTGGGCGCGACCACGCGGAATTGACTACCTCGACGGAGCGATCCTCAACTATCCGGTCGATATCGGGAAGCCGCAAGGCACGGTTCTGTATTCCGGCTCAGATGAGCTCTTCAATCGCCTGAAGCCGGTCCTGCTTGCCTTTGGTGACAACGCGATGTTTGTCGGAAAGGAAATCGGCCAGGCTTCGGCAACCGATATTGCCTGTCTTTCCTTTTGCATGGGAGCCTTTTTGGGCTTTCTTCATGGATATATCGTCTACGAAGCGGAGAATCTTCCCGTAGCTGGATATCTGCAGGTCGTCAAGACACTTATGCCGGCCATGGAGGCCGCGCTCGCCGATCTTTGCGAGAAGATTAAAACGAAAGATTACGGAAACACGCAAGCCTCGCTTGAAACTTGGGCGGTAGCGCCTCGGGAACTCATTGCTTGGTGTGAGAAACATCGGGTCAATCACACCTTTGCCGACCCACAACTTCGGCTTATCGAACGGGCCGCAAAGGCCGGCAAAGGCCAATCGGATTTCGCTTATCTCTACGAGGTTCTCAAACAAGGCGCAGACTAATTACCCCGCTCAGCCCGCCTTTACTTCACCCCGAGCTGCCACGCCACGAATCAGACGCTGTTGTCCCGTTCATGGATCGATTGACTCTTCGTCGACGGCTTCACTAAGATGCGTTCACAAGTCGCTCTTCGATTCCACATTTCGAATCCAAGCGGCCACGTCAGAAGGAGTTCGGGATGGCGGCACGAAGTTACGACATCATCACAGTAGGCGGCGGAATCGCCGCTTCCTCACTGGCCAGAGCGATGGCCGAGCAAGGCTCCAGGGTCCTGGTGCTGGAGCGGGAAAAGCAATTTAAAGACCGTGTGCGCGGAGAGGCTATTGTGTCTTGGGGTGTGGCCGAAGCGAATGAACTCGGAATTTGCCGCCTCCTGAAGGAAGAGTGCGCCCATGAAGTGCCTTTTGTTGAGGCTGGTGCGGGGTTACGAGACCTTAGAGCGACGACGCTGCACCAGGCACCAATACTTTCCTTCCCGCACCAGGTGATGCAGGAAACACTGCTCGCGGCTGCGGAAAACGCCGGCGCGGAAGTGCGCCGCGGCGTTAGCGTTCAACAAGTCGCGTGCGGGGCCGAGCCTGCCGTCATTGTGAATGGGAACGGCCACGAGCGGATTTCCGCACGTCTCGTGATCGCCGCCGACGGTCGCGGCTCGGCCGTACGGAAATGGGCTGGTTTTCCGATTTGCGAACAAAGCAACGACTACTACATGGCTGGTGTGCTGCTGACAAACGTGCACGCGTCCACGGAGACTATGCATGCTGTATTCAACCCTGAACTTGGCACATGGACCGGTCTGATTCCCCAGGCGGGCGGCCAATTCCGGGCCTACTTTGTTTATCCCAAGACGATGGGCTCCCGTCTACAGGGTGAATCCATGCTCCCTCTATTCGTTCGCGAGTCCGCGAAAGGCTATCCTCCGATGGCCCATTACTGCGCCGGCGCGAAAAGTATCGGACCACTCGCGAGTTTTGATGCCAGCGACAACTGGGTGGAACACCCTTATCGCGATGGCGTGGTGCTGGTCGGCGATGCTGCGGCCACCACCGACCCCACCTACGGCCAGGGCCTTTCCTTTGCTCTGCGTGCTGCGCGAGTGCTTCGCGACCAACTTACAAAAAGTTCCGATTGGGAAGCTGCCGGACATCGCTACGCCGAACAGCATCAGCGGAGTTTTCATGCATGCCACCTGGTGGAGGGATGGGTGCGTACCCTCTTTCAGGATCCCTCACCGGAAGCAGCGGCATTGCGGACCACAGCCTTGCCACTGATTGCCGAGGATCCCACACGTGTTCCCGATCACATTTTTAGCGGCCCTGACCTGCCATTAAACGAACAAGTGCGTGCACGGTTTTTTGGCGAATGCTGATTCCATTCCCCTTCAAGCTAAAAGCCAGCACTCACGGATGTTCGCCCTGGTTACCGGTGCGCCCGTGCGTCTCGCACTCGCCGCCACTCCTGGCTGGCACCATATGGCGAAATGGCTCGTCAGTCCGTAAATGAGTGTAAGGAACGGGAATGACCGCTGCGCTATTTATCACATTTCTGGCGGTGATGGTGGCGGCGGTCGTCGCGCTTATCGCCCGCTACGTCAAAGGCCGGGCCGCAGTTCGCGTGTTGGCCGGTCTTTGCGTGTGGTTTGTTTATGCCGGCCTCTTGGGATATTTGGGCGTTCTCAAAAAGACCTCGATGCGCCCTCCTGGAATCGCATTCCTCTTCGCCCCCATCCTTTTGTTTATTGGTGTTTTCGTTGTATTTATCGTGCGATCCCAGGCTGGTGCTCGTCTCGCCATGGCTGTTCCGCTCTGGATCATTATGGGTGTGCAATGCTTCCGGATCGGAGTCGAGCTGTTCCTGCATCAGCTTTGGATCGACGGTCTCGTGCCCAAAATGCTGACTTTCGAGGGCGCGAACGTGGACATTTATATCGGGGCATCAGCACCCCTAATCGCCTGGTTGTCCACGCGAGGACGATTGGGTATGAAAATTGCCCTCGCGTGGAACGTGCTGGGCCTTCTCTCGCTGACCAACGTCGTGATTCGTGCCGTGCTGACGGTTCCCGGTCCGATCAACCTGATCCGCGCCGAAGTTCCCAATCGAATGATTGGCACGTTTCCATTCTTATTTATCCCAGGATTTTTCGTGCCCCTGGCGGTGGTCCTGCACGTGCTTGCACTACGGCTCATCATCATCCGGCTAGACATGGCGATACCCGACCCAGTTTCAAGTGATCGGGGCCAAGCTCCCAAACCGTCCGCCGCATTTCTAGCGAAATAGGCAAGGCGTTCATCGCGTGCGGTTCGGGCAACACCACGCATGATGTGCGAGCTGAATGACCACATCTCTATCATTCACAATGTCTTATAGCAACGGCGCGGCGCTTCATCGCTGCAGTATTGCTAATCAACGGCTACGATCCGGATGCCGATTTGTCGACGGAGCGGTGTTGTTGGCCAAGGAGGATCATCCTTGAACAGCGACAACAATTTTGAGCCTCGATCTCTTAGCGCTTCGGAGTACGTGCTGAAACTCTTCGATCCCAACGACAGAACCGCGATCATCGTGCGCAATCGCTCGACCGGCCAAACGGTCCAGCGCATCGCGACGGCCGAAACAATCGCGGAAGGCAATTTTCAAACGTGGCTTGCAACTCAGAATGCTCGCGGGTCCGATGTCTTCATCGGAATGAATCCCCTCCGAGACGGCGCGCACAGCCGAACCAAGAACGACATCAATGATATTCGCCACGTCTATCTTGATCTCGATCGAGTTGCACCCTATTGCACCCACACAGGAGCGTTGTCACATGTTGCGTAAGTAATTCTGTTTGATGAGGAAAGGTGGCTCCCCGGGCTAGATTCGAACTAGCAACCCTTCGGTTAACAGCCTTGAAACCAAATCAATCACAAGTTGCCGGAGCCGAGACAAATCGAGGGAATCAGCAAGTTCTGAAAAAGCGGGGCAAATGCAATTCACCTTCTCTTTCTTTTCTCTACTCGAACCTTGCCGTGATTTATCACAATTCGCAGGACACTGGCATGACACTCCAGGTCATCGGCGGGATCAGAACCGATGCATCTGCTCACAACAATTCTTGGATTCGGGAACACGGTCAAAGCGATTTTCCCATCGCATCCACAATTCCTCTGAGCATCCCGGCAAAGACAAATTGATGGACGGGATATAAGAGATACCAGTAGAGCTGCCCCAGCACTCCCGCAGGATCAAAAATCGCAGTTTGGCGAACCACCGACCCGGCGCCGTCTGGTTTGACCTCGAATTGCAGCCACGCCCTGCCAGGCAGACGCATTTCTGCGGCTAATTGAAGCAGGCTGCCCGTTTGAATTGCTTCGACACGCCACAAGTCGAGCGTATCACCTGCTAACAACCGGTCAGGATCACGTCTCCCCCGTCGCATGCCCGCACCGCCGAACAGCAGGTCCAGTAGACCGCGAGCTCTCCAGAGCCAATCACCGTAGTACCAGCCTCTCTTACCCCCTAGCTGCTCGATGGGCCGAAAGGCCATGGGCGGAGAAAAAGACACGTGCACCGTTCGCGAATCCACGATGCGTCGGCCAAAAGTGGCCCCACCCCACTGCGGCGAACCACTAACGGACGAGAATGCATCGGACCAGCGCGTTTCGGCAAACTCTCGATCCTCATTGGCAAGTGCTCGCTTCAGAGCTTCGCAAGCCCCCAGCGGTCGAATTGAAAACAGATCATTGGCAGACCCATCTCTCACAATCGTTTCGTTCCGCAAACTGTCCACTAACTCGCGGCCCACACGCGCATACACCGGTGTCACGAGGCCGAGCCAAAGGCTCGACAGCCGTGGAGAGAGCACTGGTACCGGAATCATCCAACGCTTTAGACCACGCTGCCGGGCGTATTCCTTCATCAGATCCAAGTAGGTGACCTGGTCAGCTCCACCGATCTCAATAATCCTGCTGCCGTTGATTTCCACATCCAGCGCCTGCTTCAGATAAGCAATCACATCCTCGACCGCAATTGGTTGGGTGCTGGTGTTGACCCAGCGTGGAGTGATCATCACCGGGAGCTTCTCGACCAGGGCCCGGATCATCTCGAAGGAAGCACTGCCCGAACCGATGACGATCGCGGCCCTAAATTCAATAGTCGGCACCCCGGACTCTCTCAGGATCCGCCCCACTTCTTGGCGGCTCCTCAGATGCGCCGACAGTTCACTACCGCTGCCGAGTCCGCTTAGGTAAATGATGCGCTGCACGCCCGCGTCGCGCGCCGTAGCTGCAAAAGCATGTGCCGCACACCGGTCTTCCTCTTCAAAAGAGTTTGCCGAAGCCATTGAATGCACCAGGTAATAGGCGGTATGCACGCCGACCATGCTGGGGGCAAGGGAATCCGCGTCGAGGACATCACCCTTTACGACTTCAGTTGTCAGGGCGACGCGCTGACTTAGAGCTTCGGGATGGCGTGACAGGCAGCGAACGCGATACCCAGCAGCTTCGAGCGCGTGAAGTAATCGCCCGCCGACGTAACCCGTCGCGCCTGTCAGCAGAATTAATTTAGAATCTTTTTCCAAAGGTCACGCCTGCATCAACGACTGGAAAGGAGAACTGTATTTCCGGATGTAGTCGCGGACCATAAATTTCCGGGCAGTATTTTCTGAACTCATGTAACGAACCGTGCCAAAAACAGGCCGCTCCGGTCCCCAGGGACGGTCATAGCGACCCAGGCACCAGAAGATTCCACTGTAAGAATTGGGATCGCGGCCATCGAGCGCGTATTTGTTGTTCAGCTCCACCATGATTGCCAGAGCCTTTTCGGGAGTGCGAGTCCACTCGATGATTTTCTTTCCCCACAGCATACGAAGGTAATTATGTATTCGCCCCTCACGGAGCAATTGTGTCTGCGCGGCATTCCAAAGGGGGTCGTGCGTTTTGGCACCTTCAAACTTCTCAATCGTGTACAGGTGGAACCTCTCATCGCGCGCATGTTGCCGAAGAGTCTTCAGAGCCCATGCCGGCAGCGACTCGAACTGGTCATAGTCTTTTCGCATCTGGCTACAACTGAAGCCGAGCTCTCGCCAAGTAATGACTTGGTCCAGGAATGCTTCGGCGGCCTCGCTTGTGCCCCACCAACCGGCGCGGCTGCCGGTCGCGCGTAGGGCGAGATGGCCTGGGGACCAGCCTTCTTGTGTGGTGAGTTCCGAGAAAATCTGGTGCACGGAAATATGACCAAAGTGGAGGTACGGAGAAAGTTCGCTCGTCGACTGGCGCGCTGGTTCATTTCGCGTGTCAGCGTAACTCGCCAGCCTGTTTCGCAGAAAGTTTCTCAGCAGTGCTTGAGCTGGCGTGGCCCCTCCTTGAGTCCCTGCCGGAGGAACCGCGTGATTCATAGGAATTCCTGTTAGTACACTCTTTCCCGAAATCAGAAGTCGCAGCGAAGCCTTCGGCCAGCGCTTTGTGATCTCTCGGGGAAGAGGTTTTACTTTCGGAAGCCTTGCGTTCAAGAGCGCATTAACCTTCGGAAAGCACATCAAGTGTCGTGGAAGCTCCCTTTGTAAGAACCGGCGAAAGGCATACGCGGTTGGGTAGGCTTGCTCCGCTTGCCGCATCGGAAGTATGCCATTCGAGTCCACCATCTCCATGAGCACCGCGACCTGCCGTGCCGCGGAAGTCACCATGCGCGGGAGGAAGAAGCAGGGGAAGTCGTCCGTCACCACAATGCAGGCACGTGATGCCAGAGCGGCGAGCAATCCTTTGCCTGCATTCGGTGCGAGTTCCAGGTACGGATAGTAGAGAACGTCGGTGCCCTCGAACCGGCAGGCATTCTCCGCCATTCCATCAATCACGAAACGGTGCATCCGATCGCTCGCCCACGGATAGCCGTAGCGCAACGCTTCCAGGATAACCAATGGCTTCCGCAGTTTCTCGGCCCACTCCACAGCTCGGTCCAACGCAAAATTCCAGGTCGTCCTGCGGGAAGCAGTCATCCAATAGAGGACAAAATCTTTGCGCTGCAGGACTGGCAAGGAGTTGGCGGACCTGATGCGAATCTCGGGAACCGAGCTCAATGCGGTACTCCTATGGGCGCGGCGAACATCATCAGGCGTTCAATCGCCATATTGAAAAATTAAGCGCCGCCGCATAGCTAACCCAGATCAAATATGGCAAGAGCAACCAGCTTGCGGCCGGAACTACTTTCCAGAATTCGATCGATGTTGCCAGGATGGCGAACCACAACATGACAATTTCGGCGAAGGCCAGGCCCGGTGACCTTAGCCGAAAGAAGAGGGCGGACCACGTGACATTGAGCAACAACTGCAGCAGGAAGAGTTGCATCGGAGCTGTTGTCAAGTCGACCTTCCGCCAAGCCAACCAAGCTGCAATCGCCATCGCTATGAACAAGATTGTCCAGACCGGACCAAATAGCCAGTTGGGCGGAGTCCAGCGGGGTTTGCTCAGACCGGCGTACCACCACCGAAGCGCCGGCGTAGTCAGCAACGATCCAAGTCCTGCGGCTCCAAGGCAGACTACGATACAAACAATAAGTCGCATAAGCGGTCGTTACACTAATGCCTGCTCGAAGGGGGAGTTATCTTTCAACATCGGTTAAGACCTGGTGAAACTCTTCCACCAGAGAAGGCTTTTCGCGAAAGAGGCCGCGCAACGCTACCGTTGTCATCTGTGCTTCGTGGCACTTCACGCCGCGGACAGCCACGCAGTCGTGACGACCCGTCGCGCGTGCCCCGCAGCCCAAAGGCTTCACGACCGACATGAAGGTGTCCGCAATTTCAGAAACAAGATCTTCTTGTACGATCGGTCGGGACGCCATCGCCTGAATCAGGCGGGGAATCTTGGAAAGCCCGACGATCTTGCCGTCTGGTACATAGCCAAAGTGCATTTTCCCCCGGTAAATAAGGAGGTGATGTGGGCAGAGGGAGTAAAAATTGATCTCCGAAACAACAATGAGTTCACTGTGCTTTGAATCAAAAGTCTTCAAGATCTTCACTGGATCTAGCCGAGAGCCACGCGTAAGTTCCCGATAAAGGCGTGCCACACGAGCCGGGGTGCCCTGAAAGTGCTGATCCGTGATGTCCAAACCGAGCTCGGTTATCAAATCGCTGACAATTCTCTCCAATCGATCCGTCTTGGTCTCCTCCGTCAATACCAATGCCATGCTTCGGTCTTGCTGAATTGCAGATTCCAACGCCACTCCCATTTCTCGCCTCGGTTTCATTTCCTTGGATTCTTTCCCACTACTCGTCACTTATCCCTCAACATTCATCAACAAGAGCCTCGATACGATCTCCAGAGATGAACAGGCCCTGTTCAGATGCTGAACAGGGCCCGCTAACACCCTTTCACGACCTACTTTGGCAGCACAACGGAATCGATCACGTGAATGACCCCGTTGCTGCATAGGATGTCCGTCTTGATGACTTTGGCGTTGTCGACCATTACCGTGCCATCTTTGACGCTGATGGCCAGAGACTGGCCGTTCACCGTCTTGGCTGAGGTCATTTTGACTACTTGAGAAGCCAAATCCCTTCCCGGCACCACATGGTAGGTCAGGATGGCGACAAGCTTTTCTTTGTTCTCCGGCTTCAGGAGATCTTCCACCGTTCCTGGAGGCAATTTTGCGAATGCCTCATCTGTGGGAGCAAAGACCGTGAACGGGCCCTTGCCCTTCAGAGTATCCACAAGACCCGCGGCCTGAAGTGCTGCGGCCAGGGTCTTGAAGGAGCCTGCGGCGACTGCGGTGTCAACGATGTCTTGTGGCGCAGCTTTGGGACGCGCGTATGTCCCCAGGGGCAGAGACAGTACGAGGGCCACCACCGCCGCAAGAGATGGAACTCTTACACTTCTATTCAAATTCCCTTTCATTTTTCTTCTCCTTGAATTTCATTTGCCTTTCGAATCTGACTCTTGCCCCCTACATCTTTCACTACTCTTCTGAAACTCCAAGGTGGCTATCGCGAACGCTGAAGAGCCGGTTCACCATGCCACCGACGTTGAATGGCTTTGAAACTCGCGGCTTGGTAGATGCCTGCCAGAGCGACAAGCCCGTACACAATTCCGCTGAGCACCGAGACTTCCCCGAACTTCATACCGAAGATCGCAGCCACCAAGTCGAAATGAGCGACGGCGACCAATCCCCAGTTGAGCGCGCCGACCACCACAAGGATGGCTGCGAGAACGTCGAATTTCTTCATGATCATTTCCTCCAGGCTTTCCGTTTGTTGCTGACTGCATTTTTAACTATAGAGAAAAAATATTTGACAGCAAGGAAAATACGCGTCAAACTAAAAGTCGAGTGATTGGCAGTCAAATCCTCGAGAGTTTTTTGATTTCTAGTCAAATTCGGAGGGAAATCGTGCTGTCAGAGACGCTGGCGAAGGGCTTGGGCGACTATGCCATTGGAGATAAGTTGCGCGCGCTGCGCCTGAAAAAGAAGATGGGACTTGTTGAATTGGGACGGCACACGGGCCTGTCAGCGGCGATGCTATCCAAGGTTGAACGCGGAAAGCTTTTTCCGACCCTACCGACGCTCTTACGCATCGCTTTGGTGTTCAGCGTTGGACTGGAGTACTTCTTCTCTGACGACCAGAAGCGGCACGTCTTCGGAATCGTGCGACGTGCCCAGCGCAAGCGTTTTCCAGAGAGGCCTGATGGGCGCGATATTTCTTTCTACTTCGAATCGCTGGACTTCGCCGCAGTGGAGCGCAAGCTGAACGCCTATTACGCCGACTTCCAGCTTCTGCAGCCTGGAAAAGCCCGCTTGCACCATCACTCCGGAGTGGAGTTCCTGTCGGTCCTCCGCGGCAAGCTCGAACTACACATCGGAACGGAAGAGCACATTCTTGAATCGGGAGATTCGGTCTATTTCGATTCCTCGTTACCACATTCCTACAGAAGAGTCAGTCAGAAACCATGTAGCGCAATCGTTGTTACTGCGCCGTGAGTCGGGTTTGCGAGCGGGCTGTCGGGGAGAGAGAAACTTCACCCCGCCCTACACCTTTACATGACACTATGGTTTTCTGGAAGCAAAACGTGAGAATGCAATTTCAGAAACGATCGAATGCAAAGAATTTGGCTCCCCGGGCTAGATTCGAACTAGCAACCCTTCGGTTAACAGCCGAACGACCAACTTCATCAGAACTTGCCGGAGTTGGCCCTAATCGAAGGCAATCAGCGAGTTGCGACTAAACCTGGCGAATCCCTTTCTCCTTCTTTGTTCACCTTTTGTTCGCGATTTACCACGATTCATCGCGATTAGTATTACGTTTTTATGACGTTGCGTCGAGTGAATGATCAGTTTCCCAGGTCGCCGTTTATGGTAAGAATCTCTACGCGCTGTCGATTGAGGGACGCTGCTCTTTTCTACCAGCAGCCTCGACACAATCTACGGACGGTTACCCCGCGAGCTGAAAGTTCTCTAAGTAATTGCGCCACTCCTAGAGAGGTCTCACGGTCGCCCGGGACAATGACTGCCCATTGCAGGTTCTCTCGAAACTCTTTCGACCTAATCTGCCATTGCCCGAAAGACGACGGCTTCGCCTCGCCAATTTGGACGATGGACCAGTGCCGCACCAGCGCCAGCGCGGCCGCCTCGTCAGGTAACGGTCCGGAAAGTATAAAGTGGTTGTTCCCGTGTACCAGAATACCGACCATACCTTCTCAAGCCTCCAGCCGCGGGTCAATAACCGGGTGACCGATTGCGAAATGGTAGACGACTTGTCCTAGCTCAGATGAGAGGCCCAGATATCGGTTCACTTCTTCATCAAAAAATGCTCCGATGCCTGTTGCTCTCAGTCCAAGAGCCTCGGCAGCAAGATACATTCGTTGGCCAATTGCTCCCGCCTCGAAATGCACGTATCGGTAGCCGCGATCTCCGTATCTGCCTGCAGCATTTTCAAAATCGCCGATCATGGAAAATGCCACGCAGGCATTACCCGCCAGGTCTTGTCCCAAACTGAGAGCTGCCGCCACCAGCCGTTGGTCCCCAGCTTTGATTCTTTCCAACTCTGCATGCTCCGGCCAGAAGCGATAAACACCCGGCTCCAAACCCTCGACGCGATGGACGTAAAGATAAAGATGGACGTAACGATCAATAGCGAAATCGGCCAGCAGACGCTCCCTTGTAGTGGACAGGAGAGTCGCAAGTTGCGGGAAGGCGATCGACCCGCGCCCACCCTTGAAGTCAAGAGCAGAACGCCGTGTACGAGCGACGACACCGAAACTGTGATTAGTGGAGACAGGGGGCGGCAGTCTGACTCCTCCGCGCCCGGATACCTCCGGCCCGCCAAGAGGGAGGATGGCGGATTCTGTGCAGAGCTTCGTGGCAGTGTGAATGCCTTCGATCAGAGGGTAAGTTTTTTGCTCCTCGGACAGTCGGTTGGGCTGGCCGCCAAACACAACCGTCTCGCCTGCATTCAGCTTGTTCACCGGAATGGATGGGCCGTGAAGCCCGACGATTAACATGGGCCACTCATCCGCACTGAGGAGACACGATTCCGCCACCCTGTCATCCCCAAAATGCCCAATAGCAAAGCTCTCGCTTCCGAGAGATCGAGCCGCAAGCGTGAGAGCCTGCCAGGCATGTCCGATGTCGTGTAAGCAATAGCGATAGGCCCGATCCCCGTATTTCCAGGCTTCGCGCCAAGCAATACTGGTCAGAACGAAAATGAGTGGGGCAGAGTTGTTGACAAGTGCCGCGGCAAAATCTCCGATGGCACGTTGTTCTGCCATGTGGGATGAAGGACGGTAATGATAAAGGCCATCGGACCAATCGACCAGACCTCGTGTGCAGAAGTGAAATTCGGTCGGATGGAGATTACCGGAAGAAGGATTGACGCGCAGAGAGTAGATAGCTCCGGTGGACGGGACTCGTTTGGACGCGCTAATCGAGGCTGAATAGAACATCAACTGCGAAAGGAATTCCGCACCGTCCCTCGCCAGAGTATTTCCTGTTTTGCCCTCGAGCACTTCGAGAGCCGAAATCTCTGGAGCCGGCGGGTCGACCGGCAAATCCACGACCCGAACGCCTTCATAATGCCGAAACGGATTGGGTATATTGGCCCAATCGAGATAGTGCTGAGTTCGTCGCAGCGACTCTGCACTATGCTTCGTCAATTCATGATATTCGAGCCAAGTCATGTAGCGCGAATCCTGCGATCACCATACCGCCAAACGAGACATTGCGGTAATCGTTGATTTCAATTGTCAGCTGAAAGAGCGTATCAAAAGATGGTTGCCGAACATGCCCGACGATAGCGTTGATCAGGAGTTACTTTAGTTCGGAGAGGGCTCCCCCACCTCCTAGGACCGCGTTTGAGTGGTGTCGCAGCCGACGCTGTTGTCCAGCGCGCGATGCGGCACACCAGCCCCGAAACCAAGCGTCGCTACCAACTCGGTATGACGGACCAAGTGCGGCAAGCCGTTGAGAAGTCCAACAAAAAGGCGTATGGCCGAAAGAAAGTATTACGTTTTTATGACGTTCGACCAAACCAAAAAAAGGAAGGAGCGAAGGCCGTCTGTAACTAATTGAAGAAGAAGGAGAATTTGGCTCCCCGGGCTAGATTCGAACTAGCAACCCTTCGGTTAACAGCCGAATGCTCTACCATTGAGCTACCGGGGAACCGGCAAGTAGACTTTTAACTTACAACAGCTTGCAGACTTGCGCCACTCTCCTTGTTTTTCCCGCCCATGTGGGGCCTCAATCAGCAGTAGTATGGCTCTTTCAGGGTTTGGACCGAGGCTTGCATGTATCACGCGATTGTCAAACGAATTGCGCTAAAAAACTTTCTGCGAGTGAATCGGAAGGACTACACTCCGATCCTGAAGGGCTGTTCCCCAGATATTCATCACCGGTTTGGTGGGCATCACGCACTCGGCGGCGAGCGGCACGATCGTGAAGCGCTGAGACGGTGGTTCGAACGGCTGGGCCGGCTGGCTCCCACGCTGCGGCTCGCAACCTTTCGCCGGCGGACGGTTGGCGGCGATAACCGCGAAACGGCCACAGCCTGGCGCGTGGCTCCGCAGCACCTGGAGCGTATCACTGGGAGTCAAAACCTCGGAAACGACGTATTGGTCGTTCTGCTTGCAGGCGAGACAGTATCTCTTACCAGCGGTCTCCTCGACTACCGAGTGCCTAGTCTCCAGCGTGCTTCGCAGGCACTTGAAATTCCATCCGGATGAACGCCTTGACTCCCTCCATGCCGGCTAACCGCAGGCAAAGCAGGGTTCCCTCACGTTCCCAGTCGATGTGAAAATCGAAAAATGGGCAGCACTTTTGTTCGGCGGCGACCCAATCAGCCAGCTCAGCGAACGAGACCGTTGCCGGGCTGAACTGGAATTCGTAGCCTTTTTCGGATTCCACGATCTCCTTCCGCTCGGAAATAAGCTTGTCGGTCAATTGCTTGTGGTGCTTCTGTTCCGCCGGATTGAGCGCTTTGCTGTTGCAATAGAATCTGCCTTGCGTCGTCATTGTTTGTCGCCCCGAATTCGCAGGCGCTCCCGAGGCCTGCGCTTTGGCAGGCTCCGTTGCGTATACGACGAGCACCACGGCAAGCGCTGCTGTAAGGCAGCCTCTGCTTGCTGCGAATGGTTTTGTTTCCATGTTCATCGAGTTGACCCTCCCAGATTTGCCACCTGCCATCTAGAATGCTAGAACTTAAAGTCACCTTTAAGTCAAGCGGCAATTCTTCGTTTGGCTGGGAGGGTAAACGATGAAGATCGGGGAGCTTGCCCGCTGCGCGGGGCTCAACGCCTCGGCGATCCGCTATTACGAAAAGCTCGGCCTTCTCGCGGCTCCCGACCGCACCGGCGGGCAACGCCGTTATCCCCATGGGGCCGTTCACCGGCTGCTGTTCATCCGCTTCGCCGGCGACATGGGTTTTTCGCTGAGCGAGATCAGATTGTTCCTAAACGGTTTGCAAGAGCACGCGCCCGTCGGCCCGCGCTGGAGGAAGTTGGCTTGTCGCAAGATCCAGGAGATCGAGAAGAACATCGAGCGCTCGCGCCGCCTCAAGTCGCTGCTCCAGCATCTGCTGCAATGCCGTTGCGCCTCGCTTGCGATGTGCGTCGATCGTCTTAGCCTGAGCCCGAGACTTCGTCTCATTCGCGGCGGTGCCAAGTAGCGAGGCTTCCCTAGAAGGTGGAGTTTCCGGTTGCGAGTCGCGACCGTCTTCGCCAATCCGTCTAAAGTTCCAAGATTTGCCTTGACCCTGGAACCGATTCCGGGGTTTAGACTCTTTCAAAGCGAGGCGGAAACGATGCGTTCAGGACAACTAGCTCGTCTGACGGGAGTAAGCACTGTTTGGTGAAAGGTTCGAAGAAGCGCTGAGCAGGAGAAAGAGGACCACATGAGCCGAGAGCCGACATCCCGCCGTGAGTTTCTGAAACTAGCAGGCGCGGTGGCGGGCGCTGGCATGGTGGGTCCGGGCATCGCTCTAGTCGAGCCGGAGCGGCTTGCCAACGCGGAATTTCAGGCGGCGGAGTTGAAGGCAGATTACACCCTCCACATCGGCGCGAGTCCTATTGAAATCGCTCACAACCGGTTCGTTTCCGGAATTACCTATAACGGCAAATTTCCGGGACCGCTGCTGCGGTTTACGGAAGGACAGCGGGTCGTGGTTGACGTTTTCAACGACACGGACACGCCGGAGCAGTTGCATTGGCACGGCCAATTGGTGCCAACGGACGTGGACGGAGCGGCCGAAGAAGGCACGCCTTACATTCCGCCACACGGGATGCGCCGGCTGGCCTTCACGCCGCGCCCGTCGGGTTTTCGTTTTTATCACACGCACAATCGAGCGGGCGCCGATCTCCACGCGGGACAATACAGCGGGCAAGTCGGGCCGGTCTACATTGACCTGAAACGCGAGCCGGGCAGCTACGACAAGGAAGTCTTTCTCGTGCTCAAGGAGTTCGAGCCCTTCTTCAGCCAGGGTGGCGACATGGCCCAGGACTTTCTGACCCCGGCCACAACAGTTAAACAACTCGAAACCGCGGGGGAGTCGGCGATGAAAGCCTCGCTCGCAAAAGGTATGCCGCACGGGTACGAGGTAGGCTACCGCTATTTCACCATCAACGGGCGCATGCTGGGACACGGCGAGCCGGTGCGCGTGAAGGAGGGCGAGCGCGTGCTCTTCCACGTACTGAACGGAAGCGCGACGGAGATCCGCAGTCTAGCGTTGCCGGGGCATTCCTTCAAGGTAGTGGCTCTGGACGGGAATCCGGTCGCGACGCCTGCGGAAGTGCCGGTGCTCTGGCTAGGAACCGCGGAGCGCGCATCGGCCATTGTCGAGATGCATCATCCCGGTACATGGATCATGGGTGACCTCGCCGACGACGACCGTGATCACGGCATGGGCATTGTGGTCGAGTATGCGGGCCACAAAGGAAAGCCTCGGTGGACGCCGCCCCAGCCATTCCGTTGGAACTACACACGTTTCGCAAAAGCCGGTGCAAGGGCGCCGTCGCCGGACGAAACGTTCGAGATGACATTTGCGAAAGAGAATGCCGCCGAAGAAGGATTCAACCGCTGGATGATCAACGGGGCCGGGTATCCCATGACCCAGGGAATCGTGCCGGCCTGCTTTCATTTGAAACAAGGGAAGCGCTACCGACTGCGCATGCGCAACGCGAGCGACGACATTCATCCGATCCATTTGCACCGCCACACTTTTGAACTGACTAAGCTGGCGGGAGTATCCTGCGCGGGTGTGATGAAGGACGTGGTCATGGTGGGCGGCTATCAAGAGGTCGAGGTGGATTTCACGGCGGACAATCTCGGGCTCACGCTGTTCCACTGCCACCAGCAGTTGCACATGGATTTCGGTTTTATGGCCTTGTTCGATTACGTCTGAAGGATGCCATCGGGACCAAGGAAGTCGAAATATCGACGACGGCGATGTCGGTAAGGAAGTCGCTGCCGAGCCGCAATGGTTTGCCTCAGTTCGGGAATTCCTTTATCGTTAATAGTTCGGAAGATGCAAAATTGTGCGCTGTCCGGCTGCCCTTCCAGAAGATAAACGGAGACCTAGGTGAAAAAGAAAATTCGCGCCGTACAGTACGGCGTCGGCCCGATTGGTGCATCGATTGCCCGCCTGATGCGGGAAAAGCAGGCCATCGAGATTTGTGGTGCGATTGATACCGACCCGGCGAAGGTTGGCCGTGATTTGGGAGAGCTAGTTGGCGCACTGGATGCGCCGTGGGGCGTGAAGATTTCCGCAAACGCCCACGGCGTGCTGGAGCAGGCCGCGGATGTGGTGATTCACTCTACATCATCGGCGCTTCCGGAAGTGATGGATCAGTTGCTGGCATGCCTGGAAGCGGAGTCCTGCATCGTTTCCACCTGCGAGGAGCTGGCGTACCCGTATCGGACCTATCCGGAGCTGGCCGCCAAGCTGGATCATGCAGCGAAAGATTGGGGCGTAGCTCTGGTGGGAACCGGAGTGAATCCTGGATTCGTGATGGACAAACTCTTGGTAACGCTGGCAGCAGTATCCCAGCGCGTTGAGCATGCCAAAGCGGTGCGTATCGTGGATGCCTCCAAACGCCGGCAGCCTTTGCAGAAGAAGATCGGTGCTGGAATGAGCGTGGAGGAATTCCGGGCTCAGGTGACTGCGGGAGTCATCAAGCACGTGGGCTTGCCGGAATCCGTGGCTATGGTTGCAGACAGCTTGAACCTCCCGGTGGACGAAATTACCGAGACCATCGAGCCGATAATCGCAACCCAACTCGTGCAGACGGAATTCTTGACCGTCGAGGCTGGTCAGGCTGCGGGCGTTCATCAGATCGCGCGAGGAGTTGGCAACGGAAGAGAACTCGTGTATCTGGAATTACAGATGTATGTCGGCGCCAAAGAACCTTCAGACAGCGTTGAGCTGAAGGGCCATCCCGATATCCGTTTGGTTATCCCCGGAGGTTCCCACGGCGACATTGCCACCGCTTCGGTCGCGGTGAATTCCATCCCAGTAATTTTGGATGCGCCCGCCGGTCTTCGAACCGCGCGAGATCTGCCTATCGGATTTTTCTCACCGAACGCGCGGCCCTAGAAATCGCAGTTAGGACCCGCTGCCGGCAGTTCTTGCGATGCCCGCTTCCAGCGACTTCCATTCCTCATCAGACAGCTGCAGTTCCGCAGCGGCCACATTTTCTTCCAGGTGCGGAACCGAAGAAGTTCCCGGAATTGGCAAAGTAACTGGGGAATGGTGCAGCAGCCAGGCGAGCGCTAACTGGGCGGTAGAAGCTTTGTGAGCTTTGGCGGCTTTCTCCAGTCGGCTGCCCGGTTGGTTGAGTTTTCCAGCCTCCATCGGGAACCAGGGAATGAAGCCGAGCTGGTGCTTGCCGCAATACTCCAGAACATCTTCGTGAGTGCGATCGCCAATGTTGTATTTGTTCTGGACGCTGACGACTTTCACGGTCTTTTGGGCGCGCTCAATATCTTTCACCGAGACTTCGGAAATGCCGATGTGACGGATCTTGCCTTCGCCTTGCAATTTCTTAAGCTCCCCGAGCGACTCCTCCACGGGAACCTGGTCATCAAAACGATGCAACTGGTACAAGTCGATGCAGTCCACTTTCAAACGCCGCAAGCTCATTTCCACGCACTGGCATAGGTAACCGGCTCGCCCGACCGGAGCCCACCGATTCGGTCCCTGACGCGTTAATCCGCCCTTGGTCGCGATCACTAAGCCGGTAGGGTAAGGGTGCAGCGCCTCAGCGATCAGGTTTTCACTCACCTCCGGTCCGTAAGCGTCAGCAGTATCAATAAAATTGACGCCCAGATCCAGGAGGCGCTTGAGCACCCGCTTGGCCTGGTTACGATCCTTGGGCTCGCCCCAGATTCCTGGACCGGTAATGCGCATAGCCCCGAAACCCAGGCGATGAACCTGGAGATCTCCTCCCAAGGCGAAGCTGCCGCTGGATGTTGCGTTTGGTGTGTTCATAATGCCTTTAGATTCACATCCAGAACCAACGGTTACCAGGAACTGGTGAGTTTCAATTCATCCGGGGGCAGCTCAAAGGCGGGAATCCCAGAATTTCATGACTGCCGAATAGTCCAAATCCTCTTTTGCAGCTCCCTTGACGTAGCTGTAGGTTTCGCGGGCAGCCGCCGTTGCGGGCAGCGCGACGCCCAACTGGTTTGCCAGATCGAGCGCCAGACTCAGATCTTTGTGCATGAGCCGAAGAGGGAAACTCGGCGGGTACTGACCGTTTAGAAGATTGGGTGCTTTTACATCCAGAACGCCGGAGCGAGCCATACTCGATTGCAAAACTTCAACCAGCTTTTCGCCGGCAAGACCCGCGCGGGTCACCAGAGCCAGACCTTCGGCCAGAGCGTCTACCTGCAGTGCGAGAATCAAGTTCATGGCCAGCTTGATGGTCTGACCGGCGCCGTTCGGACCGAGGTGAAACCAGCGCTTGCCCATCACGCCAAGGATTGGTTCGACGGCCTTCAACGAGTCCGCCTCGCCACCGACCATGAAAATGAGTTCGCCCTTTTTAGCCCCCCAATCGCCGCCGGTGACCGGCGCATCTAGAAAATGGACGGTGCGCTGGCTGCAAGCCGCCGCAATTTTACCGACCAGCGCAGGGGAGATGGTGCTGGAATCGATATAGATACTTCCCGGCTTGAGCCCCGCCAACGCGCCGAAGTCCTGGCTCTTGGCGTCGGGTCCCCAAAGCACCGACTCGAGCGCGGGAGGATCGCTGACGATGGTAATCAGCACGTCGGCAGCGATCGCGACTTCTTTAGGAGATGTAGCCAAGGTCGCACCGCCGGCAACCAATTCGTCCGCGCGGGAGGCCGTGCGGTTCCATACCGTAAGGGAGTGGCCGGCTTTAAGAAGATTCATGGCCATCGGACGACCCATCAGACCAAGGCCAATAAAGCCGATCGCAGCTTTTGTATTCTTCGGGGTGTCCAAAGGACCTCCAGGCGGCCGATCATTGCGGCGAATCGCTGCGACGCCGGGGCGCGCTTACCCAATTGTAACTGAGGCGAGAAAAAAGATTCCGGCTGAAGCAGCCGGTCGCCGGACCACACCAACTTAGGTGTTTTTTAAGTGCTCAGGACCACAAGGATTGATAGGCTCATCGCGGTTTGCGTCGGGCATGAGCGCGGTGTTGCCGGCGTCATTCGAACTGAACTTTGGCGAGTCCCGAGAGAGGACTGTGTCCGTTTTCTCGCCAGCACTTGCCGATGAAACCAAAGATGGTCCGCTACCTTCGCCAACTTCGGTAAGCCGAACGATATAGCGATAGGGAATTTCCCATCGAAATTGCCGCTGTTGCTCCCTTTGAACGTAGTGATGCTCGAGAAAAATAGACCGTCCAGAATCGGCTACGAAGGTGCCGATGGCAGGCAAAAGAATATCGCCGGCGCGATACTGCACCTCGACCCTGCGCCCAAGAAAGGCGGAATAACGAGCCATCTTAATGAAGTTTCGCGGTTGCGAACGGCAGGGTAAATGGGACCGAAGTACCGGAGCGGTGGAAGCGGAATCCTGAGGAAAACCGTGAGAAACCATACCAATACCGAGCGACTAAGCGGGATTTGCGAGGGCCAGATAGTCAGGGCGGTCGGAAACCAGCTGGTGCCGGAAAGACTTGCGAATCTCAGTTCCTTGCATCAGGAATACGCCGGGCATGCGCTCGATTTCTCCCGCAGGAAAACCAATGAAATGGCCGTGAAAGAAGGCGCCGATAGAGCGCCGAATGCTCTCCGGATTCAGATACTGGCCTAGCTTCGCTCGCGACAAACCGAAGGCCTGATACAGATGCGCTTCGGGATCGCCGAAACGCGGAACGTCGGTCAGGCCATAATGAGTGAAGAACCACTGAGCCTTTTCCTCGGTCCCCAGATGCACGAAGGCCAGCGAGACGCCCCGCGCTTCGATGCTCGAGCGTTTTTGCGCGATTTCGGCCACGGCTTCGCGGCAGAAGGTACAGCCGAAATGGCGCAGGAAGACCAGAAAGACGAAGTTTCCGTTGCAGAATTCCGCAAGCGTCCGCCCATCCTGCGATCGGTGCGCGGCCAGCACCGCGGGGTCGACTTGAGTTGAGGCGAACATGGTCAGAATGCCAGGCCAGCCTGGTTTGTTTGGCCAGCAGTCGCAGATTTGCGGATATAGTTTCTTACCGACACCTTGCGCACGGTGTTTTCCGAAGGCCGGTAACGAATCTGGCCATAAATTGGACGCTCGGGTCCCCACGGCCGATGGTAACGCCCCAGGCGCCAGAAAATGCCACGGTACGAATTGGGATTTCGCCCGTCCAGGCCGTACTTGTTGTTAAGCTCGATCAAGGTTACCTGCGCTTGGTTAGGAGCACCCGACCATTCGAGTACTTTGTTACCCACCGCATCCGCAAATAATCATGGATCCGGCCTTCTTGGACCAATGGACCTTGCGCCTCATTCCAAACCGGATCCTGAGTGCGACCCGATTCGGGCTCATCTAAGCAATATACGTGCTCGCGAGTATCGCGGATGTGTTTTTCAAGTAGCCTGAGCCCAGCCCGGCAATGATCCGTAATCGGAATCATCGCATCGATGGGCGCTGAAGTTGTAACCGATCGCGCCAGGTGATCAGCTCGTCCAGAAATCCTTCCGCGTCGTCTAGCCCCCTGATATCCGCAACGAAGCGCTTCGAAAATCACCATCGGCTTGCCAAACTCGCGGCCATGCTGCAAAGCTTGGTCGATGGCGAAATGGCGCGAGAGCCGACCGGTCGCGATCATCCAATCCAAACGTATTGTCGGTCAGCACGGAGCGGTGCGGAGTTGCAGCCCTTGATGCGAACAGCGGGAACGCTGGGCACGTAGGGAAGTCCTCGGTGCGGGATGGGATTTTTAGGATACACCCCCGGACGACTTACCGCCGTCGTGGGCTGCGCCCATCCTTGACTTCTGGGATAGGCGAGTTATTGTCTGCGATTCAGTCTCACTCAGGAGCATTCGATGATGCGCAAATGGCGCGGACTATTTTTTACGGTCGCGGTGTTGTTCTTTCCTATTCGCGGAAATGCACAGCAGTCGCCGCCAGCTAAAACTGTGGTGTTGAAAGCCGCCTGGCTTTTCGATGGAAAGAGCGATGCGCTGGTGTCGCCAGGCATCGTGGTCGTGACCAATGGGAAAATTGCTTCGGTAGGCGCCCGCGCAAATCTTCCCGCTGACGCGACGGTAATCGATCTCGGCCAAGCCACGCTACTTCCTGGTTTTATGGATGCGCATACCCATCTCACCGACACCTTTACCGACGACTGGAAGCAGGACGCCTTAAAGAGACTGCAGGAGACCGTCGCAGAGCGGGCCCTGGACTCTACAGTGAACGCCCGTAAAACCTTGCTGGCTGGTTTCACAACCGTTCGCGACGTGGGCTCCTCGGATTATCTGGACGTGGGGTTGCGCAATGCCATTCGCAAGGGCGAAGTCGTCGGCCCCCGGATGCTAGTGTCCACCTACGCAATCGGATCGACCGGCGGCCATTGCGACGATGCGGCTGGCTTTCGGCCCGGTCTGTTTGGACACGAATCTGGTCCTGGCGAAGGTGTAGCGAATGGCGCCGATCAAATCCGCTATGCGGTGCGATTGGCTCATAAGTACGGAGCCGATGTGATCAAGACGTGTGCCTCCGGTGGAGTGCTGTCCTTAACCGACGACGTAGATACCCCCCAGTTGACGCAGGACGAACTGAACGCCTTGGTGGACGAAGCGCACGCCCTGCGCCGCAAAGCCGCGGCACATTGCCACGGTGCGGAAGCTGCCAAGCGTGCCGTTCGCGCCGGCATCGACTCCATCGAACACGGATCGTTCCTCGATAACGAAGCTTTGGACATGATGAAGGCGCACGGAACGTTTTTTGTACCGACGCTCATGGCGCTGGTTGGTTTGCAGGAACGCATCGCCCGAGGCTTGTACCTTCCTCCCGCGGTTCTTGCCAAAGCGAATGCCGCGGGCGCCGCACTGCATACGACTTTCCAGACTGCGCTCGCCAAGGGTGTGAAAATCGGCCTCGGGACCGACGCTGGGGTGTACCCACATGGGCGCAATCCGGAAGAGTTTCATCAAATGACCGACTTGGGCATGAAGCCAATCGATGCATTGAAGGCCGGGACCTCCGTGGATGCCGAGCTCTTGGGACTTGCGGCAACGCTGGGAACTCTCGAACCCAGTAAGATCGCGGATATTGTCGCGGTGCCTGGGAATCCGACTGAGAATATCCGCCAGACCGAGAACGTATTTTTTGTGATGAAAGAAGGAGTGATTTATCGCAATGATCGCGCCGAGGAGGCGCCGAGATAAGTTGGCATTCCGGCGGCAGACAAAGCGGTGCATACGGGCTGCGGTCGGAATCGTCTAACCGAGCGGAGACGTTCATGACCGATTCCCCCAGGGTTCGACGCATGGAGCCAGAGCCAGCACCCACAAGTACGCGATCCGAAGCCAGTATTTTTCGCCGAGACTCGCTGGCCTCGTCCTTCCTGCGAGTCTTGTTGTTCATCGTTCTTTCAGTATCGGTGACCTACGCGCTTAATTGGATTCCCCCACATTTCACAGCCGATGGATCACCTTTCCGGCCTCAGTTTTTAATCCCTCGGGAACTGGTGGCAATGAGTGGGATTTTTTGCGCCGCATGGATCATGTCCAGGCTGGAAAACCGCAAGTTTGGCGAGTATGGACTGCCACTCGCGGGAGCGTTCGGAAAGCTATTTTGGATTGGCGTCTTGCTGGGGGCCACCGAGATCAGCGTAGTGGTGGGCAGCATGGCAGCGTTCGGCGGCTACCACTTCGGCTCGTTAGCCATCCATGGCCGACCGCTCCTGCGTTGGGCTGCGATTTGGTTGGTCTTTTTCTTGATCGTCGGATTCTACGAAGAGTTTCTGCTGCGAGGTTACATTCAGTTCACGTTAGGTCGCGGCATGGGTTTTTGGCCGGCGGCGGTGTTGCTATCCGTGGTTTTCGGTGGGCTGCACGTCACCAACCCCGGCGAAAATTGGGCGGGGATTCTTGGCATCGTGCTGATCGGACTTTTCTGGTGCTTAACGTTGCGGGTAACCGGAACATTGTGGCTCGCCGTGGGCATGCACACCGCCTTCGACTTTGGCGAGACCTTCCTCTACTCGGTGCCGGATAGCGGCGTGGTCTTCCCGGGTCACCTATCAGACTCCACTCTGAGCGGACCGGCATGGCTTACCGGCGGAACTGCCGGGCCGGAAGCGAGCGCTTTCGATTTTCTGATGCTTTCGCTGTTTTTCTTCGGCTTTTTTCTGATGTATCGCCGAAATCGGAAGCTCGAACCGTCGTCCCCATCACCGCGCGAGCTAGCGCACTAGCTCAGACGCAAGCACCAGAAGCACGCCCTGTGATTTTGCTTCCGGCAGGACCTCGCGCAACGCGCTCAAAGTTGCGGGGTGTGGATGCCCGATGGCCACCGCATCGCCCTTTTCTCGCGCGTCGCGCAGTGCGATGTGCAATTGCTTGCGCACCGCGGCCACTTGCTCCACGTCATCAAGAAAGGGAACATTTCGAAAAGCCGCGGGGACCCCGGAGCGTTGCGCCGCGTCGTAGGCAACCGTAGCGGCGGTGGTGCGACTATCGATGTAAAATAGATGGTGGTCCCGCAGCGCCGGCATCAATTCATCCATCAGCGCCTCATCAGCAGTGGACTGCGAACCTTGATGATTGTTGACACCCACTGCGCCGGGTACCGCCTGTAAAAATTGATTTACGAGATTTGCCACTTCCTTCGAAGCCATGCCCGGGCGAAGTTCGCGAGATTCGGCGTGTCCGCCGCCAACCGACTCCATGGGCAAATGAAGTAGGACCTGAAAACCGCGGCGCTGCGCTTGCTGGGCGATTTCGGTCGCGTGGAGCTGGTCCGGGAGGATCGAGATGGTCAGCGGATAACCAAGGGCAAAGATAGCATCGGCGGCGGCCCGATCACCGCCAAGATCGTCAAGAATGATGGCCAAGCGCGGGCCTTCGACTTTAGCGATAGCGGCGGGCTCGGGTGAGCCGACGGCTGGACTGGTATGAATGTGAATGGTGTGGGTAGCGACGCCAGCGCGACGATAGGTAAGCAGTAATCCCTCGCGACTTTCCGAGGGTGAACCCGGCGTCAAGCGGTGACGCGCGGCAACGCTGCCTATGGCCCTAAGCAATTTCGCTTTAACTGTTGGACTTTCCGAGTCTTTGGGTATGGTGACGTCCAAATGGTCGACACTCCCGAGTGCGCGGTCGGTTGCCCGCAGATCAGCGCGAGGATCGGTTCGTACGTCAGCCACCGGAGATGCAGAGCGCGCGGCTGCAGCGAATTCATTGGTAATGGCGCGAATCTCGGCAGCAGACAGGGTAGGTTCTGGCTGCTGGCAAGCGCAGCAAGAGATCGCCAGAATCGACGCAATCAGCCACAGTCGGTTGTGCAAACCAATCAAGTTATGCGCGGACGGAGGAATTTGTGGGGAGTACGTTGTCGGTCAGCAATCGCTTAAGCAGCCTTTTTAGCCGGTGTCTTCAGAAGCTCGAGTGCTTTGCGATATACCGCATCATCGGGAGATAGCGGACGTGGTCCCGGAGTTTCCTTGGCGCCGGCCGAACTTGAATCATCATCGACGTCGGAGTCGTCTTGGGTGGTGGCGCGGACTACTTCGGTCGGCTCGACGCCTTCCTCAAGAATGGACTTGCCGTTGGCCTTGTAATAATTCCCAACGGTCAGGAACAGTGCGGAGCCATCGTCCAGCGTGATCAGTTTGCGTTCCGACGCTAGTCCGAAGGTACGTTCGCCAACCACGTCGCCACGATGATTTCCAACCATCGCCGACGCCAGCACTTCAGCAGCGCCGGAAGTGCTACCGTCGATCAAGAGCGAGACCGAGCCCTTCCATGCCACCTGTTTGGGCTCCGCCGAAAAAGTTTGCGTCGAAACGGTCTGCCCGCGCAACGTGGTGATTACCCCAGAGGAAATGAATAGCCGAGCCACCGCCACGGCTTCGGGAACTGACCCGCGCCCGCAGTCACGCAAATCCAAAATCGCCTTGTGAATTCCCTGTTTCTCAGCGTCACTCAACTTGGCACGGATTTCCTCCACGCGGCCCGCATCCAGGGAAGCTACCCGCATCACCAGAATATCCGGGTCACTCTTCTGGACCAGGATCTTGGGGGTGCTGAGCTTCTCGCGCACCAGATCAACCTGCTCGGGATCGGCCTTGCCGCGCCGAATGACTCCGACTTTCACGGCACTGCCGGCTGGCCCATTCAGCAGATTGAGTGCTTGTCCCACGGACATGTCCCGGGTGGTGAAGCCACCGACCGACTCAAAAATGTCGGCGCTGTGAATTCCAGCTTTCTGCGCCGGGCTGTCGGGAATCACGGAGATAACAATGATGTATCCAAATCTCTTGCTCAGATTCAGACCGGTCTCACCACTTGTGGCGGTCTGCAGCTTCTGCTTGTATTCGGTGTATTCCCGCGGGGTCAGGTAGCTAGATTCCGGGTCGAGCGCTTCCATCAAGCCGTGAAGGGAACCCGCGGTGACCAGATGCATATTCGGCTCGTCAACATAGTCGGCTTGGATTTTTTGGAGCACTTCGCCGTACACGGTCAGCGATTTGTAAGCCTTGTCGTCCGGCGTGCGGCCCAAGACGTGCCCAATGCCCACGTAACAAAAAATCACCACCGAAGCCGAAATCACACCCATACGAGCCATTCGATTCATTCCACGGACTCCTGATACCAAGGCGATTATAGCATCGCAAGTTAATGTGACGCGGCGGGAAAGAGAAAGGAAGCTTCGAGACTGCTATCAAGCCAACGTTCTGCTGCACAACAAAGTCGAGCCCGCAAAACCGGATAGACACGCGGTAGCCGCCAGTTTGTGGCCACATTACCACACCAAGTTGCACCAATGGGCAACTAGCCACCATAAGTCGTTGATATAATGGAACAAAGGTCATCACAATTACGATGCAGAATGCTACTCTATTCTCCACATGTTTCAGACCACGATCGCGCATTCGTCCTCCGCGGAAGGCGTGGGGCTCCATACCGGCGTGTATGGGCACATCCGATTAACACCGGCGCCCGCGGACACTGGCATCGTATTTCGACGCACGGACCTCGATAATTTCGCGATTGAAGCCCAAGGCCACAATGTCGCGCGGGTGAGCTATGCCACCAGCTTAATGAAAAAAGGTGTATTGCTGTCGACCACCGAACACCTTCTGGCGGCCATCTATTCTTGCGGAATCGACAACATTTACGTCGATATCGATTCCATCGAAATCCCCATCCTGGACGGTTCGGCAGAGCCCTTTATGCAGATGCTGGAGCGCTCCGGGCTTCGGAGATTGCGCCGCAAACGGCGATTCTTGAGGGTGTTGCGCCCTCTGGAAGTGATCGAAGGCGATCGGCGAATTGGTATTTATCCCTGTGAGCAATTCCGGGTGCGATGCTATGTGGATTTCGCGCATCCTTTGGTTGGCCAGCAAGAGGTGGAAATGGCGGTGAACCCGGAAAGCTTCCGGCGACTGCTAGCACGCGCCCGAACTTTTTGCTTCGAGCGCGACATTGAGCCGTTACGCTCTATGGGTTTGATTCGCGGCGGATCACTCGAGAACGCGATTGTCTTGACCAATGAAGGGGTCATGAATGGCCCGCTGCGGTTCCCGGACGAATTTGGCCGCCATAAAGCGCTGGACTTGATAGGGGACTTGGCTCTGGCAGGTCTGCCCCTATTGGCTCGAGTCGAAGCATATAAGGCCGGCCATGCACTGCATACCCAGCTGGTCAGCCGTCTACTTGCCGATCCGTCTCTGTGGACGATTGCCACCCAGGATTCGGTGCTTCGAGACGCCGAAACCGGATTTTCCTCGTTTTCGCCTGCCCCCGCCGCTGATTAAGCTTTCGACTCGCGCACCAATCGCTTCGTTGCCAATTTTCTAAGCGTCCTCCAAACTGAGCTGGCTATGCCAGCTAACGATTTGGCCATCTTGATTCTGGCTGCGGGGAAGGGCACCCGCTTGAAGTCGAGTCTTGCAAAGGTATTGCATCGCGCCGGCGGGCGGCCTTTAGTGGAACAAGTGCTCGATGCCTGCGCGCCTCTCAAAGCGAAGAAAACGATTGTAGTGGTTGGACATCAGGCCGAGGACGTCGCTAAGGTAGTCACCTCGTGGGGCGCCGAAACGGTTCTGCAGCAGCCGCAAAACGGAACCGGCCATGCGATGCAGGTTTCGCGCCGCGCTCTGGGCAGAGCCAAATTTGTGGTGGTGTTGCCAGGCGATGCGCCGCTGATTCGAACCGAAACGTTGCGGGCACTAGTGGCGATGCACCGGAACGGAAACGCCGCGGCCACCATTCTCAGCGCGGTGGTGAGCGATCCGAGCGGGTACGGCCGGATCGTGAGGAAATCGGAAACTAGAGTGGGCGCGATCGTTGAGGACTCTCAGCTCACCGAAGCGCAGCGCGAACTGAACGAAATCAACTCCAGCATCTATTGTTTTACCGTGGAGAAGCTCTGGCCGGCGCTGGCCAAGGTGGACACCAACAACAAGCATCGGGAAGTTTATCTGACCGACGCGATCGGGATCATGGCGTCTGCTGGGGAAACCGTGCTGGCCCAGGTCGCACCGGACCCGCGAGAAGTGCTGGGATGCAACACCCGAGCTGACTTGGCGGAAGTCGACCGAATCTTTCGGGCATGGAAGCGCGAGGCGCTGATGAATTTGGGCGTCAGCATCCAGTTGCCGGAAACGGTGCTGATCGATCCCGAAGTAACTGCCGGTGAAGACACCTTGATCGAGCCAGGCGTGCAGCTGCTTGGAAGCACTAAGGTCGGTGCGCGCTGCACCATTCGTGCCGGGAGCATCCTGAGCAACGCCATCCTGGGTAACGATGTCGTGATCGAGGCACATTGCGTGGTTGCCGACAGCCGCCTGGGCGACCGGGTTACCATTGGCCCCTTCGCGCGCCTCCGGGGAGGCAATCACCTGAAGGCTGGCGTGCACATCGGAAATTTCGTGGAGCTGAAGAACAGCAGCGTCGGCGAGGGCACCAAAGCGGGGCACCTGACCTATTTGGGTGACGCCAAGATTGGTGCGAAATCAAATATCGGCGCAGGAACCATCACTTGTAACTACGACGGCTTTCACAAGCACCCGACCACCATCGGCAACCGGGTGTTTATCGGCAGCGATTCCGCGCTGGTGGCTCCGGTTCGCGTTGGCGACGGGGCCTATGTCGCTGCCGGCTCGACGATTACCGATAACGTGCCCGCGCAAGCGTTGGGCATAGCCCGCGGCCGGCAAGTCACCAAGCCCGGCTGGGCCGCCAAGAAGCGACGTGATCTCGCCGCGGCCTCCAGAGAATCTGGGAAAACGAGCCGGTCATCAACGCCCCGCAGCAAAAAGTCAAAACCCCGGCGCTAGAAATCATCGTCGATTAGAGAAGCTTTATGCCAACGTGCCCAGGTTTAGGTGGCGCTGTGTTAAAATATGTCTCCCCGGACCGATCGAGGAGACGCCAGCACATGAAATTTGGAGTCGTCGTCTTTCCCGGTTCCAACTGCGACCACGACGCGCTTTACGCCATCGGAAGCGTGCTGCAAAAGCCCGTCGAATTCATCTGGCATCAATCCCAAGACTTGGCGAATTCTGACGCGATCATCCTTCCCGGCGGATTTGCTTACGGCGATTACTTGCGGACCGGTGCTATTGCGCGCTTCTCTCCGGTAATGAAATCGGTGGAGAAATTCGCCAACAGTGGCGGAATGGTTCTGGGGATCTGCAACGGGTTCCAGATATTGCTGGAAGCAGGCCTTCTGCCCGGCGCCATGATGCGGAACTCCGGGCTTCGCTACATTTGCCGCCACGTGCATATTCGCGTGGAGCAAATCGATACGCCCTTCACCAACGCGGCGGCGCGCAGACAAATTCTGAAAATCCCCATTGCTCACAACGACGGAAACTATAGTGCAGATGAATCCACGCTCGCCGATCTTGAAAAAAATCGCCAAATTGTTTTCCGGTACACAACGCCGGATGGCCGCAATGATCAGGCCGGTAATCCCAACGGCTCAGCGCATAACATTGCTGGCATTTGTAATCGCGAACGGAACGTGGCCGGATTGATGCCCCACCCGGAACGTGCGGTGGAGGCTGCGCTGAGTTCCGCCGACGGCCTCACCGTATTCCAGTCCATGATCAACGCCCTGGTTGGAGCGGCGAGGGCCAGCGCTTGAAAGCCACATCTGGCACCAAGTACGCTTGAGCTCTCATCGCCCTACTTCATCCGGACCGGACGCTATGGCTACCGCGCTCACTGAAATTAAGGTCACCCCGGAGATTGCCGCCGAGCACGGCTTGACGGCCGGAGAGTACGCTCGCGTCCGCGAAATCCTGGGCCGCGATCCCAACATGACCGAGCTGGGAATCTTCAGCGTGATGTGGAGCGAGCATTGCTCCTACAAATCGAGCAAAGTCCATCTGCAGCGGCTACCCACCCGAGGGAAGCTGGTGGTGCAAGGCCCCGGGGAAAATGCCGGTGTCGTGGATATCGGCGACGACCTGGTGGCGGCGTTCAAAATTGAATCGCACAACCATCCCAGCTACGTCGAACCCTTCCAGGGCGCGACCACCGGAGTAGGCGGAATTTTGCGCGATATTTTCACCATGGGCGCGCGGCCCATCGCGGTGCTGGATTCGCTAAGATTTGGTCCCATCACTGCGGGGCCAGGGGTGAGCGAGCAGGATGCCGCGGCCAACCGGAGAATTCTGGACGGGGTCATTCGCGGCGTGGCCAACTACGGCAACTGCTTTGGGGTGCCTACCATTGGCGGCGAAATCGGATTCGAACCGTGCTATTCGCAAAATCCGCTGGTGAACGCTTTGGCGCTGGGCATTGCCCATAAGGATGAGATTTTCCTTGCCAAGGCTCGGGGTACCGGCAATCCAGTGATTTATGTGGGCGCGAAGACCGGCCGGGACGGAATTCACGGAGCGTCGCTGCTGGCGTCCGCGGAATTCACCGAGGAATCGCAGCAGAAGCGCCCCAACGTGCAAGTGGGCGATCCGTTCCTGGAAAAACTTTTGCTGGAAGCTTGTATTGAGGCTATGCGTACCGGCGCGGTGGTGGCGATTCAAGACATGGGTGCGGCCGGGCTGACCTGCTCTACCACCGAAATGGCCTCGCGCGGCGGCACCGGCATCGAGATCGACCTTGCGAAAGTACCTCAACGCGAGTCGGGTATGACCCCGTACGAAATCATGCTGAGCGAATCCCAGGAGCGCATGCTGCTGGTGGTGGAGCGCGGACGAGAACGCGAGGTGCTGGATGTTTTCGCGAAGTGGGGTCTCGACGCGGTGGTCGTAGGCGACGTGACCGACGACGGAATGCTGTGCGTAAAAAATCACGGCAAAGTGGCGGCGCAGATTCCAGCGCACCCGCTGGCCGAACAAGGCCCCGTGTATCGCCGGCCGATTGGACAACCGCCGCTACGCCACGAAACCGAAGCGGACTGGTTTGCATTTGCCGGTGAAGGCGTGGACCTGACCAGCAACTTCTTGCAGTTGCTGGCGTCGCCCACGATTGCGTCTAAGCGGTGGGTCACCGAGCAGTACGACACCATGGTGCGCACCAACACGCTGGCGGGTCCCGAAGCAAGCGACGCCGCGGTGGTCCGCCTGAAGGATCCGCGAACCGGTAAGGTGAAACGCGCCTTAGCGCTGTCCACCGATGGCAACGGCCGATGGTGCGCTTTAAATCCGCGCGTCGGCGCGATGCATGCGGTGGCCGAAGCTGCGCGCAACGTGGCCTGCAGTGGCGCGCGTCCGATGGCGGCGACCAATTGTCTGAATTTCGGCAGCCCGGAAAAACCGGAAGTGATGTGGCAATTCAGCGAAGCTATCGACGGCTTGACGGTGGCTTGCACCGAGTTCGGAACGCCCATCACCGGGGGCAATGTCAGCTTTTATAACGAAACTCTGGGCAAGTCGATTTACCCCACGCCGGTGATCGGCATCCTGGGAATTCTTGACGACGCCAACCAGATCTTGAAGATCGCATTCCGCGAAGCCGGGGACATCATCGTTTTGTTGGATGGAACCTCGCACGAAACCGGCCGGCTGCCGTTTCCTGATGTGCGGCAAGAATTTTCGTCCTCTGAATATTCCAAAACCGTAGCCGGAATTGTTGCCGGCGAGCCGCCGGCGATTGATTTGGCTGCAGAGAAACGATTGCAGGAACTTATGGTCTCGCTGGCAAGCGAATCTCTGCTACAGTCCGCGCACGACCTCAGCGACGGCGGGTTGTGCGTTACCCTGGCCGAGTGTCTGTTTCTATCGACGGCAAAGTTGGGCGCCCAGGTCGATCTCGAGGATCACCTGTCGCCCGAATTTGCGCTGTTTGGTGAGAGTGGTGCGCGGGTCATCGTTTCGATAAGGCCGACGTTACTCGGCCGGGTCTTGGAGGCTGCGAAGAATCAAGGGGTTGCGGCGGGTCAAATCGGAAAGGTCATCCAGACGCCGACTTTACGCATCAAATATAAAGGTAGCGCGGTGGTCGACTCTTCGGTCGAAGCATTGCAAGACGTCTGGTCTGGCGCGCTGCAGCGGGCATTAAAGGTTCCGGCATAATTGTCGAACGTATGAATCCTGTCACCATTCCAAAGCTGGCTTTTGCCGACGACCGCTTTCACGACGAGTGCGGAGTCTGCGGCGTGTTCGGCCACGAAGAAGCCGCCAAGCTCGCCTATCTGGGTCTATACGCGTTGCAACATCGCGGGCAGGAATCCGCTGGCATCGTTTCGAGCCACGGTTCGGAGCTGTATCTGCACCGTGCCATGGGCGAGGTGGAAGAGATTTTTCAGCCGGGCGTGCTGGCGGCATTGCCGGGCAACTCGGCGATCGGCCATACCCGCTATTCCACCGCCGGCGATAAAGCGCTGCTAAACGCTCAGCCCATTTTGATCGACTGCAACAAGGGCAAGGTCGCTGTTGGTCACAATGGCAATTTGACCAACGCCTCGGAGTGGCGGCGCAAGCTGGAACATCGCGGATCGATTTTTCAATCCAATAGCGACACCGAAGTAATCGTCCATTTGCTGGCGCGATCGCCGGCTCGCAATCTTTCTGGAGCCCTGGGCGACGCGCTGAATCAAGTGGAGGGCGCGTATTCCTTGCTGGTGCTTACCCCCGAGGAGATGTATGCGGTACGTGATCCCCGGGGATTTCGCCCGCTGAATTTGGGACGGCTGGGAGATGCCTGGCTGGTTGCCTCGGAAACATGCGCGTTTGATCTGTTGAACGCGCAATACGTTCGCGAAGTGGAACCCGGCGAGATGGTTCGCATTTCGCGGGCGGGCATCGAGTCGATTCGCTTCGCTCCGGAAAAGCCTCGCCAGCAATGTATCTTCGAACATGTTTATTTTTCACGCCCAGACAGCATCATTTTCGGCCGATCTGTGAATGAAAGCCGGGAGGCGCTGGGCCGTCAACTGGCGCGCGAGCACCCTGTTCAGGCTGACATCGTAGTGCCGGTGCCAGATTCCGGCGTCCCCGCCGCAGTCGGATTTTCCCTGGAATCGGGCATCCCTTTTCGTATGGGCTTGATCCGCAATCACTACATTGGCAGAACCTTTATTGAGCCATCGCAGGCCATAAGAAACTTTGGCGTAAAACTGAAATTGAATCCGATTCGCGGCTTGATCGAAGGGCAGCGGGTGGTGCTGGTGGACGATTCCATCGTGCGCGGTACCACCAGCCGCAAGATCGTCCGTATGGTGCGAGAGGCCGGGGCCAAAGAAGTGCACGTCCGAGTCAGCTGCCCGCCAACGATTTCTCCCTGCTACTACGGAGTGGATACTCCGACTCGCGAGGAGCTGATCGCCTCCTCGAACAGCCCTGAAGAGATCCGTCAGTTTTTGGGCGCCGACTCACTCGGTTACGTTTCGCTTCCCGGCTTGAAGCAGGCGGTGAACGATACCCGCGGCGATTACTGCACATCTTGCTACACTGGGGTCTACCCGACGGACCTCGTGCAACTGGAAGTACGCGAAAACGGGATCAACGGAGCACGCATCGACGCAGCCAGTCACAAACCTGGCGAAGATGCTGTCCAACCTGTGGTGGCGGTGCAACGTGAAAACTGAAGAAAAAAAACATAGCAGCGAGGCCCACGTGCCGATGAAGCAGCGGGTGGAGCGCGAGATCATTGCTTGGTTCTGGGTGGCGCTGGCATTCATGCTGATCAATGGCACCATTGGCCAGGCGCGAGTGATTCCCTCGGGATCGATGGAAAATACTTTGCTGATCGGCGATCACCTGATCATGAGCCGCATCGGATACGATGCCGGGGTGCCTTTTACCAACTGGCACGTGCCGCTGTGGCGCAATCCTCATCGTCAACAAGTCATCATTTTCAAGCCGCCCTTTGCCCCGGATACTCCGGATTATGTAAAACGAGTAATCGGTTTGCCGGGCGATACCATCGATCTGCGGGGCGGTTCGGTGTGGATCAACGGCCAAAAATTAAACGAGACGTATACCGTTGGTCCCAGTGAACCGGCGCCACCAGGTAGCGCCCCGGTCGGCGACACCGACATAAAATTCCCGTATCACGTGCCGGACAACTGTTATTTCGCGATGGGCGACAACCGCACCAACTCGTACGACAGCCGCTTCTGGGGATGCGTGCCTCGCAACGACATTATTGGGACGCCGGTGTTGATCTATATGTCCCTGGATGTCTCTCCCGATGCGTGGGAGCCTGGCCAAATTCGCGAACGATTTTTGGCTTACGCCAGCGCCATCGTGCATCCGGGCGTGGTGCGCTGGAAGCGATTGTTCCGAACATTCTAATTCAGTAAACTCCGAACGTAGTGCTGCAGTAAACGCCGCACCCCGCACGGCGGCGATTTTGCTGCACACTCAAATCATCAATGTGCGTGCAAGTGTCGCATGCGCGGCGTGGAAGACAGGGACCAGCCCGGAAATGAAATACGCCGATGCAGGAGTGGACATCGCCGTAGCGGACGCCGCCAAGCAGCGTATCCGCCATCACGCTAGCCGAACCTTCACGCCCGGCGTCCTCGGTCGAATCGGCGGATTCGGCGCACTGTTTGCCCTGGACAAAAAGAAATGGAAAGAGCCGGTGCTGGTCTCCAGCGCCGATGGTGTTGGTACCAAACTCAAAGTCGCCATGGCTACCGGCGTTCATTCCACCGTTGGTGCCGATTTGGTGAACCACTGCATCAACGACATTTTGGTGCAGGGCGCGGAACCTCTTTTCTTTCTCGATTATCTGGCCATGGGACATCTCGACGCCAATGTGGTCGAGCAGCTGGTAGAGGGCATGAGCCGTGCGTGCCGGAAGGCTGGATGCGCACTGATTGGCGGAGAAACCGCGGAAATGCCGGGCTTTTATCCTCCCGGCGAATACGATCTGGCTGGTTTTATCGTCGGAGCGGTTGAACGCAAAAAGATACTGACCGGAAAGAATGTAAAACCGGGTGATGCACTGATCGCCCTGCCTTCCGCTGGTTTGCACACCAACGGATATTCGCTGGCGCGCAAACTGATTTTTGAGGTCGCCCGCCTTAAGCCGGACACCTACGTTGCCGAAGTCGGCAATAAGATCGGCGCAGAGCTACTAAAACCGCATCTGTGCTACGCGCCTACGCTGAAGAATATTATTTCGCGCGGCTGGGTTTCCGCTCTGGCGCATATCACCGGAGGCGGAATTCCGGGCAACCTTCCGCGAGTACTGCCATCAGGCGTCAAGGCTGAGATCGACCTTTCATCCTGGCCGGTTCCACCGATCTTCAAATACCTTGCCAAGATTGGCAAGATCGAGACCGATGAGTTGTTGCACACACTGAATCTCGGCGTGGGCATGATTCTGGTGGTCCCGCCCGCCAACGTGCAATCGGTGGAAGCCGATCTAAAAAGGCGCCGCGAGAAGTTTTTCCGTATTGGGCGGATTGAGCGCGGCGACTCCGGAAAAGCGCGGGTCGCCTTCAACGGCACCCTGCACATTTAGACCCCCCACCGCGGTCACCCCCAGTCCTCAAGCTCACGTCCGGCGTAGTTGGCCGTCTAAATCGGGAGCCATTCCCCATCTTTCCGTTTGGAGAAGACCCATGGAGCACCCGCAACCCGAACCTCAAGGCCTCGCAGCGCGACTTGATCGATTGGAAGCGCAGAATCGTAGATGGAAGCGCGCGAGCATGATCCTCGGACTGCTAACCGCTTCGTTGCTGCTCACCGCCGCGAAGCCAACGGAAAATATGGATCCTTCCGTGGTGCGCGCCCGCGTGGTGGAGGCCCAGGATTTCCTCCTCAAAGGCAGCGATGGGCAGGTTCGCGCACGCTTGCATATGTCCGAGTCGCACTCTCCATCTCTACAGTTTTATGACCAGAACGGCGATATCATCTGGACGGCAAATCAGTCGCCGATATTGCTCCCGGCAAAATAAAGCAGCATGGAGTTACAACTTGGAAGTAAAACGGATTACCCCGGTGCTGTTCGTCGATGCAATCGAACCGGTTCTACCATTTTGGACCGCAGCTCTTGGATTCACAAAAACCATTGAAGTACCGCACGGCGACAAGCTTGGATTTGTCGCCCTGCAGCAAGGCTCGTTCGAGGTCATGTACCAGACCCACGGGAGCGTGGAAAAAGATATGCCCGCACTGGCCGTGGCCACCCGCAAAGGACCAAGTTTCTTGTACATTGAGGTGGATAATTTGAACCATGTTCAGGCGGCGCTGAAGGCTGCGAAGATTGTGCAGCCCGAGCGCACTACATTTTATGGCATGCGCGAAGTGGGCTATCAGGACCCGGCTGGCCACTTCATCACCTTCGCGCAGCCTGTCGCCCCCGACAAACCGTAACTTCAACAATCCCACGCACGCTACGGTCGGTAACCCACCCGGGGACGTTTACTTCGCTGCTGCTTGCGTTGGCACGGCCATGGAGCGCGCGCGGTTCTTTCCCACCGCACGAACCGCAAAGAAATGATTGTCGGTAGAAACTCCGGTCAACACCTCTCCTCAGCCGACCCGACGTAGTCGAAGACTTGCCAGCGGGACTCGGTGGTCTTTCGCCACAAAATCTCGAATCCCGCGCGTTCCTGATCTTGGTCGGCAGCCCAGGCAATTTTTGCGTCCGGCGTCACTGCTGCGCGTAGTACCACCTGTTGAGGCGGGGCCGGGCCATCGACGATTGTAACCCGAGCGCTGCGGTGGCCAAACCAACGAATAGCAAGCCTGGTGGGCGAGATCATGAATGTTTCCCGGCGCGGCTACAGGATTCAGAGCCGCGGCGCGCATTGTAGCGCAGCTATAGACCAATGGGCGCTTCCTGCTGTATTGGTGGCAACCCAAATGGCGGGCGCTTGGGGCGCATTCCGGAGATGTGTTAACGTTTCGAGTTTATGAAAAAGCGCGTGGGCGTGCTGTTAAGCGGCCGGGGATCGAACTTCGAAGCGTTGGCCAATAGCGCCGCCAGCGGACGAATTCCCAACGCTGAAATCGCCCTGGTGCTGAGCAATCGCGAGGGCGCACCAGGAATCGATCTGGCCACGCAGCGTGGCATCTTGTCGCGGGTCATTGCTTCCAAAGGTCTGGAGCGCGAAGCCTACGACCGCCAGGTGGTCGCCGCGTTGCAAGAACAAAAAGTTGATCTGATATGTCTTGCGGGGTACATGCGCCTGCTGTCTCCCTACTTTGTCGCGGCATTTCCCAACCGGATTCTGAATATCCACCCTTCGTTACTCCCGTCCTTCCCCGGACTGGAATCGCAGCGCCAGGCCTTGGAGTACGGCGTGAAATTCGCAGGATGCACGGTGCATTTTGTGGACGAAAATCTAGATGCCGGCCCGATCATTCTGCAAGCGGTTGTTCCTGTCGGAGACACCGAGACCGAGCAGTCGTTGTCCGAACGCATCCTTGCCGAGGAACATCGCATTTATTCCCAGGCAGTGAAAATCGTACTGGAAGCGAAATATAAGATCGAGGGCCGCCGGGTGCTGCTCAGTAGCCGATAATCTCAAGGACTTTTCGATACATGACCGCACCTTCCTTCGCACCGGTGGACCAACAGCTCGCGTACCTGAAAAAGGGCGCTGCGGAAATCATTCGCGAAGAAGAGCTGCAAGCCAAGCTCGCCAAGTCCGCAAAAACCGGCAAGCCTTTGCGTGCAAAGCTGGGTGTGGATCCTACCGCACCGGACATCCATCTTGGCCACACGGTCGTGATTCGAAAGTTGAGGCACTTTCAGGATCTTGGCCACACCGCGGTGTTCCTGATCGGAGATTTCACCGCGCTGGTGGGCGATCCCACCGGGCAGTCCGAGACCCGCCCGCCGCTCTCACGCGAACAAGTGAACGCCAACGCGAAAACCTATCTCGAGCAAGTGTTCAAGATTCTGGATCGCGACAAAACCGAGGTCCGCTACAACAGCGAATGGCTGGACCAGCTGAGCTCCTACGACATGGTTCGCCTGTGCGCCAAGTATCGGGTTGCGCGCATGTTGGAGCGCGAGGATTTCCATACTCGCCTCACCAACCAGCAACCCATCTCCATGCACGAACTGTTGTATCCGCTGATGGTTGCCTACGATTCCGTGGTGTTGGAAACGGATGTGGAGCTGGGAGCAACCGAACAGAAATTCAATTTGCTGATGGGCCGGGAAATCCAGCGCGAGTACGGCCAGGAGTCGCAGGTATGCATGACCATGCCCATTCTGGTGGGGCTCGACGGAAAACGCAAAATGTCCAAGAGTCTTGGGAATTACATCGGCATCACCGAATCTCCTAACGAAATATTTGGGAAAGTCATGTCCATTCCCGATGACTTGATGTGGTCCTACTACGATCTGGTGACTGACCGCAGCTGGGAACAGATCGCAGCGCTAAAACAGGAAGTTGCCAGCGGTAAAGTTCATCCTATGGACGTGAAGATGCGTCTAGGCGAAGAAATCATCTCCGGATTTCACACCCCGGAGCAGGGACGCAAAGCTGCCGAATCGTTTCAGCGAGTTTTTCGCGAGCGGCAACTTCCGGATGATATCCCGGAAGCACACGTTCCCGCTGGCGCACACAAACTGTTCGCGCTACTGACCCAAAACAATCTGGCACCGTCACGAAACGAAGCAGAACGCCTGATCCGCGCAAACGCTGTCGAATGGGATGGGGGGGTTGTGAATCAGCTGGCAACACTGCAGCTGGCCGGCGGCGAGAAGCATCTATTGCGCGTCGGGAAGAAGAAGTTTTTGCGGCTGGTCGTGGATTGAACGCCTTTTGGAAACCTAATCAAATGTTTCCGCCGCCATCTTGGCCACAGCCAGCGCGATGGATGGCGCCGCCGTAAGCCCTGGCGACTCGATGCCCACCAGATGGATCGCCTGCGGCACCGCCGGGTCTCGGGTGATCACAAAGTCGGCGGGTCCTTTCGCTCCGGGCGGCACCAGTTTGGGACGCAGACCGGAATAGCCGAGCTGCAGATCGCTCTCTTCAATCTCCGGCAACAAGTCCTTAGCGCTAGCGGCAAATTCGGAAATCGGTAGCCGGCCGCGCTCGTAGTTGTCTTTCGACTCCACGTAGGTGGCCGTGGGCCCCAGCAACACCGTTCCCCACAAGGTCTTGGTGAAGTGCACGCCCAGACTCAGAACGTCCGCATGCGGCAACGGATACACCAAACCGTTCACCAGCGATTTTCGCGGGCCTCTAATTTCGCAATACTCGCCGCGCACCGGATAAATGATCCAAGTGGTATTGCCCAGCATGGCGGCCACATCGTCTGCGTACAATCCCGCGGCGTTCACCACGCAGCGCGCCTCGATCGTCTCCTTTTGGGCATCCTCCGGTTCGCCGATACGCAATCCGACCCGAATCGTGCCCCCTTTGGGTTCCAGGGAAACCACCTGGGCTCGGGGCACAATGCTGGCGCCTCGATCCGCAGCCAGCCGCGCGTAGGTGCGCACCAGATCCTCCGCGGACAGAATTCCCGTGGAGGGCACCTCGAGGGCCGCGACCCCGGCGATATGTGGCTCCCGCTTGCGAATTTCCTCGCGCCCGATGATGCGCAATCCCGCGACCCCGTTTTGCTCGCCGCGCAGCTGCAGGGCCGCGAGTTCAGCCTCTTCATGAGCGTTGGTGGCCACCACCAGCTTGCCGGTCCGCCGGTAAGGCACGTTGTGCTGGGCGCAGAACTCAAACGCCAGCGGGTTGCCGGCCACGCAGTGAATGGCCTTAAGCGAGCCTTTCGGGTAATAGATACCGGAATGAATTACGCCGCTATTTCGCGAGCTGGTGGCCATCCCCATTCTGGGATTTTGCTCGACCAGAAAAACGTCATCACCGTGTTGCGACACCGCGCAAGCGATCGCGCAGCCAATCACGCCGCCGCCAATGATCAAAATGTTGGCTTGATCCATGGAAACAAAAGGATAAGGCAGAAACAGGACTACCCGCCGGAGTTCATGCCTCGCTGTTGCCGCTTCGCTACGGGGCCGGCGCCGGTCGGCGAACCCGGCTAGTTTTCCAGGCGGGTTTCATCAAACATCGGGGTGCAAGGCTGCAGGCGGGCCTCGCCTCCGTCGTGCACCGCATAGCTCGGGGGCCTTTGATCGTGCTGGTTGCTCCAAAGAGACGCGGCTCCGTGGGCGCCATCCTTATTTATCGCGTAGAAGAAGATCTGAAAGGTGCTTAGCTTTTTCTTGTCATTCTTGTAGTTGTGGGCCACTCGGTGCATCGCCTCCATGCAGGCGTCGGTGGGCGACATGCCCTTACGCATCATCTCGACAATGGTGTGACCCCCGCAGATCTTGATATTTTCTTCACCTTTTCCGGTTGATCCCGCCGCTCCAACTTCATTATCGACGAAGCAACCTGCTCCGATGATTGGCGAATCGCCTACGCGCCCGGGAATCTTCCACGCCAGGCCGGACGTCGTGGTAGTGCCGGAAATATCGCCTTTTTCATTCACCGCCATGCACGGAATGGTGCCGGTTGGAGGGTGCGCCAGCACGCTTTCGATCCAGGGCTGGAGTGCCTGCTTCTCCGGCGTGTCCAGCAGCGTAGCTATGTGCTCCTTCCATTCCGGACTATCGATTCCCGGACGCCAGTTGAACGAAGTCGACGCTTTCCATGCCAGCCACGCCAAGCGCGACTCGTCGGTAAGCAAATTCATCTCCGCAAAGCCTTCGGCAACCCCGAACCGGCGCGCCCCGTCGCCAACCAACATCACATGATTGGTCCGCTCCATCACCGTTTTCGCCAAGAGGGAGACGTTCTTGATGTTGCGAACAGCGGCCACCGAACCAGCCCGACCGGTAGGCCCGTGCATGACGCTGGCATCCAGTTCCACTTCGCCTTCTTCATTCGGCAAGCCGCCGTAGCCGACCGAGTTGTCCTTGGGATCATCTTCAACAACAGTCACCGCAGCAACCACCGCGTCCAGGGTGTCTCCTCCTTGCCGAAGAACTTGCATGCCTTTGTCAAGAGCGTGCCAACCATTGGCGCTGGAAATCATCACCGGGCGCTTACCGGGCGCACCGACCGGGCTGTGATCAACAGAGCGTTCCGGCACGACCGGGCTACCGTTTTTCGACTTCGCAAAGAGCTCGCCGGCGCTGGCAGCCGCGCTGCCAACTAACGACGTCAGGAAAAACTTCCGCCGTGACCAGATTTCCATGGGGCTCCGATGCTGCGGCGGAACTATACACCGGAACGTCCGGACCGGGATCTCGGGAAGCGGGGAGCGGCACAAGAAAAACGGGCAGTCCTAAACTGCGCAGGTGGCTTACACAAAAGACGTGTGGGCATCACCGGAACGATGGTGGTGCCGCGTATCCCGCTGGGCCCACCAGCGACGCCAAGTATCGGCATCATTGCCGAGGGCCTGCCCGGTGATCAATCGCAACGCGCCGAACACCCACCCTCGGGTCGTCGAATCCAGACCATCATTCTCAAAAAAGTTCAGCAGATCCGGGACCGCCGCCAGGCGTTGTTCCTTGGTCAGCATTCCCGATTCCGCCAGGTTGCACGCGGCGCGCTGGCGCACCCGCGCGGATGGATCGTGCGCAAACCGTTCCAGCAGCGGGTCGACCACCGCATCGCTGCCTAAGGCGGCCAGACCTTCGACCGCCCAATAACGCGCCTGTTCGTTCGAACTCTGAGCATATTTCGTCAATGTTCGCAACACCAGATCGGGCTCCACGCCGCGATTTCCCAGAGCACCCAGCCGCCACAAAGCCCACGCTGGCTCCTGGGGATGGTCCCGCAACATGGTTACCAGTCGGGTCACGCTTTCCGGAGATTTGGGCAAATTGCTGGCCGCTAAATCGGTCTCCAACGCCGCGCCGCGCACTCCCAGATCATTCGAATTCATTGCAGTTTGAATTAGATCGACCAGCGTGTCGGTGCTTCGCAACTGACCGCGCCAGCTGTCAGCGCTTTTCCCGATCAGTTCGACGGCCTGCGGGTCCCGGTGGATAGCCGCTAGCAGTGAGCGCTCGGCCTGTTCCTGCGGCGGCAGCTGTGCAAAGCGAGCCATGGTCCCAACGATAGGATCGACCTCGGGGGCGCGGTCCTCGGTTTTGAAACTGGTGGTATGGGGGACCAGGATCGAGGGCGCTTGCGCTGAGTCGGTTCCAGGCCCCTGCAAAGGTTCATGAGACCGTGCCACCTCGAATCCCGCGAGAGTGGAGACGGCCGCCAAAATGGCCAGCGCCGGCAGACATCGGCGCAGCACCGGAACGAATGTAGGTGCGACGGGGCGTCGAAACGCATGACCGTCTTGTGAGTGGAACCTGCTCATCCCCAGTCCTCGAGGCTGCTCTCAGGGACACGCGAGAAGGTGCGCGTCCCGAGCCTCAAGGTAGAAGGTAGAGCTGAGTGGAACTATGGTACGGCGGGCCAGCCGTCCGGCAAACTGTTGGGGAATCGACTCATTCTAAGACGTTTGCAAGGTTGACTGGTAGGATACAGAACGGTTCGAACCGTCCTCTCGAACAGCCCCACCAAAAGCGTCTACTGGGGATTTCGTCGCAGACCTGGGAACTTAACGATGGTATCTCTGGCCGGCAGAAGATAACCTGCAAGCACAGATGGAGACGACTCGACGTACCCCCCGATACCCGTTTGTCGCTCACGCCGAGGTTACACCGGAGCAAAGCGGCGCTCCATTTCCTGCCACCGTAAAGGAGTTGAGCCTGTACGGTTGCTATCTGGACACGCCAGCGCCGCTGAACAACAAAACCAAAGTAGTGCTGAAAATTTTTGCAGAAGACGGATTCTTTGAGGCCAACGCGACGGTCATCTACTCGAATCCGCGCCTGGGTATGGGCTTAGTTTTTCACAACGTGAAGCCGCACTACTTGGGCATTCTCCGCAAGTGGCTGCTGGCGGCCATGCAGGAACGCAAAGAGCCGAACCAACCGGGGCCCGAACACGACCCGGGTTCTTAAGCCGAACTTCGACGCGAGCGGCTCTACTCCGATGCACCCAGCGGCAGAAAATATTGGGTACCCTTGACGGGGTCCTGTAAGCGCCGGAGCAGCTGCTGGAGATCGGCGCTACGTTCCACAAAGTCGATGTCGGAGGTGTTGATCACCAGCAGGTCCGACGCCGCGTAGTGAAAGAAAAAGTGCTCGTACCCACGAGCTACCTCCTCGATATACTCCTCCGAAATGTGGGTCTCTTCGCGAGCCGCTTTCTTGGCAATCCGGGTCCGCAGCACTTCCGGCGTAGCTTGCAGATAGATCACCAGGTCCGGAGCTGGAATGCCTGCGGCCAAAGTCTCGTAATAGCGATCGTACAGCTTCAGTTCCTGGTCATCCAGGTTTAAGTTCGCGAAAATGCGATCTTTCTCCATCAGAAAGTCCGAAAGAATCGGTCCGGGCGATTCGACGGCCAAAGCCTCCCGAAGCCGCTTCTGCCGCTCCATCAGAAAATACATTTGCGCGCGCAACGCCGAGCCAGGCTTTTCCTTGTAAAAGTCCGCCAGGAAGGGGTTGTCTTCGCAATCGTAGACGCGACGCGCGTGCAAACGCTCGGCAAGAACTCCCGCAAGGGTGCTCTTTCCTACCCGTAGCGGGCCTTCAATGACGATGAACCGAGGCGATTGCGGGCCCCGCTCGGGTATCGGGGCGCGCTTGGCGGAAGATGATTCGTTAGCACACATTTCGTGTCGCTTGGCCCCCAGGAAATTTTGCGATCAGAAAAATCAAGCCGACGCGCATCACCTATCGGTTCTTCGACGCAGAATTATAGCAGAGTCGTTTGCGACGCCACTCTTGGCAGGCATCCCACCGCGATGCGCGAGCGCGGGAAGGCTCACGAGCCTGGGAAGGAAGTGAGCGCTTCGCCTGCTATGTAGCGGGTTTTCACCCTGCTTGCCCGGAGCCTCGAAGCGAGCGGTTTGGCGCCAACCGCAGCTCACCATCTCGGACCACCAGCTTGAAGCTCTTGGCACCGTTGGTTAGCACCCCTAAACCTAAGAACCACCGTAAAGTACCACCCAAAATGTAACCATCCGGCTAGTGCTGTCCACCCTGCCGGATTCTAAAGTCGGTCGTGTTGCGAGCACCGAATTCGCAGAGTTCGCATCACTGAGGTGATTCATGCTGTTGGCAACTTTTTTGTTACTGTGTCCGTTTCCGCAGACTGCGGACACCACGAAGAGCGCAACCAATCCGCCAGTCGAAATTGCCACTAACGCGGCACCCGATTCCGCTGTATCCGAATCATTGCCTTCAGCGCCGCAACCCAAGGTGGCCACCGACAACGACGTCGCCGCGGGCAATTCTGCATCCGACGCTGACAACTCGTCGTCCCTCACCGCCGACTCGGTCGCGCCCAGCACCGGTCACTTTGCGATGTCCGTTAAACCCGCGGTCACCCGTCCCTACGACACCGCTTTTCAACGCCACCTTTGGTACGCTCTGACGGCAGCGGGAAGCGGTATGGCTTTTGCGGACGCCTACTCCACGCGCCAGGCCATCACCCAAGCCAACAGCTACGAAATCAATCCGCTGCTTCGGCCTTTCTCTCATTCCGGGGCGTTGTACGCAGCAACCCAAGTCAGCCCGCTGTTTATGGATTTCCTTGGCAAGCGGATGATGATGAGCCGCAGCAAAACGTTGCGCACCTTCTGGTGGCTGCCGCAAGC
>Ga0302324_100002099_pt1 | contig 47007 bp, 36 predicted proteins | sample Palsa_T0_1_FD_201949 | JGI IMG/M metagenome (GOLD analysis project Ga0302324, IMG submission 201949) | Peat permafrost microbial communities from Stordalen Mire near Abisko, Sweden - Palsa_T0_1 | ecosystem: Environmental > Terrestrial > Soil > Palsa > Peat permafrost | place: Sweden: Abisko... | reverse complement strand
ACCGGCAATCGTCGCCGAATCCCACGTTCCGTTCACAGCCGTGACCTGATAACTGGCTCCTGAGAGCGCAGCGGTTGTAAAAGTGCCCGAGCCACTGTCGGTTCCGCCAGACACGGTATCGGTGAACAACCAGTTCCAGGTTACCGACTGGGCGTTTGCAACTCCGCCGAGGGCCAGCAGAGATGTCAATGCAATCGTGTTCGCTAAAAAACGCATTTCGAATTCCTTACAATTAGCAATTGGCGGGTTTGAATCAGCATCTGCCTTGGCGGCTTTTGTATCAAACTGGGCAAACTATGCGAAGCTGCTTCCGCTGTTACAAAGCAGAATTACGATCGGCGTCAACTATCTCGGTGCGCTATGTTCAATGGCGGCTTTGCGGCGGGCATTCCGCAATCGCGACCGGCAATCAATGGCCGGAGCGCCAGTTCCTCAGCACCTCACCGGGTCGAGGGATTCGGTGGTAGCGATTTCCGCCGAGCGTGTGAGCACGTTGACCCGGGCGGTGCTCGGACGATGGCCGGCGTCGGCAAACATTTTGCGTATATCGGCCGGGACGATTTTGTTTTGGAAACCGATATGGGCGAGCGCATCCAAGAAGAGGGGTTCCGGAAGGCGCTGATGGAGGATTGGGACTTGGACGTTGAGGCTTATTGGCATCAATCGGCGCGCTCGGTCAAGATGCCGCGCCGCTCGCCCAAGCAAGTCCATAACCTCATCTTTTCCATGCCCCCGGGTGCGCCGCCGGCCAAGGTGCTGCAGGCGGTGCACCGGTTCGCATTGAATGAGTGGGCTCTCAAACACCGATACGCGATGGTGTTGCATACGAATGAGGCTCATCCTCACGTCCATGTCGTCGTCAAAGCGATGAGCGAGCAGGGCAAGCGGCTCAACATCCGAAAGGCGACGCTGCGCGCTTGGCGGCGACAGTTTGCCGAGCACCTGCGCGAGCTTGGCGTTGCTGCGAATGCGACGGAGCGCGCCGTTCGGGGCCAATCCAAGACCTTCCTGCCCGATGCAATCTACCGCGTGAATAAGGATCCCAATCGCGAATCGACTTACCTGCACGAGCGCGCGAAGACAATCTACGGCGATCAGCGAGGCAATGGTCGCCTGAGGCCGGATCCCGGCAAAGAAAAGCTCGTGGCGACTCGCCGAACCATCGACCGTGGCTGGCGAGATGTCAGCTCAATGTTGGCGGCGACGGGGGACCAGGAACTGGCCGAACGAGTCCAACGGTTTGTGGATGACACGCCGAGGCCGCGAACCGGCAGTGAAGTGCACCTCCAAGAGATTCTTTTGCGTGACACGACGCGAAGGATCGAGCCGGAAACGAGGACACGATGATCAGGCAGATCGATTCGGCATGGCGGATATCAAACCTTGATCTGGTCACCCGCGGTGCGGCCCGAGGCAACCCGCACGCGCGGGAAAACCAGACACCATTCTTGCTGCCCTGCAGAAGAGGTGCTACAGACGAAGGGGCTTTTTCCGGGACGCACCGCCAAAGCTGACGTCGGCTATGTCGTCAGGCGCCTTTTCTCGCTGGGCTTGAGCGAGCAGATCACTTAAGTAGTTCGCCCATGTTTCGATTGCATCGCGCTTTTGAGGGAAATACGCGAAGCGGTCATAGACCCGCTTCATTCCCTTTTTTTGGTGGTTAAGAACACGCTCCGCAACTTCGTCCTCGATACCGAGCGAGGCTAGGCCGGTCCGACCCGTGCGACGCAGATCGCGGGGGGTGAACCGTTCAATCCCGACCGCTTCGAATCGATGTGCGAGTCTTTCAACGCTGCGGGTAATCAACATGGGATTGATCGGCTGAAGACCATTCTTTCTGGGCAAAAGGTACGGCGAGGTGCCGGAGATACTCATAAGGGACCGAATTTCATCGACCGCCCAATCCGACAGCGGCAGCACATGGCCTCGCCCTTTTTTCGCATGTTCATCGGGTATGGACCAGTTGTGATTCTCGAGATCGAATTCCGCCTTCTTCGCGAGTGCAAGCTCCTGACGCCGCTGCATCGTCAAAAGGAGCGTCATCAGAATATGCCCGCCTCGTCGAGTACGGCTGATGCTCCTGCAGTTCAACAGAAACGCCGTGAGCTCGGATTCGCTGAGCGCGCGCTCGGTTGGCGCTTCGGTACCTCCGGGGCGGTACAGGAGCTTGACCGGCGAATCGGCGACAATTGCGCGGTGAATGCCGTACATGAACATCTGGCTCAGGATGTTGGCAGTGCGATTGGCCATTACGGGCGAGCCACGGTCGACGATCTTGTCGAGCAATTCGATCACTTCGCGTGAGGTGATGGTTCTGGCGTCGCGGTCATTCCATGACGGCAGCACGTCGGCGTTGAGCACGCGTTTCACGTACGCCGGGCGTCTTCGCTTGCGCTCCTTCACCACATGCCGGTGATAGAACTCATGCGCGAGGAAGAGTACCGAATGTTTATCCTTCGGGATCTCGGCCGGGTCATCCGAGAGATCCGTCCGGCGCCTCATTGAATTGGGAATGGCGCAAGCAGCAGCCCCTATCACCAGCTCATTCGAGACCACCGGCGAGACAGGCACAGCCGCATGCTGAACCGGTGATTCTGGGCGTGAGCTGGCTCGGCTCACGATCCCCGCCTTGCGCGGATCGATGCCCTCATCGAGCACCTCTCGGGCCTTTTGCCCGCGAGCGCGAGCCTCCGCAAGCCCTACCGCCGGCCAACGTCCGAGCGCGAGCCGTTGTCGCTCATTCTGCCAATAAAACCGAAAATACCAGCACTTCGCTCCGCTCGGCATGACCCGCAGTTGAACGCCCGCGCAGCCGGGATCGGTCACCTCGTATCGGGCCCGGCGGGGCTTCAGTCCAGTAATCGCATTCGTAGTGAGCCGACTACCCGCGGGTTTGGTATCATGCCGGCCGCTTTGCGGTACGCCGAGTGCTTGATCTCGAAGCTGAAGTTGAGCCATGCAACGTGCTCTGGGTTTGCGCCGACGTTCGATTCACACCGAAGGCCTTATGGTGGTCCCACGGTGGTCCCAAAGGAGTGTAACATCGTGCATCGAAGCGAGACACTATGCGTTGTGGTGACTTGGAATTTAACGCTTTAACTTCATGGACTTGTGTCGCAAAGCGTTGTAATTTGATGCACCTGGGGCCATAGCTCAGCTGGGAGAGCGCTTGCATGGCATGCAAGAGGTCGGCGGTTCGATCCCGCCTGGCTCCACCAGAGTTCAGTACTGTCGATCGTTAGCCGGCCTTCGGTCCCCATCGTCTAGAGGCCTAGGACACATCCCTTTCACGGATGTAACCGGGGTTCGAATCCCCGTGGGGACGCCAGTGAAGCGGTTGGGCGCGGATTGCGCCGCCGTCGGCAAGCTCAGTTCGGAGTCGCTTGGGTCTGCCTGGGGAGGAAGAGTACCTCCCCCTCATAGATTTTGGCGTCAGGACCGATCTCGGGATTCTTGGCGATGACCTCTCGCAAGGCTTTCTCATCACAAGATCCGTAGGTGACCCGGCAGGCCTTGTAGAGCGTATCGCCCTCGCGAACCAGCCACTTCGACCCCTCGGGCGCAGCGGCTTCCGACTCGTTCACACGCTCGCCGGCGGGCAGCCAAGGGAGCAGGCTGCCCGGCGTGGTCTCTGAACCGACCTGCAGCGCCGCAGGTGCTTCGGGCGGGATCTGGGCTGCGCTCTCTGCATCCGACGGGGACCCCCCGGCCGATAGAGCGGGAGGAGACTCGCTCGAAGAGGTCGTCGGCGCCGCACTTTGCTGCGCGGCAGGTGCCGCGTCGGCTGCCGGGGTTTCCCTGCGGCTCGTGAGAGGGGCGTCGGCAGGCGAGGCGGTCGTTTGGGGTGGCCCCTGGGTGTCGGGTAGCTGCTTCTCGGCGGACAGGCCCTGCGTGGGGCTCGCGCGTGCGGTATGCAAGTAGTAGCGCAGCAGCGCGCTTCCGGAGACGAATAGGCCGACCAGCACCATTGCGGCCGCTGCCATCGTAGCCGAGCGGCGCGGGGGCGATCGAAATTTCATGCTGCGGCAGGATTCGCGCACGATGCCGAGCGTAATTCGCTTCGCGGCATGGCCGTAGCCGTTGATGAGCGCGTTGTCGCAGCAAATGTTGATGGTCCGCGGAACACCTCGGGCGGCAAAGGCGAGATACACGAGTGCGGGAATCGTGAACAGCGGCCGGCTCGCGGCTCTGCCCGCACGGCGGGTGCGGTGCAAGATATAACGGCAGCTTTGTCGGAAGCTCAAGGGCTTGATGCGCGCCCGCACGGCGACGCGCTGCGCCAATTGCCGCAAACTATGCCGTGCCAGTACGGCTTCGAGCTCGGGCTGGCCGACGAGAATGATCTGCAGGAGTTTCGATTTGTGGGTTTCCAGATTCGAGAGGATTCGCAGGCTTTCGAGCGTCGCCTCAGGCATCTGCTGGGCTTCGTCGACCGCGAGCACGACCTTTGTACCGGACTCGTGAACCGCCAGCAGCGTCCGCTGCAATATCCGCAACGTATCGGCCGCATTCGAGGTGGGCGGAAGCATCACGTCGAATTCGTCGAGGATGGTCGCGTAGAGCTCCGAGGTATTCAACGCGGGACTGAAAAGGTAAATGATTTTCGTGCGGCTCGCGTCGAGCGCGTCTAGACACACCCGCAGCACGGTCGTCTTGCCGAGGCCCACCTCGCCGGTGATCACGATGAAACCTTTGCCCGCCGCTATCCCGTACTCGATCGCCCCCAGCGCGGCGCGATGCGTCTCGGTCGGAAACAACAGGGCCGGGTCAGGGGTGATGTGAAACGGCGCGGACTGGAAACCGTAAAATCCGCCGTAGAAAGTCTCGTTCATGGATTAGAGGTCGAGAATAGCCTCGAAGAACCCGTGCGCAACTCCCGGCGAGCGGGCGAGAGGGGGCCGCTCCTCGGCAAGAACGGTTTGTAGCACCAACCGTGCGGGGCTGTAAACAATTGATATACGTCAGCGCGCCGCTTTTGCGAGGGCTGCCGCAGAACTCGGCGTAATGACGCGCACTTACTCTTCGTGGTCGCCGAAGCCCACCTTGTCGAGGGTCAGCGGATCGGGGACCGCGACGGGAGAGCCGCCGATGAGCCCGTCCATGAGAGTAACCAGACACCGCGACGACACGCGCCAGGAAAGCGCCGAATCCAAGCGAATGCGGGCGGCTCGGCCCAGTGCGCGACGCTGCGTCTCATCGCGCAGCAACTCGACGATCAGCCGGCTGAAGTGCGCCTCGTCGCCGAGCCGCGCGTAGCATATCGAGCCCTCTGCGGAGCGCCGCGTCTCCAGAAGATCGAACGCGACGATGGGCAGGCTGAAAAACATGTATTCCATGATCTTGGTCGCCGTACTCACGTTCGAATGCGTCGAATACGGGCAAGGATCCACGGCGAGATCCGCGCTCGAGAGGACGCGGCAGATCGTGTCGTTATCCGCACGGCCGGTGAAGGTGATCTGCTCCGCGACTCCGCACTTCTCGGCGTGGGCGACGATCTTGTCGTAGTGCGGGCCTGCGCCCATCAGGACGTAATGGACCGCCTCGGGTCCGAGCTGCGCATTGATGGCGCCGATCGCCCTGATGAGCACGTCCACGCCATCCTGCTGACCGATCTCGCCCAGAAAGGCCACCAGGTATTTCGCCGATTTGCGCAGGCTCGGGTCGCGGCTGCGCACCGTGAAGCGCAGCGGATCCGGCGAATTGCGCACGACGACGATATCCTCCGCCGTGCGCCCGCCACGCCTCATGGCGATGGCTTTGTAGCTCTCGTTGGTGCTGATGACCTTGTGGACGGCACGCAGCATCCGGCGTTCGGCGAAGTAGAAGAACGACAGAACGACCGAGCGCTCCAGTTGGAACTTCGTTGCGAACAGCTCGGGCGTCAAATCGTGGTGATCGAACACGGTGCTCTTGCCGATGAGCCGCCACATCCACATGATCGGAAAATAGATATCGGGCGGGTTCGCTATGACGATCACCTTGAACCCGCGGCGTACCGACACGAAGAGAGTCAGGCAGAAAATGCAGATGAAGCTCCAGATGTATTCGGCAATCAGGCCGATGTAGCCGTTGCCTTCGATGAGCATCGGGTAGCGATAGACGTGAATGCCCTCGAGTTGTTCGGCGAGCCTCGGATACTTGGCTGTGGCAGGCGAGATCACGCTCACCTCATAGTTGGCTGCCTTCAGCGCGAGGGCCTCCTGCCACACGCGCCGGTCATAGGGAACGGGTAAGTTCTCGACTACCAATAAAACGCGTCTGGGGGTCGAGTTCGAAGCACCCCGGGTCGTAGAGCTGCCTCTCATGCACCGGCACGCGCGATTGGTAAGAAAGAAACAGCGCTCAATGGCATTGGAATCATCCTATGCGTCGCGACCTTTGTAGCAAACTGCGGCCTCGCGCACAATTTCTTTTGCACTCAAAGTCGTACAGACGGCGTCTAATGCGCGCAATGATTCGAGATCGTGCGTGTGCTCAAGAGTTTGGTTTTGTATTTTTTTCACCCACGAGGCGCGTCGATCTTGGAACGGAGCGGCTCCGTGCCTGGTGTCTCCAAAAGCAGACAGCGGTATATTCGCGCGCGATGAGTGAAATGACTCAAATCGATGTCGGGGCGGGTACGAGAGCAATTGCGGGGGGCAGCGCGTGCTGATCGACGCGCAACGGGTTCCCCAGGGCAGCGAGTTTCAGTGCGACCTCTGCGTGGTCGGGTCGGGACCTGCAGGAATCGCCGTTGCGGATCGGCTGCGAGATTCGCACCTGTCGATCATATTGCTCGAGGCGGGCGGTTTGAATTATTCGCTGCCTTCGCAGCGGCTCTACGGCGGCCGGATCGTGGGTCACTCCTATTACCGGATCGATGGTTGCCGCTGGCGGATGTTTGGCGGCTCGAGCAACCGCTGGGGGGGCTGGTGTCGACCGCTCGACCCGGGGGATTACACACGGCGTGATTGGCTGCCGCTCAGTGGTTGGCCCATCAGCGCCGAGAATGTGGTCCCGTACGAGGAAGATGCGGCGAGGCTTTGCGAGCTGGCGAACGCGCGATTCGATCTGGCCTCCTGGCGCCACCGGATGGCTCCTCCCCTGTTTCTCGACGACACGAACTTCGAGAACGTCCTCATCCAGCACAGCCCGGAGACGAACTTCGCAGAATACTATGGTCCGCGTTTGATTTCGGCACCCAACGTGACGACCATGCTGCATGCGAACGTTACGCAACTTCGTCTGGACTCGGCATCGGGGCGGATTCGCGAGCTCGAGGTGACGACCTTGACGGGCCGCAGCTTCGTGATTCGTCCCGGAGCGGCGGTGCTCGCCGCGGGTGGAATCGAGAATCCGCGGCTTCTGCTCGCCTCTCGCAGCGATCGCGCCGCCGGGATCGGCAACGAGTTCGACATGGTGGGCCGATGTTTCATGGAACATCTGCATGTGCCGATGGGACATTTCTTCCCCGCCGAGACCGACGTGAATACCAAGTTCTACCGCAAGGCGGTGATGCAGGATGCGCGCCTGCGCGGAGTCATCGTTCCGACCGCCGCTGCGCAGGCGCGCCATCGGCTCCTCGCGACGTCCATCGCTTTCGAGGGTCCGAGCTTTTCCCTGGGCACGGCCTTCCTCGGATGGTCACCTGCAGTGATGGTGGGTCCGGTGCGCTTATACGGGGAACTGAGGAAAAAGGGCTATACGCGTGCGGCGCACGAATTCAAGCGGTTCGCAACGGGGCTCTCTATGGTGCCGAGCCGGGTGCGCAGCTGGCAGCGATCGCGCAGGGCGGCCGCCAAAGCCGCTCGCCCCGCGGCGCCCGGCTCGGTGTATTCGCTGTACTTCCGCGCGGAACAGGCACCCGACCCGACCAATCGAGTCCTGCTGGACTCGAACGAGCGCGATGCACTCGGTGTGCCCCGAAGCAGGCTCGAATGGTCCATCAAGCCTGCCGATTCCGCGAGCGCCATGGGATGGCTGGAACTGCTCAAGCGTGATCTGCATGAGCGCGGCGTCGGCGAGGTGATAGCACCGGGCGAGAGCTGGCCGGATGAGGTCATCGGCGGACCGCATCATATGGGCACAACTCGCATGTCCGCCGATCCGCGCCACGGCGTCGTCGATGCCGATTGTCGCGTGCACTCGGTGGAGAATCTGTACGTGGCCGGTAGCTCGGTGTTCGCGACGAGCGGCTACGCCAATCCCACGTTCACCATCGTGTGCTTGGCGCTGCGGCTGGCCGATACCCTGCGCAAGCGGCTCTCCGGTTAGAGGCGCTCGCTTCAAGGCCCGCGATCGCCCGCGAGCCTGTTCTCGGCCTTCGACGCAAAAAAACTGCTTACAAAATCAGCATTTTCTGCCTGGTCGCTTTCCTGACGGCGGCCAGCGGAATGCCGTCATCGAAAGTGACGAGCCTTCCTTCGTGCTGAACCGCGAGAGCAAGTAGGTATATGTCGGTCAGTTGCCGCGGTCCATGGATTCGTGTCGAATCCACGACATCCGAGTCCAATAGACTGACTTCATCTGGCCAGAATTCATGGATATCTTCGTCGCAAGCCTCGGCTAGGCGCTCAATGACAGCTTGCGCTGGTAATGGGTTCGGATAGCCCTGATTCGACATGATTCGGATACACCCGTTTTGCGTGATTGGACATGACGCCCAACCCTCCCGCGCATGCTTTGCAAACCAACGAATCGCCGTATCGTGGGATGCGTGGTCGGAGTCCAGCAACGCGATCAGCACGTTCACATCCAATAGTGCGCGCACTCCTTAGAGTCCGCCGATCTCGAGCGTTTGTAGCGGGATGATGCGCACTGGCGAGGCTGGTGGGTGAACGCGGCTAGTACGCGTCTTCCTCACGAAGCTTGTTTATCAACTCATTCGTGACGATACCGCCGCGCCGCGCGAAGGGCTTGATCCCATAAACCGCCTTGGGTTCCTTCACGGAGAGCGGCTCTTGCGGAGTCGTCAGAGCGCGCCGAGCTAGCTCGGAGATCATCTCGCCGATGGTCTTCCGTTCCCGCTTAGCCCGCTCCCTGGCGGCCTGCATCACATCGTCAGCAATGTCGAGCGTCGTTCTCATACATCAGATGCTAACGCATCTCGCATCACCTGTCCAGGTAGTTTTTGCCGGCCGCCTTTGACCAGACCCATATTTATGGGTGATAATGAAGCTGGTCTGTCGGCGATTGGCATCCGAAATCCATGAGCACCACCAAAACCACCTTGGAAATGTCCGAGACTTTGTTTCGAAGGGTTAAGGCTACTGCTGCGGGCCGCGGCCAGACTCTCAAGCAATTTGTAACCGGCGCTCTTGAAAAGGAGCTGGGCACGAGCGAGCCCGGCACTATCGTCAGTGCTGACACGGCTCTTCGAAAGGTTCGGCAACTTGCCAAAATAAACGCGGCGAGTTGGCAGACGGATCAAGACGCAGTCGCGGCGGTGCGTGAGCAACGGCGGGGATGATCGTCGATGCTTCTGTCTGGGTGGCAATGTTTCGTGAGAGCGACGTTCATCATGGCGCCAGCGTCGCGTTTTTGGACTTGGCGGTCGCGAATCAGCAAGATTTAAATATACCCAATTTGGCTCTGGCCGAGATCGCGGGCGTGCTTGCACGCCAAACCGGGAAGGCTAGGCTTGCGACCCGGACTATACGAGCCGTACTGGCATTGCCGCGGGTGCAGCGCCATGGGCTAAACGACGCGTTGGGCGATCGGGCTGCCGCTTTGGCGGCGAGCTGTAAACTTCGCGGTGCTGATGCGGTTTTTGTCGCGCTCGCCGAAGCACTCGATCAACCGCTGATCACCTTGGACCGGGAGATTCTGGAACGGTCATCTCGGGTCATCGAAGTCGAAGCACCCGATGTGTGGGTATATCGCCAAGCGGGCTCTCCGGTTGGGACAATATGAGCGGTACGGAGGCCGATTCGAAGTTCGCCCGCGATGCGTGGATTCGCGCACTCGAACGTAGCGCCCGGATCGAGGCGGACCCGCATGGCACGCTGCCGGTTCTCATCGATCGCACGGCGCGCGAGAGGGGGTCGCTGCCCGCACTGATCGGACGCGAGGGTTCTCTTAACTACGAGCAGCTGGCGGCGCGCGCGAACCAATATGCGCGGTGGGGACTCTCACAGGGCGTGAAGCACGGCGAGACCGTGGCACTCTTCATGCCGAACGGTGTCGAGTATGTGGCCATGTGGCTTGGCCTGACCCGTATCGGCGCCACCGTGGCGCTCATCAACACCCAGTTGTCGGGCGACGCGCTCGCTCATTGCGTGGACCTCGCTGCGCCGCGAATGATCCTGGTCGGAGCGGAGCTCGCGCCGGTTCTCGCGGCAGTTCGGGGGCGCACGACGTGCGCGAATTGCTGGGTGCTGGGTTCGAGCGGGGAGGATCTGATCCAGCTCGATCCCGTCCTTGCGCAGCTGCCGGGTGAGCCTTTGAGGGCGGGCGAATACTCGGCACCGACGCTCGATGCGACGGCACTCTACATCTACACCTCCGGCACCACCGGTCTGCCGAAGGCGGCGAAGGTCACACACTATCGCATCATGCGCTGGAGTCTATGGTTTGCCGGCCTGCTCGATACACGCCCCGGCGACCGACTCTATGACTGTCTTCCCCTGTATCACAGCGTCGGAGGCGTGGTGGCGGTCGGTGCCGCCCTGGCCGGGGGGGGCGCCGTCGTGATCCGGCCGCGCTTCTCTGCGTCGGATTTCTGGCGCGACGTGTGCGAGGAGCGCTGCACGCTGTTTCAGTATATCGGCGAGCTATGCCGCTATCTGCTCAATGCCCCGCCTCATCCTCTCGAGACGGCGCATTCGCTGCGCCTCGCGTGCGGCAACGGATTGCGCGCCGAGGTCTGGGACAAGTTCAGGATTCGCTTCCGTATTCCGCGCATTCTCGAGTACTACGCCTCCACCGAGGGCAATTTTTCGTTGTACAACTGTGAGGGTCGGCCGGGATCGATCGGGCGCATTCCCTCCTATTTGGCGCATCGACTGCCGGTGACGCTGGCGCGGTTCGATCTCGAGACCGGTGAGCCTATGCGGAACCACGCCGGGTTCTGCGAGCGCTGCGAAGTGGACGAAGTAGGCGAGGCGCTCGGCTTGATTCCCGATGAAGGGCGCGCCGGCCGCTTCGAGGGGTATGCGGACGCCGAGGCGACGAGCCGCAAAGTACTGCGCAATGTGTTCAAGGCCGGCGATGCCTGGTACCGCACGGGCGACCTGATGCGCCGCGACGCCGACGGTTTCTTCTATTTCGTGGACCGCGTCGGCGAGACGTTTCGCTGGAAGGGCGAGAACGTATCGACCGCGGAGGTCTTGAGCGCGCTCAGCGCGGCCGGCGGCATGCGCGAGGGCGTGGTATTCGGAGTCAAGGTGCCGAATACCGAGGGCAGGGCGGGAATGGCGGCACTGGTCGTGGACCGTGGCTTCGATCTTGCCGCTTTTCATTCGCTCGTTGCCGCGCGGCTGCCGGCCTATGCACGGCCGCTTTTTTTGCGCCTGCTGCCCGCGCTCGAGTCCACGGCGACCTTCAAGCCTCGCAAGCAGGAGCTGCAGAACACGGGGTTCGATCCGGCGCAGATTGCCGATCCTCTTTACTTCGATGATCCTCGCACGGGCGCCTACGTCCCGCTCGATGCGCCGCTCTATGCGGAAATCGCCGCAGGGCGCATCCGGCTCTAGGCAAAATTCGGAAGTCCAGGCGGCTGCCTACGCCGTGTTGCCGGCATCCACCGTGAGCACGATTCCCGTGATGTTGCGCCCGCCCGGTCCCAACAGGAACTCGACGCTTCTCGCAACGTCCTCGGCCTCCGCCATTCGCTTGAGGGCGCTGCGCCGAGTGATCTGCTCGCGCTCCTCCGCGGACAGCTCATCGGTCATGGCGGTCTCGATGAAGCCCGGTGCGACGGCGTTCACCGTGATGCCGAGCTGGCCGAGCTCCCGGGCGAGCGAGCGCGTGAAGCCGACCAGGGACGCTTTGGTGGCGCTGTAGACCGAAAGTCCGCTGTAGCCGGTCGCGGCGACGATGGAGGCGATATTGACGATTCGCCCCTTGCGCTCGACCATCATCGAGCGTGCGACGTACTTGGTGAGCATGAGCGGCGAGAGCGTGTTCAGCCGGACGAGACGCTCGATTTCCCGATCGCGCATGGTGCCGAGCAAGCCGGCCGTGCCGAGTCCGGCATTATTCACGAGGCCATAGATCGGCCCGAAATCGGCGCGGACGCTGCGCACGAGCGGTGCGATTTGGCTGACCTCGGACAGATCGCAGGCGCGAAACTCGATCGCGCCTTGCCCGTGCGTACGCACCGCCGTGCTCGCGGCCTCGAGCTCGGCGCTCTCCTTTCGGGCTATGGCGATGACGCGATACCCGGCCTCTGCGAGCGTGCGCGAGATGGCGAGGCCGAGCCCTCGGCTGCCGCCCGTCACCAGCACATTAAGCACCGGGGCGCACCAGTTTGCCGGCGGCGGTGAGCTCGAGAGCCGGCACGAAGCGCAGGCGCGCCGGCACTTTGTGGGCGGCTAAGGCGCGGCGGCAGGCCTCCATCAGCTCGGCGCGAACCTTGTCGGCCTCGCCCGCGGGCAAGGCCGCGGCCGCATCCTCGAGCACCACGTCGGCGACCACGAGTGCGCCCATGATCGGACTGGGCTTGGCGCTCACTCGCGACATGCGCACCCGGGAATCGGTGTTGATCACCCCTTCGACCTCCTCGGGGTAGACCTTGAGACCGCCCACATTGATGACACCGCCCTTGCGACCCCTGAAGTAATAGCGCCCCTCGTGCAGCTCGACCAGATCCCCGGTGTCGACGTAGCCGTCGCCCTCCGCGAGCGCTCCGGCCTCGCCGCCCAGGTAGCGCGCGGCGATGCGCCGCGAGCGAATCTTGAGCGTGCCGTCCTCGACTTTCATCTCGATGCCGTTGCGCGGCGAATCGATGAACTCCGCGGGAAATCCGGCACGCCCGTCCTCGACGTCGAATGCGACGCCGGCCTCGGTCGAGGCGAACGCATGCGCGATGCGGGCGCTGGGATAGACCTCCCTCAGCCGATCGAGCAGCACCTGATCGGCGACCTCCCCCGAGAGGCGCACGTAGGCGGGCTTGAGGAGTCCCGCCGCTCCGCTCATGAGGGCGCGCCGCCAATGCGACGGAGTTCCGGAGATATGCGTCACCCCGCGCAGGGCGGCCCGCGCGAGGAAAGCGGCGGGCGATTCGTTCGCGCTCGATAGCACGAGCGGGGCGCCCGTGAGCACGGCGCGCAGGTAAATCTGCAACCCGCCGTAACGGCGGATATCGTAGAACGTACTCCAGACCGTCGGCGTACCCGAGGCGGGCCCGGCGGCGACCGCGGCCGCCGGCCCCGGCGTGTGCCGCGGCAGTGTACCGGCGAGACTCGCGAGGGAGTGCGCCACCAGCTTCGGCTGTCCGGTCGTCCCGGAGGTGAGCAGGATCCATTCGGTGTCGCCGTTCCCGCGCCGCTCGATCGGCGACCCCGCGGCCGGGCTGATCGGATGCGGGTCGAGATCGTGGAGCTCGGCATCCGTGCCAGCGGTCGCCGCCACTTGCGCCAGCGACTCCTGGGTCAGTTCGGGCGTGCACAGCACCAGCCGGCGGGCAATACCGTCGAGCTCGAGCAGCGCGATGGCGGTGCTCAGTTGTTCGTGCATGGCGAGCAGCACCGCTCGGCCGCGGAGGCGTTCCGGGTGGCCGCCCAGGCAGGAGGCGGATGCCAGATCGGACAGTGCGATCGAGGCAGCCGCGGCGTGAAATGCCCCGAGCCGGCGATCGCCCGCTCGAGCCGCTGAATCCCACAAGGAGCTCATCATGTTAGCTTAGCGACTCCTCGCGAACGGTGGCAAAGGAAACCCTCCAAACGTGTCGAACAACACGCAATCGGGCCACGTTGAAAGTTCGACTGCGCCCAACCCGGCAGAGCCCAACCCGGCAGAGCCCTCCGCCCTGGTTGAATCGCTCTTCCCTGCGGGCGTGGCGGCCGCGGAGTTGCGCGCGCCGGGCGACCTTGCGCTGCTCGATCCCGAAGAGGCGCTCATCGTCGCGCGCGCGGTGCCCAAGCGGGTGGGCGAGTTCGCGGCCGGCAGACTGTGCGCGCGCAGCGCCCTGGCGCGTTTCGGCATCGTCTCCTTTGCGGTCCGCGCCGCGCCCGATCGCCGGCCCCTCTGGCCCGCGGGGCTCGTGGGCAGCATCACGCATACGCAAGGCTTCTGTGCCGCCGTGATCGGGGAGCATGCTCGTTTCGTCGGGCTGGGGCTGGATACCGAGAACGCGGCCGCCGTCAGCCCCAAGCTTTGGCCGAGCATCTGCGTCGCCGAGGAGCTCGCATGGATTGCATCCCTCCCGGCCGAGGAGCGAACTCGGGCGGCGACGCTCGTGTTCGCGGCCAAGGAGGCGTTCTACAAATGCCAGTATCCGTCCACCCGTGAATGGTTGAGCTTCTCGGACCTGCGCATCGTGCCGCTCGAGTGGGCGATGCTCCAAGGATCATTCCAAGTCGAGGTTCAGCGTGCGTCGGACGTGTTTGCCGCGCAGCGCTCCGGATCGCCGCACGCGCTGCGCACGGCTTATCGATTTCACGAAGACTTCGTGTCCGCCGGCGTCGCGCTTTTGCGGTAGCGGTTGAGAGCTCGGGCCTAGTAGGCCTTGTCGTCGCGGAACAGCTTGACCACCGTCAGAAGAATGATCTTGATGTCGAGCATCGGCGACCAGTGCCGCAGGTAATCGAGATCGTAATTGATGCGCTCCTGCATTTCCTCGAGCTTCGCGGTCTCGCCGCGGCAGCCGTTCACCTGCGCAAGTCCTGTGATGCCGGGCAGCACCTTGTGGCGAATCATGTAGCCCTTGATGAGCTTGCGGTACTCCTCGTTGTGCGCGACGGCGTGCGGCCGCGGACCCACGAGACTCATGCGGCCCTGAAGCACGTTGATGAGCTGCGGCAGCTCATCGAGCGAGGAGCGGCGCAGGATGGCGCCGATCGGCGTGATTCGATCGTCCGATTTGGTGGCCTGCCGAATCTCCGTGCCGTCCTCGCTCACTTTCATGGTGCGGAATTTGTAGACCGCGATTTCGCGCCCGTCGAGTCCGTAGCGGCGCTGCTTGAAAATGATCGGGCCCGCAGAGGACCATTTCACGGCAACAGCGACGATCGCGAGCAAGGGCAGCAGCAGCAGCAGGATCACGCTCGAGAGCACGATGTCGGTCAGCCGCTTGGCGACGCCGCGATAGCCAAAGAAGGGCGTCTCGCACATGGCCACGACCGGAATGCCCTGGATCTCTCCCGAGCGCGCCTGAATGAGGTCGAAGACGAATATGTCCGGCACGTAATAGATCGAGCAGGTCGTGTCGCGCAGATCGTCCAGCAGATTCATGACGCGCTTCAAATGGCGGATCGGCAGCGCGATGAAAATGACGTCGGTGCGCCGCTCTTTGACATAATTCCCGAGGTCCGCGAGCGGCCCGATGAGCGCGGCGTCCGTGCCCATGCCCAGCCGGTCCATGCTCCGATCATCGAAAAATCCGGTGACCTCCAAGCGCATGCCGGGGTTGCGTTTCAAGCGCCGCGCAAGCTCGAGGCTCGAGATGTTGTAGCCTGCGATGACGGCGGTGCGCGCGTTGAACGCCTTCATCAGAAAGCGCCGCATGAACTCCTGCATGGCGAGCGTCGAGACGATGAGCACGGCCGGAGTGATCGCTGCCCAGGTGAGGAATACGCGGCGCGGATAAGCCTGCAGCGGCGCCTTGGTGATGTAGGCGATGCCGAGCAGCGCCGCCAAGATCAGGAGCCAACGATAGATCACAGCGAGGACCGCCGACAGGCGCGGCGAGGTCAGCTGCGCGGTCACCTCGCGCGGCGGCTGGACCAGTACCAGACAGACGACGGCCACCACAGCGATACCCGAGGATAGCGGATCGAATCCGCTGCGAAACGCGAAGATCGTCGCATACAGACAGCCGACCGCGACGAAGGCGGGCAGTATCGCCTGCGCGCCCATCATGGCGGCGATCAAAAGGCTTTGCCTGAATTGAACGGGTTGCGTCACGGGTCCACCATTATGATCGGGCGTCGCTAAAAGGCGACAACCCAGTGCGTATTATCCGGCAATTCCACGGATCCGTATGCAAAGCGCGCCGACAACTGTTAAATCGCGCCGCCGCCGGTGCTATTCTAGTGCCGCATGACGAGCGTTCCATTACTCGATCTTAAGGCGCAGTTCGCGCAGATTCGTTCCGAAGTCCTGCCCGTTATCGAAAGTGTATGTGCGAGCCAACAATTTATCTTGGGCGAGCATGTGCGCGCGCTGGAGGCGGAGATCGCGGCATACTGCGGCGCATCGTACGGCGTAGGCGTGTCCTCCGGCACGGACGCGCTGCTGTTGGCGCTCATGACGCTCGACATCGGCGCGGGCGATGAGGTCATCACATCCCCGTTCACGTTCTTTGCGACGGCGGGCACGATCGCTCGCAGCGGTGCGCGGCCGGCGTTCTGCGATATCGACCCCGACACGTTCAATCTGTCGCCCGCCCGGGTGCAGGCATTCATCGACCGGGAGTGTCGCAGCGAGGGCGGCGCGCTGATCCGCCGCGCCACGGGCGGGCGCATCCGCGCCGTCATGCCGGTGCATCTGTACGGCCAAGCGGCGGACATGAAGCCGCTGATCGAGATCGCGCGGCGCTATGATCTGCGCGTCATCGAGGACGCGGCCCAAGCGATCGGCACCGAGACGCGCGAAGGCGCACGCGTCGGGTCGCTCGGCGACATCGGCTGCTTTTCCTTCTTTCCCAGCAAGAACCTGGGCGCTTTCGGCGATGCCGGACTTTGCACCACCCAGGACCCGAGCCTCGCGGAACGCATGAGTGTGCTGCGCGTGCACGGCGGCAAGCCGAAGTATTTTCATGCATTGATCGGCGGCAATTTCCGCATCGATGAGTTGCAGGCGGCGGTGCTGCGCGTCAAGTTGAAATATCTGGATGAGTGGACGCAAGGCCGTCAGCGCAATGCGGCCTATTACGACCAGGCGTTCGCGCGCGCGCTACCGGCTTCGGGCCTCGCCACGCCGGCACGATCCGCGGGCGGGCGCCACATATTCAACCAATACGTGCTTCGAGCCGAGCGGCGCGATGCGCTGCGCTCGTTCTTGAGCGAGCGGCACATCGGCACGGAGATCTATTATCCGGTGCCGCTGCATCTGCAGAGCTGTTTCGGCTACCTCGGCTATGCGCGCGGCGATTTCCCCCATTCCGAAGCGGCCGCGGCAGAGACGCTCGCGCTGCCGATCTATCCGGAGCTCTCGCAACAACAAAAAGACGCCGTCGTGGCGGCGGTCGCCGAGTTCTACGCGCCGTCGGGCCGCTCGAGCAGCGCCGAGGCGCGTACGCGGCGCGAATCGCTCAAGACTTCTTGAAATCGTCCGGCTGCAGCTGGTGACGGGACAGCAACTTGTAGAAATCCGTGCGGTTACGCTTCGCAAGCCGCGCCGCCTGACTCACGTTGCCGGTGGTGATCTGCAGGATCTGCGAGAGATAGTTGCGCGTGAACTCATCGCGCGCCTCATCGAAGGAGGGCAGCCGCGTCGGGTTGCCGCCGAGGGATTGCTGGACCAGCTCCGCGGTGATGATCGCGCCTTGCGATAGAGCCACGTTCTGCCTCACGACGTTGTAGAGCTGGCGCACGTTGCCGGGCCACTCGGCGGTGGCGAGAAGCTCGACCGCCTCGGGGGCGTAGATCTTGCGCTGTCCGGTCTCCTTCGCGATCTGCTCGAGGAAATGCGCGACCAGGAGCGGTATGTCCTCGCGCCGGCGACCGAGCGCGGGCACCTCGATGTGCACGACGTTCAACCGGTAGTACAGATCCTCGCGGAACTGCCCCGCGATCATCAGCTGATGCAGGTCGCGGCGCGTGGCCGAGATGACCCGCACGTTGATCGCGACCGCCTCGACGCTGCCGATGGGACGAATCTGGTTCTCCTGCAGGACCCGCAGCAGTCTCACTTGGAGTCGCATGGGCATGTCGCCCACTTCGTCGAGCAGCAAGGTGCCGCCGTCGAGGGTCTCGAACAGGCCCTTCTGCGCGCGGCTGGCGCCGGGAAACGCGCCCTTTTCGTGACCGAACAGCTCGGACTCGAGCATGTCCTCGGCGGTGGCGCTGCAGTTGACGACGGCGAACTGCTTGTTGCGGCGCGGACTCGCCTCGTGAATGGCGCGCGCGATCAACTCCTTGCCGGTGCCGCTTTCGCCCGTGATGAGCACGCGTGCGTCGGTGCCTGCGACCATGTTGGCCTGCGCCAGTTTGTCTTCCATCAGCTGGCTGCGCGTGATGATCGCGGCGCGCCAATCCTCATCGACGTGCGCGAACCCCGATACCTTCAGAGCTTTTTGCACGTGATCGAGCAGGTCTTGCTTGTCGACCGGTTTGGTGAGGAAGCCGAAAGCGCCGCTCTGCGTCGCATGCACGGCATCGGGGATGGTGCCGTGGGCCGTCAGTATGATGACCTTGAGGCCCGGCCAGCGGCTTTGTAGTTCCTTCAATAAGCCGATGCCGTCCATCTGATCCATGCGCAGGTCCGTGATCACGAGGTCCGGCCGGAAGCGCGTGCAAGCGGCGAGCGCCGCGGCCGCGCTCTCGACCGCCTCGACCTCATAATTTTCGGCGCGCAGCCGAATGGTCAGAAGGCGCAGCAACCCGGGATCGTCATCCACCACCAGAATCCTTGCGCGGCGCTTCTGAGGCGACGCGGTCTCGCGGGAGGCGGGATGGATGCTGAACCCGAGGGACGTGGTGGATGCTATCGGCGTCGTCGGAGCGATCGAGTGGGCGGTCAAGGGAGTTTTCTCCTGGGGCTGCTTCATTCAGGGCGTATGCGGTTCGGTGTTTCCACGATCGTTGATGGAGCGCTCGATGTGCGTGACGGCATCGAGCTTCGCTCGCGCCTCGTCCAGGGCCTTGCGCAACCGGGCGTTCTCATCCGACTCCGTCGACAGGCGCCTGTTCAGCGCCTGCAGCTTGTCCCGCGAATTCTGCGAATCCTCGTCTCGCAAGCGCTTGTTCTCGGCTTGCAGTACCAGACGCTGATCGACGTCTTGCAGCTCCACCATGGCCAGGAAGCGCTCTTCGGGCAAGAGAGTTTCGGGCCTGGCCAAGAGTTCCGCCAGCTGTCGCTGTGCAGCGACGGGATCGGAACCGCTGTGGCCGGGAACGGCCAGCGCAAGCGCATAGCGCAAGCGGTTCGTGGTGGTGGGCGACACGGACGCGGCATCTTTCGCCGACTGGAACACCTCGGCTTGGCGAGCCGGATCGCCTTGCGGCAGGGTGGTCATCATCTCGAGCAACGGCTCGACGGTACCGCACATCTTCGGCTGGCCTTCGGGTTGCGGTGGCGGTGGATTCTTGGCATCCGACCCGGCACCGCCCATGACCGCGCAACCGCCCAGGGCGCCGCAGACGAAAAAGCACACGGCCGCGAGCGATCGCTTATGCAGCATGAGCCTTTTCACGCGAGGCGGGCGCGGAGTGCCGCAACGGCAGACGGACCCGGAAATGCGCACCGCCCCTGGGGGCATCGAGGATCTCGATGCTCCCGCCGTGCGCATTGACGAACTCGGTGACGACCGACAACCCGATCCCAGTGCCCTTGACGTGCCCTCCTTGAGGCGTCTTGCCTTGATAAAACGCCTCGAATATCCGGTTGCGCTCGTCCGCCGGGATACCCGGACCCGAATCGATGACGTCGATGACGAGCTGTTCGCGCTCGCGACGGGCGTGTATCGAGATGTTTCCCCCACGGGGTGTGAACTTGATCGCATTCGAGAGCAAATTGTCCAAAATGAGACGCAGCTTCGCGCGATCCGCGAGCGGCGCGAGGTCCTCGACCTGCACGTCGAGGCGCACCCGCTGAGCCACCAGCGTGAGCTGCTGGTTCTCCAGGACCGACTTGATGAGGGGCCGAAGCTTGAACTCGGAGACCTCCAGACCCACGCTTTTCGCCTGCCACGCGCTGAAGGACAGCAAGTTCTCGATCAGGCGCTGCAGTTTCATTCCGTTCTCGCGCAATATCGCAGTGACCTCCCTTTGAGCGCTTTGCAGTTCACCGACTGCGCCATCCATCAACAGTTCGGTTCCCTCCCGAATATTCGCTAATGGGGTCTTCAGTTCATGCGACATATGTCGCAAGAATCGATTCTTCTCCTGCGCGAGGTCGAGCAGCCGTACCCGCAGCCACTCGAGCTGGGTCGCGAGCCGCTCCAAGTCCGCCGGGCCGCGAATGGCAATCGGCCTGGAGAAGGTGCCGCGGCCGAGCTCGTTGATGGAGCGGTCGATGGCGCGGATCGGCCGGCCGAACAGATAGGTGAACACGCCCACCACCGCGAGGGTCATGGGCACGAGCAAGAGGGTCTGCCAGAACAGGTTTTGCTGCGCGAGCTGCGTCGCCTCCTGCAGCGCCCTGAGCTCGTGATCGATCTGTCCGCTCACGTGATTGGAGATCTTGGAGGCGACATCGGACATCTGCGAATAGGAGTTCACGAGCTCCGCCATGCGCGCCGAGCTCGCCGGCGCGGAGCGCAGCTCCTCGGCGTGCCGCTCGGCCTCCGCCTTGAGGGTGCGAATATCGGCCTGTGCCTGCTCGGTGAGCGGCATGGTGAGGAGCTCGTTCAGCGTGCTCTCCAGCCGCTCCTGATTGCGCGCGTAGACCTCGAGCAAATCGCTGTTCGGCAGGATCTGATAAAGCCGCGCGGTGCGCTCGAGTGCGGCGATCTCGACGAACATGCGCTGGTTGTTGCCGCTGCCCTGCATGCCGCGCACCACCAGCTGCTCGCTGCGGTTGGACAACCGATTCATCTGCACGGCCGCGTTCACGATCGCGAACAGGAGCGGCGCGGCGACGATCGTGAAACCGATCAGCATGAGACCGCTCAAGGATCTGGGACGGGGAAAGCGCATGAGGCGCATTCTAGCGTAAGGCTCCGCCGCGGGAGCGGCTCCTCTGCGCGTAGAATTCCCCTGATGAGCGTCCAAGCACCTTATGCACAGCTGTCTCCGGAAGCGGTTCTCGACGCGCTAGAGGCCGTGGGATTTCGCTGCGACGGGCGAATTCTCGAACTCAATAGCTACGAGAACCGGGTGTACCAGATCGGCATCGAGGACGCCTCGCCGGTGGTCGCAAAATTCTATCGGCCCGGGCGCTGGGACGATGCGGCCATCCGCGAAGAGCATACCTTCGCGGCCGAGCTCGCGGCGCAGGAGATACCCGTGGTCGCTCCCGAGAGCCGCGACGGCGCGACGCTGCACTTCCATCGCGGGTTTCGATATGCCGTGTTCCCGCGACGCGGGGGACGCTGGCCGGAGCTCGGCACGACGGAGGAGCGCGCCTGGGTAGGCCGGTTTCTGGGCAGGATCCACGCGGTCGGACGCAGCGCGGCGTTCCGCCACCGCGCTCGTCTCGACGTCGAGGAGCTCGGCGTGAAATCCCGGGATTTCCTGCTCGACGGCAGCTGGCTGCCCGATTATCTCGCGCCGAAGTACGAGGCGGTCACCGATGCGCTGCTGAAGGAGGTCGGCCGACGCACCCGCAACTGGCGGGGAGCCACGCTCGGTCGGATCTTGGGCGACTGCCATCGGGGCAACATCCTCTGGACCGATCAGGGTCCGCACTTCGTCGATCTCGACGACTGCGTGACCGGACCTGCGATGCAGGACCTGTGGATGCTGCTCGCGGGCAGCCCCGAGGAGATGCGGGCGCAGCTTACCGACGTGCTCGAGGGGTACGAGCAGTTCCTGCCCTTCGACCGGCGCGAGCTCGCATTGATCGAGTCGCTGCGGGCATTGCGCATGATCCACTATTCCGCCTGGCTGGCGCGGCGCTGGGACGATCCGGCGTTTCCGCGGGCCTTTCCCTGGTTTGCCGAGGCGCGGTACTGGGAGCAGCACTACCGCTCGCTCGATGAGCAACTCGCCGCCGTCCTCGAGCCGCCGCTCGAGTTGTGAACGGCATCGCATTTCTGGATCATGCGACTTCGGATCATAGGACCTCCATGCAGCCGCGAGTCATTCTCCTCCTCCTTGCGATCGCCGCCTCGGCGGCCTGCCACCGAGAATCGGGTACCGCGCCCGTGGTCCCGGCCAAGCCGAACGCCGGGGTCCGGGCGGCCGCGCCGAATCACCGCGGGCCGAGCCCGCAGGAATCGACCGCGGGAATGGTCGAGGCGGTGGTCCAGGGCAAATCGCAGGCGCCCATCACTATGAGGTTCGACCTGCTCGAGCGTCCCGTCGAGAAACAGCCGCTCGATGTCGCGATCGCGCTCTTGCCGCAGATTGCCGCAGGGTCGGCGACGGTGTCGGTCACCGGCTCGGACGGGCTGAAGCTCGAGCCGGGCGAGGATGAGTTCGAGCTCGGCGCGGTCGAGGCGGCCCAGGTCTATCGGCACAGCATCAAGGTGACGCCGGCGGCGGACGGGCTGTACCTGCTTAACTTTTCCGTGAGCTTGCAACACGACCAGACTTCGGACTCGCGGGTCTTTTCCGTGCCTATCCTGGTCGGACGCGCGGCCGGCGGGTCTTGAAGGATTGAAGCACCGCGGTTGAACCCGAGCGAATCGGCCCCAATCAGCCTATAATGGCCGGTTCCGCCTTGAGGCTCCCGTGACTTCCCAGCTCCGAAACATCGCGATCATTGCGCACGTCGACCACGGCAAGACCACGCTGGTCGATCAGCTCCTGCGTCAGTCGGGCACGCTCGACGCCCGCAAGGATCTGCAAGAGCGGGTGATGGACTCGAATGTGCTCGAGCGCGAGCGCGGCATCACCATTCTCGCCAAAAACACCGCGATCACCTGGGGCGATTACCGTATCAACATCGTCGATACCCCGGGGCATGCGGACTTCGGCGGGGAGGTCGAGCGGGTGCTCGCCATGGTCGACTGCGTGCTGCTGCTGGTGGATGCGGTCGACGGGCCGATGCCCCAGACCCGCTTCGTCACGCAGAAAGCATTCAAGCACGGGCTCTCGCCCATCGTGGTCATCAACAAGATCGATCGTGACGAGGCGCGCCCCGGATGGGTGCTGGACCAGACCTTCGATCTGTTCGATCGCCTGGGTGCCACGGACGGGCAGCTGGATTTCCCCGTGGTCTACGCCTCGGCGCTGCGCGGCTTCGCGGGTCTCGATCCGACGGTACGCGACGGCGACATGCAGCCGCTCTTCAAGACCATCGTCGAGCACTGTCCTCCGCCGGATGTGGATGAGGCTGGACCCCTGCAGCTTCAAGTGACCTTGCTCGATTATTCGAGCTATGTGGGCGCCATCGGCATCGGCCGCATCAAGCGCGGAACCTTGCGGCGCGGGATGCCCGTGACCGTGGTGGCACGCGATGGGACACAGCGTGCGGAGCGGATCAGCCAGATCCTCGGGTTCCACGGCCTCACCCGCGTCGAGGTGGAGTCCGCGGGAGCGGGCGATATCGTCGCGTTTGCGGGCATACCGGAACCCAAGGTGTCCGATACCCTGTGCGACCCCGCGCACGTGGAGCCCCTGCCGAGTCTCACGGTGGATGAGCCGACGATCAGCATGACGTTCGAGGTGAACACCTCGCCGTTCTTGGGGCGCGAGGGCAAATTCGTCACCAGCCGCCAGATCCGCGAGCGTCTGGAGCGCGAGTCCATTCACAACGTCGCCTTGCGCGTCGATCCCACGGCTGACCCCGACAAGTTCGTCGTCTACGGCCGCGGCGAGCTGCACCTGGGCGTGCTCCTCGAGAATATGCGGCGCGAGGGGTACGAGCTCGCCGTCTCGAGACCCCGCGTGGTCATCAAGCACATCGACGGGGTAGCGCACGAGCCCTACGAGCAGGTCACCGTCGATGCGGACAGCGACGCCCAGGGCGACGTCATGACGGCGCTCGGCAGCCGCGGAGCGGAGCTCAAGGACATGCAATCGGACGGCCGCGGCCGGGTGCGCCTCGATTACATGATTCCCTCGCGCGGCCTGATCGGATTTCAGACGGAATTTCGCACCATGACCCGCGGCACGGGCCTGTTGCACCACGTGTTCGACCACTACGGGCCGCTCGTGCCCCGCGAGCTCGGTCAGAGGCCGCAGGGCGTGCTGATCGCGAACGGGCAGGGCGTCGCACTGGCGTATTCGCTGTTCAGCCTGCAGGAGCGCGGGCGCCTGTGCATCGGCCCCGGCGAGGAAGTGTACGAGGGAATGATCATCGGCTTGCACAGCCGCGACAACGACCTGGTGGTGAACCCGCTCAAGGGCAAGAAACTCACCAACATGCGGGCCGCGGGCAAGGATGAGAACGTCGTGTTGACGCCCCCGATCCGCTTCTCTCTCGAGCAGGCCATGGAGTTCATCGACGACGACGAGCTGATCGAGATCACGCCGGGATCCATCCGCTTGCGCAAGCGGAACCTGCGCGAAACGGACCGCAAGCGCTCCGAGCGGGAGACCGCCGAGGAGAGCTGACGCTGGGTCGGAGCTGCGGAGCCGGGGGCGCCGAGCCGGGGACGCCGAACCGGGGGCGCCGAGCCTCCGATTATCGATGAACCGAGACGCGCGTCACGGCTTCGGCGCGCCATCCCCCTAACATTCGGGTATTCAGGGCGCCGCTGCGCATGACGCGCGCGGCCACACGGTCGGTTGTGCGCGGGAGATCTCCTTACTTGTCACGCGATATCGCGGCCGCCGTCTTGAGCGATGAAGCGCCCACGCAGGTGGCCCTGAATCGCTTGCTCGAGCGACAGCTCGCCGAGGCGCGAGCGGCCGGGGGCGAGCTCGACGTGGGCGCGCTCCTACGGATCGTGAGCGAGCACTACGACCGCATCGACGCGGAGCGCCGCGGAATCGTGCGCTCCATGCGGCTGATGTCGGACGAGGCGCAAGCGCTGACTCGCGAGATACGCGAGGAGACTGCCTCGCACCTGCAGGCCATCCTCGACAACGTGAAGGACGCGATTCTCACGGTCGATGAGAGCGGCCACATCGAGACGTTCAATCCCACCGGCGAGCGCATATTCGGCTACTCTCCCGTGGAGATTCTCGGCCGCACCCTCGACTATCTGCTGCCCGAGCTCGCCCCGCGCAGTATCGTCGAGTTTCTCGACCTCTGCGCCGCCAAGATCGAAGACACCCACGTCGATCTCGCCGCCCACCATGCGTGGGGTCTGACGAAGGACCGCACGCGCGTTGCCCTGGAGATCGCCGTGAGCAAGGCGGCGCTCAACCGGCGCGACGGCTACATCGTCTGCATCCGCGACATCACTGAGCGGCATCTCGCCGAGCAGTCCATGCGCGAGAGCGAGGCGCGCTACCGGACCCTGGTCGAACATGCGCCGGAAGTCATCGTGGTGTTCGACGTGGATCGGGGCAGGTTCGTCGACGTCAACGACAACGCCTGTCGATTCTTCAAGATGGACCGGGCGACGCTTCTCGCGTGCGGTCCCGAGAAGATCACTCCGCCCATGCAACCCGACGGGACACCTTCGTTCGGCGTCTCGCGCGGCTTGATCGACGGCGCTCTCGCGGGCGAGGCCCCGGTGTTCGAGTGGGCGCACTGCGACTCCGCGGGGCACGCCATGCCGTGCGAGGTGCGCTTCGTGCGCTTGCCGAGCTCGAACCGGCGCCTGATCCGCGCGAGCATCACCGACATCACAGAGCGCAAGCGCAATGAGGCGATCGCGGCGGGCGAGCGCCGGGTATTCGAGAAGATTGCGGCGAACGCGCCGCTCCCCGCCGTACTCGAGGCGATCTGCGAGGCGATCGAGCGCGTCATGACCAAGAGCTTCTGCGGCATCAGCTTGCTCGATGCCGAGCGTCAGGCGTTGGGCTACGGGGTCGCGCCGAGCCTGCCGCGCGAGTTCGTCGCCGCGATGGACCTCGCGCCGGTCGGGATCCGTTTCGGCTCGTGCTCGGCGGCCGTATACCTGCAGCGTCCGGTCATCGTCGCCGACATCGAGACCGATGCCTTCTGGGAGTATCGCCGCGAGGCGGCTGGGCAGGCGGGGCTGAGCGGCGCCTGGTCGGCACCCATCCGCGGCTCGGACGGTCAGGTCGTCGGGACGATCGCGGTCTATCAGTGCCAGCCGGGGCTCCCGTCATCGCGCGATCAGGATCTCATGGCGCGCATGGCGCAGATCGCCGGAATCGCGATCGAGCGGCGGCGCGGCGAGGATGCGCTGCGCGAAAGCGAGGCCAAGTTCCGCAGCTTGTTCGAGAGCGTCATGGACGGGGTGTATCGGACGACGCGGGAGGGCCGGCTGCTGGTCGTCAATCCCGCGTTCGTGCAGATGCTCGGCTACTCCTCGGCGGAGGAGCTCTATCAGGTCTCGGCGGGATCGCTCTACTGGTATCCGAGCGATCGGGACACCTATGTGCGCCGCATGGAGAGCGACGGCGAGGTGCGCGATGAGGAATACGTCATGCGCCGCAAGGACGGCAGCATGCTCGTCGTGCTGGACAACGGCCGCGCGGTGCGCGACAAGCAAGGCCGCCTCATCGGTTTCGAGGGATCGATCGCCGATGTCACCGCGCGCAAGAAGGCGGAGACCGCGGTATTTCAGGCAAAGGAACGCGCGCAGGTCACCCTCCAGTCGATCGGTGACGCCGTCATCACCACCGACTCCGAGGGCCGAATCGATTACATGAATCCGGTCGCGGAGAGCTTGACGGGATGGGAGAGCCGCGAGGCGCAATCGCAGCTCATCGGCAACATCTTGACCGTGGTGGATGAGACCACCCGGGAGGCGTCCGAGAGCCCCATCATGCGCTGCCTGCGCGAGGGCCAGATGCTGGGGCTCGCCGAGCATACGGTGCTCGTGACGCGGCGCGGCCAGGTGATAGCCATCCAGGACTCCGCCTCGCCGATACGCGATCGCGCCGGAAACTTGATCGGCGCCGTCATGGTGTTCCACGACGTGAGCAAAGAGCGCCGCATGCACCGCGCGCTGCACTATCAGGCGAGCCACGATGCGCTCACGGGTCTCATCAACCGGCGCGAGTTCGAGAACCGGCTCACTCGTGCGGTCGAGAGCGTGCGCCAGGACGCCGCCTGCCGGCAGGTGCTCCTGTACCTCGATCTCGATCAGTTCAAGCTGGTCAACGACACCTGCGGGCACCCGGCGGGAGATCAGCTGCTGCGCCAGATCACGGGCGTGCTGCAGTCGCGCGTGCGCGCGGGCGATGCGCTCGCGCGTCTCGGCGGCGATGAGTTCGGAGTGTTGCTCGCCGACTGTTCGCTCGACCAGGCACTGCGCATAGCGGACACGCTGCGGCAGGCGATCCGCGATTACCGCTTCATTTGGCAGAACGGCGCGCTCGCGGTAGGCGTGAGCATCGGCATCGTCGAGATCTCCTCGGATACCCCGACGGTCGCGAGCGTCATGAGCGCCGCCGACGTCGCTTGCTATGCGGCCAAGGACCAGGGCCGAAACCGCGTCGAGCTCTACAAGCCGGACAATGTGCCCGAACGGCATCGAGAGATGCACTGGGTGTCGCGGCTCACGCGGGCATGCGACGAGGGGCGCTTCGAGCTCTTCTATCAGCCGATCGTGCCGATCGGTCCGCGCATCGCCGAGCCGGAGCACTTCGAGCTCATGCTGCGTCTGCGCGACGAGGGCGGCGCCCTGGTCGCGCCGGCCGAGTTCATCCCCGCCGCGGAACGCTACAATGTGATGCCCTCCATCGATCGCTGGGTGGTGCGGGAGGCGCTCGATCGCGTCGTGCACCGCACGGCCTCGGGCATCAGACCCTATACCATCGCGGTCAATCTATCCGGCACCTCGCTCAACGACGAGCGGTTCCTCGAATACGTGATCGCACAGCTCTCCGCCCATGACCTCGCGCCGGGAGCCATGTGCTTCGAGATCACCGAAACGGCCGCCATCGCGAACCTCGGCAACGTCGCGCATTTCATGCGCGAGCTCAAAGCGCGCGGCTGCCATTTCGCGCTCGACGATTTCGGCAGCGGCCTATCCTCGTTCATGTACCTGAAAAACCTGCCGGTCGACTACTTGAAGATCGACGGTCAGTTCATCGAGAACGTGACCCGCGATCCGGTGGATCGCAGCATGGTCGAAGCGATCAACCAGATCGGCAAGTCGATGGGGATACAAACCATTGCGGAACGGGTGGAGTCGGCGGCCGTGCTCGCCGAGCTCGGTCGGCTCGGCATCGCCTTCGCGCAAGGCTTCCACGTCGCCATGCCGCGCTCGACCGCGAGCTTTCCCTACTTCAGGCCACCGTAACCGCTCGCCCTTACGGAACCACGTGGGAGCTGCCGAGCTCCTTCCACTCATAGCGCGGCACCTGCACCCACTGACCGTCCTTGAGCTCGGGTACCTTGTGCACCTTGGTCCGGTCGACGCTCATGGTGCCGTTCTTGTCGGTCACCCAGAAATCGATGTCGTAAATCTCGTCCTTGGTGCCGACCACGCGAAAATCCGTGCACGCGAAATAGTGACCGTCCGAATCGAGCTGTCTCACCGGCTGGTGCGTGTCCACGAACTCGAGCTCGAGCTCTTTCCCGGTCTTGTCGTCTCTCAGCTTGAAGACACCGTGATTCTCGGCGCTCACGCGCATGGCGTTTTGTTCCACGGCCGACATGACTTCCCAGCCGCGCTTGGTCGCGAGATGTCCCGGGTGCTCGGAGGCCGGGATCCACCACCAGGGAACGGGCTGTCGCGCCATCGTGGTCCACTCTCCGTCGGCCTTGAGCGGCTCCTTGTAGATGCGTGTCTCCTGGATCGTGAGCTGCCCTGCGGCCGGCACCACCCAGAAATCGATCAGGTACTTCTTGTGGGGATCCGCGGGGTCGTGGAATTTGACGTCGGGAAAGAAGCCGTAGCCGTCGATGGTGCGGGTGAAATCGATGTCGTCGAATGCGAGCTTCAGGTGATCGCCGTGCAGCGTATCCTCCAGCGGATAGAGGCCGCCGTTCGCCTTGCTCTTCGCCTCGATCGTGGTCCTCACCAGCGCTGCGGCATCGCTTCCCGTGAACGACTGCATGGCGGTCTCGGTGGACTCGACGTTGCCGGCCGCCGTCAATTCGCGTGCCCGCTCGAGCTGCTCCGACTCCGCTTGCGAGGTCGGCACCGGAGTCGCCGCAGGGGGCGCCGCCGCGTCGGGGGCTGCCGCGCCGGCGGCGCTCGGAACCAATAACCAGGCCGCGATGAGCGGCAAGGCGCCGGCGACCCAGCCCCGCACGTGCGCGCGGCGAGGGTCTCGGCCGCGCGCTTGCTGTTCGCTCGATTTCACGTCGACCTCCAGGGTGAGCCCGCTGCTACGGTACTCTTCGCGGCGCGTGGCCTCAAGGCTCTGCGCTGCCGATCTGCGCGCGCCGCTCTACGACGTAAGCATCGATCGCCTCGCGTACCGCGGCGTCCATCGGGGGCTGAATGTACTCGGCGAGCGCCTGCTTCCACAGTGTCGTTGCGCGTTGCGTCGCGTCTTTGCCGCCGGCGATCTGCCAATTCTCGTGATTCTGCCAATCGGAGAGGAGTGGGCGGTAGAACGCGTGCTCATAGCGCTCGAGCGTGTGCGGCGCTCCGAAGAAATGTCCGCCGGTGGGCACGCCCTTGATGGCCTCGAAGCCGAGCTCGTCCTCGTTCACCACGATGGGCTTCAGGAACTCCATCATGAGCTGCAGCATCTCGACATCGAGAATGAGCTTTTCATAGGAGGCGGTGAGACCTCCCTCCTGCCAGCCGGCGGCGTGATAGACGAGATTGCCGTGTCCGAGTATCGCTCCCCACAAGGACATCCCGGTCTCGTAGGCGCCCTGCGCGTCGGCAGCGTTGGAGGCGCTGGCGTTCGACGTGCGGTAGGGAAGGCGATAGCGCCTCGCGAGCTGACCGCTCGCCACGTTCGCCTTGGCGTTCTCGGGCGTGCCGAAGGCGGGAGCGCCCGAGCGCATGTCGACGTTCGAGGTGAACGCGCCGTACATGACGGGCGTTCCGCGACGCACGAGCTGGGTGAGCACGATGCCCGCGAGCGCCTCGGCATTCTGCTGTGCGAGGGCCGCGGCGAGCGATGCGGGGGCCATCGCGCCCATGAGAGTGAACGGCGTGATCACGACCGCCTGGCCGTGCTCCGCCATCGCGATGAGTCCCTCGCACATCGCTTCGTCGAATCGGCGCGGACTGTTGACCGAGATGATGGTGATGACGCCGGGGTGCCGGGCCATGTCCGCAAGCGAGACGCCGCGCGCGATTGCCGCCAGGCGGATTGCGTCGAGCACCCGGCCCGCGCCGATGGCACTGCAGTGAAATACCTTGTCCGAGTACACGAGATTCGCCCGATAGGTATCGAGGTGGCGGGAATTTGCGGGCAGCTCGATGGGCGCGCACACCTGATTGCCGAGCAAGTGGATTGCATTGAAGAATTGCGCCAACCGCACGAGATCTCGATAGTCCTCGAAATTTCCCGCCCGGCGGCCGCGCTCCAGATCGTGGACGTTGGGCGGCCCGGCGACGAGACCGAAGTTCACGCGGTTGTCCCCGAGCATCACTCGATTTGCGGCGTTCCGCGGCGTGAGCACGAACGAGGAGGGGGTGCTCGACAGGGCGAGGTCGACCAGACCACGATCGATGCGGACCGAACTGCTCGCGAGGTCGACTTCGGCGCCTGCCGCCTCGAGCAGCGCCAGCGCGCGTCGCGACATCACCTCCATCCCGAGGTTCTCGAGGATGTCGAGCGAGGTGCGATGAATGGCCTCGATCTGATCCGCGCTGAGCACCTCCAAGGGTGCATAGGGATTTACGACGTCGCGCCGCGGCAGCTGAAAAATTCCCTGACCGCCGCTGCGCCTCGGGCGGCCGCCGGGACGCCGCCCGCCGGGACGCCGGCCGGTCGATGCTCGATCTCCCTCCATGCGCCTCCCCCGGAGCCCAGAGTCGCGCCAGCAACGCGCGGCGGGCGGCATTGTGACACGAAGCGTGCGCTTGCGGCATCATAGGCGCCATGCAAAAAAGCAACGCGCGGCGCGACATGCTCGCGGTCATCGTCGTTTCGCTCGCGGCCGCCGTCACCTGCGTGCGGTTGAATCTCTCCGAGGCGACGGTCGGCTGGATGCGCCGGCACGAGAACCTTCAGGTCGATGAGCTGCCGGGGATACTGCTGGTGGTCGCGGCGTGCCTGATCTGGTTCTCGACGCGGCGCTATCTCGAGGCGAGTCGGGAGCTCGAGCTGCGGCGCGCCGCCGAGGCGAAGCTGGCGGAGGCGCTCGCCGAGAATCAGCACCTTGCGCAGCAATATCTCGATACACAAGAGTACGAGCGCAAGGCGCTGGCTCGCGATCTGCACGATGAGCTCGGGCAAACCATCAACGCCGTCAAGCTCGACGCGGTGGCGGTACGCGAGGTCATTCCGCCCACCGAGGACGCCGCGCGGACGGCCGCCAGCGCGATGATCGAGAATATCGATCGAGTGTACGCCGTGGTGGCCGGGCTGATCCGTCAGCTGCGACCCGTGGCCTTGGACGAGCTCGGTCTCGCCGCCGCGCTCGATCATTGCGTGAGCGACTGGCGCCAGCGCTTGCCCTCGACCCGCATCCACCTGTCCATCGAATGCGAGCTGTCGGGACTGGATGGCGTGCGCGCACTCGCTCTATTTCGTCTGGTGCAGGAGTCGCTGACCAACGTCGCACGTCATGCGCGAGCGCGCCGTGTCGATATTCGCATTGCCGCGCGGCGCGCCGAGGGGATGCCGGAGTGCATCGCGGCGACCATCGCCGATGACGGACGCGGCGCCGATCTCGACACTCCCGGGAGCGGCCTCGGCCTCATCGGGATGCGGGAGCGCACGGCGGCTTTCGGCGGCTCTCTCGCGTTGTCGAGCTCGCCGGGCGCGGGGTTCAAGGTCTGCGCGACGCTCCCCATCACGGCCTCCTCGCCCGACGGCCCGCTCGTTTGAGCACGCGGATCGCCCGCCTGAGCGGGCACCGCTGGGGCCTCCACGCAGGCGCCGCGCTGCTCGCGATCGCGTTGCTCGGCGCGTGCGGCGCGATTGGCACATCGATGTGGGATTCTCCGTGCGTGATCTGGGGCCCTCGCTCGCTTTCATTGCGCGCCGCTACGCGACTGGTGCTTTTCGCGGGACAGCTCTGGAATCCGGCCCGCAATATTGCCACTCGCGGGGGCGTCCTTGCCCCTGGATTGCGCGGCAGGAGAGGATGACGCATGCCGATGTCCTCATGCGTCCTACGGTCGCCGTCTCTGGTCCTACATCGCCGGGACCGCACTCGCCCGGCCCATACAGTACTCGGCGTCCGCGACTACTGGATTTACCAGGGCGCCCCGGCCGCGTAGAGTTTTGTCCATGGCGTCGAAGTTCATCGGTCATCAAACGTTCAAGGGCAGAGGCGCGGGCTCGAATCCGACCGGCCGCTTCGATTCGCTCTCGGTCGAGCAAACCGACGATGGTTGGTATCGCGAGGAGACGCCCGACAGCGTTGCGGAGACGGTACTGCCGGACCGCGCCCGCGGGGTCATTACGACGAACGATTCGCCGGACGTCGGCTTCGATCGATCGATCAATCCGTATCGCGGATGCGGCCATGGGTGTGTGTATTGCTTCGCTCGGCCGAGCCACGCCTATCTCGGCTTGTCGCCCGGGCTCGACTTCGAGACCAAGCTCTTCTACAAGGCGGATGCCGTGAAAATTCTCGAGGCCGAGCTTGCCAAGCGCTCATACGTCTGCAAGCCGATCGCGCTCGGAATCAACACCGACGGCTATCAGCCGCTCGAGAAAAGGCTCGAAGTGACGCGCGGCATCCTCGCGGTCCTCGCCCGCTGCCGCCATCCGGTGACCATCGTCACGAAGAGCGCGCTCATATTGCGCGATCTCGATTTGCTCACGGACCTGGCAAGAGACCGGCTGGTCTCGGTCATGCTGAGCATCACTTCGCTGTCCGACGAGATCAAGCGCACGCTCGAGCCGCGCACCGCTTCGCCCCTCGCGCGTCTGCGCGTGGTCCGCGAGCTCTCACGGGCCGGAGTTCCCGTCGGAGTGTTGGTCGCGCCCGTGATTCCGGCCATCACGGATCACGAGGTGGAGGCGATTCTCGAGCAGGCGCACGCGGCGGGAGCGAGCTCGGCGGGCTACGTGCTGCTGCGCCTGCCGCACGAGCTCAAGATCCTGTTCCGCGAGTGGCTCAAGGATCATTATCCGGACCGTGCCGCGCACGTCATGTCGCTCATCAATCAGGCGCGCGGCGGTAAGGACTACGATTCCGAGTTCGGCGTCCGGATGAAAGGCACCGGTGCTTATGCTGAACTCTTGCGCGCGCGCTTCGACCTCGCCAAGCGCAAGCTCGGATTCGCGGACGCGGATGAGCGCTACGAGCTCGACACCTCGCAGTTTCGCCCGCCCGTGCCGGATTCGCCGCAGCTCTCGCTCGGCCTTTAGCGGGGAACGAAGAACTCGTTGTAAGTTTGGATGCGTTCCTCGTGCAGCTCCATCAGATCGACGAGCTCGGTCGGCACGGTCACACCCGTGACCTTGGAGAAGATGTTCGCGCGCCAGTGCACGGCGGCCTGCTGCCCTTCGATGATGAGCGAGATCAGGTGATAATCGCTTAAGCGGAAGACCTTGGTCATCATCGCGAGCCACGGTTTGAACTCGGAGAGCCCGTTCGCCCGGATCGAGATCGGCTTGTCCGCGCTCGCCCCGGCGATCTCGAAGCGGCCCGTGTCCGCAAACAGACGGCACATGCCGGCGAGGTCGCCGCTCACGCGGGCCATGTGCAGCTCCCGCACGATCCGCTCTGCCGCGGCCCGTTCCGTCACTCAGCACTCCTCGAATTCAAGCCAATGCCGCCCCGATCTCGCGCCCGATGCATTCGAGTGCCGTGCGGGCATACGGTATGACCGCACCCAGTCCGTAGAACAAGTGGATCATACCCGCATGGCAAGTATAGGACAGGCCCGTTCCGGTGTGGGCGAGGCGCTCGAAATATTCCCGGCCCTCATCACGCAGCGGATCGAATTCGGCCGTATGGATGATGGTGCGCGGGATGCCGGACAGGTCCCTCGTGCGGAGCGGTGACAGGCGCGCGTCCATCGCGTCGGCGCCGCCCGGCATGCAGTGCAAGAGGTCGTGATCGAGGGTTGCCTGGTCGAGCAGATATCCGTTCGCGAACTGCGCGCGGGAGCCCGACCTTCGGCTGTAATCGAGGATCGGGCAGATGAGCACTTGCAGGGCGAGAGGCGGATCTTTAGCGCGTGCGGCGGCCTGACAGGCCGCCGCGGCGAGCGTGCCGCCGGCGGAGTCGCCGCAGATGGCGAGCCGCGCTGGGTCCATGCCGTATTCCGCGGCGCGCGCACGCACACCCTTGAGAGCGGCGTAGGCGTCGTCCAGCGCCGCGGGAAATGCATGCTCGGGCGCGAGGCGATAGTCGAGGGCGAGCACGCGGCATACCCCGAAGTGGGCGAGCGACTGTGCGATTGAGGCATGCGTGTCGAGGTTTCCCGCCACCAGCCCCCCGCCGTGCAAGTACAGAATGCCCGGCAACAAGCCGGCACGAGCCTCGACAGGCGAATAGAGGCGGGCGTTCAAGGGTCCTCCGGGGCCGGGCAGCGAGACAGTATCGATGCGGCCGATCGGCGGCGCGGGGCCGCCGAGCTTCATGAGCTCGGCAAGCTGCTCGCGTCGCTCCAGGACGGTGGGATCGACTGCGGCGTTTCCCGCCGCCAGCACTTCGAGGAATCGCTTGACGCGCGGATCGAGCGGCAAGCTCAGATGCCGAGCGCCCGCCGGGTGGCCGGAGGCCAGAGCGCTGGATCGACGCCGTGATTGGCAAACAGCGCCACGACCAACCGATCGATGCCGAACGCCACGCAGCTCGTGTGCGCCGGCTCGCCGCGCTCGTCCTTCATGCCCCACACCGTGCCGAAATGATCGCGGTGATAATTGAAGCTCATGCAGGCGGTCGGCACCGCGGCCGCGTGATAAGGAATCAACAGCTCGAACTTGAGCGTTTGCTGGCGCTGGCTCACCGCCATCATCTGCCCCACGCGGCCGAAGAACGGATCGTTCGCCACGTCGAGCGTGTGAGGCAACGACAGATCGGCCGCGATCTGCGGCGCGCGGGACAGCCAGCGCTCGCGGTACGCGATGATCTCCTCCGGCGCACCGATCCGCACGAACTCGCGCATGCGAAACGACTGCAGCCTATCGAGACTGCGAGACGGCTCGTGCCGGAAGACATCCGCCTCGATGTCGAATTGCCATCCTCCGGGCGGCAGCGCACCGCGCGCCGCGGCGATCGGGTAGACCGGGTAGCACGCCGCGGGAGAGAGCACGAGATCCGACGCGGACAACGCCTCTGTCCAATCTTCGCCTCGCTCGAGCCGATCGGCGGCCGCGCGGATGACGGGCTCCGTGCCGTGCAAGGCACACACGCAGCCGAGCAAGTTGGGGAAGCTCTTGAGATATCCGGACTTCTCGAGCTGCCAGCGGCTCATCACCGGCGGGAAGCGCATGAGCTCGGTGCCGGGCTCGCGCAGGCTCGTGATGTACGCCTCGAGGCTCTCGCAGACCCGGACGTAGAGCGCGCTGCGCGCATAGACACCGTCGACGCCCATCGGGACGAACAGCGCCGCGGCGATGTGCGCGAGCGGTTCGCCGCCCGGCGGATCCTCGCCCGGCGAGGTTGAGACGGCGGCATACGGTGCATTCATGTGAAAGCGGCCTTCTTCAACCACTGATCGAGGTCGGCAGCGAGGTCATGACGGAAGTCATCGCGAGATTGGCGAGGATGCGGTCGTTGTTGATCATGAGCGGGGCCGAGAGGATGTCCCGCAGATGCCGGCCGATGCTGAACTCGCTGTCGTTGCGGTAGCCCGAGAGGCCGCACGCGCGCAGCGCGGCGAGCACGGTGGCGGCGGCAAGCTCGGAGGCCTGCACCTTGGTGAGCGTGATCATCGTTTGAAACTCGAGGGACCCGAGCGCCTTCTCGTCCATCATCACCGCCTGATAGCTGCGCAGCGCGGAGCCCAAGACACCGCGCAGGGTTCGCAAGGACGAGACGGCCTGAGTGAAATGGGCCGCGCCCGGCGGCATCTGTCCGCCGGAGGCACGCAAGGCGTTGCGCACGAACGCCTGCGCCTTCGCCGTGGCGGCCGCGGCGATTCCCGCCCACACCGAACCCCACAAGAGGTGCGCGTGCGGCACCATGGTTTGCGGGTGGATCTTCTCGTATGGGTCGGGCAGGATTTGTTGCGCAGGCGCGCGAGCACGCAACGTGAACCCCTCGCTGTGCGTACCGCGCATGCCGAGGGTATCCCACGATTGCAACCGCTCCAGGGTGTAGTCCTTCTTGAGGAGCACGAGGAGCACCTGATCGGAGGCCGCCGCATCGGGCGCGCGGCGCGCCGTGGTGACGATGCCGTCCGCCTCCATCGCATAGGAGATCACGGTTGCCTTGCGCTCGAGAGTCACCTGATCGCCGACGTGTTCGACGGGGGCCTCGCTCGAGCGCACGTTGCCGCCCGCTTGTCCTTCGGTCGTGGAGGAGGCGAGCAGCAACTGCTCGGTCGTCACCTCGCGCAGGATGCGCTCGATCGCGGGATTGCCCTTCGCGTGGCGGATGATGCACGCCATCTTGATTTGATGCATTGCGAAAATGAGTGCGCTCGACGCGCATCCCTGTCCGAGAATGAAGCACACGTCTGCGAGCTCGGCGACCGTCGCGCTCTCGCCGCCCAGAGCCTCCGGCACCATGACGCCGAGCAGACGTTGCCGCTTGATCTCGGTGAAAGCTTCGCTCGGAAAGCGTGCGGCTGCATCCACCGACGGTGCATGCAGCAACGCAGCCTCCGACGCAAGGCGCGCCCGCGCGCTGTAGCTCGTGCCGCACGCCTTCAAGATCTGCGCGCCGGGACTGGCAATTCGTTCGGCTTCCATAGGATCTCGGTTCGTTGGGGAAGAAGCGCAGATTATGTGTCAGATGCTTAGATAGCGACCAGATGAGTTAACGTGAAATTGGCCGCTTGGTGACGCAGTTCGCGCTTTTGCGGCGAGATGTAAAGCTTCGACGGCGTTGCTGCTACACGGTATGATCAAAAATCTCGGCTTTGGAGGCCAAATCGGGTGGAAGTTCGTCCGCAAGAAGTGTGCAACCGTTTGATCACACTGGTCAAGCAGGTGAGCGGTTCCGCGGCGGTATTTCCGAGCCCGTTCCCCGTCGATACTCAGCTGAGCGACTTAGGCGTCACCTCGCTGAAGATGGTCAATCTGATGCTCGCGGTCGAGGTGGAGTTCGACATCGCCATTCCGCAGTCCGACATCACGCCCGAGAACTTTCAATCGCTCGGCTCCATCCAGTCATTGGTGCAGAAAATGCTCAGCATGCGGCGGCACTGAGCGCGGCCAGCAGCTCCTCGATGTCCGTCTGCGAGGTCTCGCCGTGAGTCGCGCAAATCCTCACCACGTCGCGGCCCTCGAACGTGGTCGGCGCGACCCACGCGCGTCCCGACTCGACCACGCGTCGCACCAGCGCGCGGACATCGCGCGCTTGGGGCGGCAGCACATCGAGCACCGCGAGCTCTGAATCGTTCGCCACCGTCCAGCCGAGCGCGGTCAGTCGCTCGCGTACGTGCGCGATCACCGCGACGCTGCGCTCGAGATGAGCGCCGAGCCCTGCCCAGCCGGCCGCGCCCAGCGCAAGAAACAGACGCAGTCCCAGGAAGCGGCGCGACCATTGCACGCTGTTCAAGTAAGGGTCGATGCCGGCGACGCTCGAGGGCATGAAGCTCGTGGATGCGTGAAAGGCCTCCGACAGGATCGGACCGCGCGCCGTGATGTACATGGCGCAACCCATGGTCGTCGCGAGCCATTTGTGCGCATCGATCGTGACCGAGTCGGCCCGCTCGATGCCCGCGAGCAATCCGCGCATACGCTCCGAGGCGATGGCCGCTCCGCCCCAGGCCGCGTCGACGTGGTACCACAGACCCTCGCGCCGGGCGATGTCCGCACAGGCCGGAAGCGGGTCGATCATGCCGGCGCCGGTCGTGCCCGCGGTCGCGACCAGCATGATCGGAACGGCGCCCGCCGCGCGGTCGGCACGGATCGCCCGTGCGAGCGCTTGCGGGTCCATGCGTCCCGTGCCGTCGGTCGCGATGAGACGCAGTGCATCGCGTCCCACGCCCGCCTGGTGCGCGACCTTGAGCCACGCGATGTGGCATTCGCGCGAGGTGTAGAACGTGGGCGGCCCCGCGAAGGCGCGCGCTCCCTCGTGCGCGAAGCGTGGATGAGCCGCAGTGAGCGCGCACACGAGCGCGGTGTAATTGGCTTCCGATCCGCCGCTGGCGAAGTGACCGGTCGCCTCGGCGCCGAATCCCGCACGGCGTGCGACGGCGCGGATGAGGTGGCCTTCGAGCGCCACCGGAACGGGCGATGAGGCGGAGCTCGCCAGCTGCGGATTGAAGACGCTCGCGATGCGGTCGGCGCACTGCGATGGAAAATTCGCGCCCGGGTTGAACAAGCCGAAATAGCGAGGATTCGTCATCTGCACGATCCCGTGCTCCATGCGCTCCAATGTCCACTCGAGCAGCTGCTCGATCGGCCGCGCCGCCTCGAAGTCCATCGCGGCGAGCTCCTCGGTAAAGCGCGCCATGTCGATGGTGGGAGTTACCGGGCCGCCGCGCACGCGGGCGAGCGCCTCGATCAGCGCCTCCGTGAGCCAGCCGTCGAGGCGTGCGCGCTCCGCGGCGCTCGGAAACAGCGCGACGACGGCAGGAGGCAGGGAATGCTCGGACACCCGGGAGATCCCCGCCGCTAGTCCGCGCGGGAGCCGGCGGCCGCGGCCGCGAGCGACTGATCCAGGTCCGCCAAGATGTCGTCGATGTGCTCGATCCCGACGCTCAACCGGATGCTGCCCGGGCCGACGCCCGCCGCCAGCTGCTCCTCTCGGCTCATCTGCCGATGCGTCGTGGAGGCCGGGTGGCAGGCGAGGGATTTCGCATCGCCCAGATTGACCAGCCTCTTGAAGAGTTTCAACGCGTCATAGAAACGCACGCCCCCGGGCAAGCCCCCGCGGACGTCGAAGGTGAGCAGTGAGCACGCCCGGCCGCCCAGATATTTCTTCACCAGCCCATGGTACGGGCTGTCGGCGAAGCCGGCGTAATTCACGGACTCGACGCGCGCATCGTCGCGCAGGAAATGCGCGACCTTGCGGGCGTTCTCCACATGGCGCTCGACCCGCAGCGCCACCGTCTCGATCCCCTGCAGGAGCAGAAAGGCGTTCATGGGTGCGAGCACCGCGCCCAAGGTCCGCTGATGGACGCTGCGGCAGCGGCCGATGAAGGCAGCCTGGCCGTAGTGCTCGGTGTACACCAGCCCGTGATACGACTCGTCCGGCTGGGTGAACATCGGATAGCGTGCCGCATGCTTGGCCCAGGGAAAGCTGCCGCAGTCGACGACGATGCCGCCGAGCGTCGTGCCGTGGCCGCCCATGAACTTGGTGAGCGAATGGATGACGACGTCCGCCCCGTGCTCGACCGGGCGCACCAGAATCGGCGTTGCCACCGTGTTGTCGACGATGAGCGGCATGGCGTGCCGATGTGCCACGTCCGCGAGCGCCTCGAGATCGCAGACGTTGCCGGCGGGATTGCCCACGGTCTCGCAGAACACCGCGCGCGTGTTCTCGTCGATGAGCGCCTCGATGTCTGCAGGGCGGTCCGACTTCGCGAATCGCACCGTCACCCCGAGGCTCGGCAGGATATGCGCGAACAGGGTGTAGGTCGTGCCATAGAGCTGCGGCACGGAGACGATATTGCGGCCCATCTGCGTCACGTTGAGCGCCGCGTAGTAAAGCGCCGCCTGGCCCGAAGCGACGCTGAGCGCGCCCACGCCGCCCTCCAACTGCGCGACTCGCTCCTCGAGGACGGAGGTGGTGGGGTTCGCGATGCGGGTGTACCTGAAGCCCTCGACCTCGAGATTGAAGAGCGCGGCGCCGTGCGCGGCGCTGTCGAAGGAGTAGGCGGCGGTCTGGTAGATGGGCACGGCGACGGCTTTGGTGGCGGGGTCGGAGTCGAATCCGCCGTGTATGGCGATGGTCTCTCGCTTCATGTCCGCTGCCCCGAGCAAAGGGCGACAGTGTAGCGCTAACGGAGCGGCGTGGGCGTGAGCAGGCGCACGCCGCCTTAAAATCCGGGCGTCAGGAACTTGCAGGCGACGCCGTTCGATTTCGACAGAGGCTCGTCCAGAGTTGCGAGCGGGAGTCTGAGCGCCTCGGCAATGGCGACGTACCACGCATCGTAACTCGTCAGGTTGTGACGCAATTCCCAGATGCGGTCGGCGAAGGGCTCAAAAGGAAACAACTCGATGTCGAGCTGCATGAGATCGTCTTGCGCCGCATTCGCCTCCGGCGTCGTAATCAGCTTTGCCCTCTCCAGGCGACGAAATATGTTCGTAGCTTCAGCGCGTACCAGCTCCGGTGCCTGCAGCAAACCGCCTGCAAGAACTTCCTCCGCCCAATCGCCGTGGGGGCCGCTGTCGACGAGAGCGGCTACCACCACGGAAGAATCAATGACGGTACTCAACGCCGGTCAGTGTTTCTGTTCTCGAGTATCTGCTTTGAGGAGATGCGAGTCTGCGTCGCGCGCTTTCTCTTGCGCACCTGTTGCAGCCAGGCATCTATCGACGGGCGGGCTGCCAATCGCTCCAGCTCGGCGCGCAGGAATTCCTGCATCGACTTACCCTGCAAAGCCGCACGGGCGGCCAGTTCGTCGCGGACTTTCTCGGGAACATCACGGATGTTGATCTGAATCGCCATGCTTTCATAATGCCATCAATGAGGGCATCTTGCAAGCGTGAGAAGACCACGCCCGTCGCGCGAGATTCGCAGACTTGGACCGCGCCCAGGGCTTACGGGCATACTGACGCTTATGTACGTGGTGCAAGCAGATTTGCAGGAAAAGCCGGAAACCGTGCCAAAGTCGATCCAAGCCCTTGATCGTAGGTTATCGGTCGCGCCGATGATGGATTGGACCGACCGCCATTGTCGCTACGTGCATCGCCTCTATGCCCCGCACGCGCTTCTCTATACGGAGATGATCGTGTCCGCTGCCATTGTGCGGGGCAATGCCGAGCGGCTGCTCGCGCACGATGCGGCCGAGCACCCGGTTGCGCTGCAGTTGGGCGGGGCCGATCCGCGCGAGCTCGCGGCGGCGGCGCGCATCGGCGCCGCCGCGGGGTTCGACGAGATCAACTTGAACGTGGGGTGTCCGAGCGACCGGGTGAGGAGCGGCTCGTTCGGGGCCTGTCTGATGCTGCGCCCTGAGCTGGTGGCCGAGTGCGTCGAGCGCATGCGCGAGAGCACGCAGCTACCCGTCACGGTGAAGTGCCGCATCGGCGTCGATGCACGCGATGACTACGAGTTTTTCTCGGACTTTGCCGCCGTGGTGGCGCGCGCAGGCGTCTCGGCACTCATCGTGCACGCGCGCGCTGCGATCCTCGCGGGGCTCTCCCCGAAGGAGAACAGGGAAATACCGCCGCTGAAATACGACTATGTGCATCGCCTGAAGCGCGACCATCCCGATCTGGCCATCGTGCTCAACGGCGGCATGGCCGAGGTGGGCGCAGTGACTGCGCACGTCGCTGCGGGGCTGGATGGAGTCATGCTGGGAAGAGCGGCCTATCACCGGCCGGCGCTCTTGGCCGAGCTCGAGCGGGCGCTGATCGATCCTGGCTGGCGCGTGCCGGAGCCGTGGCGCATCGTGGAGCGCCTGGTGCCCTACGCGCGTGCCCAAGTCCAGCGAGGCGTGCGTCTGCACTCGATCACGCGCCACTTGCACGGCCTGATGGCCGGATGCGCCGGCGCGCGCGCCTGGCGTCGATTTTTGTCCGACGTCATTACACGGCCGGACGCGGAGCCGGAAAGCTTGTTTTCCGCGCTATCATCGCTCGAGAAAGGGGTGGCTGCCTAAACCCGCGAAGGCGTAGACAGCCCGGTTAAGTATAATTCGTCAGGGAATATGGGAAAGGAAGTCGAACTCGCCATCGTCTTTGCCGACGTCGTCGGCAGCACCAAGCTGTATGAGTTGCTTGGCGACTTGCGCGCGCGCGACATGGTCGGGATCTGCATCGAGGTGATGCGCGGGGCGACCGATCAAAACAGCGGCACCGTCATCAAGACCATGGGCGATGAGGTCATGGCGACCTTTCCCACGGCGGACGATGCGCTGAACGCCGCCGCCCAGATGCAAAAGCAGATCACGCTGCACCCGGGGCTGAAAGTCGAGGAGCAGGCTGTCGCCATCCGGATCGGCTGCAACTTCGGCCCGGTGGTGCGCGAGAACCGCGATATCTTCGGCTCCGCCGTGCACACCGCGAACCGCATGACCAGCCAGGCCAAGGCGGGGCAGATCATCACGACGCAGACCATGGTGGATCATCTGTCGAGCGAGTGGCGCGCCTCCGTGCGCCAAATCGACATCGCAACCCTCAAGGGACGCTCGAGCGAGGTCGCCTTGTACGAGGTCCTATGGCAGCCCGAGGACATCACCAGCATGGTGCCGGCGATTGCCATGACCTCACGCGACCGCTCCAACAAGGGGCACCGCATGCGCTTGCGTTATCAGGGGCAGGAGATCTTGGTGGAGGATGGGCGAGCCAATATCTCCATGGGCCGCGCCGAGGAGAACGATCTCGTCGTCAAAGGCAACTTGATCTCCCGGCTGCACGCGCGGGTGGAGCTCAATCGCAACAAGTTCATGCTGATCGATCAGAGCACCAACGGCACGTTCGTCATCGGCAAGGACGGCGAGGAGGCCTTCGTGCGCCGCGACTCGATGCAGATTCGAGGCGAGGGTTTGATCGGTCTCGGCAAGGCGCCGGACAGCAACTCCTCGCAGGTGATCCGCTACATTTGCGAGGAGTGAGCCCGGAACGGGCGGCTTAGGGTCCGGTGCGGGCGAGCGCGTCACTGAGTTCCGCGCGCAGAGCCTGGGGCACCCGCTCGCCGACTTCCGACAAATAGGCGCCGATTTGCTCGAACTCCTTGCGCCAGTCTGCTTGGCTCACGGCGAGCAATTCCTCGAGCGCGGCGGGAGCAAGATTTAAATCGCGCGTATCCAAGTCCGCGGCACGCGGCAAGAAGCCGATGGCCGTCTCGCGCGCCGGAATGCTCGCCTTGCTGCGATCGATGATCCAGCGTAGGACGCGAAGATTGTCGCCGTATCCCGGCCACAAGAACTTACCCGCGGCGTCCTGACGAAACCAGTTGACGTGAAAGATCGCCGGCGGCGAGCCGAGCTTCGCGCCCACCTCGAACCAGTGCGCCCAGTAGTCGCCGAAGTCGTAGCCTGCGAACGGCTTCATCGCCATCGGATCGCGGCGCACGACGCCCACCACGCCGGTCGCCGCCGCCGTCGTCTCGGAAGCCAATCCGGCACCCATCAACACACCGTGCGGCCAGCTGCGCGCCTGATAGACGAGCGGCGCGAGCGAGCGGCGCCGCCCGCCGAACACGATCGCCGAGATCGGCACGCCGCCCGGGGCGTCCGCGAGCTTCGAATACGCCGGGTTCTGCCGCGCATCGACGGTGAAGCGCGAGTTCGGATGCGCCGCGGGGCCGTTGGCCGGATCATAAGGTCGACCTTGCCAGTCGTACGCCGGCCGTCCCTCCGGGAGCCCTTCCCACCAGGGCTCGTTGTCTGCCGTGACTGCGACGTTGGTGAAGATCGTGTTGCGGCGGATGGTCTCATAGGCGTTGCGGTTGGTCTTCGCGTTGGTCCCCGGAAGCACGCCGAAATAGCCGGACTCGGGATTGATGGCGTAGAGCCTGCCGTCCTTCCCCGGGTGGAGCCAGGCGATGTCATCGCCCACCGTCCACACCTTCCACCCCTTGTAGCTCGAGGGCGGAATCAGCATGGCGAGATTGGTCTTGCCGCATGCCGAGGGGAACGCGCAGGCGAGATAATGCGTCTCGCCCTGCGGATTTTCGATGCCGACGATGAGCATGTGCTCGGCGAGCCAGCCCTCGTCGCGTGCCTGCCAGCTCGCGATGCGCAGGGCATGGCATTTCTTGCCGAGCAGGGCGTTGCCGCCGTATCCCGAGCCGAAGCTCTTGATCGACAGCTCCTCGGGAAAATGCATGATGAAGCGCCGGTTGGGATCGAGCTCGCCAATGGAGTGCAAGCCCTTCACGAACTTGCCTTCGCGCGCGATGCGCTCGAGCGCGGCGCGGCCCGCGCGGGTCATGAGCGCCATGTTGAGCACGACGTAGGCGCTGTCCGTGATCTCGACACCGCAGCGTGAGTAGGGCGAGTCGATCGGTCCCATGCAGTAGGGCACCACGTACAGGGTGCGTCCTTTCATGCATCCGGCGAACAGTGCGTCCATCTTGGCATGGGCCTCGGCGGGCGCCATCCAGTGGTTGTTGTTGCCCGCATCGGCGCGGTTTTGCGTGCATACGAAGGTGAGGTGCTCGACGCGCGCGACATCCGACGGATGCGAGCGGTGCAGATGACAGCCCGGGAAGCTCCCCGGATTGAGCGCCAGCAACTCCTTCTTGCCCACGAGCTCGCGCTCGAGGGATTGGTACTCGGCTGCGCTGCCGTCGCACCAATGAATGCGATCCGGTTGTGTCAGGCGCGCAACCTCCTCGACCCAGGCCGCCACCCCGTGGTTCAACGATCCAAGCGATGGGACGAGCTGGGCAGCGGTGGCCATAGGGTTACCCTCGAAAGCGTTCCTCAAACGAGAAGGATGACAGATGGCTCGAGAGGCGCCAACCCCTGCACGGGATCGTATGGAGCTTCAAGAAGTTACCCTAACTACATGATTTTACAATAAGAGGTATACTCGTGAGATGCGCCCCATGCATCTCCGAAGACGCATCGTCTCGACACTCGGCGCGCTCGTTCTCGCAGGTCTCATGAGCCCCCTCTGCATCGCCGATGCGCACCGTCCTGCGACGCTCGAAGTCAAGGCGACGGCCGCGGTACGTCAGGACCACGGGCTGGTTCCGGCCGATCGCGTCGTCCCGGGCGATGAGGTCTTCTACACGCTCGAGATCAAGAACACCGGCTCGACGCCGCTGCCGCCGCCGACCGTCGACTTTGCGATCCCGGAGCACGTGCGCTACATCGCCAACTCCGCGGTGGGCGCCGGCGTCGAGGTGAGCTATTCCATCGACGGTGGCCACACCTTCGACCGGCCGGAGAACCTCAAGGTCGCTGCGGGCGGCGGGGATCTGCGTACGGCTACCGCGGCCGAGTACACGCACATCCGCTGGCGTCTCAAGCACGTACTCAAGTCGAAGGCGATGGCACTGGCGCGCTTTCGTGCCGTTGTCAAATAGTCCACTTTCGAGTTTCGCGAGATTTGGGGCGCGACGTGCGCGCCGAGGCGTCGTAGGCTAGCACCCCGGGGGCTCAAAGCCCCTCGAGCGAGAATCTCCATCGACAGCGACTACAAAGAGGTGTTCGGTCCCAAGGGCCCGCTGGCGCGGGTCATTCCCGGATATGCCTACCGCCCGGAGCAATCCGCCATGGCGGCGGCGGTCGGTCGCGCTCTCGCCCTGGATGAGGCGCTGATCGTCGAGGCGGGAACGGGTACCGGCAAGACCTTCGCCTATCTCGTGCCGGCGCTCTTGTCCGGACGCAGCATCATCATCTCGACCGGGACGCGCACGCTGCAGGACCAGCTGTTTCGCCGCGATGTACCGACGCTCGCGCGGGCGCTGGGCGCCCCCGTCAAAATGGCTCTGCTCAAGGGCCGCGCCAATTATCTGTGCCGGCATCGGCTCGAGCTCACCCTACAACAGCCCTCGCTGTTCAAGCCGGCTCGCGGTACGGCGCGCCTGCTTGCGCGCGTGTCGCGCTGGGCGGGCGTGACGAAAACCGGCGATCTCGCGGAGCTCACCGATTTGCCGGAGCAATCGCCCGTCTGGCCGACGATCACTTCGACGCGCGAGAACTGCCTGGGTCAGGAGTGCCCACAATACGCCCGCTGCCACGTGGTCGAGGCGCGGCGCGCCGCGCAAGCCGCCGACATCGTCGTGGTGAATCATCATCTGCTGCTCGCCGATCTCGCGCTCAAGGACGAGGGATTCGCGGACCTGTTGCCGGGTGCCGATGCCGTGATCCTGGACGAAGCGCACCAGATTCCGGACATCGCGGCACAGTTCTTCGGACAAAGCTGGGCGGTGCGAGCGGTGCAATATCTTCTCAAAGACACCGCCGCCGAGATTCAGGCGGCCGCCGTGCGCTCGCCGGCGGTCGCGGATCTGCTCGCGACTGTGTCGGAGCTCCTCGATGCGCTGCGCGACGGCCTCGGAGGCGGCGCCGGGCGCTATGAGTGGGAGCGTCTACCGGACGCCTTCTTGGAGACGCTGCCGCCGATCGAGGCCGCTCTGCATGCGCTCGGCGAGGAGCTCGAGGGCCTCGGTACGGGCGCCGGCACCGCCAACTGCGGTCGACGGGCCGGCGCGCTGGCCGCGCAGCTCGCCCAGCTCGCGAACACCCCTCCGGAGGCGGGCATCCGCTGGGTCGACGCCAACGCCTCGGGGCTCACGCTGCAATTCACGCCGTTCGAGATCGCCGAGCGCCTGCGGCAATTCGTCGAGGCGCGCCCCTGCGCCTGGGTGTTCACCTCTGCGACCCTCGCGATCGGCGCTGACTTCGGACATTTTGCCGCGCGCATCGGATTGCCCGGGGCGCGTACGCTCAAGATCGAAAGCCCCTTCGATTACAAGAATCAAGCGCGGCTTTACCTGCCGCGCGACATGCCCGAGCCGCAACACCCGGCTCATGCCCGCAAGTTCATCGAGGCGTGCGCGCCGCTCATCGAGGCGAGCGGTGGGCGGGCGTTCTTGCTGTTCACCAGTTATCGCGCGCTCGGCGAAGGGGTCGCCGCGCTCGAGGCGCGCTTCCCCGAGCCGCCTTTTCCCGTGCTCGTGCAGGGCCAAGCGCCGCGCGAGGCACTGCTCGAGCGGTTCCGCGAGCTGGGCAATGCCGTGCTGCTCGCCACCGGCAGTTTCTGGGAGGGCGTGGACGTGAAGGGCGAGGCG
>Ga0302324_100002093_pt1 | contig 47074 bp, 36 predicted proteins | sample Palsa_T0_1_FD_201949 | JGI IMG/M metagenome (GOLD analysis project Ga0302324, IMG submission 201949) | Peat permafrost microbial communities from Stordalen Mire near Abisko, Sweden - Palsa_T0_1 | ecosystem: Environmental > Terrestrial > Soil > Palsa > Peat permafrost | place: Sweden: Abisko... | reverse complement strand
GCCCATCAAATCATTCTATGCCACCTCCGCGCGTGATGCTGTGAGGCCAGTCGCGAGCGTGGTCACGCATTGGCGGCTCGGCGACCTGGCGCCGGGCCCTCCGGCGGCACCGGCGGCACCGGCGGCACCGGCGGCCGGGGACGCAGCATCTACTACCCCGGCCGCTACCAGGGTTCGCGCTGCAGTTTGAGCTCCCAGCGCAGCGCGCTGTCGACGATCGCGTCCAGGTTGTCGAGCTGCGGGACCCATGCGAGCTGCGAGCGGATCCGGTCGGCGCGGGCGATCAGTACCGGCGGATCACCCGCGCGCCGCGGCTCCTCCCTGATCGTCAGGGCGCGGCCACCGATACGCTGTACGCTCTCGAGCACCTGGCGCACGCTGTAGCCGCGGCTGTAGCCGCAGTTGAACACCGCCGCGCCGCCGCCGCGGCGCAGGTGATCGAGCGCATCGACGTGGGCGCGCGCCACGTCCTCGACGTGGATGTAGTCGCGCACGCCGGTGCCGTCGGGAGTGTCGTAATCGGTGCCGTAGATCGACACATGCGGCCGCTTGCCGACGATCGCTTCACAGGCAACCTTGATCAGCAGCGTGGCCGCACGCGTCGACTGTCCAATGCGGCCCTGCAGATCGGAACCGGCGACGTTGAAGTAACGCAGGCTGACATAGCGAAAATCCCCGGCTGCAGCGAGGTCGCGCAGCATCCACTCCGATGCCAGTTTCGAGGTGCCGTAGGGATTGACCGGGGCCAGCGGCATGTCCTCGTCGCAGATGCCGCCGGCGGGAATGCCGTAGACTGCCGCGGTCGAGGAGAACACCAGCTGGTGTACGCCCGCGCGCATGCAGGCCGCGAGCAGGCTGCGGGTCGCGCAGGTGTTGTTGCCGTAGTATTTGAGTGGGTCGCGCACCGATTCCGGTACGATGGTATTGGCGGCGAAGTGCATGACGGTATCGATCTCGTGCTCGCGCAATACCGCCCCGACCAGCTCGGCGTCGCCGACGTCGCCGACGATCAGCGGCGCTGCGCGCACTGCCTGGCGAAAGCCGGTGTACAGGTTATCGATTGCGACCACCTGCTCGCCCCGCGATTGCAGCTGCAGCAGCACATGACTGCCGATGTAACCCGCGGCACCAGTGATCAGGATGGCTTTTTGGGGCACAGCGTCGAGACCTTGCTTCGGGCAGATCGGGTATAAGGCCGGATGATAGCGGCAATCAGCAGGTGTGGCCGCATATGAGCGCAAGAAAGACCGCCGGCCAGGGTGCAGCTGGTCAGCAGGGCGGGCGCGCGGCTGCAGCCGCTGGCGCGAGCACGCCGTTTGCGTCGCTGACCCCGGACGCGGTGCTCGACGCCACCGAGGCGCTTGGGCTGGCGCCCGACGGGCGACTGTTCGCGCTCAACAGCTACGAAAACCGCGTCTATCGCGTGGGTCGCATCGACGCCGAGCCGGTGGTGCTGAAATTCTATCGGGCCGGCCGCTGGTCGGATCAGCAGATACTGGAAGAGCACGCATTCGCGGCGGAACTGGCGGCCGCGGAAATCCTGGTGGCCGCGCCGCTGCTGCTGGCCGGCACCACGCTGCACCGGCACGGTGAATTTCGCCTGGCCGCGTTTCCGCTGTGCGCCGGCACCGCCCCGGATCTCGACCAGGCGGGTGCGCGCGAACTGCTCGGCCGCACGCTGGCGCGCATTCATGCGGTCGGCGCGCGCCGGCCATTCCAGCACCGGCCGACCCTGGAGCGCGCACTGCTTGGTGCGCGCGCACGCGCCAGCCTGCTGCGCTCGCCGCTGCTGCCCGAGCACATGCGGCCGCAATACGCTGACGTGAGTGCCGCGCTGCTGACACTGATCGAGGCGGCCTTCGCCGACGGCGGCGCACCGGCGCTCATTCGAATACACGGCGATTGTCATCTCGGCAATATCCTGTGGCAGCAGCGCGGGCCGCTGCTGGTCGATCTCGATGATTGCGTCAATGGCCCGCGCATGCAGGATCTGTGGATGTTCCTGTCCGGCAGCGCCTATGAGCAGCAGTCCCAGTGGGCCGAGATCGTCGAGGGCTACCGGCAGTTCGGCTCGATCGAATATCGTGAACTGCGACTGGTCGAGGCGCTGCGCGCGGCGCGTATGCTCAACCACGCCGCCTGGGTCGCGGAGCGCTGGAGCGATCCGGCGTTTCCGCGCGCCTTCCCGTGGGCGGCCGAGGCGCGTTTCTGGGAAGGCTACGTCGGCGACCTGATGCAGCAATGCCAGAGCCTGGAGGAGCCGCCGCTACTGAGCGGGAACTTGTGATGCGGGAACCTGTGATAATGTCGCGGCGATTTGGAGACCAGCGGTGCAGATAGTGCAATTCCTGTGCGGCGCCCGGACCGTGGCCGCCGTCGCGACGGCAAGCCTGCTGGTCGCCTGCGGCATGTCGGGGAACAAGTCAGGCGCCGCCGGACCGTCCGGGCAAACCGGCCGTGACACCAAGGCGGCGCACCGGAGCGCCGATGGCATTGACGCCGACATGGTGGCGGCGGTCAGCGCGGCTCATTCGAATACGCCGATCGCCATGAAATTCAACCTGGCGGCGCGCCCGGCGGTGGCTACCCCGCTCAAGATCACGGTGGCACTGATACCGGCAGCCGACGTCGGCATCAGCCATATCCATGCCTCATTCCAGCCTGGCGACGGCCTGCTGCTGCAGTCCGATCGCACGCTCGACATCAGCGATCCGGGCGCCGGCACGGTGATCGAGCACGAGCTGTTGGTGGTGCCGCAGCAATCCGGCGTACTGAGCCTGGGCGCCACCATCGTCGTCGACATGGAAGGCGGCTCGCTGGCGCGCAGCTACGCGATCCCACTGATCGTGCGCGACAACCCGTAAAACTCTCGCGCTCCCCCTGGTAGAAATCGCTACTGCTTCACACGGGTGGCCGCGGCCGCTTCGTATGATGACGGTACTATTGCGGCACTCCAGGTTATGTCACACGATTCCTTGGCATTCGAGGCTATCGAGACGTTGCAGCCGGTGGCGCCGCGTGAACGCGTAGCGCCGACCGAAGAGTTGCATCCGCGACTGTGCGAACAGCTCGCACAGGCACGCCTGGCGGCCGCCGGCTCGCTCGAGCTGACGCAACTGCTGCCGCTGATCAGCGCCTACTACGATCAGCTCGACGACGAGCGCCGCGGCGTGGTGCGCTCGATGCAGCTGATCGCCGATGAGGCGCGCTCGTTCGGCGACGGGCTGGCCGGCGCTGATGCCGGACATCTGCAGGCGATTCTCGATCACATCAAGGATGTGGTCATCACGGTCGCCGTCGACGGCTCGGTCAAGATCTTCAATCCGACCGGCGAGCGCGTGTTCGGCTATTCGCGCTCCGAGGTCATCGGCCAGCCGATCGCGCGCCTGCTGCCGCAGCTGGCGGCGCGCGGCTCGATCGAGAGCGGGCTGGAATCGCTCGCCGCCCGGGTCGAGGCCGATCGCGGCGACCTGCGTCCGCGCGAGTTCCATGCCCGCCACAAGAACGGTCACTTGTTTCCGGCCGAGTTGATCGCCAGCCGGGTGCGCATCGAGCAGCGCGACGTCTACGTCATCTGCCTGCGCGACACCAGCGAGCGCGCCCGCGCCGAGCAGGCGTTGCGCGACAGCGAGGCACGCTATCGGACGCTGGTCGAGAGTGCGCCGGAACTGATCGTGCTGCTGGACCGCGCCTCCGGACACTATGTCGATGCGAACGAGAATGCGCTGCGCTTTTTTGGCGTCACCCGTGAGCGGCTGCCGGAACTCAGGCCGCTGGATCTGTCCGCGCCGCTGCAGGCGCACGGCGCGGACGCCGCGCAGCTGTTCGCCAGCCGCTGCGCGCGCGCGGCCGCGGGCGAACCGCAGGTATTCGAGTGGCTGCATCGCGATGCCGGCGGCGATGAGGTGGAGACCGAAATGCGGCTGATGGCGCTGCCCGGGGCGAGCGGCCTGCTGCGCGCAAGCATCACCGATATCAGGGCGCGCCGCCGAGCCGAAAAGATCACCGCCGGCGAGCGCAATGTATTCGAGCGCATCGCTGCCGACGCCGGCCTGTCCGAGGTGCTCGACTCGATCGTCGCGCTGATCGAATCCATCAACGGCAGTTTCACCGCCGCGATCAGCCGCCTCGGGCCCGACGCGCAGGGGTTCGTCGAGGTCGTCGGCAAGCGCCTGCCAGCGCGCTGGCGCGCGGCTGAGGAGCGCCTGCCGGTCGACATCCGCAACGGCTCCAGTGCGGCGGCGGTGTACCTCGGCCGAGCGGTGCTGGTGGGTAACGTCGACAGCGATCCATTCTGGCAGCGGCGGCGTGAGCTGGCACTCGAGGCAGGCTTTCAGGCCGCCTGGTCGGTGCCGATCAAGTCCGCCAGCGGCCGCGTGCTCGGCGCGGTAACCGTGTACCGGCCGCTGGTCGGCACACCGCAGGCCGCGGATCTGGACCTGATGGTGCACGCCGCGCGGCTGGCCGGCATCGCCATCGAACGCCGCCGCGGCGAGGAAGCGCTGCGCGCCAGCGAAACCAAGTTCCGCCGCCTGTACGAACGCGTGCTCGAGGGCGTCTACCAGTGCGCGCCCGACGGCCGGTTGCTCGAGGTCAACCCGGCGTTCGTCAAGATGCTCGGTTATGGCAGCGCCGAGCAGATCTATGCGCTGGCGGGCATCGCGATGCTGTACCGCAACCCGTCGGAACGCGCCGAGTTCGAGCACGCGCTGGAGCGCGACGGTGAGATTCACAACGCTGAATTTGTGCTGCACTGTCGCGATGGCTCGCAGGTGGTGGTGCTCGAGAGTGCGCGCATCGTGCGCGACGAGGAGCAGCGCATCATTGCCTACGAGGGCACGATGGCGAACATTACCGCCCGCAAGCGTGCCGAGCAGGCCATGTTCGCCGAGAAGGAGCGCGCCCAGGTGACGCTGCAGTCGATCGGCGAAGCGGTGATCACCACCGATCGCGAGGGCCGCATCGACTATATGAATCCAGTGGCCGAACAGCTCTGCGGCTGGAGCTGCGATGAGGCGCGCGGCGAGAAGCTCGGCACGGTGCTGCGGTTGCTCGACCAGCTGACGCACCGCGAACTGGAGAATCCGCTGGTGCGCTGCCTGCGCGAGGGCCAGCTGGTGCACTTTGCCGAACACAGCGTGCTGCAGAACCGGCTCGGCAAGGAGATCGAGATCGAGGACTCGGCGGCGCCGATTCGCGATCGCAATGCCGAGATCGTCGGTGCGGTGGTCGTGTTCCGCGACGTCACCAAGGAGCGGCGGCTGAAGCGTGCCTTGTCATACCAGGCCAGCCACGACGCCCTTACCGGCCTGATCAACCGGCGCGAATTCGATACCCGCCTGGCGCACGCGTTGCAGGCCGCGCGCGACGGACAGGGTCCGCACGCGCTGCTGTACGTGGATCTGGATCAGTTCAAGGTGGTCAACGACACCTGCGGTCACTCGGCCGGCGACCGGCTGCTGCGCGACGTCACCGGCCTGCTGCAGGCGCACGTACGCCCCGCCGACACCATCGCGCGCCTCGGTGGCGATGAATTCGGCATCCTGGTGCAGCGCTGCACCGCCGAGCAGGCCGCTCGCATGGCCGAGAACATCCGCCAGGCGATCCTTGACTACCGCTTCTGCTGGGAGCAGACCACCAGCAGCATCGGCGCCAGCATTGGCGTGGTCGAGATCACCACCGAGACCGAAAGCGTCGCCAGCCTGCTCAGCGCAGCTGACATTGCCTGCTACGCTGCCAAGGATTCGGGCCGCAACCGCGTGCACCTGTACAACTCCAGCGAGGTCTCCGGCCGTCACCGCGAGATGTACTGGGTCAGTCGCGTCACCCGCGCGGTAGACGAGGGCCGGCTGGAGCTGCACTACCAGCCGATCGTCGCGACCGGCTGCGAGGCGCCGCAGATGCCGGCGGCCTGCGAACTGCTGGTACGGCTGCGCGAAGACGACGGCCAGCTGGTGATGCCCGAGGAGTTCATCCCCGCCGCCGAGCGCTACAACCTGGTGTCCTCGATCGACCGCTGGGTGGTGCGGCGCGCGGTGGAAACGCTGCAGCAGCACGCCAGCGGCGATGAGCCGCCGTTCCTGTTTGCGTTGAACCTGTCCGGCACCTCGCTCAGTGATCGAAGCTTCCTCGACTTCGTGCTGTCGCTGGTCGAACTGCCGCGCATCGCGCGCGGTTTGTGCTTCGAGATCACCGAGACCGCAGTGATCACCAGCATGACGCAGGCCATCTCCTTCATGCACGAGCTGCGCAAGCGCGGCTGCCGCTTCGCACTCGATGACTTTGGCAGCGGCCTGTCCTCGTTCCACTACCTGAAGACCCTGCCGGTGGACTTCCTCAAGATCGACGGCCAGTTCATCGGCAGCGTCACCACCGACGTGGTGGACCGCAGCATGGTCGAGGCCATCAGCCGCGTCGGGCGCGCGCTCAACATCGCCACCATCGCCGAAAAAGTGGAATCCGCCGAGGTGTTCGCGGAGCTGCGACGTCTCGGCGTGCAATTCGCACAGGGTTACTTCGTCGCCGAACCCGCTCCGATCGATACACTGACGGCGGCGCGCGTCGCGTTCACCAGCCCGCCGTGATGGTGGCGAGCCAGCGGCGTTGCACCGGTTCGCCCGAGGTCTGCAGTTGCTGCGCATGCAGCAGGTTCTGCCCCGACAGCGCCAGCCCCAGGTGCTTGTTCAGCTGCCAGGCGACACGCGCATCGACGCTGGTGAAGGCTGGCACGGTGATCTGGGTGGCCGCGGTGAAGCCGTTGGATGACAGCCCGAGGGTGCGCGATTGGTACAGCGCGTAGACGTCGCTCTCCCACCGCCCGGCGCTCCAGCCGAGATTCACATTGGCGAGGATTTCCGGGGTCGCATGCCGCGGATCCGCCAGATCGGCATTGGTTGCCGCGGCAGCGCTGAAGCTGTCGCGCAAGCGCTCGAGGCGCAGATTCGCCCCCCAGCGCCAATGCTCGGGCAAGGTGCCGGTGAGGGTGAATGTCGTGCCGAGCGCGTGCGAATCACCGATGTTCTGCGGCGTCACATACACGCCCGTGGGGCTGGGCAGCACGGCACCGGTCACCGCTGTCATGTCATCGGTGAACTGGTAGAACACCGCGGTGCGCAGCCGCGCGCGCAACTGCGGCAGCTCGCGATCCCAATCGATCTCGTAATTGTCGACCACGGTCGGCGCCAGCGTGGGTGTTCCCGAAATGCCCAGGCCCGGCTCATGCGCCAGCAGCGAGCCCAGTTCGACCAGGTTCGGCAGCAGACTGCCGCGCGCCGCCAGCAGGCGCACGGTGTCGTTGTCACCCAGTTTCCAGACCAGGCCGCTGTTGTAGCTGGGCTGGTGCAGATTGCGATCCCAGTCGCTGTTGGCGAACGGGTAGTCCGGGGGCGTGTAGCCATCGCGACCCAGAATCAGCTGGTCGACACGCAGCGCGTCGGTGAGCGCCAGCGCCGGACTCAGCTGCCAGCTCCACATGCCGCTCGCCGAGATGACGCTATAGAACACGTCGGCCCCGGTGATCGGCGAGGTGTTGGTCGATTCGCGCCGGTATTCCACAGCGGCGCGAAAGGTATTGCTGGCGCCGAGCTTGAACACATCCTCGGCCTGGACGACGCTGATACGATCGCTCAGATGCACCGGTATCCCAAGCACTCCCACGGTACTGTTCTGATCCAGGTGGTTGGTGTAGGCGGTCAACTGCAGCAGGCCATAGACCCCGTCGGCGGACAGCTGACCCTTGACCGATTGGGTATCGAAGTGGTCGAAGTCGTATTGGTAGCCTGAAGTGAACAGGTTCTCCCGTACACTGCTGGTGCTGGCCTCCACCCGCAGCGACGCGCTGTCGTTCAGGCGCAAGGTTGCGTCCAGGTTGGCATCGCGCCTCTGGTTGATGCGGCCGGTGAGATCACTGCTGGCCGTTGCGGCCGCGTTCGGGAAATCCTGATCGGAGCGCGCGCCGCCGGAGACACGCAGGCCTCCGGCTTTGCCGAGCGGCAGCGTCGCGGTCGCCGAGCCCTGTGCCAGCTGCTGGCTGCCTGCGCTCACACTGGCAGTGTCGACGTTGTCGTACAGCGGATCGTAGGTGATGATGTTGATCACGCCGCCCACCGCATCGAAGCCGAACAGTGCGCTGCCCGGGCCCCGGACAATCTCGATCTGGCGGATGTCGCCGAGCTCGACCGGCAGCGCGCTCCAGGGCGTGAAGCTGTCGTCATCGGCGTACACCTGCCGGCCATTGATCAGCACCAGCACGCGCTGCGATAACGGTTGATCGTAGCCGCGCACGCTGATTTCCGCCTGATTGCTGGTCCACTGCTGAAAATCCACGCCGGCGACGTGGCGCAATACACCAGGCAGGTCATAGGCGCCTGAGCGCCTGATATCCTCGGCGGTGACGATCTCCATGTTTGCGGGGACATCGGCAACCCGCTGTGGTGAGCCGGTGGCGCTGGCGGTGACCGGCTCCTGGAACAGCTGCTCAAGCGCGCCATAGTCGATCGATTGTGCATGCGCGACGCCGTGCGTGCACGACACGAGCGCCGACAGCATAAAGAGGTAGGGCCTGGTTGCGGCTGGCATCGTCGTACCTACATCTCCGTGATCATCACGCGGAACGCTTCGGAGAAGGCCATGCCGGTCGCGCTGGCCGCGGTGCGGTTGACCAGAATCTCCACCCGCGGCTGCGCGCGTACGCCCATCGCGCAGTTGCCATCGGTGACCTGGGCGATATCGGTGGTGACGCAGGGGATCTGATGGCTGCGGCTGAGCGGCACCAACGCTGCGGCGGGGCGGCCGAGCCCGGCAGTCAAAAAGTACAGGCCGATGCCGCCGGCGGTCAGTTGATCCAGATCGACCAGTTGCGGCCGCAGCACCAGCGTGCCGGCGTGAAAGCCGTGCTCCATCGCACCGTAGAGCTGCTGGGCTTCGAGCGCCGATTGCACATTGCGTGGCTGATAGACTATGCCGACGACGACTTCGCCCTGCGGAGCGTGCTGCAGGAAGCTCAACGCGCGCGCCGCGACCAGCAGCGTCGTGTCGCTCTGCTGGGCCGAGGCGGGCAGCGCCATGAGCACGCCGGCGGCGAGTAGCGCACGCGGCGCCAGGCGCATGCTCAGCTGCCGTCGGCGCCGACCAACGCGCGCGCGATCAGGGGACTCTCCTCGGCGGCAGTCGCCGGGTGCAGCGCGCCGTCGCGCAGCATGTCGCTGGCACGCGCAGCATCGACCGCGACACTGAACAGGTGGCCCTGCGCCCTGGTAGCGGCACCTGTGGACACCAGCAGGCTGCGCTGCTGCTCGGTCTCGACGCCCTCGGCGATGACGCCGATGCCGAGCTCGCGTGCCAGGTGGATGATGGCGCGCACCGTGGCAGCGATTTCCGGCCGATCCACCGCGCGGGCGATGTAGTCGCGCGCGATCTTCAGGTGGCTGACGCCGAAAGCGCGCGGATAGGTGAACGATGAATATTCGGTGCCGAAGTCGTCGATCGCCACCCTGGCACCGATTTCCCGCAGCCGTCCGAGCGCGTCATCGCTCGCCAGGGTCGCCTGTCCAAGGGCGGCTTCGGTGACGTCGAATTCCAGCACCGACGGCGACAGTCCCCACTGTGCGGTGATGTCGCGCACGTCCTGGATCAGCTCGGGGCTGTGCATCAGCTGCGCCAGGCTCAGGTTGATGGCGATCTGCGGCGGGGCGATGCCGGCGTCGGTCCACGTTCGCATCTGCGAGCAGGCCTGGTCGAGCACCCAGCGGCCGAGGCGCATCATGATGCCGGATTTTTCCGCGACCGCGAGAAACTCCCGCGGCAACAGCATGCCGCGCAGCGGGTGATTCCAGCGCAGCAGCACCTCCATGCCGACGATGCGGCCGGAGACCACCTCGACCTGCGGTTGATAATGCAGCTGCAGCTGGCCGTGATCGAGCGCCTGCTTGAGTTCCTCGCCCAGCTGCATGCGCTGCTGCACTTCCTGGTCGAGCTCGGCGCTGTGGAAATGGTATTGGTTGCGTCCCTCGTCCTTGGAGCGATACAGCGCCAGGTCGGCCTGTGACATCATGGTTTCGGCGTCCGGGACGGCGTCGCTATACGGGCAGATGCCGATACTGGCCGAAACGTGGGCGTCATGGCCGGCGACGAAATACGGCCGCGCCAGCGCCGCCAGCAGCTTCTCCGCCAGCGTGCCGGCGCTCGCCGCATCGACCATGTCGAGCTGCAGCAGGGCGAATTCATCGCCTCCGAGCCGCGCCACCAGGTCGGTCTCGCGCACCTGGCTGTGCAGCCGGCGGGCCACCTCGCACAGCAGCAGGTCGCCGGTGCCGTGGCCGAAGGTGTCGTTGACCGGCTTGAAGTGGTCGAGATCGATGTAGAACACGGCGAACGGCTTGGCGCCGCGCCGTGAAGCGGCGTAGGCCAGCTGCAGCCGCTCGATGAAGGTGGCGCGATTGGCGACGCCGGTCAGTGCGTCGGCGCGCGCCAGCAGCGCCAGGTTTGCCTCGGCCGCCTTGCGCTCGGTAATGTCGATGATGATGCCTTCGACCTCGACCAGGCGGCCACTGCCGTCGCGCACCGGGGTGTAGCGATTCTCGACCCAGCGCCAGGTGCCCTGGCCGGTGCGCAGACGGAACTCGATCGAGGCGCCGAGCGCATCCTTGTTCAGGATGCTGGCCATCGCCGCAGCAACGGCCGGCGCATCCTCCGGCGCCACCAGTATGTCCATCCACTTGGGGGAATCCAGCAGCGCCTGCGGGTCCTGGCCGTACTTGCTGATGTTGTGCGAGATATAGGTCAGCGGGAATGGCGGCTCGCCGCGCAGCCGATACAGGATAGTGGGACTGTTCTGCACGATGGTATTGGCATCGGCGAGCAGCTTGATCTGCAGCGCGCGCCCGATGGCGGTGCCCATCAGGCCGGCAAGGGTCTTGAGCGTATCGGTTTCGGCCCAGCTCCATTCGCGCCGCTTATCCGAGGAATCGATGAAATTCAGGCTGCCCCAGAGCTGGTTGTTCACCATCACGATCAGCTGCAGGAACGAGCGCATCTTCGCGGCCGCGAACAGCCCGCGGTAGGTGCCCGAGATGTCGTCCAGGAAGAACGTGGTCAGCTCACCGCCGCGCTGTGATTGGGTGGCGCGCGGCAGGTGCGCGGTCAGGTCGATCTCCTGCAGGATACGGTTATCGATCACCGGCTCAATGCCGGGCGCGCACCACTCGAAGCGCACCCGCGAGCGGGTGTGGCCACCCGGGTCGGTGTGGAACGAACACAGCTGCACGCGGCCGACCGCGATCGTCTTGCCGACCAGTTCCAGCACCGGCAGGATCGCATCCCCGTGCTGCGATCCCAACAGCTCCTCGGCGCTCTTGGTGACTACGTTGAGCAGCGCGTCGTGTTCACGCAGCGCGGCCTCGGCGGCGCTGCGATCGGTGAGTTCCCTCTCCAGCAGGACATTGCTCTGTTGCAACTCGGCGGTGCGGACGGCGACGGTTTCCTCCAGCTGCGCGCGGTATTGCACCAGTTGCAGACCGCGTTCGCGCTCCGCCGCCCGATCACGTTCCGCATCGCTGCGCGCGCGCAACGCCTGCGACAGCACGCCGGTGACCGTCAGGAAGCCGAGGCTGATCAGGCCGGTGATGATCGCGCGCTGCCACACGCCGCGCCGCCAGTCAGCGAGCGCATCCTTGAGCGGCAGCGCTGCATGCACCGACCAGTCACCGCGCTGCTCTTCCACCACGATCATCGCCGCACGATCGCCCGGCGGTTGGCCGGCGCTGAGCGCGCCATGGTGTTCCACCCAGATGCTGGCGCTTGGATACTGCAGCAGCGCACGCCAGATCGCGGCGGTGCGGCTGGCGTCGTTGTCGACGTCGCTGCCGCCGTGACTGAGCTGCGCCAGCGCGTTGTAGTCCGCCAGCGTCGCCACGGTAAAGCTCAGCTGGCTGCGCACCTGCTCGAGCGTGGCGCGCCGCTCACTCAGCGTGAGATTGAACAGCAGCGCCCACACGCCGATCAGCGCCAGCACCACCGGCACGAAGATCAGCCGCGCGTAACGCCGCACGCTCATGGATTCAGCCATCATGGCTGCACTGCCTGTCGTCTTCGGCTGTAGGCAAGCGCTTCATCGTCGTGGATCCATGATACGCGCTAGCCGCAATGGCGTTCGCATTGATGCGAACGCAGCGCGCACTGCGGCGCCGGATTTGTGTTATTTACAAACCATGTTCGAGGCCGACCTGCGCCGCTTGTCGCCTTCTGAAGGCTCGGCCCACATGCGGCGGAACGTCCCAGCCGCCAGCAGGCTTTGAGCCTTTAGCAGAGAGGTGGGTCAATTCAGATGAATCCGCACACCTGCCCAGATGCCACGCGGTGCGCCCGGCACCACGCCGTTCTCATTGGTCCAGTCATTCGGATTGACGCGGAAAGTGCCGTTGGGGTTGTATGCGTCCGACGTCAGGAATCCGGCAGTGTAGTATTGCTTGTTAAGCGCATTCACGATCCGCGCGAAGATTTCGAAGTTCTTGGTGAAGCGATAGGTGCCATTGAAGTTTAGCAGCGCATAGCTCGGGATCCAGCCCGTCCCGGTGGGAGAGATGTAGCCACCAGACGCGGCATCGGTCGCCCCGGCGAAGTTGGCGTTGTTCTCGTTCCCATGCAGGTAGGAGCCGGACACGATGATCAAATTCGCACCGAGGTCGAGGTGCTTGTTGAAATCGTAGCCCAGGATGAGCCGTCCGGTGTTCTGTGGCACCAGGGGGATGTGATCGCCCGGCTGCACGAGGATGTTGCCGCTGGCGTCGGCTAGACTGTTGGACGAGGCGTTGACGACAAAGGTCGACTGAAAGGTCGCATCCACGTAGCTGTAGGCGAGCTTCCAGGTCAAGCCGCCTTCCTTGCCGCCGAAGGCCAGATCGAGTCCCTGGCGGCGCGTGCTGCCGACGTTGTCGAAGTACCCGGCGTTGGTGCTCGTGGCGATGAACTGGATGTCGTTGCTATTGGCAGTGTGGAACAGGTCCGCCGACCAGTTGAAGCGCTTGTCAGCCAGATTGCCACGCAAGCCGATCTCGAACGTGCGCGCCACGACCTGCTTGAGATCCGGGTCGCTTGCGAAGTCGTTCGGTAGCCCGCAGGGCACGGCCGGGTCAGCGCAGCCGAGCTCGATCACGCTCGGCGCGCGGCTCGCCTCGTTATAGGTGGCGTAATAGGTCATCATTTCATTTGGCGTGATCGTGAAACCGATTGCCGGATTGATGCGGGCGAAAGAGTGGTCGCCGCGGACCGAAGTTGGCGTGCCAAACCCGGCGCCGTAGTCGGCGGGATCGGTGTCGACCGAGTAGCCGTTGATCGTCTCGGTGTTGTTGTTGTAGCGCAGAGCCGCGGTGATATGGATCAGATCGCTCGGCGAGATCGTGTCGGTGAAGTAGGCGCCGAAGATCCTGTTGCTGCCGGCGAGCGCGATGACGTTCTGGTTGTTGTAGAGACTGGGTTCATACACCAGTAGATGGTTGACGGCGATCCCGCCGAACTGAAACGCCTCGACGAAGGCGTCCTCAGTAGTGGCATAGTCGACGCCGACGATGGCCTGATTTTTCCAGCCGAACAGATTATCGGAATCGGTGAGCTGCAGCCCGAGCCCTTCAGAGCGCTGGGTCAGGGTGGAGGTCGCATCCTGGCCCGGCGTGCAATAGGCGAGTGTGGCCGCATTGGCGCCCGAATTGGTGCAATCGGTCGGCGGACCCGCATAGTCGTCCTCGAGATAGTAGTCGTTGACGTTGCCGTTGCTGACAGAGGTGTTCAGGTAGCGGTAGAACGCATTACCCGTGAGCAGCAGATGCTCGGTCAACGACTGCGTGCCGGTCAGGTTCACGAAGTTCATGAGGTTGTGCGTGAAGTCGGGAGTGTAGGTCTGCTCGCGACGATAGTAGAGCATGCTAAGCGGGGTAGATCCGTCGCCGTAAAGGCGTGTGTCGGCGTAGGTGTAGCTCAGATCAATATCCGTGCTGTCGGTCTGCCAGCCAATCTTGCCGAAGCCTTGCCAGACGCGCGTCGAGGACTCATCGCGCCAACCGGTCTCATCGAAGAAATTGCCGGTGAAAAAGTAATCGAACGCGCCGAGCTCGCCGCCGGTCTCACCCTGGAAGGCACGGCGGCCGAAGGAGCCGCCGTAAGCTTCGATCTGCGTGCCCGGGTCAGCGTGGCCGCTCTTGGTCTGCAGCGAGAGCGCGCCGCCGAGCGTATTGAGACCGAACACGGGATTGGAGCCGGAGATCAGAGACACTGTGCTGATTGCGGATTCGGGGATCAGGTCCCAGTTGACCGTGTCGCCGAAGGATTCATTGACGCGCACGCCGTCGACGTAAACCGAAAGGCCTTCGGGCGTGCCGAGCAGCGGCGAGGCCGTGAAGCCGTGGTAGTAGATGTCGAGCTGGAACGGGTTGCCCGCGCTCTCGCTGATGTTGACGCCGCTAAAGTTGTTATTGAGGTAGTCGGCCACGTCCGTGCTCTGCTCGCGCTGGATGTCGGAGCTGTTGGCAGTCTGCACGTTCGAGGGAATCTGATTCAGTGGTAGACCGAAGCCCGGCAGCGGCGCATTGCCGATCACGATGACCTGCTGCAGTTCCTGAATTGTGGCCGGGTTGCTTGGGGCGGCAGTGTCAGCAGCTGATGCGAGCGCAGGAAGCGTCGTGTATGCCATGGCTGTGAGAGCCCACGGCAGCAATGACCTCACCGAGTAAAGCATAGACCGATCCCGCTAATGCAGGGGCTCACCCGCGTCGACGGGTACTTCCGGGCCGAAAGGCCTTTCGCGGTCAGACCAACCCCGCCCCCGACAAGGGGAAGACTTCCCGCACGAGACGCTATTATTGTCCCTTTCCCGTCGGGCTTCTTTCCCGTGTTTGTCGGGAATTCTTCCCGACACAATGCGCCACTTTGGAGCAATCGAGGGTCAGACGGGGTCGCAGCATCCATGCCGCAAGCTTCCGCGCTCGTTCTTACGCTGCCGTGGAATGGGCGACGCTGGTCGAGGTGCACGGAACGGCCGACTGCGATGCATGGGGGCAGGCGAGCATCGAGCTCGGCGCGGGCGATTCGCCGGCGCAGTTCAAGGCGATCGCCGCGATTCCAGAGGCCGTGCGCGGCGGCGTACTCGCGCGCATACCCGCAACTGCATTCAAGGGATCAGCCGTCTGGCAGCTGCGCGTCGTGGTACGCCACCGCAACGGTCGCAGCCAGGAGGCGCGCTTTCGTTTGCAACTTGGCTGACGCTCGGCCGGTGCTGCGATCAACGACGATCCAGTCGATCAGGACATCGCTGCGCTTTTGAATATCGTCGACTCGTGGATCGGCAGTTGAGCGGCAGCGCTGAAGCACTCGTTGCAGACCAAGTACTCAGACTCCCCAATGAAATCGGTAGCGGATCGCGAGCTGCACCTGCGATTCGATGAGCCCGGAAGACTCGTCATATTCAATGCGTTGCGGAAAGCGGCTCGTGACCCGTATCCATTCCGCGGCCAGATGCCAGCCCGCGCCCAGCTCGTGCATCCAGCCGAAGGTCCAGGCGTGGCCCACCTCGTCGGCCGGTGGTCCGTAGAATCCACTGACCTGATTCGTCTGGAAATCATCGAAACGCGCCGTGAATCGCTCCCGCCGCCACTCGAAGCTCGTGAGCGCGAAGGCCGTGCGGTAGGTCATCTTGAACTGGTCATCGTAGTATTCATTAGGGCCCACCGCCGTCTCGCCGTCTATGTACTGCACGAGGAACGTCCAGGCATCGGTCGGCTCCAGCCGCGCCCCGACCGTTGAGAATCGGGTCCGCCAGGCTGCAGCCGTGCTGGTCAGCGCGCTTGGATTGGCACGATTGTCATAGTGCAACGCGCGGATTTCGAGGATGTCATGATGCCGCCAGGTCAGTCCGCCGTAATAGCCGGGGTTATGGTCGACCTGGTGATAGAAGGTCATTGGCGGCATTCCGAGGCCACCAAAGAGTGTCGAGGGCCGGTCGGTCAGAGCGAATCCACGATCCGCGAGCAATGTGCCGGCCGGCTCATTCCAGCCGTAGATGGCTGCGACCAGCGCAACATCTCCGACGTAGCCATGGCTCGCGCCGAGCCAGCGCGCCTCGAACTGCGTGCCGATCGTACGAAATTCCTCGCCGAGCCAGGTGTTCAGCGCCGACGGCGTGATCGTATAGACGTCGGTCCAGCCGGGACCGCGGTTTTCGAGCGAGACTGGCATGAAGAACGCGCCGGCCCTCGCGCTCCAGCGTATCGACTGGGTTGGATATGGCCGCGCCTCGAGGTATGCCTCGGTTAAATCTACGAAGTTGCGATCGTGATCATCGTAGGCGTACGCGACCACATGGGCGCTCAGAATGTCCGTAGCGCGGAATTGGGAGGCGAGCATCGCGTAGCCCAAGCGCAGGCCGTCGTGCTCTGAGTCAAAGCGCAGTGCGCCGAGCCCACCGTAAAGATACGAAGGCGGACCTGTCGCATCGACCCAGCGCAGATCGATCTCGCCGACCACGTTGAGGCGATCCTGTGCCATGCCGAGCGAGCTCCAGAGGATGGTACTCATCACAGCGGCGGCACTGTACCGACGCATTAATATTCCCAGTCCGCCCGTCGTGGTCTGGGCTCAGGCTTCGCGCGCAGATCACGCGTCAATTGGATCTGGGTGCTGGTGCCCTCTCCCGAGCCTACCTGCACGGTGCGGGTCAATGTGGCCGGAGGATCGGCAATGAAGGGACTCCAGAACGTAAGCAGGAAATCGCCCGGACCACTGGCCAGGTGCAGAACGCCTTGCGAGTCGGTCTTGCCGTAGAACGGCGCGTCCGTGACATAGATGTAGCCCACCATCTGGTCATGAATGTTGCATCCGAGCACGACAAGACCGGCCTTATCGAAGGTCACCGGCGGGTGCAGCGCGCCTTTGTAGAGCGGCAGCTGAAATCGCTTGGCGGCCGAGAACGAGTAGACCTGATGGCTGACGGCATCATTGTTGGGAAAGTCGACACTGGTGCCAACAGCAACCACGAGCACCTGCGGCACGAACGCCAGATCGCGCTGATCCATAATCGCAGTTGCACGAACGGCTGCGGCGACGCTATGTGGTGATGGGATCGGAGCCACTGTGACGACCACCTCCGGCATCCCATGACCTGCGCGGTCCAATACCGAGACCGTGAGCCCGGCCGCGAGGCAAAGGCTGGACGTGGCGCACGTGCCGAGCCATGTAAATGTGACCCATTTGGCGAAACAGCGCGCCACAGCTGCGAATTTGCTCGGATATCGGTGCCGACCCCCGGAATGGCTCAGGCCAACATGGCTAGCATGGGTCATGCGAGTGCGCCTGTCGTTGTTACGCAGTTTCCGTGGGCAAATCCTAGCCTTAGTAGTCGGGCTCGTCACGCTGATTCTGAGCGCCGCGCTCTTTGCGGTGGTGGTGCGGGCGCGCACTGAGGTCGAGCAACAGGCCGTGCGGCAAATGCGCTCGGCCGCAGACACCGCGCGCGAGATGCTGCGTTTTCGTGGCAATCAGCTCACCGGCGCCGCAGATGTGCTCACGTCGGACTATGGTTTCAAGGAAGCCGTAGCTTCCGGCGATACGGCGACGCTGGTGTCAGCTATCAACAATCACCGTGCCAGAATCGGAGCCGACGCGATCATTGTTCTGGGCACGAACGCGCAATTGCTTGCCAGCACACTTAAATTGGTAAGCGTTCGCACGCAACGCGACCTGCAGGAGCTGATCGCGACCAACCCGGATGCCGAAATGCTGCGACTGTATCGGCTCATCGAAGGTCGCCCCTATCAGCTCGTGCTCGCTCCCGTGCTCGCGCCCGAGCCGATCGGCTGGACAGCCATTGCGTTTGCCCTGGATGACAAATTGGCCAAGGACATGGCCCGCGTTTTGGGCGTGGATGTCGCGTTCGTGAGCGCCGGCGAGGGTACGAGTGTCGACGTTCAGAGCTCGCTGGACAAGACCCGCCGTTCGACGCTGACGCTCGCTGCCAATACACGCTCGCCGACGCCGTTTTTCCTCAGGGGCGGCGCCGATGAGTTTCTGATGTGGAGCAATCCGATCCGTTCGATCGATGGCCGGCTGACGCTCGTACTGCAGCGCTCGATGTCGGAGGCGCTGCGGCCGTATGAGCTGCTGCGCCAATCGATCCTCGCGATTGGCGCCGCCGCGCTCACGGTCGCCTGGGTGCTCGGTGCGCTGCTGGCGCGTAGCGCAACGCGGCCGATTGACGCATTGACACAGGCGGCAGAGCGGCTGGAAGCGGGCGACTACAGCGTAAATGTGCCGCCCCCGAGTACGACAGAGCTCGCGCGCCTCGCCAGCGCGTTCAATGCCATGCGTACGGCTGTCGCCGATCGCGAGGCGACGATCCGGCATCAGGCACTGCATGACGGCTTGACGCAATTACCCATGCTCGCGCGCATGAGTGAGATTCTGCAGGAACTGTTGATGGAGGCGCGCCGCACTGCGGAGCCCCTGACGGTATGCCTGATCGAGATCCAGCAGTTCCAGAACATTATTGCGTCGCTCGGCCATGCGGCCGGAGACGAGGTGCTCTGGGAGGTCACGCGACGGCTCACAGCCGATAAATCAATACCCGAGCGCGTCGGCCGAACGGCGACCGATCAGTTCCTGGTCGTGCTGGAGTCGGTCAACGCCGCTCAGGCGCGAAGTCGGGCCGAACGTATCATTGAGCGGTTGCGCGCGGCATTCGACTTTAAGGGCGTCTCGCTCCAGCTCGAGACGCGCGCGGGCGTGGCTGTTTTTCCGGATGATGGCGATCTGCCTTCGGAGTTGCTGCAGCGGGCAGAATTGGCGCTGTACCGTGCGAAGGAGTCCGGCGCGACGGTCGGCGTATTTGTGCGCGGCGATGACAACTTGCACCGACAGCAGATGGCGATTCTGGGCCAACTTCGCCGCGCCATCGAAGCCGAGCAGTTGCAGCTCTACTATCAACCCAAAGTGTCTCTTAACAGCGGACAGATAATGGGCTGTGAGGCGCTCGTGCGTTGGAATCATCCTGAGATGGGGGTCATCCCGCCCAACGATTTCATTCCACACGCTGAGCGCACCGGCATGATCCGCTTCCTGACGGCGTGGGTGCTGCGCAGCGCTCTGCGCCAGTTGCGCGACTGGAAAGAGGGCGGCTTAGAGCTCGACGTGTCGGTTAATGTCTCGCCGACGGATCTGGCCGACCCCGGTTTCGCCGACTCTCTAACCGCAATCCTGGCCGAGACGGGCGCGGATTCCCGCCGGCTAGTGCTGGAAGTCACCGAAAGCGCGGCGATGAAGGACCTGCCCAACACGTTGCGCATCATGGAGCAACTGCGCGTTCTCGGCATTCGTTTCTCGATCGACGACTTTGGCACCGGCTACTCATCGCTATCCCACCTCAAGCGCCTGCCGGTGGATGAGATCAAGATTGATCGATCGTTCATCCAGGAGCTCGAAGCTCGGCCCGACGATGATGTGATTGTCCGATCAACCGTCAACCTGGGTCATGCATTGGGTCTGAAGGTCGTCGCTGAAGGCGTTGAGCTGCCGACGAGCTTCGAGACACTCAAACTCCTCGGCTGCGACCTGGTGCAGGGTTATCTCGTGTCGCGGCCCTTATCGGCGAGCGATATGACGCGCTGGACGATTGAGCGAAGATCGGACGCGGTCGCTGGCGACGGCCCCGTTCATGGCGCGGATCATGGCTTTTTAGCCGCAAGATCTTGACCCGCATCGAGCTGGGGGGGCCAGCGCAGCCCGCTTCACATGTGGTCACGCGTTACACGGTCGCGCGTTACATTTGGAGGATCCTATGGCGTCAGAGGAGAATGGAGTGACAATCCATACTCTTCGTGTGGCTCGCACCGGCAGGCTGTCCGAGTGCCTGGACATTTTCCGCCCGAACTCCAGGTCCATTTTCTGCGTTGCGCTTAAAAACGAGCGAATCCCCCCATCGTCGTGACGTTGCGTGCCGGGCCTTCAGGCTTGGCGGACAGAAGTCGCCCTGGCTGGTGAGCGCCGCCGATCTCGCCGAGCTGATCGATCAACCGCGTGAAAGGGCGGGGTAATGGCGAGCGTCGGCGCTAAGCCGCGGCGCGCGACCTCGCGTATGCCTGGCCCAGCTAAGCCTCGCAGTTCGATGCGAGCCGAATCACGGCCGTATACCGCGTGGTTCCGTCAGATTGCTTGCGAACACGGATGTAGGCCACGGCAACCTCGGAGGCGACACGGCATTCTTGTCGCCTATATGTCGCCTATATGTCGCCTATATGTCGCCTCTGCAACTGATAAACTCCCCGTAATACGCAGAAATAGCCCCAAAATGCCTCGCGTGGAAACCACGACAAAAATAGACATTTCCGTCGATAAATCAGCCGCAGCGATCGATCGCCGGGTGTCAGTCGCGCCGATGATGGACTGGACCGACCGCCACTGCCGCTATTTCCTGCGCGGCTTCTCGCCGCGCGCGCTGCTGTACACCGAGATGATCACGGCGGCCGCGATCACCCACGGCAACAGCGTTCGGCTGCTGCGCTACTCGGCGGAAGAGCAGCCGCTGGCGCTGCAGCTGGGCGGAAGTGATCCGGCGCAGCTCGCGGCCGCTGCCCGCGCCGGCGCCGACAGCGGTTACAGCGAGATCAATCTCAACTGCGGCTGTCCCAGTGATCGGGTGCACGCCGGGGCTTTCGGCGCCTGCCTGATGCTCGACGGGCCGCGGGTGGCCGACGGTGTGGCTGCGATGCGCGCCGCGGTGCGCGTTCCGGTCAGCGTCAAGATGCGCATCGGCGTGGTCGCCGGCCAGGGGGCGCGCCTGCAGGTCACGCGCTACGACGAGGATGACTATCAGCGGCTGCGCGGCTTCACCGCGCTGCTGGCACAGGCGGGCTGCAGCCGCTTCATCGTGCACGCGCGCAAGGCCGTGCTCGGCGGCCTGTCACCGCGCGAGAACCGTGAGGTGCCGCCGCTGCGGTTTGATGTCGTGCGGCGACTCAAGGACGACTTTCCGCAGCTGGCGATCGAAGTCAACGGCGGCCTGCGCACGCCCGCGGCCTGCGGCGCGGCGCTCGACTGGTCGGACGGGGTCATGCTCGGGCGCGAGGCCTATCACCGGCCGCAGCTGCTGGCCGAGCTGCAGCAGCTGCTGTTCGACGACGGCTGGCGCTGTCCTGCGATCGCCGAATTGCTCGAGCGCATGGCCGCCTACGCGGAGCGTGAAGTGGCCGGCGGTGAGCGCCTGTCCGCGATCACCCGGCACATGATGGGACTGTGCGCGGGCCGGCCCGGTGCGCGCCGCTATCGGCAGTGGCTGTCGGAGGGCGCGCGCGAGCACCAGGACCAGGAGCGTGCCAGCGCAGCCAAGAGCGCCGCCGCACTGCTGCGTGCGGCGGCGGTGATATGTGCGGCGTAGCGCATGGCCGCTGTGCGCCGCGGCTCTTTCCAGTAACATTCGCCAGGCATGGGCAAAGACATCGAGCTTGCGATCCTGTTCGCCGACGTGGTTGGCTCGACCCGTCTGTTCGAGATCATGGGAGATCAGCGCGCGCGCGACATGGTCGCCACCTGCCTGGAGGTGATGCGCGAGGCCACCGAGCAGCACAGCGGCAGCGTCATCAAGACCATCGGCGATGAGGTGATGTCCACCTTCCCGACCGCCGATGACGCGCTCAACGCGGCCGGGGAGATGCAGAAGCAGATCGCCGCGCACACCGAGCTGCGCGTTGATGGTCAGCCGGTCGCGATCCGTATCGGCTGCCATTTCGGGCCGGTGGTGCTGGAGGCGCGCGACGTGTTCGGCTCCAGCGTGCACACCGCCAACCGCATGACCAGCCAGGCGAAGGCGGGACAGATCATCACTACCGCGGCAACCGTCGAGCGGCTGTCGCCCGAGTGGCGCGCCTCGGTGCGGCAGATCGATGTGGCCACGATCCGCGGCCAGGGCGGGGAGATCGCACTGTACGAGGTGCTGTGGCAGACCGAGGACGTCACCAGCATGCTGCCGGCGATCGCGATGACCGGGCGCGACAACCGCAAGCCGCAGCGGCTGCGCCTGACGGTGCAGGATCGCGAGCTGATCCTGGATGAGCAGCGGCCGCTGATCAACATCGGCCGCGCCGACGACAACGAGGTGGTCATTCGCGGCAACCTGATCTCGCGCCTGCACGCCAGCATCGAACTGAGCCGCAACCGCTTCACGCTCACCGATCAGAGCACCAACGGCACCTTCGTGCAGATCGTCGGGGAAGAGGAGGCATTCGTACGCCGCGACAGCATATCGATCAAGGGCGAGGGCATGATCGGCCTCGGTCGCATACCCGAGCGCGACTCGCCGCTGACGATCTATTTCAGCTGCGAGGAATGCTAGGCCACGAGGAATGCTAGGCCAGTCGGCGTTCGATCTGATCGACCTGCGCCAGCATCGCGGCCGGCAGGTGCGAGCCGAATCCCAGCAGGTACTCGCGGATACTGCTCATCTCCCGGCGCCAGGCCGCTATCGGCACCGCGGTCAGCTCCGCCAGCGCCTCGGGGCTGATATCCAGGCCGGCGCTGTCCAGGTCGGCGGGTCGCGGCATATGGCCGATCGGCGTATCGACCGCGCCGCCCTTGCCGGCGCAACGATCCAGTACCCAGGCCAGCACGCGCAGGTTCTCACCGAAGCCCGGCCACAGGAACTTGCCGGCCGCGTTCTGCCGGAACCAGTTGACGTGGAAGATGCGCGGCGGATTCGCAAGCGCCGCCCCGACCTTGAGCCAATGCGCCCAATAGTCGCCAAAGTTGTAGCCGGCAAACGGCTTCATCGCCATTGGATCGCGGCGCACCACCCCGACCTCGCCGGCGGCGGCGGCGGTGGTCTCCGAGGCGACCGAAGCGCCAACCAGCACGCCGTGCTGCCAGTCGCGCGCCTCATACACCAGCGGCGCCAGCTCACGCCGGCGGCCGCCAAAGATCAGCGCTGAGATCGGCACCCCGCGCGGGTCTTCGGCGGCACGACTGTAGGCCGGGTTGCGCTGCGCGGCGACGGTAAAGCGGGAATTGGGGTGCGCGGCCGGTCCGTTCTTGGCGTCGTAAGGGCGGCCCAGCCAGTCGGTGGCCGGGCGGCCATCCAGGCGCCCCTCCCACCACGGTTCCTGCTCGGCGGTCAGCCCAACGTTGGTGTACAGCGTGTCGCGCCGGATCATCTCATCGGCGTTGCGGTTGGTGCTGGCGTTGGTGCCCGGTACGACGCCGAAATAGCCTGACTCCGGATTGATGGCCCACAGCCGCCCGTCGGCACCGGGCTGCAGCCAGGCAATGTCATCGCCGATGGTGAATACTTTCCAGCCCGGCATCGTATCTGGCGGTATCAGCATCGCCAGATTGGTCTTGCCGCAGGCCGAGGGAAACGCCGCAGCTAGATAGTGGGTCTCGCCGCTTGGATTCTGCAGTCCAACGATCAGCATGTGCTCGGCGAGCCAGCCCTCGGTGCGCGCCTGCCAGCTGGCGATGCGCAGCGCGTGGCACTTCTTGCCCAGCAGCGCGTTGCCGCCGTAGCCGGAGCCGAAGCTCTCGATCGCCAGATCCTCCGGGTAGTGCATGATGAAACGGCGCGCCGGGTCCAGGTCGCCGATCGAGTGCAGGCCGCGCACGAAGCTGCCGTCGATCGCGATGCGTTCGAGCGCCACGCGCCCCACGCGCGTCATGATCGCCATGTTGAGCACCACGTAGGCGCTGTCGGTGATCTCCACGCCGCAGCGCGCATAGGGCGAATCGAGCGGCCCCATGCAATACGGCACTACGTACATGGTGCGCCCGCGCATGCTGCCGCGGAACAGTTCGCGCATCTTGGCGCGCGCCAGCGTCGGGTCCATCCAGTTGTTGTTCGGACCGGCCGCGTCCTTCGAGCGCGAGCAGATATAGGTCAGGTGCTCCACCCGCGCGACGTCGCTGGGATTGGAGCGATACAGGGTGCAGCCCGGGAAGGTGTGGGGATTGAGCTCGCGCAGCTCGCCCTTGGCCAGCAGTTCGCCGCGCAGGCGCTGCACCTCCGAGTCCGAGCCGTCGCACCAGTAGACGCTGTCGGGCTGTGTCAGCTGCTGCACACCAGCGACCCACTCGGCGACGTTATTGGACAATTCCGAAAGGCCAGCGAAGGTGTGTAGGGCAGTCGCCATGACGTATCCTTGGGCGCTTGGGTGCAACCGGGCCAGGCTAAACGGAGCGCTTTACGAACTTTCTCGATTATACCGGTGAGGCCCAAAGTTTCCGGATTATTGCCGCATTCGAATCCGTGGGTGCGGCAATATGTTGAACCTGCAGGCCGTCCTGGGCGACAGCGGACCGCTGACGCGCGTGCTGGCCGGGTTCACTCCGCGTCCCGCACAGCAACAGATGGCGGCGCGCATCGACGCGGCACTGCGGCAGCGCGAGATCCTGATGGTCGAGGCTGGTACCGGTACCGGAAAGACCTACGCATACCTGGTGCCAGCGCTGCTGTCGGGACTGCGGGTGTTGATCTCCACCGGTACACGCACTCTCCAGGATCAGCTGTTCCACCGCGACTTGCCGCTGCTTGCCGGGGCACTGGGCCGACCGGCGCGCGTGGCGCTGCTCAAGGGCCGATCGAATTATCTGTGCCGGGCACGGCTGGCGGACATAGGGCGCCAGGAACAACTGTTGCCGGCGCCCGCCGACGTGCTGCTGCAACGGATCCGCGACTGGTCGCAGGCCACGCGCAGCGGCGACCTGGCGGAGCTGCCGGAACTGACCGATATCCACCCGCTGCGGCCGCAGATCACCTCGACGCGCGAGAACTGCAGCGGCGCCCGCTGCAGCGAAAATGCGCGCTGCCACGTATTCGAGGCACGTCGCGCGGCGATGGAAGCCGATATCGTCGTGGTCAACCACCATCTGCTGCTGGCCGACATGGCGCTGAAGGAGGAAGGCTTCGGCGACCTGCTGCCGAGCGTCGATGCGGTGGTGCTTGATGAGGCGCACCAGCTGCCCGACCTGGCGAGCGAGTTCTTCGGCGTCAGCGTCAGCAGCAGGCAGATCGAGCTGCTGGTCGCGGATCTTGCGCGCGAGCAGGGCGCAGTCGACCTGAGTTTGCCGTTGGAACGATCCCTGGGCGCCGTTCAGGCGCTGCTCGGAGGCGGCGAGCGCCACCTGGCGTATCGCGAGCTGCGCGCGGAGGTGCACCAGGCACTGCAGATGCTGCAGCGAGCATGCCGTGAGCTGGGCGCGCAGCTCGAGGAGCTTGCGGCCAGGACCACGCCGGCACCGGACCTGCAGGCGTTCGCCATGCGTGCTCGCGCGTTCGCCACGGCGCTGCGCCAGATCTGCGAGCAGCCCGGACTCGCCGATGCCGGCCCCGGGGGCGATGCCGATGCCGATATCGATGCCGATAGGGTCGCGGGTGCCCGCACGGTCTCCACGCACGCCCGCGGCTTTGCGCTGCGGCTGCTGCCGTACGAGATTGCGAGCCGCTTCCAGGCGCAGCTGCGCCAGGCCGGCAACGCCTGGATCTTTACCTCCGCGACGCTGGCGGTCGGCGATGACTTCAGTCACTTCGCGAGCCGCCTGGGACTGACCGGCGCGGCGGCACTGCGCTTTGACAGTCCATTCGACTATTCGCGCCAGGCGTTGCTGTATCTGCCGCGTGCCTTGCCGCAGCCGTCCGATGCAGGTTTTGGTGACGCGGTGATCGACGCCGCGCTGGCGTTGCTCGAGAGTGCCGGCGGCGGTGCCTTTGTGCTATTCACCAGTCACCGCGCGCTGCGCCATGCTGCGCAGCGGCTTGCCGGTGTACTGCCGGCCGAGCTGCCACTGCTGGTTCAGGGCAGCGCTCCGCGCGAGCTGCTGCTGCGTCGTTTTCGCGCCAGCGGCCGCGCCGTACTGCTCGGTACCGCGAGTTTCTGGGAAGGCGTGGACGTGCAGGGGCCGGCGCTGCGGCTGGTGATCATCGACAAGCTGCCATTCGCATCGCCCGAGGACCCGGTGGTGCGCGCGCGCATCGAATACCTGAAGTCGCAGGGCGCCAACGCCTTCAGGGACTACCAGCTGCCCGAGGCGGTGCTGGCGCTCAAGCAGGGGGTCGGACGCCTGATCCGCAGCGAACACGACCACGGCGTGGTGGTGATCTGCGATCCGCGGATGAGCGAGCGTCCCTACGGACGGCTGTTCCGCGCCAGCCTGCCGCCGATGCAGACGACGCACAGCGCTGAGGTGGCATTGCAGCGGCTGCGCGAACTCAGCTGTGAAACGGCGCCACCATGACGCTGCCAGCATGACGGCGCCGCCCTGCGACACTGGCCGGCCGTGAAACTGCTCGCTCTGGATACCTCCACCGAGCTGTGTTCGGCCGCCGTCTGGCTCGACGGCGCACTCAGCTCGCGCGAGGCGACGCGCCAGCGCGGGCACGGCGAGCTGATCCTGCCGATGATCGATGAGCTGCTGCTGCAGGCCGGTATCGGCCTGGCGCAGCTCGACGCGATCGCGTTCGGACGCGGTCCAGGTGGCTTTACCGGCGTGCGCCTGGCCGCGGGCGTGGCCCAGGGACTGGCGTTTGCGGCGCGGCTGCCGCTGCTGCCGATCTCGGACCTGCGGGCGCTCGCGGCCCAGGCCCTGTCCCTGGCACCGGCGAGTGGCTGTGTCCTGGTTTGCCAGGACGCGCGCATGAACGAAGTCTATTGGGGCTGTTTTGAGCGGGCGACGGGCGACGCCCGTGCGCTCGGGCCGGAAGCGGTGGCGGCGCCGGGCGAGGTGGCGCTGCCAGCGGGCTGGGACGCGGCGCGGGTGTGCGGGGCGGGCTCGGGCTTTGCCGTCTATGCGCCGCAACTGGCCGCGATCGCCGGCGGGCTGGCGGGGGTGTTTGCCGGGCTGCGGCCGCGGGCCACCGAAGTCGCGCTGCTGGCGGTGCATGACGGGCTGGCGCGAGCGATAGCGGCGGAACAGGCGCAGCCGGTGTATCTGCGCGATGATGTCGCGCAGCCGCCTTCACAAAAATGACAGATTTAAGCCGGCCAGTCATACCGCTGCAACATATGACCCCTAAGGTTCGCGCGCAGGCTTCCAAGGATATGACTTCAAAGCAGATTTTAGTGGTCGAAGACGAGCGGCCGATTCGCGAGATGATCGCGTTCGGGCTGAAGCGTGCCGGCTTCGAAGTGCGCGAGGCGGAGGACTGCCGCACGGCCAGGGCGGCGCTTGCCGATCGGCGGCCGGACCTGATTTTGATCGACTGGATGCTGCCCGACAACAGCGGGCTGGAGCTGACGCGCTCGCTGAAGCGCGAGCGCGATACCCGCGACCTGCCGGTCATCATGCTGACCGCGCGCGCCGAGGAGGTCGATAAGGTGACCGGGCTCGACGGCGGCGCCGACGACTACATGATCAAACCGTTCTCGCCGCGCGAGCTGATCGCCCGCGTCAACGCGGTGCTGCGGCGCAGCGGCGGCCAGGACGAAACCGAGCTGGTACGGGTCGACGAGCTGACGCTCGATCGGGCCGGACATCGCGTGATGTCGGGCGAACGTACCGTCACCCTCGGGCCGACCGAATACCGGTTGCTGGAGTTTTTCATGACCCACCCGGAGCGGGTCTACAGCCGCGAGCAGCTGCTCGACCGCGTCTGGGGTGGCAATGTGTACGTCGAAGAGCGCACCATCGACGTTCACATCCGGCGGCTGCGCAAGGCGCTCGAGGACTTCGGCTACGATCGGCTGGTACAGACCGTGCGCGGCGCGGGCTATCGTTTCTCGGCGCGGCCGGATGTCTGAGCGTCGGGTGGTTGCAGCAGGCGGACCCTAGGGACGCATGAATTTCGGCGGCTGGTTATCCCTGACGGCGCGACTGGCGCTGGCGCTGGCGATCGGACTGGCGCTGGGTCTGATCGTTGGCGCCCCGTGGGCCGCCGTGGCCGTGGTGCTCGCGATCTGCCTGGCGCTGCAGCTGCTGCATCTGCTGCATCTGCTGCGCTGGCTGCAAGCCGATCAAACCGAGCTGGCGCCGGAGCTGCCCGGTCCGTGGGGCCAGCTGGTGGCGATGATCGTGCGCCTCTACCGGCGCAAGCAATTCCACAAGCAGCGCCTGCTGCGGCTGCTGCGCGAATTGCGCCGCTCCACCGCCGCCATGCCTGACGGCGTCGTGGTGCTCAATCCGCAGGCAGAGATACTCTGGTTCAACCGCACGGCGGCGCGGCTGCTGGGGTTTCGCGGCAAGACCGATTTCGGACTGCGCATCGAGAACCTGGTGCGCCAGCCCGAATTCGTGCGCTATCTGCGCAGCGGCCAATTCGCAACCCCGGTGATCGTGCGCTCGGCCGCCGGCAGCCAGTTCCTGTCGCTGCAGATCGTGCCCTATGGTGCCGGACAGCTGCTGACGCTGGTGCGCGACGTGACGCGCGAGGCCCGGCTCGAGGCGATGCGCAAGGATTTTGTCGCCAACGCCTCGCATGAACTGCGCTCGCCGCTGACGGTGATCTCCGGCTACCTGGAGACGCTGGCCACGGATGGCGAGTTCGATCCGGCGCTGGCCGGCCCGTTGCAGGAGATGCAGCGCCAGGCGCAGCGCATGACCAGCATCGTGCAGGACCTGATCGAGCTGTCGCGGCTGGAGTCATCCGACAGCCAAGCCGCCTACCAGCCGATCGATGTGGTCGCACTGATGGCGCTGCTGCGCCAGGACGTGCTCGCGCGCCCCCAGCACCCGGCGCAGGTGCAGCTGCGGGCGGACTCGAACGCGCTGCTGCTGGGCGAGGACATTCAGATCCACTCAGCGTTCTCCAACCTGGTCGACAATGCCGCCAAGTACACGCCGGCCGACGGTTCGGTAGCCATCCGCTGGTGGACCGACGATGACGGCGGGCATTTTTCCGTGACCGACACCGGCATCGGCATCGCCCCGGAACACATCCCGCGGCTGACCGAGCGTTTCTACCGCGTCGACGCCGGCCGCAGCCGCGCCACCGGGGGTTCGGGGCTGGGCCTGGCGATCGTCAAGCACGTACTTCAGCGCCATGGCGCGCAGTTGTCGATCGACAGCCAGGAAGGGCGCGGCAGCACGTTCACTTGCCACTTTCCGCCCGAGCGGCTACAGGCGGCCGAGAACGTTGTCGACACCGCGGCCACCGCTGTCACCGCGTCGTAGCGGCGGTGAGTGCGCCGCTGCGGCGGCGCGCGAGGTGACATATGTCGCAACCTGCGAGCCACAGCGCGTGCGTATGGCTTCGATTGCGCTATATTCAATGCAACCGCACGCTATGCGAATGGACTGACGAGGCCCGACCATGCAAGCCGCTGACATTTCCCACCACACCTCGCGACGCTTCAACGAGGATCTCGAGCGGGTACGCAGCAAGGTGCTGGCCATGGGGGGCTTCGTCGAGGACCAGCTCAGCCGCAGCCTGATGTCGCTGGTCGACGCTGACAGCTCCCTCGGGCGTGCGGTCGCCCGCGACGACTACAAGGTCAATGGCATGGAGGTTTCAATCGACGAGGACTGCAGCCGCATCCTTGCGACCCGTTCCCCGGCGGCCGGTGACCTGCGCATGATCGTCGCGACCATCAAGACCATTACCGACCTGGAGCGCATTGGTGATGAGTGCGAGAAGATCGGCCTGATCGCCGCGCGCCTGGCCACGATCGAGCGGCCGGCCGATCGCTACCGCGAGGTCAAGCACCTCGGCCGCACGGTGCAGATGCTGGTGCACGACACGCTCGACGCCTTTGCCCGGCTGGACGCGGACGCCGCGCTGCGCACCTGCCGCCAGGACCGGGTGGTGGACGAGGAATACGAGGCGATCCAGCGCCAGTGCATTACGTTCATGATGGAGGATCCGCGCACCATCCGGCGCGCACTCGATGTCATGTGGGTGGTGCGGGCACTGGAGCGGATCGGCGATCATGCCAAGAACATCTGCGAGTACGTGATCTACATGGTGCATGGCAAGGATGTGCGCCACACCTCGCTCGATCACATTGAGCGCGAGCTGGCCGAGCGGGCAGTACGCCGGCCGTAATGCGTCGCGGCCTGAATCTCCTCGGCCTCGCGCTGTGCGTGGCACTGCTGGGCTATGCCTGGTATGCGCAGGCGGTGCTGCTGCTGGACCCCTGTCCGCTGTGCATCTTGCAGCGCGTCGGCGTGGCCGCCATCGGCATGCTGTTCCTGCTGGCCGCACTGCATAACCCCGGCCGCGGGGGCGCGCGGGTGTACGGTGCATTGCTGGTGGCCGCGGCGCTGGCCACGATCGCGGTCGCTGCCCGCCACCTGTGGATCCAGCATCTGCCGGCGGGCTCGGTGCCCGCGTGCGGCGCGACGCTGTCGTACATGCTCGAGGTGTTCCCGGTCGCAGACGTTGTGCGCAAGGTCTTAAGTGGATCCGGCGAGTGCGCCCGGGTCACCTGGTCGCTGTTCGGCCTGTCGATGCCGGGCTGGGTAGCGCTGGCGGCCGCGGGTCTCGGCGTGCTCGGCGGCTACGCCAACTTTTCCAGCCGGCGCGACTAGTCGCACAAGCATGGGCGGCCCGCCGGGGCGATGGCGCCTATGGCACCAGCCGCGCCAGTCAGGCCAACAGATTGCGCAGCGCCTGCAGATACATCGCGTGCAGTGCATCGACATCCTCGACTCGCACGCACTCGTTGACCTTATGAATGCTGGCGTTGACTACGCCGAGCTCCACCACCTGTGCGCCCAGCGGCGCGATGAAGCGCCCGTCGGAAGTGCCGCCGCCGGTCGATAGCGTGGGCTCGCGGCCTGTGACCGTGCGCACGGCGGCGCACACCGCGCCCGACAGCGGCCCGGGCGGGGTGTAGAACGGCTCGCCCGACAGGTACCAGTCGAGCGTGTAGTTCACCCGGTGCCGCGCCAGCACCTCCTCGACGCTGCGCTTGAGCTCATCGAGTGTCTGCACCGGCGAATAGCGCAGGTTGAAGCGCGCCTTGAGCTCCCCGGGGATCACGTTGGGCGCGCCGGTGCCGGCGTTCAGGTTTGATACCTGGAAGCTGGTCGCCTGGAAATGCTCGTTGCCCGGATCCCAGCTCCGGCTCGATAATTCGGCCAGCGCCGGGGCGAAGCCATGGATCGGATTGTCGGCGAATTGCGGATAGGCGATGTGCCCCTGCACGCCGTGCACCGTCAGGCGCCCGGACAGGGAACCGCGGCGGCCGATCTTGATGGTATCGCCGACCAGCTGTTCGCTCGACGGTTCGCCAACGATGCACCAGTCAATGCGCTCGCCGCGTTCGCGCAGCGTCTCGACCACGCGGCGCGTGCCGTCGACCGACGGACCTTCCTCGTCGCTGGTGATCAGGAACGCCAGCGCGCCGCGATGATCCGGCCGCTCGGCGATGAAGCTCTCGGTCGCGGTCAGCATCGCCGCCAGGCCGCTCTTCATGTCGGCCGCGCCGCGCCCGTACAGCAGCCCGTCGCGGATCGCCGGTTGGAACGGGTCGGTGCGCCATTCCTCCAGCGGGCCGGTCGGCACGACATCGGTATGTCCGGCGAAGCACAGCAGCGGTCCGCCATTGCCGCGCCGCGCCCACAGGTTGTCGACGTTGCCGTAGCGCAGGTGCTCGACCTGAAAACCGATTCTTGCCAGGCGGCCGGCCATCAGCTGCTGGCAGCCTCCGTCGGCGGGGGTCACCGAGGGCCGGGCGATCAGGTCATGCGTCAGTTCGAGCGTGGCGGACATGGGTGCGCGAGGGGCCAAGGGTCACCGGCCTTATACGGGTCATCGGCGCCAGCGACAAGGGGCGCGGTCGCAAGTTTGCATTTGCCAACCAAGACAGCGCCGTCGTAGTTTCGATCCCTGCATTACCCCACCAGTTCCCATCGTCCGGAGGGTTTCTTCAGATGAATCGCTGGATTCGTATTCTGGCATGCAGCTCGTGCATTGCCTGCACCGCAGCCGCCGCGGCGGGCGAGCCGCCGACGCGGCCGCCGATGTCGCTCGAGCAGGCCCTTGCAGTCATCAAATCGCACCGCTTCGTTGATCTCACGCATGACTTCGCGCCCGGCATTCCGCATTGGAAGGGCGCGAGCGATGAGCGGGTCACGACGCTCTATACGGTCGAGAAGGATGGCTTTCACATCGACGAGTTCTGCCACGTCGGGCAGTGGGGCACCCACATCGACCCGCCGGCGCACTTTCACACCGGCCTGCGCACCGTGGACCAGATCGAACCCGGCGAAATGGTGCTGCCGCTGGTGGTGCTCGATGTGCACCAGAAGGTTGCCCGCAATCCGGACTACGTGCTGTCGCTCGAGGACGTGCGTGATTGGGAGCGGCGGCACGGCCCGATTCCGCAGGGCGCATTCGTCGCGATGCGCACCGACTGGTCGAAGCGCTGGCCCGATGATGCGGCGCTGGCGAACCGCGACGCTGCCGGGGTCTACCACTATCCGGGCTGGAGCATGCCGGTGCTCAAACTTCTGTACGAGCAGCGTGGCATCACCGCGTCCGGGCACGAAACCACCGACACCGACCCCGGGCTGGCGACCACCCGGGACGACTACTCGCTCGAGTCGTACATCCTGAAGACCAACCACTACCAGATCGAATTGCTGGCCAACCTCGACCAGGTGCCCGAGGCCGGTGGCATCGTCATTGTCAGCTTCCCCAAGCCGCGCGGCGGATCGGGCTTCCCGGCGCGCGTGATTGCGATCGTCCCATGAGCGCGCGGCGCGAACCGATCGAGTACGCGCAGGCGTCGGCGGAGGTGCGCGCGGTCTACGATGACATCATGGCGACCCGCGGCACCGACTGGGTCAACAATTTCTGGAAAGTACTGGCGCACGATCCGCCGACGCTGCGGCGCATCTGGGCCAACATAAAAGACGTCATGGGTCCGGGGGTCCTCGACCCGCTGACCAAGGAGTTGCTGTATACCGCGGTCAGCGCCTCGAATGGCTGCCTCTACTGCATCGCCTCGCACGGCGCGGCGGCCCGCGCCAGGGGCATGACCGAGGCACAGTACTCGGAGCTGCTCGCGATCGTCGGGCTGGCGAACGAGACCAACCGGCTGGTGACGGCGCTCGGCGTGGCGGTGGACGAGCGCTTCCGCTAGCTGCGCCCGGCCCGACCCGACCCGACCCGGCCCGGCCCGGTCCGGCGCGGCGCGGCGCTGGCGTTGCTTGACAGCTACATGCGTAGCGACAGGCGCGCATGCACTGATCGAGTGCTTGCGCAGGTGCCGCTGCACCATGACGATGCCCACGCCATTTTTTCCGCCGGCGCGTTGCGCAGAGCGTTTCCAGCACCGCAACATTGCGATATTTTACGCGTGTGCTTTCATTCCATCGCAGGGGAGGCGGTGATCATGAGAACAACACTGCGTTATCCGACGGCCATAGTCGCGTGCGCGAACGCTGTTGGTCATTCAACACAGTCGTCGTTGCAGGTCGGCGTGCGCGCCGCGCTCGTGTGTGCATCGGCTCTGGCGTCCGCGTTCTACTTTGCGCCGCGCGCGCACGCGGATACCGCCACAGCGGCCGCTGACCAGGGCGGGCTCGCCGAGGTGGTCGTCACCGCCGAGAAATTCAAATCAACGATTCAGGAGACGCCGATCAGCATGTCGGCACTGGGCTCCAGCCAGCTGGAGGCGCAGGGCATCACCAGCGTCGAGGACATCGCGCGCGACGTTCCGGGCCTGTCGATGCGCTCGGCCGGCCCGGGCCTGACCGAATACGACGCACGCGGCCTGGCCTCGAACGGCGGCGCGGCGCCGACGGTCGGCTTCTACCTCGACGAGATTCCGCTGTCACCGCCGGCACTGTCACAGTCCGGCAAGGTCGTCATCGACCCGAACCTGTATGACGTCGACCGCGTCGAGGTGCTGCGTGGTCCGCAGGGCACGCTGTACGGGTCGGGCTCGATGGGCGGCACGGTCAAGGTCATCACCGCGCAGCCGAAGCTCAACCAGTTCGAGGGCTCGGCGCAGACCACGGTGTCGCAGACCGAGGGTGGCGGCGGCAACGGCAGCGGCAACCTGATGCTCAACCTGCCGCTGGGCGACCAGTTCGCGCTGCGCCTGGTCGGTGGCGACCTGCTGCGCAGCGGCTGGATCAACCTGATCGCCGTCAACGTGCCGAACGCGGCGACCACGCTGCTGGGGGCGAACCAGGACGCGGTATACGACGCGCCGGTAAAGAGCGAGATTCCGCGCGCCAACAGCGAGCGTATGTGGGACGGGCGGGCGACGCTGCTTTATCAGCCCAATGAAGACCTGTCGATCACCGCGATGGCGATGGACCAGCGCCTGTCGATGGGTGGCTACGACCTGCTGGATTCCAGCCCGACCGCCGCGACCACTGCGACGCCGGGCAAGATCTACGACGCGCACTACGAGGTGTTTCCGGCGCGCGAATACCTGCACGACGACGTGCAGATCTACGGCCTGACGGTCAATGCCAACCTCGGGTTTGCCGACCTGACCAGCGCCACATCGTACTTTACCCGGCACAATCACCAGGCGCAGGACGCCTCACAGTCGCTGTATTACTCGAGCCAGACACTGACGCCGCCGCCGCCGCTGGTGCCCAATCTGTACTCGGAGGTCGACCCCTCGCACCAGTTCAGCCAGGAAGTGCGCCTGACTTCGCACGATACCGGCGCGCTGCACTGGGTCGGTGGCGTGTTCTACAGCAGCCTGAAATCGGTCTGGAACGAGATCAGCAACAACCCGCTGAGCGCCACGCCGGAGACTCCGGACGGCTCGTACTTCACCTCCTGGAATCCCTACTGGGTGAAGCAGCTCGCGCTGTTCGCAGACGGCTCGTACAAGTTCGACGATCACTGGAAACTGGCCGCGGGCGTGCGCTGGTACACCTACCATAGCGAGCAGCATGAGTTCTCCTGGGGCATCGACGCCCCGTACTCGAACCCGTCGGTGGCACCGGTCCTGGTCACGCGCGCATCGGACCGGGGCTTCAACCCGCGCGTGAACCTGTCCTATGAGCCCACGCATGACCTCAACGTGTACTCGACGATCTCCAAGGGCTTTCGGCCGGGAGGCGCCAACCAGATTCTGCCGCCCGCCCTGTGCCAGGCCGGCGTGCTGGCGTTCGGTCCCGATGAGGCCTGGAACTATGAGGTCGGGGAGAAAGCCAAGCTGTTCAACAACCGCCTGACGGTGAACGGCGACTTCTACTATATCCGCTGGCTCAGCGTGCAGCAGGTGATCACACTGCCGTGCGGTTACCAGTACTACAACAATGCCGGCGACGGCCGCTCCTTCGGCCCGGAACTTGAGATCAACGCCAAGCTGGCCGATGCCTGGACCTTTTCAGTGAACGGCGCGTACACCGACTCGAAGATCACCTCGCCCAATGCGTCGTTTCAGAGCTACCTGTCGACGGTGGCGTTCGCGCCGGACGGCGTCTCGCGGCCGTGCCCGGTGACCGGCAACTGCACCGTCCCGATCCTGAACGTGGCGAAGGACACCGCGAGCGCGGCGCTCTCGTATACGACCGAGGTGGTCGCCAGCTACCAGCTCACCGCGCGGGTGGACGATTCCTTCGTCGGTCCCACGACCGATGTCGCCTACTTCTTCGGCTACCGCCTGCCGTCGTATAGCATTGCCAATGCGCATCTGGCACTCGATCACGGACCCTGGTCGGTGATGACTTTTGTCACCAATTTCACCAACAAGGTGGCGCTGATCTCCGCCAACAACACCAGTTTCCAGTTCAACATACCGCAGACCGTGCGCTACTCGACCAACCAGCCGCGCACCTACGGCTTGCAGCTCAACGTCAAATTCTGATGGTCGCGCTGCTGCGCATGCGGGGTTAGGGGCGCAACCATGCGCGCATGGCCTGGCGGCATCTCGGGCGCGGGCATGGCGGCGGGCGTGGCGGCGGGCGCGATCGCGTTCGCGCTACCCGCGCTGGGTGCTGATTCCGACGACCTCGCCGCCGACGCGAAGCTGCAGCTCGCCGAGCCGCACGTCACCGCCACGCTGGCACCGACCGATGCGCGGCGCCTGTTCGTGCTCGATGTCGCGTTTCCGGCGGCCGAGGCGGCCAGGACCTACGTGCTCGATGGCGCCAGCGGGCGCATCGAAGGCATGTTCAACCAGGCCTACTGGCCGAACTTCGCGTTGTCGCCCGACGGCGCGGAGCTGTACGCGGTCGATTCCTACTGGGACAAGCACACGCGCGGCAAGAGGAGCGACTACATCGTGGTGCGTGACGCGCGCACGCTGCAGGTCAGCGAGGATATTCCGCTGCCCGCCGGGCGGCTGCTGATCGTCTCGAAAAAGTACAACTTCGACGTCACCCCGGACGGGCGCTACGGGCTGACCTACAACCTGGCGCCGCAGACCGCGGTGACGGTCACTGACCTCAAGGCGCGCAAGCCGGTTGGAACGATCGGCATCCCGGGCTGTGGGCTGGTGTTCGCGCAGGCGCCGAACCGATTCTCCTCGCTGTGCGCCGACGGCGCGATCGCGACGGTGACATTCGATGAGTCCGCCGAGGGCACGACCAGGCGCACCGCGAACGTCTTTGATGCGAAGAACGACCCGGCATTCGAGCACTCCGGGTGGGACAAGCACCACCAGATGCTCTATCTGGTCACCTACCACGGCAAGGTGGTGCCGGTGCGCCTGGCGGGCGAGCAGGCCGAGCCGGGCGCGAGCTGGTGGCTGGCCAGTGATGCGGAGCGTCGCGCCGGCTGGCGCCCGGGCGGCTGGCAGGTTTGTCACTTCCACTCCTCGAAGCGGCGGCTGTACGTGCTGATGCACCGGGGTCACGACTGGACTCACAAGAGTTCAGGCACTGAGGTGTGGGAGTTCGACGCCGCGAGCGGCCGGCGTATCCAGCGCGTGCAGTTGCCCGAGCCGGCACAATCCATCGCGGTGTCGCAGGACGCCGATGCGCTGCTATACACGATCGGCGAGAGCTATCGGATCTACGCGTTCAGGCTCGCGACCGGTAAGATGATCTACCGGACCAAGCCGCTCGGCTTCACGCCGACGCTCCTGACTGTGTGGGGTGAATGACATGCTCGATACGCTGCCTCACCTGACGCTCGCCGTCGCACTGGCGACATTGTTCGCGGCTTCGGCCGCCCACAAAATTCGCGCCCGCGGGCAGTGGCCAGCCGTCGTGCGCCAGTACCGCCTTCTACCCGACGTGCTCACCGGTCCAGTGGCGGTGCTGGTAGCGCTTAGCGAGGTGCTGGCAGCGGCCTGCCTGCTGTCGCCGCGCAGCCGCGCCGCGGGCGCGCTGGCCGCCGCGGCGCTGTTGCTCGCCTACGCGGGCGCGCTGGCGATTAACCTGCACCGTGGCCGCGCCTCGATCGACTGCGGCTGCTTCGCATCGCAACGGCGCCCGGGGATCGCGCTCTGGATGGTCGGCCGCAACCTGGTGCTGGCGGTGCTGGCGCTGGCCCTGCTGCTGCCTACGGACCAGCGCGCGCTAGGCGCGCTCGAGCCGGGCCTGGTACTGGCCTTCGTCGTGACACTCGCGTTCCTGTACCCGGTGCTCGAGATTGTGCTGCGGCCACCACCGCCGACCTTCGATGACAATCTGCGCGCCAGCCGGGCGCGGCGCGCCCTCTAGGTCAGGCTCATGGCGGGCGCGCTGCCGTACGTCGCTGCGATTCAGCTGTTGATCACGCTGGCGCTGTCGGTGCTGGTATTTGCGCTCGCCCGCCAGGTCGGCGTGCTGCACGAGCGCATCGCGCCAATGGGCGCCATGACCAGCGACCAGGGTCCTGAGGTTGGCGAGCGCGCACCGCCGGTCAGCGTGCTGACGCTCGAGGGCGGCCGCATCGAGATCGGCGGCCCGAGTGCGGGGGCGCGCAGCCGCCTGCTGCTGTTCGTGTCCCCATCCTGCCCGGTGTGCAAGAAGCTGCTGCCGATCGCCCGATCGTTTGCGAGCGCCGAGCGCCTGGAGGTCGTGCTGGTGGGAGACGGTGAGCCTGCCGAGCAGCGCGCGATGATTGAACAGTTCCGGCTCGAACACCTGCCGTACGTCAACTCGCCGCAGCTCGGCATCGCATTTCAGGTCGGCAAGCTGCCGTATGCGGTGCTGATCGATGCGCAGGGAGTCATCCGCGCCAAGGGCCTCGTCAATCATCGCGAACACCTCGAAAGTCTGATCGTCGCCGAGCAGACCGGCTTCGGCACCATGCAGGCTTATCTTGCCGCGCAGCAGGCCGCGGCCCGCCAGGCTGGCAACCGGGAGCCGGCGGCCCATGACCACAACGGGGTCGGCCACGGATGAAGCCGCTATCCAGCACCCGATTCGACCGCCTGATCGAGACCTGGAGTCGCGGGACGGCGCAGCGCAGTTCGCGCCGTGGCTTCCTGTCGCAGTGCGGCCTGTGGCTGATAGCCGCCTCGACGCTACCGCTGCTGCCGGTCGCGCGCCGCGCGCAGGCCGGCGGACAAGCGGCCAAGCCTGCCGGCAAGTTCGCCTCCGCGTTCGCCAATCATGCCCAGACCAGCGATCCGACGCGCTGCAACTACTGGCGCTACTGCTCGAGCGACGGCTTCCTGTGCGCCTGTTGCGGTGGCGGACCGAACACCTGCCCGCCCGGCACCTCGCCGTCGCCGACGTCGTGGATCGGCTCCTGCATCAACCCGGATGACGGCAAGACCTATCTGATTGCGTACCGTGACTGTTGCGGCCAGGACTCGTGCGGCCGATGCGCGTGCCTCGGGCAGGAAGGCGACATGCCGTCGTACCGCCCTCAGGTCAACAACGATATCGTCTGGTGCTTCGGCGCCTCGAGCATGGTCTACCACTGCTCCAGTGCCGGGCTGGTCGGTCTCGCGGAATAGGCGCCACGCGTGCGACAGCGGCAGTTTGCGTTTGCGCTTGCAAGCATCACCGGCATCGGGCTGGCGGTCGCAGCAGGCGGCAATGTACCCGACGCGGTGACGCGCCGCTCCGGCCTGACGCTCGCGCCGATGCCGCGCGTCGCGCAACTCTATGCCAGTAACTGCCAGGGCTGCCACGGCGAGTCCGGCAGCTCGGCGGCCGAGATCCCGACGCTCGCAGGCAAAGTCGGCTATTTCACCCGCATTCCGGAGGGCCGTCGTTACCTCGTGCAGGTGCCGAACGTCGCCCTGAACGCGAACTCCGACGCCGACGTCGCGGCGGTGCTCAACTGGGTGCTCGCGACCTATAGTCGCGCGCAGCTGCCGCCGGACTTCAAGCCGTATAGCGCGAGCGAAGTCGGCGAACTGCGCCAGGCCCGAATCGACGTCGTGGCGAGCCGGCGACGCATTATCGGCGCGCTGGTTGCCGCCGGCCAGGTTCCGTCGGCCGCCGCGCTCGCTCTGCCCGACCCGGTTGCACTGGGGCGTGAGAAATTCGTTCAGTGCGCCCCCTGTCACGGCGCGGACGGGCGTTCAAGCGTGGTCCCGCAGTACCCGAAGATCGGCGGACAGACGGCGGTGTACGTCGTCAATGCGCTCAAGGCGTACCGCGACGGGCGGCGCCAGGGGACGTACGCGGCCATCATGGCCTCGGTCGCAAGACCGCTGAGCGATGCAGACATCGATAACCTTGCGGTCTACGTCGAGTCGCTCGATACGATGAAATAATCTGCGCATTGTCCGGCGACGATGGCAAACTCCGCCGACGATGGCAAAACGCACTCACGACCATGGCTATGCGCCCGGCGACGGCCGCCTGTACTCCGGCAACGGCGCGGCGGCGAGCGCCGGTCGCCAGCGCATCACGAGCAGGGCGCTTGCGACCCAGGCGAGCGTGACGTATGGCCATAGGTTATTGGGGAAGTCGGGCACCGGATAGATATTGCAGTAGAGCACCCACAGCAGCAGCAGTGGTCCGAGCGCGCAGATGGCCGCCCACCACAGCCTGCCTTCGCGTCGCGCCTCGATGACCTCGGCCGCACCGACGCCAATGTAGTTGAGCAGCAGCGCCAGCACGGCAGTCGTACTGGTGTAGCTGTAATAATTCCCGGGTCCGGCGAACGGCGCCCACAGCAGGAACGGCAGGATACTCAGCAGCGCGGTGAGCGCGATGGCCGGCGCCGGAGTGCCATGCACCGGGTGCACCTCGGCGAGCCGGCGCCACAGTCCCACGCGGCCGAGCGCGTAGAGCACGCGGCCGCCTGCCGCGATGGTGCCGATGGTCCCGGAAAAGCAGGTGGTCGCGGCTGCCAGATCCAGCGCGATGGAAAGGCGTGCGGAGACGTAGTGCTGCGACAGCTCATCGAGGGGTGCCTGGGAACTGGCGAGTGCCCGTATCCCCTGCGGCCCGAATCCCACCACCTCGCAATAGGAAACGAAGATGAAGAACAGCGCGCTCAGCAGCACTGCCCCGATCAGCGCCACCGGAATCGCGCGCCGCGGGTTGATGGTCTCCTCCGCGAGCGTGGCCGCGCCTTCGAAGCCGGCGAACGACAGCATGCTGTAGACCATGCCGAAGCCGAGACCGACCCAGCCGTTGAAGGCCGCACTCGGGCGGAAGCTCGCCGCCAGCTGCCCGGCGGTTGGGTGCACCTGGCGCAGGATTGCGATGCACAGGAAAATGATCGCGATCATGGCCAGCGCCTCGAGCGCGAGCATCAGGCGGCCGGCGAGCCGCATGTCCTGGTACGCAAGCCACCACGCGAGCAACAGCGCCAGCAGCCCGATCAGCGGCCACCAGCCGCTGCCGCTGGTGATCCCCAGGTCCCTGAAGGCGGCCATCGTGAAGCTGCCCACCAGTGCGGCGAACCCGGTGCCGAAGCCCAGATAGGTGAGCAGCAGCGCCCAGCCGGCGACGAATCCCGCCCGGCTGCCAAAGGTGTGCGTGATGTAGGCATAGACCGAGCCGGCATGGGCGACGCGGTGCGCGAACGCCATGAACGACAGCGCGATCAGCACCGTGGCCACCGATGCAATGGCGAACGCCAGCGGCGCGGCCGGCCCGGCGGCGCCAACCACCAGCGTGATATTGAAGGCTGCGGTGACGGTGGGCGCCACCACGGCCAGCGAAAGCCCCACGGCCTCGAGCAGCGTCAGGCGCTTGACGAGTACAGCCATCGATCGGCGGTATCTTAGCGGATCATAGCTGTTCGAATCACGCTGGGAGGCGGCGACGATGACAACCGACACACCCGTGCCCTGGAAGCGTGCCTTCCGCTCGCTCTACTATGCGCAGGCGCCGGAGCCTTCCGATCCGGTGCTCGAGCGCGGCAAGCTCGCGCTGCTGGTCATCGACGTGCAGAACGTCTACCTGCAGCGGCCCGATCCGGCGACGCTCGATGCGCCCGCGCGGGCGCTCTACGATGCCTGGACGCCGTTTCACCGGCGCATGCACGGTGTCGTCATCCCGGCCATCGGGGCGCTGCAGGCGCGCTTTCGCGCCGACCGCCACGAGGTGCTGTTCGCGCGCATCGCCTGCCACACGCGCGACGGCCGCGAGCGCTCGCTTAGCCAGAAGTTGCCGGGCTGGAACAACCTGCTGCTGCCGAAGGATGCCTGGGAGTCGCAGATCGTGCCGGCCATCGCCCCACAGGGCGATGAGATGGTGGTGACCAAGACCACCGACAGTGCGCTCACCGGCACCAGTCTGCGGCTGACGCTGGCGAACCTGGGCATCGCGCAGCTGGTCTGCTGCGGCATCTTCACCGACCAGTGCGTCTCCTCGACGGTGCGCAGCCTCGCCGATGAGAGCTTCCAGGTGATCGTGGTCGAGGACGCCTGCGCCGCCGGATCCGACGCGCTGCATCGGCAGGAACTGGAGATCATCAACCACATCTACTGCCAGGTGATGCGCACGGACGAGCTGTTCGGCTACCTGCCCTGAGACACCCGTGAGGCCGCGCGCGCTCAGGCCGCCGACAGGCGGCCGATCTCGTCCAGGATCTCGCGCGTCGAGCGCTGCCGGCAGTAGCCGCGGTTGTTGCGCAGCGACCATTCGTGCCGCTCGGGCGACAGCGTCAGGCACGCGTCCGTGGGCACGGTCACCAGATAGCCAAGGTCGCAGGCATCGCGTACCGCTGAATCGACGCACTGGTCGGTCAGGCAGCCGGCAATGATCAGGTAGCGCGTGCCGAGGTTGCGCAGCACGTAGTCTATATTGGTGGAGATAAATACCGAGGAGGAGGTCTTCGGGAAGATGATTTCGTCGCCGGCCGGCGCCAGCGCGTCCACCACCCTGGCATCGTGCGAGCCCTTCGGGACGTTGAAACCGGTGATCTTGTAATCAAGCGAGCGATCGCGCCCGTCGGCGGTCAGGCTCTCGATCACGGTGTACGTGACCTCGATGCGTGCGCGCCGGCAGGCCTGCTGCAGCCGCAGCATGTTCGGTAGCGCACTTTGCTGCAGGGTGCGAAAGAAATACCCATAGCGCTGCTCGCGGCTCGCCGGGTCGAGCTGCGCGTACTCGCCGCCGCCCGGCAGGCAGTTGTAGTTCTGCACGTCCACGAACAGCAGCGCGGTGCGTGCCGGCTCGATCTCGACCTCGCGGCTCAAGGCCTGGCTCATGGTGTCGCTCATCAGTAGACCTCGGCGTAGCGGCAGCATATGGCGCTCTCGTCCAGGGCTTCAAGCGCCTGGCATTCGGCGCGCTTGAACAGCAGATAGCCGGCGAGCAGCTCGGCGCCGAGCCAGTCGCTGGCCTGCGGTGTCTGCTCCAGCAGCGCCAGCGCCTGCATGAGAGTGGCCGGCAGCGCGCGCGCGCAGCCGGCGTCGATCTCGCGCCGGTGGCGGATGCCGTCCAGGCCCGCCTGGACTACGAGCGCCAGTGCGAGGTAGGGATTGGCGGTGGCGTCGCACACCCGGAACTCGACGTTGAAATGCCTGGCGCGCTGCACCGGATCGGTGTCGTTCAGCGGCGCGATCCGCAGCGCCGCGCCGCGATCGGCGACGCCGATATCGGCGCGCACCGGCGCCCAGCGGTTCGGCCGCAGGCGGTAGTAAGAGGCGATCGAGGGCACGGTCACGGCGCATAGCGCCGGCAGGTGCTGCAGGATGCCGGCGACGAAATGGCGGCCGGTATCGGACATCTGCCAGGGGCGCTGTGCATCGTAGAGCACCGGCCGACCGTCGGCGTCGAGGAAGCTGAAGTGGATATGGGTGCCGTTGCCGACACCATCGGGGTTGGCCATCGGGGCGAAGCTTGCACTCTGGCCGAAGCGCCAGGCCACTGCGCGCACCAGCTCGCGGGTGATCACGGCCTCGTCGGCGGCCCGCACGCCGATGACCGGCGCGGTGGTGACCTCGAACTGACGTGGGCCATACTCGGCGAGGAACCCATCCGGCGCGATACCGGCCTGGCGCAGCGCGCCGAGCAGCACCTCGCCGAACAAGCCCTGGCGCCTCAGCTGCTCGAGTTGGTACGGGCGCCACGGCCGCGCCGCTACGCCGTCATAGGTGAACTCCTGCTCGAAGGTCGCCTGCAGCTGCAGCCCGCCCTCGCGCTGCAGCGCCTCGAGCGCAGCGCGCAACCGCTGGCGTGGACAGAAGTTCCACGGCACGCCGTCCGCGGTCTTGAGATCCGCAATGTAAAAGAACTCGCTCGCGCTGCCTTCAAACGCCACCAGTACCCGCGCGGCTGGATCGGGCAGCAGGAATACCTCGCCCACGGTTCCGAAGCTGGTGGCCTGGATTGGCCCGAATGCACCCAGATACAGGTTGGTCGGCGCCAGGCCGATGCCGCGCTGAAGACGCGCCGGCAGATCCGAGGCCGGGAAGCTCTTGCCGCGGAAGTGCCCCGACAGGTCGCTGGTGCCGACAAAGACGAGCGGCTCGCGCTGCATGAGCGGCGTGCCGGGCATCGTCGCGGGCATCGTCACGGGGCGTCCGGCAGCAGTCCGTGGTCCACCAGCACCGGGGGGCGGCGATGGTGCGTCGCCTGCTCCCAGGCGTACGCGTAGCCGATCAGATCGCCGTCGTGCCACGGGCGCGTCGAGAATTCCAGACCGAACGGCAGGCCGCCCGGGTAGAAGCCGCCGACCACGACGATCGCGGGTACGCCGAGCATATTGACCCAGCCGGTCGCCGAATGTGGGCCCTGGGTGAGGCCATTGTCCTGCGGCAGCGTCTCATCGACCGGAGGCATCTGGATCGCCGGATAGACATAGCCGTCGAGGTGCAGGCGCTCCATGGTCTCGAGGTACAGCGCGAGCGTGCGGCGGCGCGGAGCGTAGTAGTTGGCTTCCGCATCCGGATCGCTTTCGATCGAGCGCTGGGTGATGCTGACGTCGGCGGACTGGACCGCCGCGGCCGGGAAGCGTGAGTTCGCCGGCTCCGTGCCGACGATCGGTGCGCCGAGTGGCGCGCCGGCGGCGCGCTCGTAGTCCGCGGCCGAGCGGTATTCGGCAGGCCCGAAACCATTCAGGAATCGCTCAGTGCCCTCGCGCACATAGGCGTAGGTGCTGATGCGCGCGGCACTGGAGGCAAAGCTTGCCGGCAGCACGTCGTCGTCGACCACGACCGTGGCGCCGGCGGCACGCAGCTCCTGCAGCGCCTTCATGAAGGCGGCGCGCGTGCGCGGGTCGAGCGGGATGGCCTGCTCGGCGGCCTGCCTTGCGGCCGCGAATTCGGCAACCGCGGCCGGGGTGCCGTGGAACGGAACGCCGATGCCCTGCAGGATGAACGCCGGTACGCCGAAGCGCTTGCCCTTGAGTGCGTCGGCATCCAGATAGCGGGTATAGGGCCCGGGCTGCGCCCTCGCGCCCGAGCCCTCGGTGGCCGGGTCGAGCGGATCCTCGCCGGCCATGACCGACAGCGCGATCGCCGCATCGCTCACCGTGCGAGCGATCGGCCCGGTGTTGTCGAGCATCCAGTCCAATGGCGCGATGCCGGCCAGGCTCACCAGCCCGCGCGTCGGGAACACCCCGATAACCGCGCTGGTCGCCGACGGCATCCTGATCGAATTGCCGGTGTCGGTGCCGTTGCCCAGCAGCGCCATGTTCGCCGTCACTGCCGTCACGGTGCCGCCGGAGGAGCCGCCGGGGGAGAAGCGCACATCGTAGGCATTGCCGGTGCGGCCAAACGAGCTGCTGCGGTTGGTATCGGAGTTCGCGAAGTCCGGCATGTTGGTGTGGCCGAGCACGATGGCGCCGGCGGCGCGCAGCCGGGCGACGATCGTGGCATCCCGCGGCGCCACCAGCTCGTGGCCCCGGATCGTATAGCCGTCCCAGCCATCGGTGGTCACTTGCCCGGCGATACTGGTGTTGGCCTTGATGACGATCGGAATGCCCCACAGCGCTGCACGCACCGCGGTGCCCGCGGCCGCCTCCCGATCCTCGCGCGCCGCGGCTGCCAGCGCCTCGGATTCCAGCACCGTCTCGATGGCGCGGTAGACGCCGTTATAGCGCTGGATCCGATCGAGGTGCCAGCGCACCACCTGTGTGACGGTGTAGCGGTGTGCCGCGTACAGACGCTGCAGCTGCGGGATCGTCGCCTCGAGCAGATCGCGGTCCATGTCGGCCGCGGAACGCACGCGCGCGGCCGCCTGCGCACCACTGGCCAGCACGCCAAGGCCGATGCCGAGCGTCAGCAGGACGCGCGCGGCTGACGTGACCGTAATTCGTTGGATCATGCGCTTCACCGGCAACAAATCCGTTGCACATCATGGCTTAATTGACGGCTTCATGAAAATGAGTCATTGGCCGACAGGCACTGACACAAATCTGTCATGAACAACCATATACCATCGGTGCATGAGCACCGAGGGCTTGAGCCACCACATTTCCAGCCGCTACAACAGCGACCTCGAGCGCCTGCGCAGCAGCGTGCTGGAGATGGGCGAGCTGGTGGAGCGGCAGCTGGCACAGGCGATCGGCGGCATCACCGAGCCTGATGCGCGTGTGATGGTGCGCGTGGCCCAGGAGGAGCTGCGGGTTAATCAGCTCGAACGCTCGATCGATGAGGATTGCAGCCGGATTCTGGCGACCCGCGGGCCGACCGCCTCGGATCTGCGCCTGATCATCACGATCCTCAAGACCATCACCGACCTGGAGCGTATCGGCGATGAGGGCGAGAAGGTGGCCGCGATCGCCGCGCGGCTGGCGATACGCGAGCGGCCGAACAACCGCTACCGGGAGCTGCGCAACCTCGGCGAGCTGGTGGCCGGCATGGTGCACGACACGCTCGACGCCTTCGCCCGTTTCGATACCAGGCTGGCACTGGAGGTGCTACGTCGCGACCGCACCGTGGACGAGGAGTACGAGGCGATCCACCGCCAGAACATCACCTTCATGATGGAGGACCCGCGCTCAATCCGGCGCGCGCTCGATGTCATGTGGGTGGTACGATCGCTGGAGCGCATCGGCGATCACGCCAAGAATATCTGCGAATATCTGATCTACCTGGTGCTGGGCAAGGATGTGCGCCATACCAAGATCGAGGAGATCGAAAAGGAGCTGCTGGCGCCCCGGGGCTGAAGGCGCCCGCGACCTTCGGCAATCGTAGCGGCATGAATTTATGGAACAATTGGTGAGAACCAAGCTGCCCGAATCGGAACCCGGCGGTTTCGTGCCGGCGACCGACATCGACAGTGGCGTGATTCCGATGCGCGCCAGCGGGCGCGGCATGCTGCAGGTGGCGGTGGATGAGACGCGTCGCAACGCGGCGCTGACGGCGCCGGTCAAGGCGCGGGCCGAGTCGCTGAATTTCTTCTACGGCGAGCTCAAGGCGCTCAAGAACCTCAACATGGAGATCCGCGAGAAACAGGTCACCGCGCTAATCGGGCCGTCGGGCTGCGGCAAGACGACCTTCCTGCGCTGCTTCAACCGCATGCATGACCTGACGCCCGGCACGCGCTACGAGGGCCGCATCATGCTGCTGCCCGAGCAGATCAACCTGGTGGCGCGCAACATCGACCCGATTGAAGTGCGCATGCGCATCGGCATGGTGTTCCAGAAACCGAACCCGTTTCCGAAGTCGATCTTCGAGAACGTGGCCTACGGGCTGCGGATCCGCGGCGTGCGTTCGCAGATCCGCATCCAGGAAGAGGTCGAGAAGGCATTGCGCGGGGCGGCACTGTGGGACGAGGTCAAGGACCGCCTCACCAGTTCGGCGCTGTCGCTGTCAGGCGGCCAGCAGCAGCGACTGTGCATCGCGCGCGCGCTCGCCACCAGCCCGGAGATGCTGCTGTTCGACGAGCCGACATCGGCGCTCGATCCGAT
>Ga0302324_100002092_pt1 | contig 47076 bp, 42 predicted proteins | sample Palsa_T0_1_FD_201949 | JGI IMG/M metagenome (GOLD analysis project Ga0302324, IMG submission 201949) | Peat permafrost microbial communities from Stordalen Mire near Abisko, Sweden - Palsa_T0_1 | ecosystem: Environmental > Terrestrial > Soil > Palsa > Peat permafrost | place: Sweden: Abisko... | reverse complement strand
GATCTCGAATACGGTATGCGCGCCGCGTCGGTAGTCCGGCATCCCTCAAGCTTAAACTGCGGCGCGCGTGCTGAAGCCGTCGCCTAAAAGGCGAGGGTTTCAACCCTCCCAGACTGGGACAATGAGCAGGTGGCGAAAGCGAGGCTGACGTGCTGGCATCCCCGATGATCGAACCCTTCTAGAGCGCTCGCGAGATTCGCCAAGGCATAATCAGAAGGACATGCAACCGAAGTTGGTCTGGATATCCTTTCTTCTGGCGTTTACTGCCTTGCTTCCGCTGATTAATCCCGTCGGTTCCGCTCTCATTTTCCTGGGATTGGTGGGAGACGAACCGGTGGAGGTCTATCGGCAGTTGGCTCGCAAGATTGCTCTCGCGACAATCGTGTTCTTAGTTGTTATCGAGTTTCTGGGTTCGCTCCTGCTTAGCTTTTTCGGGATTTCGTTGCCTGTCGTGCAAGTGACTGGTGGCATGATCATCGTCGCCACCGCGTGGTCCCTGTTGTTCGAGAACGATGCGAGCGTGAACACTCGAAAGAAGAACGAGGAGATTGCCGGCAGCGGTTCAAGCGATGATGGAGATCTGGCGGGAAAAATCTTCTATCCTTTCACCTTCCCAATCACCGCCGGGCCAGGGACGTTGGTGGTCATGCTCACCCTGAGCGCGCGCCTATCCAACAAGGGCCTCGCTGAAACTGCCGCGGGACATGCCGGTATCGTGCTTGCCGGCATCGTGCTGTGCGCGTGCGTCTATTTTTGTTACGGCTACGCGCCGAGACTGATCAAGGCCGTGTCGCCCTCCACCGTGCACGGTATTTTGAGAGTGATCGCTTTCATTCTGATGTGCATCGGTGTGCAAATCGCCTGGAATGGCGTCTCAATGCTTGGCGCGAGCTTGACGAACCACAAATAGCCTGAATCGGTGGAGGCACCAGCGCGTTATCGCCAAGGTCCCAGGCGCGCACGCTGGGCCATATTCAGGTGTACGAGTGGATGCGTCATCCGAGCCCGGCTGCTCGCGCGACCGAATTTCTTCCAAGACCGGCTATTTCACGGTAAAACGGTAGACCATGGGCAGGAGGCTGGCGGCGAAGCTGAAAGATATAAAGGCCCAGCTGCGAGCGCGACTGCACGGGGCCATCGGCGATACAGTGAAGTGGCTCCAGGCTGTGGTGAGGGGTATTTCCAATACCATGCGATACCGGATAACGAGGAACAAATGAAAGCGTTCCGCCATGCCATACTCCGACTCTGGCTGCAACAGCGACGGCGGCGCAGTCAGAGGAGCCGATGGAGATGGCAGCGCTTTCTGGAAAACTCCGCGCCCAGCTACCTGAGATCCAAATCCTGCACCCCTACCCCAATGAACGCTTCGACGCCAGAATCCGAGGTAGGAACCCTCCTTTCTCTGTATGACTCTTTCATTCTCTGTATGACTCTTTCATTCACTACTTCACGCCGGTTTATCCCGACGCTATCCACGCGAAAGCGCGTGCGCCACAAGTTCACCAGTCACCGTACGTGCGAACGTGAGTATTAATTAAGGTCAGTTATTTTCTGCCTCTGAGAATTGCGGCCATCCAAGCCGGGCTGCGGCGTCCATGCATCACGGCGATAACCCACAGTGGCTTCTCACCCGGCATAAGCGCTAAGGTATTTGCGAACCGTAACAAAGCGCAGCGGACGCCCGGTCAGGTCCGGGCGTTGGTGGCCTTGATAAGGAAAAGGCGCCGCAGCGTCGATTCGATCCAGAATTTCCCCGATTACTCTGTCGGCTGCGGCTGGGCTGTTTTCCGCGATGAAGTCCCGAATCTCATCCAGGCCGCCGCCGACTTCCGGGCGGGAATCATTCGTGATCATGAACCCGACGCCGAGCGGCGGCGCTCCTTTCACGGAAGTGGGCGATAATCTCGGCCCGAGAAATGGGTTTGACCTTGCCGCGTTTCAGATCGTCGTAACGGCGGTCGAGCATGTCCCGCGCCTGCGCGAGCTCCGCGACGTACCCTCCAGAGCGTCCTCAATCAACTTCTCCACCGGATAACCGGTTTCGCTGACCAACTTGGCGATCTGGGCCTGCAGCTCGGGCGCGAAATTAACCTCCAAAACTCTAAGAGTACGTCGCGCGGCGGCCCAGCGGCAAGCCCTGGGGTACCATGAGAGTTCCTGCTTTCACTCAACTTATAATGGCCCTCCGTTTTTACAACACTCTCACCCAGCAAGTGGAGCTTTTTCAGCCGCTCGAAGGCAATATCGTGCGTATGTATACGTGCGGCCCCACGGTTTACAATTACGCTCATATCGGCAACTTGCGGACCTTCACCTTCGAGGACATTTTGCGCCGCTGGCTGCTGTATCGCGGCTACCAGATGGACCACGTGATGAACATCACCGACGTGGACGACAAAATCATTCGCAATGCCGCGGCCGAGGGTAAGACGCTGGCCGAATACACCGCGAAATACACCGAAGCGTTCCTGGAAGACTGCGCCGCGCTGCGCCTACAGCGGCCGGAGCGCATGGTGAAAGCCACCGAGCACATTCCGGAAATGGTGGGCGCCATCGAGAAGCTGGCCGAGCGCGGCTTCACCTACGAGAGCGAAGGTTCCATTTACTACCGCATCTCAAAATTTCCCGAATACGGCAAGCTTTCGCACAACGACTTCACCGGCATCCGCGCCGGCGCGCGTGTGGACGTGGATGAATATGACAAAGCCAACGCACGCGATTTCGTCTTATGGAAAGCGCCGAAGGAAGGCGAGGTGTTCTGGGAAAGCGAAATTGGCCCGGGGCGTCCCGGCTGGCACATCGAGTGCTCGGCGATGGCCATGAAGTATCTCGGTGAAACGCTCGACATCCACGCGGGCGGCGTCGATCTCATCTTTCCGCATCACGAAAACGAAATCGCCCAATCGGAGGCGATCACATCCAAGCCCTTCGCGCGCTTCTGGCTGCATTCGGAATTTCTGAACGTCGAGTCGCAGAAAATGGCGAAGTCGGCCGGCAATTTCTACACGCTGCGGGATTTGCAAAAAGAGGGCTATCAGCCCGAAGTGGTGCGGTATCTGCTGGCTTCGGTTCCGTATCGCAAGAAGCTGAACTTCACCTTCGACGGCCTGAAAGCCGCGGCCACCGCGATCGACCGGCTGCGAAACTTCAAGCTGCGCCTGGAGACCGACAAGTATCCCGAAGGTCTGAACGAAAAACTCCTGGAGCGCACTCAGGCGGCGGGCCGCCAGTTCGAAGAGAGCCTGGATGACGATCTGAACACCGCCGAGGCGCTGGCCGCCCTGTTCGAATTTGTGCGGGATGCCAACACCGCCATGGACGCGGGCGAATTCAGCGGGGACAACACCGCGCCTGCGCTCGATCTCCTCGCGCGCTTCGATCGAATCTTTGCGGTCCTGGAGCCGACCAGGACCGAAGGCGGTTGGTCCGACGCGCGCGTGGAGGCGTCGATCGGGGAGCGCAATGCCGCCAAAAAGGCCCGCAACTTCAAGCGGTCCGACCAAATCCGTCACGAGCTGCTCGACGCCGGGATCGTGTTGGAAGACACTAAAGAAGGCACCCGCTGGAGAAGGAAACAGCCATGAAAACCGAAACCAAAACTGTACACGCAGGCGACCGGAAGAGGAATCCCGACGCGCCAGGGGCGTTTGTCCCATCCTCGACGCCGATCTACACCGCGACCACCTACCTTTACGAGGACACGGCCAAGCTGGATCGCGTGCTGGGCCGCGAAGACCCGGGATTTTGTTATGGCCGTTACGACAACCCCACGCGCAGCGGCCTGGAAGAGCTGTTGACCGAGCTGGAATCGGGGGCGAGCGCGCAGGTTTGCTCCTCGGGCATGATGGCGATCCACATCGCTTTGCTCGCGGCGCTAACGGATCGCCGCAAGTCCGTGCTGGCGTCAAATGCGCTCTACGGCGCGACAACGACCCTGCTGACCCAGGTGCTGGAGCCGCTGGGAGTGTCGGTGGATTTCGTCGACGTCTGCGATGTGGCGGCCCTGGCGCAAAAGATCGCAGAATTAAAGCCGGGCTGCATCGTGATGGAAACGATTTCCAATCCATTGCTCCGCGTGGGCGATCTGGATCTCAGCGCGGAGCTGGCACAGGAGGTCGGCGCTGCGTTAATCGTCGATAATACCTTCGCGACCCCCATGCTGGTCCGCCCGATCGAGCACGGAGCGAATTTTTCGGTTCACAGTTTGACGAAATTTCTGGCCGGCCACGGCGACGTTCTGGGTGGGGTGGTGGTCACCGACGAAGCGCATGCCGCCATTGTGCGGACGCTTTCGCGCACCATGGGCCCGGTGCTGGGCCCTTTCGAGAGCTATCTGACTATGCGCGGCATCAAGACCCTGGCGTTGCGTGTGGAGCGCCAGTGCTCAAATGCGTGCCGGATTGCCACTTGGTTACAAACTCACCCGCGGGTCGCGCGCGTGCATTACCTGGCCGATCCGAATCATCCGGATGCCGCCGTCATTCGCCGTCTGCTGCCCGAAGGGCTCTACGGTGCGCTGGTCCCTTTCGAGATCAAGGATGCGACCAAAGAAGACGTATTCCGCTTCATGGACAAACTGAAGCTGGTGGTGCGCGGCACATCGCTCGGCGACGTCCACAGCTTGCTGCTGTATCCGGCCATCGCATCGCACCGGGAGATCGCCCCCAAGCAGCGCGAGCGCATGGGAATCGTTGACGGTCTGGTGCGATTGTGCGCGGGCATCGAAGCGGTGGAAGACATCATCGCCGATCTCGATCAGGCACTCAGCTAAGGGGCACCCGCAGATACAGCCAGAATGAATCCGAATATGAGATAGGGCGAGGGTTTTCGCAGACGACGATCAAAGAGCGTGCATCTGCGATAACGGATAGCGCTACGAGGACTGTAAGGGCTGGCTTAGGAAATGGAAGGCGATCTCCATCGTTCGACAAGCTCTACCACGACTTTGGGGCGGTCTGCCGTCACGCTGACTAACTAACTGCTCTTCACCAACTCCAAGAACGCCTTTGCAACAGCAGCGCGTCCTGCGCGACGTCCTGCTCCACGCACATGTGCGGAAGGAAGGCCACGCCTTCGTTGCGCTGGACCATCAGGCGAATGGTCGCCACCGTCGGCACCTCGACGTCCATGAGCTGAACTTTGTGGATGCCCAATGTATTTATCGAAACCCGGCCGCGCGTGGCGAAACGGTTTGCTGCGGGAAACGACGAAGGCCAGATGATCGGTGTAAATCACCATGGAATGCAGACGCTGGTCTTCGGGATCGTAGCTGATCTCGCCAAGCTTGAGATCGCCGTCGATCAACTGCGAGGGGATTTTGCTCGATAGCGAACGGCGCACTTGCACCTTCACTTTGGGATAAAGCCGGCGATAGGATCATTCGTTGGCGCCCACGATCAGGCAGACGGCGGAATTGTCGGCCGTGAGATTTTCGAAATGACACGCTCCTTCCATCCAGGCCGCTTGCGCCGACACGATAGCGGCGATCATACCTCGGGTGCTTAACCGTTTTGGGGGTTTCGTGGCTCCCAAGGAACTGCGAAATATGACATTAACTCGTTTGTCACCATTGGTTTGCGGCGAGGTGAAAAATGCGCAAGAAAGGGCGCTTGTTCCTGACGTTTTTGACCTGGCCGCAGGCCAGGTAGGTCGCTCTGAAGCGGAAATCGAGCTGAAAAGCAGTGAAACATGCCGCGCACACACGAGTGCCCACGCCTGCACGCAGGAGTGTTCCCATCGCGTTCCGCACAACAATGGTGATGAAAATAAAAGACTTGCCTGCGGCGGCGTCTTTTACATTCGAGGGTGCGTGCGCCATGGGTTTGGCCAGTACATTCCATGGGTTGGGAGAAAGTGGTAGAGGTCGGCGACAGATTGGCGCAGTAGCCGCTGAACGCCTCCGATGCCAGGCTACCCCCAAAACGGTTAAGCACCCCGCGCCAGCCGCGAAAAACCTGACATGGAAGCCAGTGGTAGTACGGATCAATCTCAGGCCCACCCAGGTCGGCGCAAGCGAATGGCGCTAGGATCAAGCGGTCTGGCGCGCGGCAGCGGCACCTAGGCCCGTAGTCCGCACTTTTCCCTAAGGAGTATAGCGGTTTCACCTAATTGGCGGCCTTGTCCCGCGTTATTAAAATGGAAACTATCGAAAAAGAAATCGGGGAAGCTTTAGGCTCCAGCTTTCGCCTGCTTGGAATATGAGATTATTCCGCGACATTCCCGAAAGATTCACAGAACCTTGCCGCGACAAACGCGCCCAGAGGAGGGCCAGGCAGCGCGGCAACGCAATTATAGAAAGTGCACTCATCTTCCTGCCTCTGATGGCGTTTTGCTTCGGGATCGTCGATGTGTCGCTGGCGATCTTCATCCAGTCCACGCTCACGACGGCGAGCCGAGAGGGAACCCGGCTGGCTGTCACGTTTCCATCCAGTTATAACGGCACTTCATGCACCTCCCAGTCCAATTGCATCGCCCAAGCGGTGCAATTCAATGCGGTAGGATTACCATCCGGGCTGGCTTCCAGCTATATCACAGTGAACTATTACACCGCGAACGATTTAGGCAACCCGGTAGAAGCCTGCAGTGCAGGGTCTTGTTCCACCGCCGTCTGTACGGTTTCGGACTGCCAACTGCCGCAGACTCTTTCGAACGGCACGGTTGTCAGCTATGCCAATCAGCCCGGCAACATCGTGCAGGTGGTGGTGTCCGGGTATCCCTGGAACTGGCTGGCTCCCATGCCGGGATTTTATGCGGGCAAGGGAGTGACGTTGGGCGCTAGCTCGGTGGACGTGCTAGGCTCCTTGGCGGCCGGCGTCACAGTTCCCCCCAACCCTTAGAGCGGGTCGACTATGCAAAGCGAAGCGATGAAACCCAGGCGAATGAGAAGAGCGGAGGCAGGCAACACGATCATAGAGTTCGCCCTTGTCATGACATTTCTGATCCCGCTATTCGCCGGGGCCTTCACCATCGGCATGGCGCTTACCAAGGCGATCCAAGTGTCCAACGTGGCGCGCGACGCGGTAGTGTTGATGGTGCGCGCCACCACGGATCCCGAATCCGGCCTGGATTTGTCGCAAACCCAGAACCAGCGGATCATTGTAAGCGCCGCTGGGGGGTTGGGCATGGCGTCGGACGCGCAGGACGACCCCAGCTCAAGCGGCAGCGCCGTGGTGATTTTGTCCAAAGTGGTCATGGTGGGCGCCACGGAGTGTTCGCTCGGAATTTCGCCGGCGCCGAGCGGCGCGCCTCCGTGGAACTCGGGCAACTGCCCCAACTATGGCAGCTATGTCTTCGAATACCGGGTGGTTATCGGGAACGGAACTCGCTGGAGCAGCGCGATCGGTAGCCCAGGAGGCGCCATACAGTCCAACGGCACGATTACGGCTTCCGACATTGCATCCAACACGAGCGACGTCGCGACTACCTTTAGCGCGGTCACCGGGATGACGCTCACTGCCAGCACGTTTGCGATGGTCTCTGAAATGTACACGGATGTCAGCTATCTCAACTTTTTCTCGGTTATGAATAATCCGGTGATCTATGCACGCAGCATTTCATAAACGCAGCCCGCCAGCGGGCTCAGGTCATAAACACAGCCCGCCAGCGGGCTCAGGTCGTAAACACAACGCGCCAGCGGGCGCAGGAGCGGGGCCACGGAAAAAGGCGTCGCAAAGCAGACGCTCCGGAGAGCGTGGAATGGCGGTAATGTTCTTTGCCGCGATTCTATTCATGATCATCGGCTGTGTGGGGCTGGCGGTGGACGTCGGCACCATCTTTATGGTCAAGGCGCGCCTCAGTGCGGCGGCGGATGCGGCAGCGCTAGCCGCGGGGCGCTCGGTGAACCTGGCGAGCACTCTGGCGGAAGCGCAGACCAATGCCGTTACCACCGCCAATCAGTTCTTCACCGCGAATTTTCCGAACGGGTACTTCAACACCATCGGAACGCCCACCGTCACCCCCACTCTTACCGAAGAAAACGACAATAACGGTAATCCCGACGGCATACTCGACTTCAACGTCACTGCCAGCGTGGCCACGCCCACCTACTTCATGAATATATTCAACGTTCACAGCGTCACGGTCACGGCCTCGGGTACAGCCAGTCGGCGCGGATTGGTGGCCATGCTGGTGCTCGACATTTCGAGTTCGATGAACACCTCGTCGGTCCCAACCGCGTGCACCAACATGATCGCCGCGGCGCAGAATTTCCTTACGCTACTCAGCCCCTACGATGAGGTGGGGCTGATCACATTCGAAACCACCGTGCATCTGATGGACACGCCCACCACAGACCGCACGCAGGTGAGTAGCGACATCGGCAGTATCACGTGCAAGAACAACACCAACACGATTTCCGCGCTGGACGTGGCTTACCAGCAGATCAAAGCCACCAATCTTCCGCTGGCGCTCAATACCATTATTCTGTTCACGGATGGTTCGCCCAATGGCATCACGGCCGAGTTCCCGGCCCGCGCGCCTTCGACCAATGAGTCCCGGTGGGGGCCGGCATCCACTACACCTGCGCAGACCGGCTCGACCTTTGGAATCACGAACGCCTGTGGTTTCGCCGGCTATGTGGACCCGGTGGCGGACTCATACACCGACGCCATCTGCATCAATATGCCGGTTATCTGCAGCAACTCCAGCGCGGTTCTGTTCGGAAACCTGGCGCAATGGGGGGCCGAGAGCTATTATGGCGGCTACAGCAACGGACTGGTGGCCGCGACCGACGCCGCTGGAGCGAGGACCATCGACGGCTACGATACCAGCACAGTCAGTTATCCGGCCAGTTGTAACCCAGGCTCCGGCGTAGAAACGTTATACATCCGCCAGTACATCGCCTATATTCCAAACACGGACATCTACGGTAACGATCTGGTGAATGGAGTGCCGGCCACCGGAACCTCGTCTTACGGAACGGTAACCGGCGGATACGACACCCGCAAGAACTGGATTTACAAGGTAAACCAGGAGTGCAACGGCGGTTTGTGCGCATATACGGGCGGTCCGTGGTCCAGCTTTCCAACTTACGTAACCGGCTCCAATTTTTTCCCCAGCACCAACTCGCAATATAGTAACGCCAACTATTACTCCGGCCACTTGCGGCCCGATCAACCCAATTCGATTGTGGCCGCGTCCATGAACGGCGCGATGTCGGAAGCCTTCACCATCCGCGCCGACAATACCTACAACCCGGTCATCGACACCATCTATCTCACGGGAAACGGTAGCGAGGCGGTGGATCGTGAGTTTCTCGCCATCGTGGCCAACTCACCAAGCATCCCAGCTTTGCCGTACGATACCGGTTACGCGCCCCCTCCTAACGACCCCGTGCTTTACGCCAACCCGGCCTACCGGACCGATCAGCCCACCGGCACCTATCTCGTCACAGCCGATTCGAGTACCCTCACTAATATGTTCGCCCAAATCGCAAGCCAGGCATTGCGGCTGAGTCACTGAAGCCGATGTACGCCGTGCTTTTGTTCGCTTTTCTACAGGTTGCCCCAGCAGGAGAGCCGCTGCGCTCCGGCTGCACGCTGGATACCGGACAACTGGGCGCCGTTGGCCCGAACGATCCAGTAAAGGTCCTGCTGGCGATGGCCGGATGGGATACGGCCTGCTACAAGATCACAGTGAGCCGTGCAGACGGTAATCTGACCGGATACGTCCTGGGGGACCGGCTTCCCGCCATCGCCGAATTCCAACGTCAACGAGAAAGCGCTTCCGTCGCGGCGGCCGAGACTCAAGCGCGCCTGGCGCTGGAACAGGCCGCGGCCGCTCGGAAATCAGCCGATCCCGAGCCGGAGAAGCCGAAAGATCCGGCGGTATCGACGCAGTTCAAAGATTTCTCGGGACACGATTCACATGGAAAGCCCGTCAGCCTCTCGGGGATGAAAGGCCGGGCGACACTGGTGACGTTTTGGTCGCCCGCGAACTTGCGATCGCAAGACGCGCTGATGCTAGCGAGGCCGCTGTACTACCAGTTTCACAAGCACGGGCTGGAGGCGGTTGGCATCAGCATGGATGCCCGCGCGAATCGAATCGATCTGGCGCTCGACGACCGAAGCTTCGAATGGCCCCAGATGCCCGATCAGAGCGGCCTGGCAGCCCAGTACCACGTCGACCCCAGGCTGGGCAAAACCTTCGTGCTCGACGCCTCCCACAAGGTGGTGGCAGCCGGTCCCATGGGACCCGAGATTGAAAAGGCGATTCGCCAGCTACTGGCTGCCCCTTAACGGTGTCTAAAGTCCGAAAGGAACCCTTGCTCACGCGCGCGCCTCGGTAAATTCCGCGCGTAACAGAGCCGCGACCGTAAGGGAGCCGGTTAGTAGATTCCGCGCGTTGCAGAGCCGCGACCGTAAGGGAGCCGGTTAGTAGATTCCCCGCGTTGCAGAACCGCGACCGTCAGCGAGCCGCATTCGACACAGCCCGTTAATTAAGAATCGGCCCACTCGTCCTGATACAATTGGTTCACTTCCTCAATTGGGACCGGCCTTGCGTGATCGGTCGAGTGTGTCATGGACCTGGATCAACTGCACACGTTTCTCGAGATTGTCCGCTTGAAGAGCTTCTCCAAAGCCGCGCAGACCTGTTACCGCACGCAGCCGGCCATCAGCGCCCAGGTTCGCCAGCTTGAGCAGGAGCTGAATACCACGCTGTTCGAGCGGCTGGGCACCAAGATTTCGCTCACCACGGCGGGCAAGATTTTCGCCGAATACGCCGAACAGATCCTGGAGCTGCGCAAGCGCGCGCAGGACACCATCAATGAGCTGGATCGCGTACCGCGCGGCGAGCTGGTGATCGCGGCCAACGAAGCCACCTGTATTTACGTGCTGCCTTCGGTATTTTCCGAGTACAAAAAGAAGTTTCCGAATGTCCAACTTTCGGTGGATCGCGCCTACGGGTCGCGCGTGGTGGAGGCGGTGCTCGAGAACCTGGCCGATTTCGGCATTACGCAACTGCCGGTGCAGGAAAAAAAGCTTCAAGTGGCGCGGATTCACTCCGATGAGATTATCTTGCTATTACCGGGACGGCATCCCCTGGCGAGTAAACGCTATGTGACGGCGCGCGACTTGATGGACCAGCCGCTGTTGCTGCCCAAGTCCGGCACAACGCGCATCCGGTTGAACTCGTGGCTGGAGCCGGTGGAGGATCAGATTCATATTTCCATGGAGCTGGACTCCACCGAAATGATCAAGCGCTTTGTGATGGCGGGGCTGGGCTATTCGTTTCTGGCGGCCTCCAATTGCCACGAAGAGATTGCGGCCGGGAAATTGTCGGCGGTGTCGCTAGGCCCGGAACCGCTGATTCGGAAGGTGGGTTTGATCTACCGCAAAGATAAAGCACTCTCCAAGGCCGCGCTGGGCTTCATTCAGGTTATATTGGAACATGCGGGGAACGAGATTCCCGGTGCGGATCGGTCCAAGCTGCCCGAGGTAGTCTCTTCCTGAGCCGGAGAAGGAACGCAGTATGTCCCGCGTAACGTTGAAGAGTTCGACGATTTTCATTTCCGTCGGCAACAAGACGGAAGTTTACCGGTCCGTTGCGGACGTTCCCCCCCGGTTGCGCAAGAAGCTGGAGCAGTCCACCAACGGCATCAACTCAGCCACCATCCTGATTGCCGATCGCAAGGGGAAAGAAGAGATCGTGCGGGCCATTCGCGGCCTGCCGTCGAACTTGCGGTCCAAGCTATCGACGTCGCTGCGCGAGGACGCGCCTCCCGCCGAACGGAAGCCCATCGCCTGGGCGAGCCTCTGGCAGGACTGGGCGGAGTTCCTGCTGCCCGCCGCCATCGGGGTCGCGGTGTGGCTGCTTTTTAGCGCGAGATAGGCTGCCTTTACCGGTTCGGGCCGCCAGCGGCCTGTGGCGGAAGTCTGAAAAGACCGCTTGCTCACGCGCGCGGCTCGGTAAGGGGCAGGCGCCGAGGACTTATTTCCGGACCACGCCGAAATGATCGGCCAGCTCGTCGGAATAACCCAAAGGACCGGTGCTGACGTCGGCTCTGTCGGGGAGCATGGTTGCATTCCAGGCTTCGTAATCGGCAACCAGCCGCTCAAACACCCCGGGCTGCCTTTCCTTCAGATTTGCGCGTTCCAGCGGATCGTCGGCAACGTTAAACAGAAAATCGTTGCCGGCGATCCGCAGATACTTCATGTCGCCCTCGCGCAGCGCGCGTTGCGCGTTGTAGTGATAACGCCAGAAGAGCTTGCGTGGCGCCGGGGCGGCGCTCGCCGTGAGCTGCGGAAGCAGGTTCATTCCGTCCAGAGGATAGCCAGGATCGGGCTCCGCGCCGGCCGCGGCCAGCAGCGTCGGCATCCAATCCATACTGATTCCGACTTGTTCGGCGATGCGGCCCGCGGGAATCCGTTCCGGCCAGCGGATCAGCGCGGGAATTCTCAAGCCTCCCTCCAGAAGCTCGGTCTTCTTGCCGGTGAAGGGCCACGTATCGGCGAAGCGCTCTCCGCCGTTGTCGCTGGTGAAGATAACGATAGTCCGGTTGGCGATGCCGGCGGAATCGAGCGCTCCGAGAACGCGGCCTACCTGGAGGTCCATTTCAAGAACCATGCGTTGGTAGGTCTTCATCGATCCGCCATCGCGATCGACCAAGGATCGAATACGCCGCGACTCGGCTTCGTCGCCCGGCGCCTCCCACGGCCAGTGTGGAGCGTTGAAATGCAGGCTCAAAAGGAATGGCTGCTTGCCGGCGGCATATTCGGCGATCGTACCGGTGGCCCGATCGCCCAGCAGATCGGTCAGATAGCCCGTCTGATGAATCGGCACGTCCTGGTCCCAAAGGTCTTCGGTATGGGTGCCGGCGATGCCCGACTGGTGCGTATAATAATCCAGCGCGCCGCCCCGAAATCCCCAGAAGCGATCGTAGCCGCTCTGCAGCGGACCGAATCTCGGCAGCCGGCCCAGGTGCCATTTGCCGATCAGAGTAGTGCCATAACCGGCTTTTTTGAGCAGAGAGGGGAGCGTGGGATGCTCGGGAGGCAATCCGACATCGTTCGCGCCAGTAATGGGCTCTTCCAGGCCGCAGCGGAGGCGGTATTGATAGCGGCCCGTAATCAACGCGGTGCGCGTGGCCGAGCAGACCGCGGAATTGGCATAGGCCTGCGTGAATCGTGCGCCGCTGGCCGCCATCGAATCGATGTTTGCCGTCTGGTACTCGCGCCGGCCGTAGCAGGAAAGGTCGGCGTAACCCAGATCGTCGGCCATGATGTACACGATATTTGGTTTGGAGCCAGGCGGTTGCGCCTTCGCGCGGGATGCGCCGGAGGAAATCGCCGCTGCGGCGGTGGCGGCCAAGAGGTCGCGCCGGGTGAACGAGGATGAAAGCGATGAAAACGAAGATGAGTGCGCCATCCACTTTAGAATAGCCCTGTGGCCGGCGCGTTCCGGCTCAACCGGCCAGCAGGTCTACCAGTTCCCCCACCAGCCGCGACTCCGGGTGCCCCAGCGCGCATTCCCCCAGGTCCAGCCACTGCTTGCGGCGGGTATTCTGGACGAAGAACGCTTTCTCCACGCGGAACGTCTTGGGAAGAGGGTATTCGGTCCAGCGGACGCGCGCCACGCGGGCCAGTTCGTCCACTTCGTCGCCCTTCAGCTCCTGCGCCAGCGTGATGTGCGGGTGGTAGGGATAAGGTTCGACGAATTTCAGACCCTCCACGTTCAACCCATCATGCATGCGCTCCAGTTGTTCACGGCCGCCGCCAATGCCGATATGAATCACGTCCGACACCGGAAACACCTCCAGTTGAGTCATCGCAACATCAAAGGGAGCGTAACGCGACGCAAGGGTACGGACGGTTTCCCAGGCGGCCTCTGGCGTGGAGGAAATCGGACGGGGCGGCAAGATCGTCACGTGGGCCCGCAAAAAACAGTTCGGAACCAACTCCTGCCGCAGCCGATCCAGAAATCCCGCCAACGGTTCGGGGATATAACTGACCAGTGCGAAGGAGTTGATCCGATCCCACGCGGCGGGATCGTTATACATACTTAGTTACTTTTATGTTACCGCCACCGGCTCATTGGTTGCATGCATGGCGGGTTCCGGTACGTACCAACGCGCTTCCTCAAAACCGATGTATTTGAGAATCCGAAGCCCGGCGCCGGCCTGGCAGTTGGGATCGCCGGCGATTTCGATGAGATCCCCCACAGCCAGCGCGTCGCCGCTCTCGCGCAAGGCGAGCCACAGCGCATACGGGCTGGCGGCTTCTATCAGCGGCCCGGACTCGTAATCTTTCAGCTTGACGACGGTGACTCCCGGGGTGTGCGGCGCCCAGCGAAACTGCTGGCGCTGCGTTTCCTTCAGACGGTGAATCTGGTATGCGGGCATATCGGTATCTATTCTCGCGCAAAACAATTCGCAATGGAATGTTTTATTGCGGCGCCCTGTTCTTCGCCCGCCCGGATCCAGGACTCCGCATTGGCGCGGGTCCAGTAAATGGCTTCGAGCGGCGCTCCCAGCAATTTCGGCGGCGCCAGGCGAACCACCCGCATGCTCGCTGGAACCTCGGCCCGAAACGGCGACAGCAGCCGCATGGCGCCTACGAATGTCCGGGCGATGTTGCCCGGCGGCGCGGGAAGAACGTCGACGACCAGCGCCTGGGTTGCGCCCAGCGCGGCGGCGGCCCACAGCGGAACGGCGGAAAGGAGCCCGCCGTCGGAATAGATGCGGCCGCCCAGGCGCACTTGATCGAACAGGCCGACGACGGCGGTGGTGGCCACCAAATGCCGCCAGCTCACCTCATGGCCTGGTACGACGCGGGGACGCAGCTTCAGCAGGTCGGTGATCACCATCGCGAAGTGGGTGCGCAGTTGGAAGGATTCATAAAGATCGCGGATCACCCGCTCGAGTGGCGCTGTGTCCAACACGCCATGCAGCGGACTGCGGGGGAACTTCCAACGATAGTGGCCGGCGGCATCCAGATGCAGCCAGCGATCCACCAGTTCATCGGGATCGCATCCGCCTGCGATGGCCCAGCCATTGATTGCGCCGATGGACGCGCCCACCACCAGGTCGGGACGAAACACGCCGGCCAGCGCTCTCCACGCCCCGGCCTGGTATGCGCCGTACATGCCACCGGCGGATAGAACCAGCGCCGTCATGCTGCGTGCGCACCGGCTTCCCTGCAATCCTCGATCACGCGCTTACCCGGGCCGCGCTCCAGGACAAGTTCGCTTGGGCAATTTCGGCGAACATTCGTTTCACACCCTCCGGAGCGCGCCGGAACGCGCACTACGTCATGCTAGAATTATTCTTACCTTCCGCACAACTTGCAGTTTCCAGTTTGAACGTAACGCACATCCAGACATAGCAGGCAGGTGTAGCAGGCAGAAAGAGCAGGCGTGTAGCATCTTATGCAAAAGCCCGGTAAGAAGAAAATCCTCGCGGTGGTGGAGGATCTGTTGTTCACAGTGAAAATTAGCGATGCCGCCAAACGGGCCGGCCTGGAAGTGGAGTTCGTAAAGTCCGAGCGGGACGTGATCGAGAAGGCTACTCAGGAGAATCCGTTGCTCATCATCCTGGATCTGAACTTCAGCTCGGTGCAGCCTCTCAAATTGATCGGCAAGCTGAAGAGCAACGGTGCGATGAAGCAGATCAGCGTGATCGGGTATTTGTCTCACGTGCAAGGTGAACTAAAGCAGCAGGCGCAGGAAGCCGGCGCCAATATCGTAATGGCGCGCTCGGCCTTTTCGCAAAACCTGCCGCAAATTTTGAAGCGCCACTCCGGCGTGGTTTGAGTCCAGCGGCCGGATTGGTAGCAGGCTTCTCACCCGGAAATTGGGGGAGAAGCGCGAAAAACGCGCGAGAAACCTGCGATCCGGATCGCACTTCAGAGCTTCGTCCCCAAGTCCGTGCTTACTTTCGCACTTCCAATCCTTCCGATTCGATTTGGATCTATTCTCCGGGACCACAGCGATGCGCTTTCGATTCTACCGTTTGAATAGTTAGCTCAACCTACAACTTTAGATCTAAATGCACGTCGCGGTGGTCTGATGCTGCGGCTGGAGCAAGGACGCCAGTTGCATCTTACTATATTAGCGTTTGGTCCTACGGGTGCATAATGCTGGGCCGTACTCCCAAGGTTAGTAAACCTTGATTACACCTGAGCGCGAGCTGTAGTGCTGCACTCGGATCAAGCAGCGCATCCCTCCGGAACGCGCTAGGTTCCTTTTGGAAAGGATGAGCATGCCATGGCTGCCTCTCTGCGAACACAAAACTTGCCCGTGAACGACCAGGCGCGAAACGACAAAAGCGCCAAGGCCCATGAGGCGAACGAAGCGCCTCCGAGAGCTGTGGAAGCAGCGGATAGAATCGAGGACGATGAGCGGAGCAGTTCCGTCGACTGGCCCGAACTGGTGATGCGCATCCAACGCGGAGAAGACAGCGGGTTGGAAGAATTGTACCGGCTGTTTGCGCGCGGCATCCGTTTTTACTTGTGCCGCCAATTGGGGCTCCAGGAGCTGGATGACAAGGTCCACGATACATTTCTGATTGTGGTGCAAGCCATCCAGCGTGGAGATTTGCGGGAACCGGATCGGCTGATGGGTTTTGTCCGCACGGTGGTAAGACGCCAGGTGGCCGCGCACATCGATCAAGTAGTACATAGCCGGCGCGACGAATTGCATCTGGACGTGGGCGTGCGGGTGGTGGATGGGCGGCGTAACCCCGAGCAGAACATGGCTTTCCAGCAAAGAGTGGACTTTATGCTGGAGATCCTGAATCAGCTTTCGGAGCGCGATCGGGAGATCCTTACCCGCTTCTATCTGCATGAAGAAACTCAGGAAGAGATCTGCCAGGAGATGGATCTGACGGAAACGCAATTCCGCCTGCTCAAGTCGCGCGCCAAGGCTCGTTTCGGGGAGTTAGGGAAACGAAAGCTGCAACAAAAGATGCTGGTCCCTTTTTTTTCGAGAATTTCGGCCGGTTGAACGCACTAGCAGGATGCTGAAAAAGGCCAAAATCCGCTTGCTGACGCGCGCGGCTCATTGTCGCGAATGCGTGTTTGCAGGTGTTTACCGAGCCGCGACCGTGAGGGAGTCGGTTCCAAACGACTTTTTCAGCAGCCTGCTAAAGGGCAAAACGAGTGCCAGCCCGAAATCGGGCCATGGATCGAGCTGTCGGGGATCCGTTCCGTCCCCAAGAAAGGTTCTTGTCATGAACGCTAGCTTTGATCGCCAGTTCCCACATTTTCCACAGGAGACGTGGGAAGCCTATGCCCTCGGCATGCCATCCGAAGAGGATTGCAAGTCGCTCGAAGAACATCTGCTCATCTGCTCCGTTTGCCAGGACCTGCTGGCGGAAGCGGATGAATATATTCAAGCCGTAAAATCCGCCGCGGCTCTGTTGGCCCGCACGGCTGCGCGACTATCGAAACCGGTAGCGGCAGCCGCCACTCTGGGCTAGATTGGCGCCTGAGAGCAGAACTCCGAAGGCTCCGCTTACTCACGCGCACGGCCCCGTAAAAACTATTGCGTTCCATTCGAAGCGCTACGCGACGACTTTGATTTCATATTCCCACGCTGCCGTCGCGTCTGCACAAAAGCACGCAGTACGTTGTTCATGAGAGTCTGGTAGCCCTTGCCGTTTGACCGGAACCATTCCAGGACATCGTGGTCGATGCGGATGTTGATATGGTCTTTGGGAGCGGGAATGCCGGCAATGGCCTGCGTCCAGTCGGGCTCCGCGCGAATATCATCGGGATCGGCCCGGATTGACTCTTCCAGCCTGGCACCGGTAACCGCGTCCACCTTATCCCAATTGGTCCGGTCCTCGCCCTGCGCAATCTTCGATTTAATTTGTTCAGCCGTATATCGCACGGTATCGTTTTTCTTCCGCATCTCTCGCCCTCCTTGCCGTGATGATCCTGATTGCTCCGTCGCGCCAGGTCCAAATAACGGCGAAAAATCTTCCCTCAATCAGGCCGACGCTCAGAAATCGCTCTTCCCCGTCGCGCGGACTCGGCGCCGTTAGAAAAGGACGGCCGTCAAATAGTGAGGCGGCCACCCTGAGAAAATCAATCCCGCGCTCGGCTAGCACCCGTTCCCGCTTAGATTCGTCCCAACTGAATTCCACATCGTACCCACAATTGTACCCACAATCGACCACAAAAGCAAGCGATCTCAGACTCCATCGCTGGGCCGGCCTGCCCAGCGCGCGTCTAAAACACGCGCCGATGCAGGCGCGCGATGGTGAACTTGGCCGTATCGGCGATCGCCATCACCGCCATCACGCCCGCCTGCACCGGATCGCTCACCACCAGATCGGAGGCGTCCGGAACGCTGCCCGCCATGTTCAAACTGATCACCAGCAGCCCCTGGGCACGCACTTCGCGCACGGCCTTCTCGATATCGCCGCCCATCAGCGATCCGGCCAGCACCAAAGCGCGGGCGCGCGACAATCTTCCCACCGCGCGGACCGCATCGGCCAGCACCTGCTCGCCTACCAGCGGAATGGTATCCACCGAGATATGCTCGCCGCGAATGTTGTGACGGTCCGCTTCCGAGATCGCGCCGATCGCCACTTGCCCCACTTGCGCGCCGCCGCCGACGATGATGATCCGTTTTCCATAGACCTTCTGCAGCGTCTTCACAATATCCACCTGACGAACGATCGGCAGCTTCACCAGATCGTCCCGCAGGATCTCCGGCGTCTCCGGTAGATTGATCTCGAAATAGATCCGCGACTCCGGCTGCTCTTCGATAATCGACACCGACGCGATGTCTCCGTGGTGCCGCGCAATCACGCCCGTCAGTTCATGCAGAATTCCGGGGCCGGAGCGCGCTACTACCACGATACCGGTTGGTTCGACGCTCATTTGATCAGCTCGTACTTGCGCAGCAGCTCGTCCCAATGTCCCTGCGCCTTGAGCAGCAGCTCGCACACTTCGCGCACCGCTCCTTGCCCGCCCGCGCTCCCAGTGACATGCTGCACTATGCCCTTCACTTCGGGACGCGCATTGGCCGGTGCGATGCTCAGTCCCACCCGATTCATCACCACCACGTCGGTAAGGTCGTCGCCGATATATGCCACCTGCGATGCGGCTATGCCGGAGCGGGTGAGAATCTCCTCCACGATGGGAATCTTTTCGATGTGACCTTGATACACGTAAGTCATGTTGCACTGCTTGGCGCGGGCTTCGGTGGCCGGAGAAACCCGCCCGCTGATCACGCCCGTCACCAGCCCCTTCCAAGAGAGCCACTGCAGCGCGATCCCGTCCTGAGTGTCGAAGCCTTTGGTCTCGACAATGTTGCCGGAGGGGTCCGGAATGCCGAACACTTTGCCGTCCGTGAGCACGCCGTCGACGTCCATCAGAAGCATGCGAATGTTGGCTGCGATTTCGTTCACCCCAGGCATGTTCCTCATGGTAACTCAGGGTTTGCGCGCGGGCTTACAACGCCGGGCCTGGCCTGTTCATATGGGTTGACGTTCAATTCGCGAGCGCGCAGTTGCGCCGCGGGAAGGCCGCCGGTAAGTGCCGCGCCAACGATCGCGTAGGGCGACCAATAGAATCCCCCGCGCACGGTTCGCTCGATCGGATTGTCTCTCCAATCCCACAGCCGACCACTCGCCGCGTCCACGCTTTGCGGAGTCCCGTCCCAGTGACCGTTGGGGTAAAAGAAAACCCCGATGCCTTGGATAGAAACGGAGTACAACGCCAGCACTACAAACGCACGGCGGGGCCATGGGCGATCGAGCACGGAGACGCCTAGCGCCATCAGGATGACAAGTGGCGCCCCGATCTCGGTGAGGAGGCGCGGACCCCAGCAGTAGCCGCCCCACCAGATCAGCGACCGCGCCATAATAAGCGGTTCCAGGATGCTGAAAACCACCGCGGTCCCGAGAAGCGGTTTGTGCCGGCGGCAAGCGGGCCTGGCTGCGGGAAAGAAAGCACACAACGCGAAGAGCGCCACCGGAGTGTAAATCAACAAGCCGCGGCCTGGGCTCACGAAAAGTCCAAGCAGCCCCGGCGGTATCGAGCCTTTGAGGACTCCCACCGCATAGCCGCCGGAGAGACGCTGAAACACATACCAGTTGTAGCCCGCAACCAGCAACCCCCCGAACAGCGGCGCGGCCAAGAAGCGAAGATATTGCGGCATGGACGCCTGTGCCAGCCACAGCCCCGCCAGAACAGCCGGCAGGAGCACCAGGTTCGTCGGGCGAATCGCGAACGCAGCGGCGGTGCAAACGCCGCACAACAACAGCCAGCCGCCGCGCGAGCGATCCTCCGTCCAGCGCTGCAGACAATAGAAGCAACCGACGATGACAAATTCGCCCGGTCCCTGCTGCCACAGCGCCTGGCTCGAAATAGACCATGTTTCGGTGGCTAGCGCGTAGACCAATGTCAGGACCCAGGCCAATCGCGTGCCACTGATTTGCTGCAAAGTGATTCGCCGCAACAAGAGCAGAAGCAAGACCGCTGAAAGCGCGGTAATCGCGGTAGCCGCAAATTTTTCCGCGATTCGTGCGAAGATCACGAGCGATCCGGGATCCCACTCGCGCAAACCGGTAGCGGCGAGCGGCAAGTATAGCGGCGACACCAGCAGCGGGCCCACGATCGGATAGCTGCTGAAGTAGTGACGGCCGGTTTGGCGCGTCACGAAAGGCGTAAACCAGATATGCTCGCGCAGCCAGGGCACAAAACGATCCAGGCAGATGGTGCCATCGAAAACCAGCGCTAAGGGCGTCAGGGCCGCCGGCAAGGAATCCGACGAATCTACCGGCCGAAAGTTAGCGTGATAAACGACCGTGAGCGCCAGGAATAAAAGTATGCAGGGGCGAAGGCGTGCGAGCATGCGAGGGCGAAGCGGCAGCCGTGCCGATTCGGTGGAGGCTGCTACTTAAGGATTGGCTCCGCCGGATCGCGGCACGTGAATAGACATCAGGACGATGGTTCCATCGATCGCACTAAACTGATGCGGCGTATTTTCCGGGACAATCACAAAGTCGCCCTTGGCTACAGCCTGCGATTTGCCGCCTTCAATGCCCGTGCCGGTAAGGTTTTCGGCGTTGGTCCGCTTTTCATTCGCCAGTTTTCCGCCGGTAGTGAGCGTGGCCGAACCATCGATTACATAAAACATTTCGGCGTCCTTCTCATGCACGGCCGCCGGACCGACCGAGCTTCGATATTCCATATTCGCGCCATACGGGGCGAGCGTCAAAATGTGCTCCACCACGGTAGGCTGGCCGTCTTTGTGCTCGGCCTTCGCCTTGGCGAGCAGCGCCGCCACGTCGGCGGCAGAAGCGTAAGTTTTGGTGGGCGGGGCCGGTTGCTGAGCAAAGATCGCGCCAGCCGCGATGGTCCAAGCCAGAATCACAACGAATGCACGCATGGAATCCTCCAGTTCAGGGGTCGAACTCCAGATGCTATCACAACGGCTGGAAACCCATTCCGGCGGCACCGCGTCGATTCGAAATCCGTGCGTCTGCCAACGGAAATATTGCAAGCGTCGCTAGCTATAGCTAGACTGGCAGCCTGCGACAAAAGTCCGAAAAGGTCTCTGTTACGGAGCGAAGTAGCCGTTAATATCGATGATGACGTCGGTGGTGTTCGAGACGTAGACATCGATGGAGCCGCTGGTGCCCGCCGGCACAATAGCCGCATCCGACACGATCCCGGCTCCGGGAGAATTCAGCGTGCCCACCGTTGGCATGGTGACTCCGGTCGGCCAGACCGTCAAATATTCCAATGCCCCAGGCGTCACAACGCCGATGTTCAAGGAGTAGGCTTGCGCCGTGCCCGGAATATTGCAGGAGCTTGTCGGCATTGGAAACATGCGGGTAGAACCGCCAAGCATGGTGGGCGGTCCGAAGTCTCCCATCAGGCCGCTGCCCGGATTGCGGGTGTCCACCACGCGGCAAGGCGTCAAGGGATAAAAGTACAGCGCCCCGGAAACTCCCGGCACGCCGAAATATCCGTTGCTATCGACGATCAAATCCGTGTTGGCGCTGGGATAAATGCTGATCGCTGCGCTGGTTCCGGACGGCACCAGGGCCGCATTGCTCACTGGATTGCCGCTCGGGGAGCCCAGCGTCCCCACCAGGGGCCTGGGCGAACCCGCCGGCCACGTAGTCAAATACGACAAGGGCCCCTGCGGAATTGCGCCAAAGTTTAATGAATAGGCCTGCGCCGTGCTTGGCAGACCGCAAGAACTGGACGGCATAGGAAGGGTTCGCGTCACACCGGCCGACAGCGAAGGCGGCCCGAACTGGTCGCTAAAACCACTGCCCGTGCGGGTATCGGCGACGCGGCACGGCGTGATTGGAAAGAACGCCAACGGCTGCGCCAAATTCGGCGGCGCAAAGTATCCGTTGATATCGATGATGATATCGGTGTTATTGCTGGCATAAAGGCTAATGGCAGCATCCGTCCCGGCCGGCACGATGGCGGCGTTGCTTACCTGCGCGCCGCTGGGAGAACCCAGCGTCCCCACCAGCGGCAGGGACGAGCCTGCCGGCCAGGTCGTCAAATACTCCAGCGCTCCCTGCGGCAGGGCCCCGAAGTTCAACGAATAGGCCTGCGCCGTGGAAGGCACGTTGCAGAAGGTGGCCGGGATCGGGAAACTGCGGGTCACGCCTCCCGATAAAGACGGCGCGCCAAACGCGCCTTCAAACCCGCTGCCCACGCGGGTATCGGCGATCCGGCAAGGGGGCAAGGTGTAAAACGCCAGGCCCGCGGTAGTTGTATTTCCCGCCTGCGAAATCGTAAAGGTGTGGCCGGCCACAAGGATGGTGCCGGTACGCGCGGGCCCGGGATTGGCGGGAATCGAATAGGACACCGACCCATTCCCGGTGCCGGTCGCGCCCGCCGTTATGCTGATAAAGTTCGATGTGGTGGTCGCGCTCCAGGAGCAGCCACCGTTGCTTGGCGTCACGGTGACGCCTCCGGTGTGGGCGGTGGCATCCACGCTCACGCTCCCAAGGCTCGGCGTGCTGCCATAGGTGCAGCTCAGAAGCCCGAAAACGCCCACGCCATTGGTTGTTCCGACGTAGACCTGGCCGTCCGCGACGGTGGGCGTGGGAAAGGTTATGCCCGTGCCGAATGCATCCCGATTGGCGGAAGCTTGCGTGCTATCGTACAGTTCGGTGAGGGTGCCGGCGTCAAAAGCATAAAGCCCCGCGGCCCCACTCCCGGGCGTGTCCGCCGCCCAAACAATTCCACCCGACGCGCCGTTGGCCGAAATCGACGGAGTGGCGCCCGTGTTGGCAGCCCCAACTCCGAAACTATGGCTGGTTTGGGGCGGACTGGAAGTGTTAAACGATCCGCCGGAGAACGCGTAAGCGGTCACGGGCGAACCGGTGGGCCCGTAATAGAGCGTATTGCTGAACCACGCGGGGTTGGAAAACACACCCGCGCCGAGCGCGAACATCTGGTACACCGCATTGCTGCTCATGTGGTACTTGCCCATGTTGTTGCGGTCCACAACCAGGGCAGTTCCGTCCTTGCCCGCTCCCACCGCCAGTGCGATCGGATTCCCCATGGCATCGTTGAGCGTGGGCAGCAGCATTGGGCCGCCCGATCCCAGATCGTCGTCGTTTTGCGCCCCGGTTTCAACGGGCGAGTTGTCCGTGGTGAAGTAGTCCTGCACCGCCAGGCCGGTAATGGTGGAAAGGTTCATGAACGCATTTCCGTAATCTCCGTCCACTGGAAATCCGGCGGCAGTCAGCGTCCCGTCGAAGCTGCCATTGGCCATCAGCAAATAGAGATTACCCCCGGCGTCAGCCGCGGGACCCGCGCCGGACTGCCAGATCGCGCCCTTTTCGCCGTTCGGCGTCAGATTGAGCACCACCTTCGCCTGCGTGGATTCGTTGTAGCCGATGATCCAGCCCGAGTAGGGATCGTTGTCGCAATGGGAGGCCCAGGAAGTGTAGACAAACCCATTGGAAATCAAGAGAGCTGCGCGCTCCTTGTATTGCTGGGGATTAAACGTCACTACTCCGCCAGAGCTCTGAGGTCCGGTGCTGGGATAAGTGGCCTGGATCGTGACCGGCCAACCGCTTTGCTCTGTGCCGGTGACCAGGTCCAGCGCATGCAGCCGCTGATAATAGCTGGAACCATTCACGGACATCGCGACCAGGTAGATGGTCCCATTTGGCCCGCTCGACAGATCGATGGCGGGTGTGGAGGTGATGCCAAGAATGGGAGCTACCTGGGTGCAACTGACGTTCGCGGCTGGAACCGCGGTTTCGCCGGAGCCCAACATCGAATGCGACCAGAGAGTCGCGCCCGTGTTGGCATCGAAGGCGTAAACCGTATCGTTCTCAGACGCGACATACAACACGTTGTGAACGACGGTGGCAATCGAAAGCCCGCCGACATACAAGGGCTGGGCGTCTACTGCGCCATCCGTCGCCAGGGGTGCAAACGGCAGCAGACCGAAATTCGTGAAATTCACGTTGGAGGGCGCGAGCACCGTTTCCTGCAGATTTTGCCCCGTGCGAGCCGCGTCATTGTGCCACGTCAGGACGTTGACTTGCCCCCACAAAACGGGAACCAGGAACACTCCCGCGAACCATCGAAATCCTACTTTAGCTAAACGCTTCCCAGCAAAACAGACATGGTCTTTCATCGGATCGAACAACCCTCTTCCAAATCTCCAGCATAGCTTAGCCGTAGTGGGCATAACTCCCCAAAATGGCCCTAATTAATCTTACGGAAGTACCTATGTAACACATAGATCGTTAGTACCGCGTTTTGGTTTCGAGTAATACTAATGAAACACCCCGGCTGCGGAAAAGCCGGTTTCGTAACGCGCTGAATCCACTCAGCTTATGGGGCGAAATAGCCGTCGATATCAATGATCACATCGGTGAGGTTGGAGACGAACAGACTAATGGCGCCGCCGGTACCCGCCGGCACAATTGCGGCATCCGAGACGATCCCCGCTCCGGGTGAGTTCAGGGTGCCCACGGTTGGCATGGACTGCCCCGCCGGCCAGACGGTCAGATACTCCAATGGCCCGGGCGTGACTACACCAATGTTCAGCGAATAGCCTTGCGCCGTGTCCGGAACGCCGCAAGAGCTCAGCGGGATTGGAAACTCGCGCGTTTCGCCCGCGCTCATGATGGGTGGTCCGAAGGCTCCCGTCAGCCCGCTTCCCGGCGAACGCGTGTCCGCGACGCGGCAAGGCGTCAACGGATAAAAATTCAGCGCCCCGGGGCTTCCCGGCGCGGCGAAATATCCATTGCTGTCGACGATCAAATCCGTGTCGGCGCTGGCGTCAATGCTAATGGCTCCGCCAGTCCCCGCTGGAACCAGGGCGGCATTGCTCACAGGACTGCCACTCGGAGATCCCAGCGTTCCTACTAACGGCAGGGACGAACCGGCCGGCCAAGCCGTCAAATACCCTAATGGCGAGTATGGCAATGCCCCGAAGTTTAACGAATAGGCCTGCGCCGTCGCCGGCAGTCCACAAGAGCTCGACGGCATGGGGAAAATTCGCGTAACATTCGCCGACAGGTACGGCGCACCGAAGGCTCCGCTAAAACCGCTCTCCACCCGGGTGTCGGCCACGCGGCAGGGCGTGATGGGATAAAACGCCAAAGGCAGCGGCAGATTCGGCGCGGCAAAATATCCATTGATGTCGATGATCAAATCCGTATCGTCGCTCACGAAGATATCGATGGCTCCGCCGGTTCCCGCCGGCACGATGGCCGCATTGCTCACCTGCTGGCCCGTCGGCGACCCCAGCGTCCCTACCAGCGGCAGCGGCGAGCCCGCCGGCCAGGCGGTCAAATACCCCAAAGGTCCATGCGGCAACGCCCCAAAGTTGACCGAGTAGGCCAGCGCGGCATCGGGCACGCTGCAAGAACTCGACGGAAGCGGAAAGCTGCGTGTGGCTCCTCCCGACAAGTATGGCGCTCCAAAGGCGCCGCTAAATCCGCTGCCCGCCCGCGTGTCGGCGACCCGGCAGGGCGTTAGCGGATAGAACGCCAGCGGCGCGGGATTGGCGGCCTGCGTCACGGTAAAGGTTTGCCCGGCGATGGTCAGTGTTCCCGGGCGCGCGATCTCGCCCGTGTTCGCTGGAAAGGAAAAGCTTACCGTTCCATCACCGCTGCCTGAACTGCCGGATGTGATCGTTAGCCATGCCGCGTTGCTGCTGGCCGCCCAGGAGCAACCCGCCGTCGCGGTGACGCCAACGGACCCATCGGAGGCGCCCGCGCCAAACGAAGCTGAGTTGGAAGTTAAAGAATAGGTGCAAGGCTCCAGGGTGGTGAAACTCGCCACGCTGCCTTGCACCAGCCCACCAGAGTACAGCGCGCACGTAACGAAATGGTACGTCGTGCCGCTACTCAGCCCACTAACACCGTGGCTGAAGGGCGCGGGCAGATTGATAGGGAGCGCGCTCCCGTCCTGCGGCGTGGTGAGCGTGGGTGCGGTGCAATTCAGGGCGCCGCTGCTCGTGCTGTACTGGAACCAGATGAGCGGGCCGGACTCGTATGGATTCACGGTTCCGTTCAGTCCGGCGGTGGTCGCGGTAACCGCCGACGCGGACCCTGTGCTCAACGACGGAGGCGCGGGGACACTGGCATTGCCTTCCCAAAACTCGATAGATCCCAGTGTGCCGCCCAGTACGGGGCCGCTGCCGTAAGCAAGGCAGGGTGGCGCCAGGGTAAGGTTGGTGTACTCGGCCGTAAAGCCGCCCGAAACGCACGCGGGGAGACTTGGAGCGATCACGCTGGTCTGGACCCCGATGACCGTTCCGGCGTTGAACTCGGCCTCGCTGCCGTCGCCGGCGCCGAAGATGTTGAACTCGACGGTATTCCAGTTCTGTGACAGATTGAGCAAGCTGTCCTGGCCCATCGCACTCATCTCGCCGGTCCCATAATTCGTCAGAGAGACCACGTCCCCACTGCTCCCGGCGGCGCCTTGCAGGTCCAGGTTGTCCAGGTCCGCAATCGTGACCGGGGAGACAAGCGTCCCCGGACTGTTGAAATAGCAGCCAGACCCTGGGGCCAAGGTCCACGATGACGGGCACGACTCCGCGTTGACTAGCCAGTACTGGATGTATACGCCGGAAAAGTATTGGCCACCGGGGTTGTTATCGAAAACGAACTGTTCCCACCCCGCGCACTGCGGGTACGGGGTCGCGCCGCAAAGATCGGTCGGGAAGAAGTTCGCGTTCAATTGCAGTGAGAACGCGTTGGGTCCGAACATTGAGTCCGTCTCACCCGGGTTCTGGTAGGTGTTGTAGGCGAAGACGAAAGCTCCCGTTGCCTGAGCGATTACGCCCGACGACACCTGGGCAACGAAGTCATGGCCGGCGCCCACATTATCTGCCCTGGGCCCCCTCGCCGGCCCGTGCGGGGGCGGTGCGGCCACGCACTCAATCTCCAGCCATTCGGTGATCGGATATAAGGCATGAAAGCATCCATGCTTCGGCAGAGGAGTCCGCGACATGGACTTCCGCCAAGTTTCCTGGTCCGCGCGCAGCCTTGGCGACAACTGCGGCGTTACCTGCGCCCAGCCAGTACTGGAGGTTGCCGTGAGCATCAAGCTCGCAGCGATGAAGATTTGCAAACTTGTCCTATAGGTCCGGCCGTGCCGGCCTGTCCTCTGTGACTCCTTTTCGTCTCTTCGGCCCAGTAGGTCCGGCTTGGAAGTCAACGCCCACCTGCGGTGCTGTCGCTTTCCTCTTTGTAAATCAGCGTTGCCTCCGCGGACCGCAGCCGCGCCATCCCTGGAGGAAGAGCCGGCAGACTGGCGAAACAAGTGAGCACACATAACCTCCGACTACACACATATCGACACTATCGACACTCCGCATCTGAAACTGTGTATTTTAAGCTTCGTGGGGGTGAGCGCGTCCTCTTTGAGGAACACGCGCAAAACGGAGTGCGGCGTGAGCCAGTCCCTAGCTAGCCCGCTTGACGGTGCGACTGCCCGTTTGTTTCAACCCTTCCGCACTGCGCGAATAGGCAGGCGGTCCGTCCTTCTTGCAAGCCTCATTCTTGCAAGAATGAAGCGATGGAACTTTTTCATAGCTACATGGAAAGCCCTATCGGAAAGCTGCTGCTGGCGACGGACGAAGCCGCACTGCGCCACATCGTCTTTCCTTCTGGCAGCGAGCCTGCGATGCCACTTCCGCATTGGCGTCAAAACAGAACGCCGCTGCGCGAAACCATCCGGCAACTGCAAGCCTGGTTCGCGGGCGAACTAAGAGAATTCGATCTGGCTCTCGCGCCCGGCGGCCCGGCCTTCCATCAGCGCGTGTGGCGCGAACTGCGCAGCATTCCTTATGGTGAAACGATATCCTACGGCGAGCTGGCACGCCGCATCGGATCGCCTAACGCCTCTCGCGCCGTGGGACGTGCCAACGGCGCCAATCCCCTCCCGATTGTGATTCCGTGCCATCGCGTGATCGGCGGCAACGGCAAGCTCACCGGCTATGGCGGCGGCCTTCCCCGCAAGGAGTTCCTGCTCGCGCTCGAACGCAAACAGAAGCAGATGTACCACTCCCTTACGGTCGCGGCTCGGTAGCGCAATGAGGCGAGCGGTGCTTCCGCCGCTGGCCGCTGGCGCCGTGCTTACCCGTGGCTCTGGAGCATAGGTTTTCCTTGGTGCGCTACCAGCAGGTCGTGCATGTCGTTGGCGTGCTCCTCTTCGTTGGTGAGGATCCCTTCCATCATCACGCGCGTGGTTGGGTCCTTGTCGGCGAAGTAGCGAATCAACTCGCGATAATGCTCGCACGCGATCCGCTCGGCCACCAGGTTTTCCTTGATCATCTCGATCAGGTTCGATCCCTCCACATACTGCGACGCCGACCGCGATGCCAGCCCCTCCGGATTGAAGTTCGGCGATCCGCCCAGTTGATTGATCCGCTCCGCCACCTTCCGCATGTGCTCCTGCTCTTCCTTGGCATGCTGCTCGAACTCGTCCTTCACGCTCTCGCTCGAAATGCCCGTCGCGGCGATGGCGTTCATCGTATAGCGCAGCACGCATACAATTTCGGTCGCCAGCACCGCTTGCAAAATCTCGATGGTCTGCTTCACGTCGCCATGATATGCGGGCGTGATGGCGCCTTTATCAATACTGGAACGCGCCCTCGAGCGCAACTCTTGAACGTCCGTTAAGAACGGCTGGTTGTTGGTCTTCTTATCCATTTGGTCTCTCCGATCAAAAATCAGAACAACTTCTTGATTGCCTTACCGACACCCTTGCCGATTTTGCCCGTGCCTTTGAGCGCGCCCACAGTCACGTCCTTGCCTGCCGTCCCCGCGCCTTTTCCGAGCGACGCCGCCGCGTTGATGGGATGCAGCGTGGCCAAGTCCAGCGCGCCCTGGCCCGCGCCTTTCGCCAGATTGCCGACGCCCTTGGCTGCGCCTTTCCCGATGTCGCCTGCGCCCCTACCGATCTCTTTGCCCGCACTTTGGCCCCAGGCACACCAAACCACCAGAACCAGCAAGACGTACTTCATCATGCCGTGAGACGCACAGACCTGGGGGATTGATTCACGAAATTATGCGAATGCGCGAACTGAAGATGCTGCGCGGAATCGCGCCGTGGCATACAATCAACATCAGGGAAAGGAACACTCCATGCGCTTTCCAACCGTTTGTGCCGGCATTCTCGGTATCCTGAGCATTGTGAACGCCCAAGCCCCCACCACTCGCGATCTGCACCTGCGCGGCGGCCGTTTTCAGCCGCTGACCTACGACACCATGACGCCCGAGCAAAAGAAGCTGGTCGACAGTATCCTCGCCGGCCCGCGCACTTCGCTCGACGGGCCTTTCAACTCCCTGCTGCGCAGCCCCGAAATGGGCGACCTGGCGCAGAAGTTCGGCGCCCAAGTGCGCTTTCATTCCTCCATCCCGCCGCGCCTGAACGAATTCGCCATCCTCATCACCGCGCGCCAATGGAGCGCCCAATATGAATGGCTGGCGCATCGCAAACTGGCGATCGCGGCCGGACTGAGTCCCGCCATCGCCGATGCGGTTGCCGCGGGCAAGCGCCCGGCATCCATGCAGCCCGACGAAGAGGTGGTCTACAACTTCTGCACCGACGTGCTCACCACCAAACACGCCACCGATACCACCTTCCAAGCCGCCAAGGAAAAATTCGGCGAGCGCGGCGTGGTGGATTTGCTGGGCGTCATGGGCTATTACCAGTTCGTTTCCATGCTGCTGAATGTCGATGGATACCCGCTCCCCGAGGGCGCGCAACCGGAGCTGAAGCCTCTGCGGTGACACCGCCATAATAGTTGTGAGCCGGTGGCAAAGCCGGCCGCAGGGGGACACCATTCGGGGACAGCAGGGCATTACCGCGTGTCCGGCAAAGCGAACGAGAGAATGTTCGCGCCGGAGGCGATTGCAATGTATTGGCGGCCCGCGGCAGTATAGGTCATGGGAGAGGCTTTCCACACGCTGCCTGCGTCGAAGTGCCAGAGGGTCTTCCCGTTCTTCGCGTCAACGGCGGCGAACGCCCCGCTGCTTTCGCCGTAGAACACCAGCCCGGTGGATGTTGCCAGAACTCCGGAATAATTGCGCTCTACGGACCCAATTTGCGGAATCTCCCAGGCGATTTCTCCCGTTTCCATGTTCAGCGCGCGCAGGAACTTCATTCCGGGATCGCGCGGGTTGTCGATAAAACCGAATCCGCCCTGTTTCGCTTGCCGGTATATGCTGCAATCTTCCACCACCATCACGTAGTAAAGGTTGCTCCGCGGATCAAACGCGGTGGAATACCAGTTGGTTGCGCCGCGAACGGCCGGACAGGTCTTCACGCCGCCCGTATTGGTTTCGTTGTTCGGAGTGAGCAGCGGCTTGCCCTTGGAGTCGATCGCGCTGGACCAAGTCAGCTTCTTCACGAAAGGCTTGGAAAGCAGCAACTCGCCGCTGGTACGGTCGAGCACGTAAAAGTAGCCATTGCGATTGGCGTGCAACAGCAGCTTGCGCTCGCGGCCCTGGAACATCGCGTTTACCAGAACAAGCGGCTGTACCGCGTCCCAATCGTGCAGGTCGTGCGGCGTGTATTGAAAATACCATCGCAGCTTCCCGGTTTTTGGATCGAGCGCGAGATCGCAATCTGTGTAAAGATTGTCGCCCTTGCGGTTGGTTCCATCGGTATCCGGAAATGGATTCCCGGTCGGCCAGTAGAGCAAGCCCGTCTCCTCGTCGTAGGTCCCGGTTAACCAGGTGGAACCGCCGCCGAAATCAATGGCACCGCCTTGCCAGGTTTCCGAACCTGGCTCGCCCGTCTTTGGAACGGTCCAGAAGCGCCACGCGAGTTGGCCGGTGGCCGCGTCCCAAGCGCCGATGAATCCGCGGATGCCTTCGTCCGCGCCAGCTACGCCCGAGATTACCAGGCCGTTCACCACCAGAGGTGCGGACGTGGTCCCGTAATGCTGCGGCGTCTCCGGCATGTAAACCTCCCAGAGCAGCGCGCCGCTCAAGCGGTTCAGGCAGAGCAAGTGTGCGTCGTCGGTGGTGAAGAAGACGCGGTCGCCGAGCAGCGCTACGCCGCGATTCGCTCCTAAACCCGCGTCGCTCGCGATGACGCCGGGTGGCGTGCGGGGCCGAACGTAGCGCCATATTTCGCTTCCGGAGCGCGCGTCGATTGCGAACACTTGATTCGGGCCCGTCGCGTACAGCACGCCATTCACGACCAGCGGAGTTGTTTCGAGAGGCTGATACTGGATCGGGTAGATCCACTGGAGCTGGAGTTTCGACACATTCGCGGGCGTGATTTGGTTGAACGTGCTGTAGCGGTTTCCATTCAGATTTCCGTTATAGGAGGGCCAGTCTCCGCGCGCCGGATGCAAGATGGATTCGAACTCCGCCGGAGTGGCGGCCGGAGCGTCGGAATGAGGCGCGCCAGGGTCTGCGTTCAAGCGGTCTCCGCTCAGGCGGCTGAGCCATGCGATCAGATCGCGCCGTTGGTCCGCGCCGGCGTTGAGGGCGGGCATCGGCGAATCCGGTTCGAGTTTTATTTCCCGGTAATCTGTCTCGTCCAGCAAGCGCAGCTTCCCGTCGAACGTTTGCAGTTGGACGCTATGGCTGGTGCGGTTTCGGGCAAATCCCCGAAGAGAGCTTCCGTCTTTGAGGATTACGTTCACCACCCCGTAACCGGGAGCGATGCGCTCCGAAGGATACATCAGAGCCTGCTCCAGTTCCGCGAGAGTCAAGCGCCGCGCAACGTTTGAAAGGTCGGGCCCGCCGGGACCGCTGTCTCCGGGCATCCAGCCCCGTCCCCCGGCGGCGTGACACGAGGCGCACTTGCCCCGGCCAAAGAAGAAAGCCTCGCCGGCCGCCGGATCGCCTTCAGGCTGCGCTTCGAAAGCCGTGGCGTTGAGCGAATGAACGTAGGCGGCGAGTTGCGAAATCCGATTCTCAGGCAAAGGGAAGGCAGGCATGCCTCCGGGAGTTCCGTTCCGGATAATGGCCGCGAGATCCGTGGTAGACAGGCGTCGGAGGCGCTGCTTGTTGGCGAGAGCCGGGCCGCGATCGCCGCCGGTGGCTTCGGCGCCGTGGCAGATCGCGCAGTGCTCAATAAATAAGGGATCGGGTGCAGCCCAGCAGGTTGCGCCGAAAAGCATGGCCGCAGCCATCCATCCTTTGGTCATAAGCCTTTAGAAAAGAGCGAGCGGATTGAATGGGCCGCCCGTTGCGCCCGGCACGCGCAGTGGCGCTACTGTCATGCAGAAGGTGTGCCGTCCCAGCTTGGCCGCTTGATCGGCGGCAGCCTCCAGGTCGCAATTATCGAATAACGGAGTGCCCACCGCGACCAACATGAGTTGATGGATCGGTTGATTCACGCCTTCCACGCGGGAGGGCCGAACGTCCTGAACCACATCGCTCCCGAGCAACGCGACATCGCGTTCCTTCAGCCATTTCGCGCAGGACGCATATAATCCGGGCGCCGCGACATTCAGATCCAGCGGCCCTTTCGCGGCTACTCTCTTCCAGCGGCCGGTGCGCAGCAGAACGCAATCGCCGCTCTCGATTTTGACGCCGGTCTTTTTTTCCCAGTCGCTCAGGTCTTCGGCATATATGGCTTCTTCGTCGCCCATATAAGGGATGCCTCTAAAGCGCGGCCAGTCGATCAAAACGCCGCGCGTAACCAGCCCATCTTTGAACGCCATCACGTCGTTCTTTTCCGCGCCCCACGTGGTGATGTCAGCGGCCGGGAAGCCGTTGTAGATGTGGCCTTCGAAAATGAAGTGCGAGAGCGCATCCAGGTGCGTGCTGTTGTTGCCGTGAAAATTGACGCCGATGGTATCGACAGCGTAGCCGCTGGGGCCGCGCATGTTCACTCCATTGGTCAGCATCGCGTGCTCCCAGGTGTAGCGCGGCCGCGCGGGAGGCTTTGGATTTTGCGCCTCCGGCGCGCCTTTGGGAGCAATGTCGGCGTCCAGCGACAACGAAATGGAAATGCCTTCCTTCACCAGCGCCGCGGCTTGTTTGCGCTTGGCCGGCGTGATCAGATTGACGGTTCCGGCTTGATCCTGCTCACCCCACCGGCCCCAATTGGCCAGTTCCGTCATCCAGCGGTCAATGTCCGCTTTAGTCAGATTGCGCGGATACTGGCCGTCTGCGCGCAACGGTGTCGCGTAGACGCCCGCGACAGCCGCGCCGGCCAGCAATCCCATCCAGCGCAGGCGCTCCCGCATATTGAATTGAACCTGGTTCATCGCAAGCTTGCTCCTTGGGACGTCAGACGTCGATGCGTTTCGTGATCTTATCCAGGGCATCGCGATCGATCGGATATCCCAGCCCTGGCGCGGCGGGTGCATGAACGTAGCCGTCCTTATCGATGCGAATCTTGTCCTGGTGATAGGGCCGGTCCACCAGATCGGCGGTGTGCGGCATTTCGAACCAGAAGGCGTTGGGAAGCGCGAGCTCCAGATGAAAATGTACCGCGAGGTCCAGCACGTTTCCCCAATTGTGAGGCGTGCATTCCAGCCCGAACGCGTCCGCCAGCAAGCCCACCCGCATGGAACCGCTGATGCCGCCGACGTTATCGGCGATGAGACGCACCACGTCCACGGCGTCTTGCTTGATGTATTCCGCAACATCCGAAATGGATCCCAGAAATTCGCCGACGTGCAAGGGAAGGTCCAGCGCATTCGCAAGTTCCACTAACCCTTCCAGATCTACCGTGCGGATGGGATCTTCGAACCACGCATAGTCGAGTTCGTCCAGCAAGCGCCCCACCTTCATGGCTTCGTAGCGGTTGTAAGCCTGCACCGGGTCGTGCGCAATGACGAATTCATCGCCCACCGCCTTGCGAACCTGCCTGATTTCCTCCATGTGACCGACATACGAGGGAATCTCGGGACCGTCTTTGTGCTGGCCCCTTCCCGGATGAATCTTGTAGCCTTTGTAACCGGCCTCTTTGGCTTTGAGAACGTCCGGAACGTAGTCCTCGATATAAGGCAGATGTAACGAACTGGCATACGCCGCCATGCGATCTTTCGACCCGCCCAGCAGCTTATAAATCGGACGATGCACGGCTTTGCCCAAGATGTCCCACAGGCAAATGTCGGCGGCGGCGGCTTTGTAATCCGGCCAGGAGCCTCCGCTTCGGCTGGGCATAGCGACGAACGCCCCGGCGCCTGGACGCTGCCCGGGTCCGCCTCCCGTACGCGAGGCGGAATTGAACCCGGCGAGGCTCTTCATGCCGGACGTGGCATTCAGAGTGGGCAGCACGTCGACAACGTTTTTGCCCACCAGCGCGGGCTTAGCCCATTCCAGCCAACCGGTGGTGCGCTCGCGATTGCCCAGCGTGTAATTGCCTTCGATGCCGCTGTTGGTCACGATGGCGACGATCTCGCCGGACTCGGTGCCGTTCAATTTGTGGACGTCGCCCAAATCGGTGACGTAGATTTTGACTTGTCTTATGGTGAGGTCGGGGAGATCGCTTTTTTTCACGCCCACAGATTGGGCGGCGGCGCGGCCCGGATCGGCGATGGCAGCGAAACCGGCTGCCGTTCCAGCGGCGGAAGCGGTGAAGAAATTGCGGCGCGTCACGGCGTCCGTTAGGAGGCGGGTACTTATGTCGTGGAGCATGGAAAACCTCCGGCTCAACCTACTATATATAAGCCGAAGTTTTATATAAAGGCCAAGGTTTGTCTAAGGTCCGAAAAGACCGCTTGCTCACGCGCCACCCTTCCGGTGTTCTTCGAGTCGATGTTCTCCAGTGCACGACTTCGGGTCGTCTCCGGGTCTGCTGCTGGCGCGCGGCTCAGTAAATTCCGCGCGTTACGTAGATTCCGCGCGTTACAGAGCCGCGACCGTAAGAGAGCGGTGGGGCCGCCCACGGCGGCGCAAGGCGGCAAGGCGGTCGCGCAGGTTCCTGATTCCAGACGCGACCACTCGGAAGAGGGTTTCGACACCGCCTGCTAAATGCGTAAACCGGAGGCAGCGCGAGACTCGGCCAGCAGAGTCTTGCGGTCGAAAGCGTTCCCCACATTCAAAGCGCGGATGCCATCCCGGGTGTTCTCGGCCGACCGAACCAGATGCCGCATGGCATTTTCCTCGCGCACGATTCCCTGACTCCGAATGACTGGACCGCAGGCAAACCACGACCCGAAACCAACTTATCGCCGCAATTCCGGATAATTGAGTGCAATCTTCCCGCCTGCTCCCAGTCCTGAGACCTTTGTGCCGGAGAATAAGATGGAGTACCATGATGTGCGGTTCCGTGATTCTGGATGTGGAAGGGCCGGCCGGGAAGTCGCGCCGCAACAAGGTTTGGGAAGTAGCGGTTAAGTGAAGGAGATGAAGAAAATGGAATTGGTGCACCAATTGGTTCACGACAGGCGGGCATTTCTTCAGAGTTTGAGCCTGGGCGCGGCCGTGCTGGCAGCCGTGCGGCCCGGCGGAGCGGCTACGGCATCTTCGGGAAAGAAACTGGCGGGCGTTTTCCCCATCGGATCTTCGCCCTTCACCGCGGATAATAAGCTGGACCTGGATGGTCTGGCGTCGCAGGTAGAGTTCTGCCAGCGCGGCGGCGTGCATGGTTTTGTGTGGCCGCAGATCGCCAGCGCCTGGACCACTCTCAGCGAGCGCGAGCGGCTGGATGGGGCCGAGGCGATTATCGCGGCCGGCAAAGGCGGCGCCACCGCGGTGGTTATCGGAGTCCAGGCGCCCGAGATGGCCAGCATCGTCCGTTACGCAAAACACGCCGCGCAATTGGGCGCGGACGCCATCGTTTCTCTTCCTCCGGCGGACCAAAACGACGAGAAGGCGCTGCTGGATTACTACCGGCAGATTGGAAGCGTCACGGAACTGCCGCTATTCGTTCAAAGCACTGGATCGATGAGCGTGGACCTGCTGCTTGAAATGTTCCGGACCATCCCCACGTTCCACCACGTCAAGGACGAAGCGGGAGATCCGCTGAAGCGCGTGACCGAGATACGCGAACGCAGCCGGGACCAATTGAAGGTATTCTCCGGATTTGGTGTGCAGACCATGATCACCGAGATGGATCTCGGATTTTCCGGCCACTGTCCTTACGTAACCGTGGCCGACCTTTACGCCGCCGCGTACGACTTATGGCACAATGGCCAGAAACGCGAAGCCTTCGACATGTTTGGAAGGATTCAAGCGCTGAATAGCATGGTGGCCACCAACACTTTCGAGGTCCTGATTGCTCGGGGGATCTTGAAACCCGGCGCTAAGAGTCGCGAAGTTGCCGCCGCAGCCGCGCCGGGGGCAGCCGCGCCGGGGGCAGCCGCGCCACCGCGCCGCCGCGCTCCCCCCATGACAATCGAGGAAATCCGGCAAACGCTGAAAACGTATCTGGGACCGTATTTAAAGAGTTAGCGAAATTTGAAAAGGAGTATTCCCATGTTGAATCGTCGCAATTTTCTGAAGACCGGCATCGCCGCGGCTGCGGCTTTTCGTTCAGCCTACGCCATGCCTGGAGATAAGTTCCGCTGGGCCTGCACGTCGGGTATGTTCCGCAACATGGATGGTCAACCCGATTCCACGCTCAAGACCATCGCCGATTACGGTTTTGAGGGTGTGGAAGCTACCATCCAGTTGGAACAAAGCTGCGGCACCGCGAAGGATCTGAAAAGCCGCATGGACAAGTACAATATTGCCTGTGCGAATTATTGGGGTGGAGGCGACTATTATAATCCCCAGCATCCGGAGGCGGTTCGCGCCACCATCGCCGACAATATCGCGCTGGCGAGAGACCATGTGGCCGTATGCGGCGGCCGCGTGCTGAAAGTCAACCTCACGTGGCGGGACCTGGCGGCCCATCCGGTGCCGAACTGGTGGACCACCGAAGAAATGGGCGTACTTGCAAAGACCCTCAATGAGATCGGCAAGGGCTGCATGGATGCGGGCGTGAAGTTTACCTTCCATCCGCATAATTGGACGCTGATCGATACCAATTCCGCGGAAGTGAAGCGCATTATGGATCTCACGGACCCGCGCTATGTGTTCGTGGTGGCCGATACCGCGCATTTGAGCCTGGGCGGGACCGATCCGATCAAATTCGTGAACGATTGGTATCCGCGCATTGCGGACGTTCATTTCAAGGATGTCATCGTGAAGTATAGCCCCGCGAAATCCGGCTGGAAAGGCCCCGCGCCGAGCAAAGCGGAGCACGAAAGAGACAATCTGTACAAACAGCTTGGAACCGGCGGCGTCGATTTTGCCGGTATGACGGCGACGCTGCGGAGCCATGGATATGACGGCTGGGTTTCGCTCGATTTCGATCCATTGCGCCCTGGAGATGGGACCATTCCGGAGAACATGGCGTTCCGGAGAAAATACTTGATTGACAATTTGCATGCGTCGTTGCGAGACATGAAAGCGAGCAATCCATAGCTAGCAGCCTATGTCGAAACCGGCTCCCCTTACGGTCGCGGCTCAGTAACGCGATGAATCTACCGAGCCGCGCGCCAGCAGCACACCCGGAGACGACCCGATGTCGCGCACTGGAGTACATCGACTCGAAGAATACCGGAAGGGTGGCGCGTGAGCAAGCGGTATTTTCGGCCTTTCGACACAGCCTCCCGGGCTCCCAATCGCTCATGAAGCATTCGAAACTGGCCACCCTCTGGGTGTGCCTCGCGCTTGCCTCGGCCGCGCGGGCTCAGACGCCGCTGCCGGCGCCTGGCTTCCATCACCTGCACTTGAACTCAGTGAACCCGGATGCTGCCATCGATTTTTATGTGCGCCAGTTTCCGAGCACAGTGAAATCCAGCTTCGCCGGGCTGCCCGCACTGAAGGCGGGCAACGTCTGGGTGCTGTTCAGCAAGGTGAAGGCGGCGCCTGCCACAGAGCCGCAGACGGCGCTCTGGCATTTCGGCTGGCATGTGGTGGACGAACATCGGAGCCTCGCTCTTTTTCAGCAGCGCCCGGACGTCCACCTCTTGCCGCTCTACACTACCGACGAAGGCGGTACGGTTTTCGTGAGCAGCGATACGTGGCCCGGTTTCGGCGGATCTCTGGGCCGCACCAAGGCGCAGATCGCCGACGCGAAAGCCAAAGGCATTCAGCCCACGCACGGCGCAGGTTTCGGGTACATCGAAGGCCCGGATGGAGCCATCATCGAGTACCAGGGAAACATGCCGGTAGAGCGGTTCAATCACCTGCACCTTTTCCAGAAGGACCCGTTTTGCGCGCAGCTTTGGTACCAGCGGCATCTGAACGCCGCGCCGCCGGCGGTGGGCAGCCAAGCGCCGCTCACGGAAGCCAATTGCAAGGTCCCGCGCCCGGAAATTTCCTGGCCTTCGCTGGAGCGTGGCGGGATGTTGCGCCAGCCCGCGGGGGTCACCTTCAGCGACGTGGCCATCACCTGGCACGTGCAGCAGAACGAAACGCCGCTCGCCCCCAGCCGCGGCCATGTGATAGATCATTTCGCGCTCAGCGTGGCCGATCTGGACACGTGGATGGCCAAGCTCCATCGCGAGGGCGTGAGGTTTTTGACCAAGCCCTCCCGGCTCGGCGACACTCGCGGCGTGCTGATAGAGGGACCCAGCCGCGAGGCGATCGAACTGGTGGAGATCAAATAATCGGCGGGCCGGGGTATAATTTTCTTGCCATGCGAATCCTTGTCTGGGCCGGCATCCTCGCAGCTATTCTCGCGCCTGTGGGCCAAACGCAAACCCCGCTCCCCGCCCCCGGCTTTCATCACGTTCACTTGAACTCGGTCGATCCGGACGCCGCCATCGCTTTCTACATGCGCCAGTTTCCGAGCACTTCGAAATCCAGCTTCGCCGGGCTGCCTGCGCTGAAGGCGGGCAACGTATTCGTGGTGTTTACCAAAGTGAGCGCTCCACCTCCCACTGAGCCGCAGACCGCGCTGTGGCATTTCGGCTGGCACGTTCTGGACGTGCACAAAAGCCTCGCCATTTTCCAGCAGCGCAAGGACGTCCACCTGGTGCCGATGTTTACCTCGGACGAGGGCGGCACTGTTTTCGTCAGCAGCGACACCTGGCCCGGCTACGGCGATACCTTTGGGCGCACCAAAGCCCAGATAGCGGACGCTATCGCTAAGGGGATGCAGCCAACCCATGGAGAGGGCTTCGGCTTCATCGAAGGTCCCGACGGCGTTCTGATCGAGTACAACGGGAATCATCCGGTGGAGCGCCTGAATCACGTGCATCTTTACGAAAAAGATCCATACTGCGCGCGCCTCTGGTACCAGCAGCATCTCAACGGCGCTCCCACTTCGACCGCCGGACCATCGCCGCTCACCGCAGCCAATTGTGTGGTCCCGCGCCCCGAGCGCTCCTGGGTTTCGCTGGAGCGCGAAGGAATGCTGCGCCAGCTTGCCGGCGTCACTTTCGACGACGTGCAAGTCATCTGGCACGTCCAGCCGCACGAAACGCCACTCGCGCCCAGCCGCGGCCACGTGATGGATCACTTCGCGCTCAGCGTCGCCGATCTGGATGCCTGGATGGCCAAGCTGCATCGCGAAGGCGTGAAATTTCTGACCAAGCCTTACCAATTGGGCGACACGCGCGCCGTCATGATTGAAGGTCCCAGCCGCGAAGCCATCGAACTGGTGGAAATCTCCACGGCGAAACGCGCCGCGCCCTAATTCCCGATTGAAGTAAACTTCGAAGTAGCATGACGCAGACGAAATCGGAAACCCAACCCGCGCGCGAAACCTGGGCAGCCGGGAATTTTCCCAAGATGGGCGTGGAGCTGGCGATCGTAGGAGAGCAACTTTGCGAGTCCATCCCGGTGCACGCGGGCGATCGCGTGCTCGACGTGGGCACTGCCTCCGGCAATACCGCGATTTCAGCCGCGCGGCGGAGGGCGCTAGTAACCGGCGTGGATCTGGTTCCGTCGCTCCTGGAACACGCGCGAAGCCGGGCGCAGGCCGAGGGGTTCCAGATCGATTTTCAGGAAGGCAACGCGATGGCGCTGTCATTTCCCGATGGCTCCTTCGACGTCGTAATCAGCACCTTCGGAGCGATGTTTGCGCCAGATCCTCACAAAACCTCGGCCGAGATGGCGCGAGTCTGCCGGCCGGGCGGGACCGTTGCCATGGCGAACTGGCCTCCCGATTCTATGCTGGGGAAACTGTTCCTGTTGCTGGCGCGCTATTCCGCGTCGGAATCGCGCGTAGATGCGCCAGTGGAGTGGGGAGACCGCGCGGTGGTGGAAGAGCGGCTCGGTCCTTACGTCCAGGATTTGCGCGTCCAACGCCGCGCAGTGCGCTTCCGCGCCCTGTCGCCTGAACTTTGGGTAGAGTTCATGCGGACTTATTTCGGCCCAGCCATTGAGGCCTTCCAGCACTCCAGCAGCCCGGCTTCGCAACAGACGCTAGAGGGCGAAATGGCCGCGCTCATCCGGGAACACAACTGCGCTCAGAACGGCACCGTGATCGCGAACAGCGACTATTTAGAGGTGGTCGCCACGCGGCGCGCCGGCTGAGATAATTCAAATAGGCATGTACCGCTACGCCCGGCCCCTAGCCGCTATCTTCGCGCTTCTACTGCCGGTCGTTGCGCAGACGCCGGGCGCTCCGGCGAATCAGGACCAGCCGACCTTTTCCACAGAGGTGAAGGTGGTCAATGTTCTGACGACGGTGCGAACCAAGTCCGGACAAATCATCAACGACCTGACCAAGGACGATTTTACTCTCACCGAGAACAGGCGGCCCCAGGAGATTCGCTATTTTTCGCGCGAGTCGGATTTGCCGCTGACCATCGGCTTGATGGTGGACACCAGCCTGAGCCAGACCCGGGTGCTGGAGAGTGAGCGTAGCGCCAGCTTTCAATTCGTGGATCAAGTCTTGCGGGAAGGGAAGGACAAAGTTTTCGTGACGCAATTCGACATGGCGGTGATGACCCGTCAGGCGCTGACTTCGTCGCGACGCGATCTGGAAGCATCGCTGCCTTATGTCGACACGCCCAGCAAGAGCGAACTGCAAGCGCAGCGCGGCGGAGGCACGCTGCTGTTCGATGCCGTGGTGAAAGCGTCGCGCGAGATCATGAGCAGCCAGCAGAATCGCAAGGCCATGATTATCCTTTCGGACGGGGGCGACAACGGCAGCGACGCAACGCTGACCTCCGCGATTGAAGCCGCGCAACGCGCCGATACCATTATTTATTCCATCCTGTTTTCGGACGCTACCTATTACGGCGGATACGGCGATCCGGGCGGCAGGACCTATATGCAGCGTCTGGCGAAGGAGACCGGCGGCGGATATTTTGAAGTGTCGAAAAAGCTAAGCATCAATCAGATCTACGGCATTATCGAGGACGAACTGCGCAGTCAGTACAACCTGGGATTCGTTTCCGACCAGCCGGTGCGCATCTCCGAATTCCGCAATCTGCAATTGACGGTAAAACGGAAGGACCTCATCGTCCAGGCGCGCGACCGTTACTGGGCGCAGCGCTAGCTTTAGCTAAAGCTAGACCAGTGGCTCATGTGGCGCACGCACTCATTCGTGCCGTGTCGCACTGCTCCGTCTCTGCCACGCGGGATAAGAAAGCGCCAGGATGGCTTCCGGGGGAACCCCGCGCAATGAAATTGCCGGGTATAATCGCTAATGACCAGGCGCATCTCCAGTGGCTTTTGGATAAAAAGCGGCTTTCGGCTGAAACATCGTGGCTAACAGCCTGTGTCGAAAGTCCGAAAAGACCGCTTGCTCACGCGGGCGGCTCAGTGGATTCCGCGCGTTACAGGGCCGCGACCGTAAGGAAGCGGTGGGACCGCCCATGGCGGCGCAAGGCGATAAGACGGTCGCGCAAGTTCCTGATTCCAGCCGCGACCGTAAGGGAGCCGGTTTCGACACAGCCTGCTAGACCATGCTTTCGGGAATTATACAATTTATCGTCGAAAAACTGCATGTTCCAGTTACAGGGTTCATTTTATTGCGGCTATTTCTCGTTCTGCTCGGGTCGCTGTTGGCGCTGGTCATGCTCGAGCGGCGATTCAAAACGCTAACCCGTTTCCGGAACGAGAAGTCGACGGCACTAAATCTGGCGGTGGCGCGAGTTGCCGTGGCAGCCACGCTGCTGTGGCAAATACGGCTCCGCGATATCCTGCTCACCACCGCGCTCAATCCCGCGCTTCAGGTCCCTTTTCGAATTTGGGGCTGGCTGGACTCCCGCTTGCTGGGTCCGCCGGCCTTCATAACGGCCATTTATGCGATTTTTGCGGTGAGCGCGCTCCTCATGTTGATCGGGCTCTTCGGCCGCCTCGCGTCCGCAATTACCTGCATTAGCGCGGTGTATTTGATTTCCTTCCTCTTCCTTTATGGCAAAGTGGACCACATATACCACCACTTGATCTTTTTCTCCGCGGTATGTGCCTTCTTCCCCTCCACCGACACTCTATCGCTCGATGCCGCCTTGGCCGCCTGCCGGGACGCCGACGCCGGCCGATTGCGCCGGACCCAGCCCAGCCCTGCATATGGCTTCGCTCTGCGCTCTATGTGGATTTTCGTCGCCTTAGCTTATTACTTCCCGGGCCTCTGGAAATTTAGCCGCGCCTGGCGGGACTGGCTTTCCGGAAGGTCGCTGGCCGATAACATCGCACTCGCTGGGGATTTGCTTCCATGGAGTCCGCTGCAACTCTGGCTCTTCCGGCATCCGCTCCTGATGTCTCTTAGCGCCACACTGGTTCTCTTTTTCGAGATCGGGTTTATCTTCTTCATTCTGTTTCCGCGCCTGCGGCCTATTGCTGGAATCCTGGGACTGGCCTTTCACAATGCGACATATTTATTTCTGAGGATCAAGTTTATCCCGCTGCAGTCCTGCTACGCCGTCTTTTTTGATTGGACTGCCATCTTTTCGTGGATCGGCCGCAAGCTGTCTCTGGGAGGCGCTACGGTCCTCTACGACCCTCATTGCAAACTGTGCCGCCGCACCGCGGGCACGCTGGCCGTGTTCGACTGGACGAACAGCTTGCTATTTGTACCCAACTCCCAGGCCGCGGAAGAACCCGAATTCCATTTTTCCGTCACCACTGGCCGCCGCACCGGCGTCGGATACGAAGGATATAAGCTCATCGCCGCGCGTTTACCGCTGCTTTGGTTGCTCCGCCCGTTCATGGGACTTCCGGGCATTCAACAGGCTGGCACGGCAATCTATCGGCGAGTGGCCGCATCGCGTACTTGCTCCATCCTCGATCGCACCGGGGCCAATGGAGAAAACTGCCTGTTCGCCAGATCCCGGCCTATTGCGCGCTCGCTGACGCTGGCCGGCCTCGGGTTCATGGTGGTTTTTGGTCTGCTGCACGTAGTGGATATGTGGCCTCTCAGTTGCTTCCCGCCATTTGACGGTCCCACTTTCGATACCATCGCCCAGTTATGCGTTCAGACCACAGATACCCGGAACGTCGCGCAGGAATGGAACCTGAGCGCCGACCCTAAACTGCGGGCGGCCTATCGACGCTGGCGATGGCTTACGATTCAAGGGATGGAGGTGGGCATCGCTGCGCGTCCGAAAGCAGCGGCGGTGGTGAATCTGTGGTTGCAATACCATCCCGAGCTGCGTGTGAAGAATGTAATTGTCTTTCGGGATATCTACCAGATGCGGCCTCTGGAGGGCAGCCGGATTCGCGTAGCGCGGCAAAAAAACTGGGAATTCGCGTTCTGATGAATTCGTAAATCGCGCTGAAGCCGCGGCCGGCGCCGGGGTTAATTGATGGGTTAAGTGCAATCTGTGCACTTAGGATTGTCGGGGCCAGGCGCTTTCCGCTTACAAATGAATGCTTTAAGCCAATCCGCGTGGTGGAGCGGCTGGCCGAAAACCACTAGCGGTGCTTGGGAACAGCCGTGTCGCGGAAGAATGGCTGGCCCCTCTTGGGGATCGCGGAGTGGGCCCGAGCAAGGCCGCCCTGCGCCGGTGTATAATTTTTGGCACCCGGAGAAAATCTCTGAGGGTTTCGTGGTCTGCGGAGCTCGTTCTCCGAAAGGGGGACGGGCGGAAGGGGCACGGGTCCTCAATGAAGCCGAAAGGATTGCCCAGAGCCATGACGATTGAAAACTTCAGTACGACCCATCGCGCGGCCTTCGACAAGCGATTGCCGGCATGGATGTTTGCCGCGGTGCTCGTGACAGCGGCGCTGTTCGGAGCCAGCGCCCAAGCGGCGCCGTTTGCGTACGTAGCAGATCAGGCCGCCAACACCGTGTCTGTGATCGACACCGGCACCAACACCCTTATCGCCACGGTTCCGGTGGGTTCGGAGCCGGCCGGAGTAGCCATCACTCCGAATGGCGCTTTCGCTTATGTGACAAATTACGGCGGCAGCACAGTATCGGTCATCGCGACGGCCACCAACACAGTCACCGCTACCGTCACGGTGGGATCGCAACCGTTGGGAGTAGCTGTTACTCCCAACGGCTCGTTCGTTTACGTAATAAATTTGAACGCCGGTTCGGTTTCCGTGATCTCGACGGCCACCAACACGGTGACGGCTACGATCTCGGTCGGCACGGTTCCAAACGGACTGGCGATTACGCCCGACGGCGCCTTCGCGTATGTGACTTATTTCAGCGCTGTCGCGGTGATCTCGACGTCGACCAACACCGTAGTGGCCACCGTCCCAGTCCCGGGCGGCGAGACGGTGGCGATCACGCCGAATGGCGCGTACGCCTATGTGGTCTGTGCCTCCTGCGGCAACCTCTCAGTAATTGCCACCGCCACCAACACGGTGGTGGCTACTATTTCGGACCCGCCTGGTCCGTTGGGCATTGCCATTTCGCCGAACGGGGCCCTCGCCTATGTAACGAATCCTCTCAGTTACAGTGTCCTGGCGATCTCCACCGCAACCAACACGGTGGTTGACACTATCGACGCCGGCAATGGAGGCGATTCTCCACAGGACGTGGCCTTCACGCCGAACGGTGCGTTCGCTTATATAACTTATTACATTGAACCCGGCATCGTATCGGTAGTATCCGTGGTCGAAACGGCAACTAACACAGTGGTGGCGACCATCCCGGTCGGAAACGGTCCGGTGGGCATAGCGATCACACCGGCGCCTGCCGCGCCTCCGCAGATCTTGATCGGCGATTACGGCATACCCACCGCCACCAGTTTCCCGCAAGGGATCACGGAAGGTCCGGACGGCGCGCTCTGGTTTACCGAGTTCGCCGGCAACAAGATCGGGCGCATCACCGCCGCCGGTGTTACCACCGAATATCCGGTTCCAACCAGCGACTCCGGGCCTTCCATGATCGCGCCCGGGCCCGACGGCGCTCTCTGGTTTACCGAATATTACGGCAGCAAAATCGGGCGGATCACCACCGCCGGTGTCATCACCGAGTACGCGACGACGTTCACCGGTAGCGGTCCCGCGGGAATCACCACCGGGTCCAACGGTGAGTTGTGGTTTACCGAATTCAACTTCGGGAAGATCGCCGAGATTAGCACCGCCGGGGTCATTAAGGAATTTTTCGGCGCTGAGTTCCCTATCGGGATAACCCATGGCCCGGATGGCGCGCTGTGGTTTACCGAATACCCCAACGCGATTGGGCGATTCGGGAGTGGCGGGGTGGTAACCATGTACCCGGTGAGACTTTATAGCTACCCGGAAGGGATTACGACCGGACCGGACGGTGCGCTGTGGTTTACCGAAAGCACTTTGAGTGGGAGCGCGATCGGGCGGATCACCACCGGCGGAGTGCTTACCGAATACCCGCTCCCGACCTTCTGCGCCGGCCCCAAACAGATTGCTGCGGGGCCGGACCACGCCCTGTGGTTCACCGAATCCGGATCCACCACCTGCGCTCCGCAGATCGGACGCATCACTACGGCCGGAGTGGTCACCGAGTACCCGATGCCCGCCACCGGAAGCGCCGAGGTTGTGAGCGCGCCCTTTGGAATCGCCTCGGGCCCGTACGGCGCGTTGTGGTTCACCGATCAATCGGCCAACAAGATTGGCCAGGCGGTTTTTCCAACAGCGGACCTGAGCGTCAGCCCGGAAAGCGGCGCTTACGGGACCGACCTCACGTTTACGGGCAGCGGCTTTGCCGGCGGTGAAAGCGTCAGCATCTACACGGCCGGCATCGGCTCCTCCGTGCTGGCCACCGGCACGGCCAATTCCAGCGGCTCGTTCATCGTATCAACGGCGCAGCAAGCCTTTTCGCCCTTCGGTCCCCGGCTTTTCTTCGGCGTGGGGCAGACTAGCAAAAAGCTGGGCGCGGCCAGTTACTCGGTGACGCCGCTGCTGGCCATGAACCCGAACTCAGGGACAACGGGCAGCACCATCACGGCGCAGGGGTATGGATTTGGATCGGACGAAAATGTCATGATCTATTGGACCAACCCATACACTTTGCTCGGCGTGGCCACGGCTACTGTGAACGGCAGTTTTACCGGGAGCGCGGCGTTGAGCTTTACGATTCCAGCCGGAGCGCCGGCGGGAACCAACTACGTCTCCGGCGTTGGGGAAACCACCGGCGCGGTCGGCATAGGACCGGTCACGGTGCCGTAGCAGGGAAAGGTCACGCAGGAAGCCAGCTTCCACTTAACCCCAATACTGTTTCACTTTATGAGGCGCCGGATCGGGTCGAGTGCCGGGGAATTGCACCCCGAGCCTCTCACAGGACCGGACGTAAGCCTCTCGACTTATCCGGCTCGTACGACCCTTGAAGGCTGCCGCCTTCCGCCGAGACCAGCGGGTTCCTCCTGTTGCCAGTT
>Ga0302324_100002090_pt1 | contig 47086 bp, 45 predicted proteins | sample Palsa_T0_1_FD_201949 | JGI IMG/M metagenome (GOLD analysis project Ga0302324, IMG submission 201949) | Peat permafrost microbial communities from Stordalen Mire near Abisko, Sweden - Palsa_T0_1 | ecosystem: Environmental > Terrestrial > Soil > Palsa > Peat permafrost | place: Sweden: Abisko... | reverse complement strand
CCGAGATCACGGGCGAGGGTCCCGAAGAACGCCGTAAAGCCTTCTGACCGGAAATCTGCCGCATGCTCGTCGGCGATGCGCCGCAGCCGCTTGAGTATCCCGACGAACAGCTGCATCGCCTCTACGGACCAGCGCAGGGTCGAGTCGGGAGACTGCATGAAGATGCCGCGGTAGATCTTCTTGCTGCCGGTGACCGCCTCGACCGCGACGTCGTAGATCTCCCTGACGACAGGGGCCTGCTGCAAGCAGTCCGCAAGGACGCGCTGGCGGTAGCCGATCGCGTCGGCGTCAGCCAGGCTGGACAGGACAGCCCGCCTCGCCAGGTCGAACAGGAACTCATCACCGCGGGCCATCGCGCCGAAGAGCGTCTCGAGGCCCAGGTCCCGGATGAGGTCCGGCTCGTTGCCCGGCAGTTCGCCGTCGACGTCGAAGTCCCGGTCCTTGTACATGAGAAAGGCCTTCATCGGGCCATCCGCTCTTTGAGGGCGTGGTAGGTCAGCCCGTGCTTCTCGGCGATGGCCACCGCGTAGGAGAGGCCGTCGGCGGGCCGTCTGACGATCTTGTACGTCCGCACCGCGGGATCCTCCGGGACGACCGCGGCGACCACGCTCACGGTCGACTCGCTCAGGGACGCCAGCTCGTCGACGAACGTGACCCACACGCAGAGGGCGTCCAGCGCGACGACCTCCTCCAGCACCAACGCGCCGAGGAAGACGGCGTCGTCCAGCGTCGTGGAGGTGAAGATCTCGTTCATGATGATCACGCTGCCGCCGGTGGCCTGCCGCAGGATCTCGTGGATCCTGGTCAGGTCGTCCTGCAGCTTGCCGCTGAGATCCTTGAGGTTCTCTCCCCGCTCGAAATGAGTGAACATCTGGTCGAACAGCAGCAGCCGCGCGTCGCTGCCGGGCACCAGGCACCCGATGCTGGCGAGGTAGTGCATCTGGCCGATGGTCCGGGCGAAGGTGGTCTTGCCGCCCTGGTTGGGGCCGGATACCACGAAGACGCGCTCGGGGTCGTTCAGGTAGAAGTCATTGCAGACGATCGGCTCGCTGCCCGGCGCCAGGACGTTGGCCAGCGCGATGTCGAAGGTCTCGCGGCCCAGGACGTCCTTCGACCGGCAGGAGACGCGGGGGTAGCAGAAGCTCAGCCCCGTTTTCCTGAACCGCGCGATGAAGTCGAGGTACGCGACGTAGAACTGCACCTCACGGTCGAACGCGGCGACCGTCCGGTCAAGATAATCGCGATGCCGGACGCAGTAATCATCGAGCGCCGAGAAGACGTCGGGATACAGCTGCGCGACCAGGTCCAGGACGCCAGCCTCGACGTGGTCCATGTCGGCCAGGGAATGGAATTTCTTCCGGTAATCCTTAACGTCCTGCTGCCGGAACCGCTCGAACGTGGCGGCCACGCCGGCGCCGTAGTCAGCTTCCGAGTCGTATGTGCTGACCTTAATCCGGTCGCTGAGGATGCGCAGGCAGTACCTTATGCCGGACAGCTGGCCCCTGAGCGCCTTCGTGTCGGCGGCGAGCCCCGCGAACGCGCTGGACTGGGTGTAGCCAGCCAGGTAGTCGCGGAAGGCCGCGAAGCCACGTGATCCGAGCTCGGTGCGGGCCAGGTCGCGGGCCAGGGACGCCACGGCGTCGCAATAGACGTTCGCCGCGTCCAGGAACCACCTTTCCTGCTGGTACCGGTAGCGAAGCTGCCCGGCCAGCGACAGGCCGTCGCGCATGGCCCGCATCTTCTGGGCAAATGATTCTAGCTGCCCGAACAGGGCCTTGCCATCAAGGTCGCGCAGTACCTCATGACGGTATGCAATCGCCTCTACGCTGTGCAGTGAAGTGCAGAAGAACGGCCTAAGATCGTATTCCTGCCGGCCAGCGGTGATGGACTGCAGCACCTGGTCGAGGTTCAGGTCGGGAAAGAAATCCGGCTCTTGCCGCTCAGCAATTTCCCGCTGGTAGCCCGGCTCGTCAAAGAGGATGCTATGGAATGGCAAGGCGACGCTCCTCCACGCTCGGTGCATGGTAGGGGCCGTCAGCGGCCTGCGCCACGGTTTCGTCGGCGAGCCCCATCGCCTGCGGCCCATTATCCCCCAGCCGCGGTCGTTCGGCCAAACCCGCCAGCCGCGGCCCACGCCGTCCTGCCCCTTGGACCGTCCGGCTAGCCTGGAACCACCAGCGGAGGGGCTCGCCGTGAGTCGCGGACGATCGCCAGCGTGCCGCGCACGACAACGGCATCCCGGTACGCGTCGGCGGACACCGCCCCGCGGCGGGCCGACGCAGATCGAACTCGTCCGTGCCCTGTATGCCGACCCGCTCGTCCGGCGGGCACTGGACAAGCATGGCCTCCGGCTGGCTGGCCCTCGCGGCGCTGGCCGGCGGGGTCACCGCCTACCTGGTCGCGCTCCCCTGCTAGGACGCGCTCCCCCGCTAGGACGCGGTGTCCGGCACGTAGTGCCTGCTCTGATCCGCCGGGTCGAGCCAGACGCGCATGACGGTGCCGGTGGCCGGGTCGCGGAATCGCTCGGACGTCGGAACCCAGCCTGGGCCGGGCGCGGCCGTCTGTGCGTGCCGCCGGTGCCTTGTCCGCCTGCCCGGGCCGGGCCCGCCGAGCGGCGGGAGGTCATGCAGCGCTGAGGCGGCCTGGTCCGCGTGGCCGGCCGCCAGCACGATCTCCACCCGGCTGCTCAGCTCGTCGAGATCCAGCCTGCCCAGCGCGTAGTGCTCGCGGAGCACGGCTAGCAACCGGTCCCGATCGGCGTCGCCGAACCGGGAGACCGGCACGGGCGGCGGGCCATCCGGCACGGTTAGGCGGCAGGAGCGGGCCGAGCCACTACCGCGGTGCCGTAGGCCACGATCTCAGTGAGCTGCTGACCCATCTCGGAGGAGTCAAAGCGCACCGCGATGACCGCGTTGCCGCCCAGCAGCCTGGCGTTCTCGATCATCCGGTCGAGTGCGTGCCGGCGACTGTCCTCCAGCAGCTCCGTGTACTGGGAGACCTCACCCTGGCGCAGCGCCTTGAACCCGGCACCGATGGACTTGGCAAACCCCATGCTGCGCACGACGAGGCCGAAGGCGACGCCAAGGTCTTTCTCGACGGTCATGCCCGTCAGCTCGAACGCGGTGGTGACGGGAAAGCCAGTCGACGCGGATTCGGTCATGCCCTCCATAGTACGGAGGCTGGTGCTGCCGCCGTGTGCGGTGCCAGCGGCGGTCAGACCAGCCGGGCGAATCGGCGCAGCGAGGCGTTCAGCCCCCAGCGCGCCACCGGCGCCACCGTCCATCGCCCGAGCTCGCCCGCCAGCGGCCAGGGCAGCCGCAGTTGCTCGGTCCACCGGAACTCCGACTGCCGCCCGCTCCGCGCCACCTCGAAGGTCCCGAGCCCGCGCACGATGCGGCCGGTGTGCCGCACCACGCACCGGCGCGGCGGATCCCACTCGGTGATCACCATGGTGTCCGCGAAGCCGACCGGGCCGATGCCGGTCCGGGCCACGACCTCGGCACCCGTGCCGGTGCCGCCGCTGACCCTGGTCGCCAGCATCCACTCCCGCTGCCGGGACCAGTCCATCGCGACCCGCCAGACCTGGTCGGGCTCTGCCGTTACCAGCACCCGGGCGGTTACTTCGAGTAGATCGGACATGACCCGACGTTAACCGCCGGCCGCGAAGCCGGTTGACACGGGGCGCCCGCGAGGACGCCGAAGGCACCGTGGCGATCGCGCCCTGGCGCCGACGCCGGGCAGTTCAGCGGCGCACAACACGACGATGGCGAGCGGCTGCGGGCTCGCATTAATGCCTGGGCGAGCCCTCACTCGGCGCTCGCGAGACAGCCGCCGGGGTGGACTGGACATCGGCCGGCGAGAACATCGGCGAAGGCGGCCCGGTCGCCGCCACGAATGCCGCGATCACCCCGATGCCCACCGGGCTGGTCAGGCAGATGCTGGACGAGAAGCCGCCCAGTGTCGGCCACCGGCTGAACATCCTGAGCAGCGTTTCCATCACATCGGCATCGCCATCGAGCGGAGCAGCGCAGGCATCGTCTGGATGACCCAGGATTTCTCGAACTAGCGACCGTGGCGGTTCCTCGGTCGAGATGGCGGCGAGCAGGCTCGATACCCGTCAGGGGGTTGAGATGCGAGCTGCAACTCAGCCGGGCCGTCGCTACGTGGCTGACCCTAGCCGACCGATTTGCTTGTCGAGGTTGAGGATCTGGGTTGAGTCAGCGCCGAAGGCCTCGGCCAGGAGCGGACGGATGGCCTGGAGCTCAGACAGCGCTTCGTCGGGATACCCGGCGGCGGCGAGCATCTGGGCGATGACGAAGCGGGATTCCAGGATTTTTTCTGCCTCGTCCGCGCCCGCCGATGTGTCGGCGTTCTGCACGTAGAACCGCAGTTGCGGCAGGGCCTTGTCTGGCTTGCCAATCTCGGCGTAGGCGTGGCCTGCGTGGTAGGCGCAGTCGAGCACATACGAGTCGTCCGACGGCAGGTACTCGCGGTAGTCGCGTCCGACGACGTCAAACAGCGACGCCGCCCGCGTGTACTCCCCGGCGTAGAACAGGGCGGCACCCAGGAAGTGCCGCAACCTCAGCTCCAGGAACGCGTCGCGACCGGCGCGCTCGACACCCTCCTCCAGGAGGCTGATCGCCTCAGCCGGCCGGTCGTTGTCGAGCAGTGCCCGAACGTTGGCCATCAGCAGTTCGGCCTCAGCGTCGTTGAGCTGACCACGGCCGCCGGCCTGCTCGCGGCGCCTGGCCGCGGCCAGCAGCGGCCAGCGGAACGGGCGCGTGGGGTCGCGGTTCCCGCCTTCCGGAGACGACCCGCGAGGCCCTGACGCCAGCGGCAGGAGCGCCTCGTAGACCGCCTCCGCCGCTGGTCGTCCCTGCGGATCCTTGGCCAGCATCGACAGGACCAGCTCATTGACAGCGGCTGGGACGTCGCCACGTTGCGCCCGCGAGGAGGGAGCAGGGGAATGCAGGTGATGGTTCCGCAGCGGCACGTCAGCCGTCCCGAGGAACGGCAGGTCACCGGTTAGCAGCTCGTACAGGAGGCAGCCGAGGGAGTAGATGTCGGACGCGGAGGTAACCGCCTGCCCGAGGCACTGGCGCCCGGCCAACAGCCGCATCCCGGCCGGCTGCTCCGTGCCGTCCTTCACGCTTTGCTCCTGCCCGGAGATTAACTGGCTGACCATGAGCACGGTAGTTGCCGACGGATCGGTCATCCCTTGATTGCGTGGCCGCTGGTTTCCCGGAGCATCTCGGCGCGCAGCCGGGCCAGCGCCTCGTCCCGGGCCGGCTCGGTAATGATCCGGTAGGCGCGCTTGCGGGCCGCTTCCTTGATGGCCCGCTGAAACTCGCTGTTGTCGAAGTACAACTTCATGAACTCGGTATTGCGGTCGGCGTTCTCGGCGACGATGTCGTCCAGCCGGTCGTCGGTGACCTGGCCGGCCCGGCAGCCTGATCAACAGGATCCGGCCGTACTGGTACAGGCGTTCCAGGTCCGGGTCGCCCCAGTCAACGATCTGAGCGATGAGGCTGTAAGCGCGCACGTAGTCCAGCAGCGCGCCCCGGAAGCCCTCCCGCTCGTCATCAGTGTCCAGGGCAGCGAAGCGGTCCAGCGCCGGCTTCAGGTACTCATGCAACTCGGCATGCAGCTTACGCTCGGCTGCGTCTGGCATCCGGCCCGGCCCGCCGCCCCCAGAACCCGGATAAACGACTCCATCTCCGAGGCCGCCAGCAGCTCGTAACCCATCACCTTGTGCTGCCGGTCGTACAGCAGGTTCGGGTCGCTCGGCTCGGTGATCGTCGTCTCAAACCAGTCCTCGAACGCCGCCTGGATGTCCGCGGCTTGGTTGACGAAGTCGAGGATGCGCACGTCCTCCTGCGTCTTCAGCGGATGAATCCGGTTGAGCCGGGACAGCGTCTGCACGGCTGTGACGCCGGTCAGCGGCTTGTCCACGTACATGGCGCACAGCAGCGGCTGGTCGAACCCAGTCTGGTACTTCTCCGCGGCGACCAGCAGCCGGTACTCATCTTGCTTACGCGCGGCCGACTGCGGATCATCGGCCTTCACATAGCCGAACCGGCCCGGCAGCCGGCTCTCCCGGAAGCCGTTGAGCTGCGCCTCGGTGAACTCCAGCCCGGTCTTGTCGTCCGCGAGCTGGCCTGAAAAGGCGACCAGCGTGCCGCAGTCGGTGAAGCCCCGCAGCCCGACGTAACTGCGGATCGCCTGGTACAGGTCAAGGGCGTGCTGCCGGCTGGTGGTGACGACCATCGCCTTGGCCCGGCCGCCGATCCGCCCGGCAATGTTCTCCCGGAAGTCATCGACGATCAGCCGGGCCTTCTGCTCCAGCGACTTTGGGTGCTGCTCGGCGTAGCGAACCAGAGCCTTCTTTGCCTTGGCCTCGTCCACCTCCGGATTGGCGATGCGCGACTCGGCCTGCTCGACGGCGGCGTTGCGCAGCCGCCACTTGGTCTCGTAGGTGATGTAGTTGGCCAGCACGTCCAGGATGTAGCCCTCGTCGACCGCCTGCCGCATCGAGTAGATGTGGAACGGCACGTACATGCCCAGCTCGCCGGTCCGCGGGTTCGGCCGGTCCGGGTCGAAGGTGCCGAACAGCTTCAGCGTGGCGGACTTCGGCGTGGCGGTGAACGCGAAGTACGACAGGTTCGGCTGCCGGCCGCGCACCCGGGTCAGGTACTCCGCGTCGTCCTCGTCCTCCTCGCGCGGCACCGCGTTGGCCCCCAGGGCCTGCTTGAGCCGGAACGCCGCGTCACCGCCCTGCGAGGAATGCGCCTCGTCGATGAGCACCGCGTACCGCTTGCCCGCCAGTCCCAGGTCGGCGACCTTGGCCAGCACGTACGGGTACAGCTGCAGCGTGCTGATGACGATCTTCGACGTGGCGTCTTCGAGCGCCGCGGCCAGCTGCGCCGAGTTCTCGTCGATCTTCTTGACCACGCCGGGGGTGTGATCGAACTGGTAGATGGTCTTCTGCAGCTGCCGGTCCAGCACGAGCCGGTCGGTGATCACGATGACCTTGTGGAAGACCGGCTGGTTAGCGGAATCGAACAGGTTTGACAGGCGGTGCGACAGCCACGCGATCGTGTTCGACTTGCCCGAGCCGGCCGAGTGCTGGACCAGGTAGCTGCGCCCCGCGCCGTTGGCCTGCGCGTGCGCGATCATCTTCTGCACTGCGTCCCACTGGTGGTAGCGCGGGAAGATGCGCTGCGAGGTGTGCGGGTTCTCCCGCACACCCTTCTGGTCGGAAGCCTGGATATGCATGAACCGGTGCAGGATCTCCAGCCAGTTGTCGCGCTGCCAGGTCTGCTCCCAAAGGTAGGCCACGCTGTAGGAGCCGGGCGCGGCCGGGGGATTCCCGGCCCCGCCGGCCACGCCGGGCCCGTTGGAGCCCACGTTGAACGGCAGGAACTCGGTGTCCCGGCCGCGCAGCCGCGTGGTGACGAAGGCGCGGTCGGGGTCGACGGCGAAGTGAACGAGGGCCCGCTTTGTGGGCTATGGAGCGACGCCTGATCCAAGGGGCAGACCTAGGTTACCTGCGAGGGCTGCTGGGCCCATGAAAATAATCCCCGCCAGTCCGGGTTGCCCAGGACGACGGGGAGCAGTGCCAGTAGTGTACCCACGATTCCTGCGGGTTGCACAGCCAAGAAGCGGCTCGGTCGCTGTCATTTGTGGGTTGCGGCCACCAAGGGAGTAACTGATGACAGACCGCGTGGTGGTCTTCCTCGACTGGCAGAACGTCTATAAGGGCGCCAGAGAGGCGTTCTGCGGCTACGGTGCGCCCCACTGGCAAGGCCAGGTGCACCCGCTTGCGTTGGGGCAGCTCATCGCAGCCGACAGTCCCTATGATCGCCAGTTGCACCAGGTCCGCGTCTACCGCGGCCAGCCGGACGCTACCCGTGACCCTAGCGGTTATGCGGCGAACGCTCGCCAGGTAGCGGCATGGCGACAGTCACCGATGGTCGACGTGACCATGCGAACGCTTCGTTACCCGTACGGCTGGCCAAACTCACATCAAGCTGGGGAGAAGCCCCAGGAGAAGGGCATCGACGTCGCGCTTGCTATCGACTTCGTGAGCATGGCCGTCGCCGGAGACTTCGAGGTCGGTGTCCTAATGTCGACGGACACAGATCTCAAGCCCGCCCTGGAGGCGGTCGCGCGGCTGACTCCCACGCAGGGCGTCAGGGCTGAGGTCGCGTCGTGGAGTTCCCCTGTCGGCCACAGCAGGCGGCTGTCGATCAGTTCCCGGCGACTGTACTGTCACTGGCTTGGCAAGGACACCTACGACCAGATCGTTGATACGACTAACTACTCGTAGCGGACGCCGGGGCCCGGCGACGTGCTGCGGCGCGCGCCGGTCGTAGCGGCGGTCAGCTAACTGATGCGGCCGGGGGAGCGATGCGGCAAAGTGGACAGTGAAGGAGGAGCACATGAACCCAGCCAGCTACTCGCGCGAGGGCGATCAGGACACGGCAGCGAGCCTCGCCGCGACCAGGCGCAGCTGGCACGGCGTCGCCGAGCTGGTCATGGCCGGGCCGCAGTTCCGGCGCAGCGGATCCATCAAGCTGCGGGTGCTGCCCGGCGGCTTCGGCACCGTCGCGGTGCCGGCCCTGCGGGTGGACGGCGCGGAGCTGGTCGCGGGCAGCCGCAGGCTCGCTCTCGCGGGGGTGACCTACGCCGGACTGGCCGCGGCGGCGGGCGTGGAACCGCGCGATCTGGCGGACGTCTACCAGGACGGACCGGGGCTCGCACCAGGCGATCCGGTGGACGCCGACCCGGCCGCCGCCGGGTATCTCGCGGCCTGCTTCGCCAGCGGCGACGCCGCCCTGCGCGCGTTCGCGCCAGGCACCGAGCCGGTGCTCTGGCCCGAGCACTTCGACGTGGCCATCGATCTCGGCGAGATCACCTACGGCGTCTCGCTCGGCGACGCTCACCTCGCCAGCCCGTACGCCTACGTATCGCCGTGGGCCAGGCCCGCCGGGGAGTTCTGGAACGCCAGCTTCGGCGCGGCCCGGCCGCTGAGCCAGCTGCCACGGGCCGAGCTCATCACCGAGTTCTTCCGGGCCGGCCGGGCGGCTGCCGGGTAGCGGCAGCGGAAAGGGCAGCGCCGGCGGCTCGGGTCTGGTGCCGCTGATGGCGATGGTCCGGACGTGCGCCGATGCCGGCCGCATGGCCCGTTCCGGCCGTTGTATTCGGTCCGTGATCGGCCTCCGGGCTGCATGGCGACGGGCGTCCGCTCACCGCGAACGGACGCGGGAAACAAAATGAAGCCCGGTTGGCTTGACGATTGTAAGTAAGTAATCGACCGGGGAAGTGAACCTGATGAGTGAGACTCTGTCGCTGCCCGTGCTGCCGCTCGACGACGTCGTGGTGCTGCCCACCATGGTGGTCCCGCTGGACACCTCGGGCCCCGAGGTCCGGGCGTCCATCGAGGCGGCCCGGCTGTCTGCGTCCGCGCCGGACGCCGCCGACGCGATGCCGCGGGTGCTGCTCGTGCCGCGGCTGGACGGCAAGTACTCCGCCGTCGGCACGCTCGGCATCGTCGAGCAGGTCGGCAGGCTGCCCAGCGGCGAGCCGGCCGCGGTCATCCGCGGCCTGTCCCGCGTCCGGGTCGGCACCGGCACGGTCGGCCCGGGAGCGGCGCTGTGGGTCGACGGGACCGTCGAGGAGGAGCCGCCGGCCAGCCCGCGCGCGCACGAGCTGGCGCGCGAGTACCGGGGGCTGGCCGGGGCGATCCTGCAAAAGCGCGGGGCATGGCAGGTCGTCGATGCCCTCGCCCGCATAACGGATCCTTCGGCGCTGGCCGACAGCGCTGGCTATGCGTCGTACCTGTCACTCGAGCAGCGCAAGGAGCTGCTGGAGACCATCGACCCGGAGGCGCGCCTTGAGCGGCTGACCGGATGGGCCAGGGACCAGCTCGCCGAGCTGGACGTGGCCGAGACCATTCACAACGACGTCCGCGAGGGCATGGAGAAGCAGCAGCGCGAGTTCCTGCTCCGCCAGCAGCTCGCCGCGATCCGCAAGGAGCTCGCCGAGCTCGACGGCAAGCCGGCCTCGGAGGAGGACGACTACCGCTCCAGGATCGAGGCTGCCGACCTGCCGGAGAAGGTGGCCGAGGCGGCGCTGAAGGAGGCCGACAAGCTGGAGCGCAGCTCGGACGCCTCGCCGGAGGGCAGCTGGATCCGCAGCTGGCTGGACACGGTGCTGGAGATCCCGTGGAACACGCGTACCGACGACGCCTACGACATCGGCGGCAGCCGGGAGATCCTGGACGCCGACCACGCCGGGCTTGACGACGTGAAGGACCGGATCATCGAGTACCTCGCGGTCCGCAAGCGGCGGTCGGACAAGGGCCTGACCCTGGTCGGCGGCCGTCGCAGCGGCGCGGTGCTCGCGCTGGCCGGCCCGCCCGGCGTCGGCAAGACCTCGCTGGGCGAGTCGGTGGCCCGCGCCATGGGCCGGAAATTCGCCAGGGTCGCGCTCGGCGGCGTCAGGGACGAGGCCGAGATCCGCGGCCACCGGCGCACCTACGTCGGCGCGCTGCCCGGCCGGATCGTCCGCGCCATCCGCGAGTCCGGCTCCATGAACCCGGTGATCCTGCTGGACGAGGTGGACAAGCTCGGCACGGACTACCGCGGCGATCCCACCGCGGCGCTGCTGGAGGTGCTCGACCCGGCGCAGAACCACACGTTCCGCGACCACTACCTCGAGGTCGAGCTCGACCTGTCCGACGTGCTGTTCATCGCGACGGCCAACGTGGCCGAGGCGATCCCCGGGCCGCTGCTCGACCGGATGGAGCTGCTCGCGCTCGACGGTTACACCGAGGACGAGAAGGTGACCATCGCCCAGGACCACCTGCTGCCGCGGCAGCTGGAGCGGGCGGGCCTGGAGCCTGACGACGTGACGGTGACCGGCGACGCGCTCCGGCGGCTGGCCGCCGAGTACACCCGCGAGGCTGGTGTCCGCGGGCTGGAGCGGAGCATCGCCAGGGTGCTGCGCAAGATCGCCGCGCAGGTCGCCGGCGGCACCGTGACGCTGCCCGTCACGGTCGGCCCGGCGGACCTGCACGGCTACCTCGGGCATCCGCGGCACACCCCGGAGTCGGCCGAGCGGACGGCGGTGCCCGGCGTGGCCACCGGCCTGGCGGTCACCGGCGCCGGCGGCGACGTGCTGTTCATCGAGGCGTCGCTGGCCGACCCGGAGACGGGCACCACCGGCGTGACGCTGACCGGCCAGCTGGGCGACGTGATGAAGGAGTCCGCCCAGATCGCGCTGTCCTACCTGCGCTCGCACGGCGCCGAGCTTGAGCTCCCCGTCGGCGACCTGAAGGACCGCGGCGTGCACGTGCACGTCCCGGCCGGCGCGGTGCCGAAGGACGGGCCGAGCGCCGGGGTGACGATGACCACCGCCCTCGCCTCGCTGCTGTCCGGCCGGCTGGTCCGGTCCGACGTGGCGATGACGGGCGAGGTCTCGCTCACCGGCCGGGTGCTGCCGATCGGCGGCGTGAAGCAGAAGCTGCTGGCTGCCCACCGGGCCGGTATCACCACGGTGCTGATCCCGAAGCGCAACGAGCCGGACCTGGAGGACGTGCCGGAGAAGGTGCGCGCAGCGCTGGACATTCACCCGGTCAGCGACGTCCGCGAGGTGCTCGAGCTAGCGCTGGAGCCGGCCGTCGCCCGGTCGGCGGTCGCGGCCTGAGCCGCGCTGGGTCGCGGCCTTAGCCGCGCTGGCCCGAAATGAGCCCCTGGGCGCGCGCGCCCAGGGGCTCACGACCGCCGGCCCGTACCTCGGTCGCCGCGCCGCACGCGGGTACCCTCGGTCGCTGCGCCGCGCCGCACGGCTCCCGGGCTGGTTGTCTCAGCCGCCCGGGAGCAGGCCGGAGATGTCCTGACCGTAGATCATCATGCTGGCGTCAAGCAGCGACCTTCCGTCGGCCGAGACGGTCGACTCATCCGGCCGGTCGGAGAGGCCGAGCAGAACGGCTCCCCGGCGCTTGAGCCACATGCCGACGTCCCAGGCCGGCTTGTTCAAGACTAGCCGCTCATCAAAGTCGCGATCTTCGCCCACGCTGCCGAGTGCCTCTTCCAGCTCCTTCGCGCGAAACGCGCTGTATTGAGTCGGAGCAACCCCCACGGTCTCGCGGAAGATGTGCTGTATATGATCGATGATCTTCGCGACGAGGATACCGTTGGCCTCACCATACAGACCGTACTGATAGGTCTGGACGGTCGAGAGGGTCTCCATGATGAAGCGTGTAATATTTGCCTCATCGACCCTTGACGGATGCGCAAAATTGGAAATATAACTCGTTCGTATAAATTCCGTGAACTCGATCGCGCCGAGTCGTCCGAGTTCCTCGAATACAGCGGCCCCCGCCTCGCGGCCATTACTCTCCAGGCGTTGCTGGTTGAACACTATGTTCAAGCTCAGGAACACGCAGATTGCCGCCTTGAAGTCCTCGTTGTCGACGGTGAGGCCCAGGTACTTGGCTTCCGAAATCTCATGGTAGAGCGGATCGATACGCGCTTTAGCGCTCCTCGCCACCTCGTTATCTGGGTCTACCACGTACTCGTCGATCAGCCTCGACATCGCAGCGGTCCGGGTATTGCTCAGCGGCCCCTCATGGACACCTTTTGGCGCCCAGAGCGTCTGATCGATGTCAAAGATCGCGAGTGTCGTCGGCCCCACCTTCGATTGTACTTTGTCGATGAAGCCGACCAGGTCGGCCCAGTGGTTCGTGTAGAGGATGTCGTCGAACCACAGCCGCTCGATACCAAGGCTCGGCTCGCAGATAAGCCCGCTCGCATCCCAGCCGAGCGCCTGCAGGTTACGGATCACCGTTCCGTCGTTCTTGTACGTGTCGCCGATGTACAACACCCGCTTAACACCCGGGAAACGCCGCTTGAGGTGATCGGATATTGCCTTGGCATAAGGCTGCTGATATTTCCGGGCAAACCCTCTTGACGTGCCAAGGAGTTTTTCTCCGGTATCGAGCCGTTCCATGCTCCGCAGAATAATCTGCTGATTCAGCAGGTCGCTGACGCGACCCAGCCCATGGCTTTCAAGGGGCTTGCGGCCCGCCTCCTCAAGTCTTGTCGGCTCCAGAATCTCCAGCGGCTCGGCGGACTGCGCCCAGAGTACCTCGAATTTACGCATGTAGTCGGCTACTACACCGCTGTCAGCAATGACGGACGTCGTAAGGCTGGGCTGCTGCAGGTTCCGGTCCCTTGGCGCCAGCAAAAGATAGTTACCGTCCGAATTTTTTCCTGATCTGTGCTCATAGATGCCAAAGTCTTCGTACGTGGAGACCTTAGCGGGGTCGATCTGTATGACCTTGACTGAGGCGCCCTGGCTGACCTGCTGGATGGCCGTTTCAGCAAACCACTCCTGGCCGACAGCGCTCGCTACGGAGTCGCAGGCGAAAACTCGCAGCAGCCTCCGCGTCCCCGGACGAGCAAGAAACTGCTCGTTCTTGTGCCTGAAGAAGGGACCGAGTTCGCTGTCTTGCCAGTAGCCTTTGTAGTTCACTAGCGCGTCATGATTAGAATGGATGCTGGTAGCCCTGAGCGTCGACAACGTATCGCCAAAGAGCTCGTTTATGCTGGCTTCAAGCTCGCCAAGGCTCTCCGGTACGAAGCCGACTGGTCCAGAGAGGTTGTGCAGTCGTTCGATCAGCCGCCGTACTATGGTCTCCACGGTCCGATTTATGACCGGCCGATTCGCGAGGTCCTGGTACAACAGGTCTAGGAACCTGCCCAGTTCGGCGCGCTCTTGATCACTATTCATTCGGCGGCTTCCGCCTCCCCCTAGATATCGAGTGTGCTGCTGAATGAGACCGGCGGCAGAAAGCAAGCGAAGAAGCGACTGATGAGTTCTTAGGTTACGAAGCTCCGACGAAGCCGCGGCGAGCAGTTCGTTGTGCTCAGCCACTCGTATCAACCCGGCTCCGGCGCTGAACTGCCGAGGAAACAGACTGAGGGCGCCGGCCAGCGCGAGGTCGAAGTTAGTCTTGTCGAACTCAGCGATCTTGGAGTGCTGCATTAACCGCTGGATGAAGTGTTCTTGCCGGTCCTTATCTTCCTTGCTTACGGCCCTGACGCGATTGCGCTCTCCTTTGGACATGACCAGGCAGACTACGGGGATCCCCCTGACGAGCGCCCGTTCAAATTCCCACTCAACGTAACTAAGCTGGCCGACACGGGATCCGTATCGCGCTCCCGCGATAAGCACGACACCATCGGCGGAATCGAGATAGTGATCAAGCGCGTTCGTGGTGGGGCCGGACTGGGCTGGGAAGTACTCCATCTCCAGCGGCCGCAGGTTGTGGGTCAGCAAGATATCACGTGCGCGGGCACGGTACGGAGCCAGATCCTCGCTCGTCGAGGAGACAAAGATCGAGTAGATGATTCCTGGCTGGGTCATTGCACCGGACTCCGTTGGGGTCTGGAAGCGAGGTCGCCGCGGTCCTGGAGTGGCTCTCCATCACTATGGTGCGCACTGACCGCGGCGGTGACAAGCGGGCCGGCCAGCCGCTCGCGCGATGGGCCGGGCGGCCGTAGCACCGGTACCCGGCGCCGGGCCCTGGACGACTGCCCGGTTAGCTCCTTCGCGCGCCGGTGCCAGCAGCATCGGCGCCCGCCTTACCCGGCCGGAGACCGCCGCCCGGCCGGCCGGACGGTCGCGCCCCGCCGGTCGACCTCCAGCGGGATGACCCGCCAGGCCGCGCCGGTTTCCGCGGCGATCGCCGCCACGGCGTCGGGAGCCGGCCGCCGGCCCGACACGGTGAGCGCGAGCACCGCCGGCCCCGCTCCCGAGACGACCGCGGGGATGCCGGCCGCCCTGAGGCGGCTGATCAGGCCCGTGGTCTGTGGAATCGCCGACGCGCGGTATTCCTGGTGCAAGAAGTCCTGGGTCGCGTCCATCAGTAGCTCGCCGCCGTAGGTGAGCGCGGCCACCAGCAGCGCCACCCGGGCCGAGTTCGCCACGGCGTCCGCGTGCGGCACCACGGGCGGCAGCGCCAACCTGGCCACCGCCGTGGCCAGTGGTGCCACTGGCACGCAGACCACCGGTGCGAGGCCGGCCACCGGTGACAGCCCGGCGAACCGCACGCCTGACGCCGACTCCCACGAGATGGTGAGGCCGCCTGCCAGGCACGCGGACACGTTGTCGGTATGTCCCTCCAGGTCCGCAGCCATGCCAAGCAGCACGTCGTCGGGCAGTCCGGCAGCGCCAGCCCGGCCTGCCAGCGCCCGCGCGGCCAGCATGCCCGCCACTATCGCGCCGGCCGACGAGCCGAGCCCGTACCCCTGCGGGATCGCGTTCTGGCAGCGGATTCCGATTCCTGGCGGCTGCTCGCCAAGCACCGCGAACGCCGCCCGCATCGCACGGATGACGAGGTGGTCCTCCGCTGCGCTCGCGGCGCCCTGGCCCACGCCCGAAACCTCGATCATGAGCCCGGCGTCAAGGACCCGCGCCTGCACGGTGTCGTGCAAGGTCAGCGCCAGGCCAAGGACGTCAAAGCCGGGGCCCAGGTTGGCACTGGTGGCCGGTACCCGTACCGCGACGGTCCCGTCGTGCCAGCTCAGCTTGGATGCTGCGCTGGCTCCCTCCGGCAGGCCCGCCACATCGGGCCGGCTCATCTCAGCCCCAGCGCGGCGGCCGCGGCGTTGCCGTCCGCTGGGATCGTCACCGGATCGGGCGCGGCCGAGATCGCCGGGCCTGGCTCCTTCAGCCCGTTGCCGGAGATCGTGCAGACGACCACCGAGCCCGGCCGCACCTGGCCGGCCGCGCGCGCCTGCAGCAGGCCGGCCACGCCTGCCGCCGATGCCAGCTCACCGAACACCGCCTCCTTCCCGGCCAGCAGCCGGTAAGCGGCGAGGATCTGGTCGTCGGTGACCGAGCCGATCAGGCCGCCGGACTCGTCCCTGGCGGCCTCGGCGAGCCGCCACGACGCCGGGTTGCCGACCCTGATCGCGGTCGCGATCGTGGTCGGCGCGCTGACCGGCCGGCCCAGCACGATGGGCGCGGCGCCGCTCGCCTGGTAGCCGAGCAGCCGCGGTACCCGGCTCGCCAGGCCGTCCGCCAGGTACTCCGTATATCCCATCCAGTAGGCAGAGATGTTGCCCGCGTTGCCCACCGGAAGGCAGTGCACGTCGGGCGCGTCGCCCAGCGCGTCGACGATCTCGAACGCGGCCGTCTTCTGGCCCTGCAGCCGTTCGTGGTTGACGGAGTTGACCAGGGCGACAGGGTAGTTGTCCACCAGGTCGCGTACCAGCTTGAGGCAGTCGTCGAAGTTGCCTTCCACTTGCAGCAGGGTCGCGCCGTGCACCAGCGCCTGGGCGAGCTTGCCGATCGCGATGTTGCCGTGCGGGACGAGCACGGCGCAGGCCAGGCCGGCCCGGGCGGCGTAGGCGGCGGCGCTCGCGCTGGTGTTGCCGGTGGAGGCGCAGATGACCATCTTGGCGCCGCGCGCCGCCGCCAGGCTCACCGCGACGGTCATCCCCCTGTCCTTGAACGAGCCCGTCGGGTTAGCGCCCTCCACCTTGAGGTAGACCTCGCAGCCGGTCATCGCCGACAGCGCCGGCGCGGGCAGCAGCGGCGTGCCGCCCTCGCAAAGGGTGACCACCGGCCCGCCGCCGGGCGATGGCAGCCGGTCGCCGTACTCGCCGATCACTCCGCGCCACCGGCCGGCGGCGGCGGTAGCCAGTGCCCGCCGCGGCTCGTCCGGCCGCGCCGCTGGCCCTTCCGGCAGCGAGCCTGGTTCCCCCGGCCGCGGGACTGGCTGGGCCGGCGGAGCCCCTGGGCTGACGGGGCTCACTCGCCCTCCTCGCCCTCGACCCGCAGCATGCTGTCGACCGCTCGGACCGACGGCATCGCGCACAGCTCGGCCACGGTCGCGGCCAGCTCCGACTCGCGCGCTGTGTGCGTCACGATGATCAGGTTGGCGTCCTCGCCCCTGCCTTCCTGACGCACCGCCTTGATCGACACGTTGTGCCGGGCGAACGCCTCGGCGACAGGGGCGAGCACGCCCGGCTTGTCCGCGACGTCAAGCGCGACGTAGTAGCGGGTGAGCGCGTCACCCATCGGCAGCACGGGCAGCTCCGCATAGGTGGACGTATCGGGCCCGCGGATCCCGGCGAGGCGGTTGCGCGCGACCGCCACGAGGTCGCCGAGCACGGCGCTCGCCGTCGGCCCGCCGCCCGCGCCCGCGCCGTAGAACATCAGGCGGCCAGCCGACTCCGCCTCGACGAAGACCGCGTTATACGCCTCGCGGACCGCCGCGAGCGGATGCACCCGCGGAATCATCGCCGGGTGCACGCGCGCCGAGATGCCGCCCTCGCACCGCTCGCAGATCGCCAGCAGCTTGACCACGCAGCCGAGCGCACGGGCACTCTCGATGTCGGCGACCGTCACGGCCGCGATCCCTTCCCGGTACACGTCCGCGGCGGTGACCCTGGTATGGAAGGCCAGGCCAGCCAGGATCGCCGCCTTCGCCGCCGCGTCGAAACCCTCGACGTCAGCAGTCGGGTCGGCCTCCGCGTAGCCGAGCGCCTGCGCCTCCGCGAGCGCGTCGGCGAAGTCCGTGCCCGAGGTGTCCATCTTGTCGAGTATGTAGTTCGTCGTCCCGTTGACGATCCCGAGCACCCGGCGGACCGCGTCGCCGGCCAGGGACTCGCGCAGCGGGCGCAGCAGCGGGATCGCCCCGGCGACCGCGCCCTCGTAGTAGAGATCGGTGCCGGTCTCGCGGGCCACCCGGTGCATGGCCGCGCTGTCCTGGGCCAGCAGCTCCTTGTTGGCCGTGACCACCGACTTGCCTGCCCGCATCGCGGCAAGCAGCAGCGACCTGGCCGGCTCGATGCCGCCGATCAGTTCGATCACGATGTCCACGTCAGGGCGGGTCACCAGGCCCATCGCGTCGGTGGTCAGCAGCGCGCTGCCAGCCGCCGCGCCGCGCTGCGCGCCGGGGCGCCGCACCGCGACGCCAGCGACCTCAAGCCGTGCGCCCGCGCGCGCCCCGAGGTCCGCCGCCTGGGCCGTAAGCAGCCGGAAGACCTCCGAGCCGACCACCCCGCAGCCGAGCAGCGCCACCCGAAGGGGCGCGCGATCGTCAGTCCTCGGCACTACAGGCCGCTCCCCTCGCCCGGCGCCAGCCGCCCGCCCAGCCCGGCTGTCACCCGCTGGCAGAGCCGCCATGATGAGCCCGCCGCCCGGTGGCGGCAGGCCCGGGTGTTCCCCGGCGCTCTGATCTCGCCTAGCTTACTGACAGGCTGGGCAGGACCGCGTCCCCGTGGTTGCTGGCAGCCGGGCAGGACCGCGTCCCCGTGGTTGCTGGCAGCCGGACAGGACCGCGTCCCGTGCCTACTGACAGGCTGGGCAGGACCGCGTCCCGTGCCTACGACACGCTGGGCAGGACCGCACACTCATCGCAAGGGAGGCCGCTGATGACCACGGCAGAGCTGCTTGCCGACGCGTTCGGGCGCATCCGCGAGATCGTCCACGAGGTGACCGAGGGCCTGTCGCCCGATCAGCTGGCGCTGCGTCCTGGCGGCCAGGCGAACTCGATCGCCTGGCTGATCTGGCACCTTACCCGGATCACCGATGATCACGTCGCCGCCGCTGCGGGGGCCGAGCAGGCCTGGACGGCGGCAGGCTGGGCGGCGCGATTCGGCCTGTCGCTGCGCACCGAGGCGACCGGGTACGGGCACAGCTCCGAAGAGGTCGCCGCCGTCCGGGTGGAGTCCGGGGCGCTGCTGACCGGCTATCACGACGCGGTCTACGAGCAGACGATCCGGTACGTCGGGCGCCTCGGCGACGCCGACCTCGACCGCGTGGTGGACGAGCGATGGGATCCGCCGGTGACGCTCGGCGTGCGGCTGGTGAGCGTGATCGCCGATGACCTCCAGCACGCCGGGCAGGCGGCCTATGTCCGCGGTCTCGCCGAGAGTGGCTGACCGGCGTCAGGGCAAATTCGCCCCGGCCTGTCAGCCACCGATAGACGTCCAGAGGTCATTTTTGCTCCTGCGCCCACGGCAGGTGGCGCGACGACTGAGCCGTCCTGACACCCAAGCCTGACACCCCAAGCCTGACGCCAGCGGCGCCGGATCTTGCCGGGCCTCCGAAGTCCGCCAGCGTTAGGGCCCTACTCCTGGCACCGGCCGGCCGTTCTCCAGGTACCTGGGAGCCCCGGCACGCCGGGCCGCCGCCACCCGGCGCCTGATCGGCTTCCTGAGCAGCTTCAGTGCCGCCGGCAGCCGGACCAGCCGGTGCTCGGAGATCTCCTCGGGCTGCAGCGTCATGGCTGCGAGGCTCGCGTCATCGACCAGGCCGCAGTCGAAGAGGAACCTGATTCCGCCGGTGTTCCCTGGCTTGCCAGGGCGCTCGGGACGGGGCGGCCGGAAGTCGACGCAGGCCAGCCGTCCGGCCCGCACGTCGAGTCCGCACTCTTCGCGCACCTCGCGCCGGCAGGCGTCCCACGGCGTCTCCCCGTCGGCCTCCATCACGCCGCCGGGGATCGTCCAGCCCGACTTGTAGGTCGGCTTCAGGATCAGCAGCCGCCCGGACTGGTCGAAGATCATCGCCCCGGCCGAGGCGGGAATGGCCGGGATGGCGAACGGCGGATCGCCTTCCGGCCAGTGATCGCTGTCGGGCACATGGGCAACATTACGTCGCGCCAGCGCGGCATCCCCGCCCCCGCCGGGCTCCTACCGCCGGGCCACTGCCGTGATGGCCACTGCCGTCGGAGCCGCTGCCATTGCGGCCGCTGCCATCGCGGGCCGCTGCCGCTCATGCTGCGCAAACATCGCGGCCAGTGCAGAGATCGAGGACACAGTCCGGACAATTACCTATCTTATCCATTGACTTTATAGGAATATTGACCGAGCATGGACCCATGAGCCCTCGATCGGCGGCTGAATCGGGCGCATGGCGCGGCCACGCAGCTGCGCTGCGGGCAAAGGTCTGGGCGCAGGTCACCGGCCTGCCGGGAAGCGTGATCAACACTGCGGAGAGTTCTTCATGAGCCTGAAGTTCCACTGGTTCCTGCCCACCTCCGGCGACGGCCGGGCAATCATCGGCCGGGGGCATAGCGTGCCGCTGAACGGCGGGCACGCCGGGCCAGCCAGCCGGGCCACCGGCGCGCGCTCGGCATCGAGGCCGCCGGACATCGACTACCTGGCCCAGGTGGCCCGGTCCGCCGAGCAGCTCGGCTTCGAAGGGGTGCTCACCCCCACCGGTACCTGGTGCGAGGACGCCTGGCTGGTGACCGCGGCGCTGGTCCCCCAGACGCGGCGGCTGAAGTTCCTCGTCGCGTTCCGGCCAGGACTGACCTCGCCCACTCTCGCTGCGCAGATGGCAGCGACCTACCAGCGGATCTCAGGCGGCAGGCTGCTGCTCAACGTGGTCACTGGCGGCGACGCGGACGAGCAGCGCCGGTACGGCGATCACCTGCAGCACGACGAGAGGTACGCCCGCGCCGGGGAGTTCCTCGACGTCGTCCGCGGCGCCTGGGGCGACCGCCCGTACGACTTCAGCGGCGTCCATTACCAGGTCGACGGTGCGACCGTGATGATCCCGCCCGACCCGCAGCCCGGCATCTACTTCGGCGGCTCGTCGGCGGCCGCCGGGCCCGTCGCCGCCAGGTACGTCGACGTCTATCTGACCTGGGGAGAGCGGCCGGACCAGGTCGCGGAGAAGATCGCGTGGATGCGCGGGCTCGCCGAGGCCGAGGGGCGGACCCTCCGCTTCGGCATCCGGCTGCACGTGATCAGCCGCGACAGCGCGAAGGAAGCCTGGGCGGAGGCCGGCCGGATGCTCGACGAGCTGGATTCCGGCGAGATCGCCAACGCACAGCGGGTACTGGGCCGCAGCGAGTCGGTCGGCCAGCAGCGCATGCGGGAGCTGCACGCGAGCTACCGCCGGGGCGGCGCCGTGGCCGACCTGGAGATCTACCCGAACCTTTGGGCAGGCGTGGGACTTGTCCGCGGTGGCGCCGGTACGGCGCTGGTAGGAAGCCACCAGGAGGTTGCCGAGCGGATCGGTGAGTATGCGTCGCTCGGCATCGAGGAGTTCATCTTCTCCGGCTACCCGCACCTGGAAGAGGCCTACTGGTTCGGCGAGGGGGTCATGCCAGAACTCCGCAGGCACGGCCAGCTCGACCCGGCCGATGCAGCCGCCGACGCGGCTGCCCTGGTCGGCGCCGGATGACCTCGCCGCAGGAGCCCGCCGCAGGACCGCACGGCCGCCTGCCGGGCATCCGGGGTGCCGTGCGAAGGATCCGCTGAGCGTCAGTCGCCCTGGAGGAGCCGTGCGCTTCGTCACCCTGGTCGGAAACCCCAAGCCCGGATCTCGCACGCTGACCGTGGCAGCCGCAGCGGCCGAGGCGATCGCCGTCGCGGCCGGCCTGCACGAGCCGCATGAGATCATCGACCTCTCCGTGCTGTCGCGGCGGCTGCTGCTGCCGGGGCCTTCGGCGGCCGTCGAGGACGCAACCGAACTGGTATCCGGCGCGGACCTGCTGCTGGTGGCCAGCCCGACGTTCAAGGGCACCTACACCGGGCTGCTCAAGGTCTTCCTGGACCGGCTGCCCTACCGCTGCCTGGAGGGGACCGCCGCGCTGCCCTTGCTGGTGATGGCCTCCCCGCAGCACGCGCTGGCGGTGGAGGTCCACCTCCGGCCGCTTCTTGTCGAGCTCGGCGCCACCGTGCCCACCCCGGGGCTCGCCGTGCTGGAGTCCGATCTCGGCCGGATGGATGCCGTGCTGCGGCCATGGGCGGCCCGGGTGGCCCACCTGATCCGGGATCCGCTGGCAATGGACCGCCTGCAACCTGAGGGTGGCGCCGCGCTGCCGGTTTAGCCGAATTCGCCGGCCCGGACCCCAACGGTGAAGGCTTCCCACTCGGCCGACGTGAAGACCAGCCTCGGCCCGTCCGGATCCTTGGAATCACGGACCGCGATCACGCGTTCGCTGCCCTCCTCGGAACCCGCCGCCACGGCAACCTCGACGCAGTTGGACTGGCCGTTGCTGCGGCGGCTCTTGCGCCACACCGTGGTCCCATCGGCCATTCCTTCGCCTCCTTCCGCAGCGCGCGGGACCGCTTCCCGCCGGGGGAGAGCGCTGCCCGGCGCGGGAGAGCGTTTGCACCGAATGCAAGCATCCCGCAGAACGATACGCAATGCATACGTGCATAGGTTAATTCTCTATTCGATACACCGATATGAAAGCTTGCAGATTGGTGCACCTAACTGCTTGACTCGAATTACAGTGCTTATAGCGCTTCCCGGAACTGGCAGCGAGACAGGAGACCGCAGAATGCGGGAGACCACCACAGCTTTGCCGCCGCTCGCCTGGTCCCGCACCTACCCCGGACGCGCTGATCACGTTGGAGAGGCGCGCAGGTTCCTGGCGAGCGTCTTGGACGGCCGCGCTGCGGCTTACGAAGCGGTGCTGTGCTTATCGGAGCTTGCCGCCAATGCCGTGACGCACAGCAATTCACGCAACCCCGGCGGGCTGTTCACCGTGCGCGCCGCCGTACGCCACGGCGACAGCGTCCGGGTCGAAGTCGAGGACCAGGGCGGCCCGTGGATCAAGCCTTCCTGCGCGGACGGGCAGCACGGGCGGGGCCTGCTCATCGTCAGCCAGCTCGCCAGCGACTGGGGGATCAGCGGGGACGGCCACCCGGGCTGCATCGTCTGGTTCGAGATCTGCTGCCCGGCGGCCTATGCCGGGGGGATGGCCGGCGGAACGTACTCCACGGTGACGGGAAGGTGATCAGACACCTGCCTGGTGAGTTCGGTGTCCTTCACCTCATAGGCCCGCAGCCCGCTGAGTAGCTGCGCCGTCACGCGGACGCCGTCGATGCGGCGAGAGATGCCGCGCACGCCGTAGCAGTCGTCCGGGTGGTGGCCGACGGTTGGCTGCCACGGCGCGCGCAAGGCCGCGGCGACGTCGTGCAGCCCGCCAGCCCAGAGCACGTCGCCAGGCCGCCGGTCAGCCCGGTGCCTTCGCCGTCCGCGCTCGTCGTAGTCCCACTCGCACTGGTAGACGAGCTCGTCGAACCAGCCGACCCCGGCGAACGGATCACGCGGCTCGTACAAGGTCCACTCGCCGGATGCCTCGTCGTAGACGCGGTCGGCGCACTCGGTGTTCCAGTCCGCCCCGACCATCGCCGGCAGGCCGCCGGGCGGGTTCGTCAGCGCCGCGACGAGCCGCTCGTTCTGATCCGCCCGCAGCTGCCTGCCGAAGGGCGTCGCGTGGTGCGCGGCGTACCGCACCCTGGTGCCGCCCGTGTCGAGGGTGACGCAGGCGAGCGAGTGCCAGAAGTCTCCCTTTCCGTAGCCGCGGAACGACCCGGGAACGGGCTCGATCCCGTCGCGCCAGATGAGGCCGACGTGGTAGCCGTGCGCTCCCACCGCCAGCGCTCCGCGGCCGCTGCCGCCTGCCCCGCCTGACACGACGCACCGCATCCCGGTGTCGTCGGCCAGCTGGCGCAGCAGCGCCCGCGCCGACTCGCCATCCGGGCCGCGTATCTCCTGGACGGCGAGCACGTCCGTATCCAGGGCGCGGATCGAGGAGACGACCAGCGGGTAATGCTCTCGCCCGGCGGGCGAGTCGGCCGGGAACAGGTTCAGCACGTTGTACGTGCTGAACAGCACGGAATCCGGCGACGTCCGCGGCAAGCCCACCGCGATTCTCACCTCCGCAGCACGATCCTGGTGACACTAACACCGGCCGCAGCTGCCGGAACGCCGGCCGAAGCTGCCGCCCGCCCGGCGATCAGCGGCCGGGCCAGCGGTCGTGAGATCAGATCGGCATAAGGCAGATCACCTGCTCCGGCCGCGCGGTCGTGCCAGGATGTCGGCGATGCACAGAATCGATCATCTTCGCGCGTGTCGTCCGGCTGCGGCTGCCGCTGCGATGTCGGCCGCACTGTCGCTGGCGTTGCTCGCCGCCTGCGGTACCGCTGCCGTGCCAACGGCTGCGTCCCGGCCGGTGCGGGCAGCCACGCCATCGGCACAGGCGAGGCGGCCAGCCGGGGCCAGCAGGTCAGCCGGGGCCAGCAGGTCAGCACGGGCCGGCCGTACGCACCCGGCAGTCCGCAGCCATGCCGCGCGGCGTGGTCAGGCACCGAACGCCGCGGTAGCCGGCCAGACCACGGTGCCCGGCGCTCCGGGCTGCCCGATGTTCCCGGCCGACAACGTCTGGAACACCGACATCTCGAAGCTGCCGGTAAACCCCCGCAGCGCGGCCTGGATGAAGAGCATGGACTCGGCCGCCACTTACCTGCACCCCGACTTCGGTCCCGATCCCGGCGGTTACCCCTACGGCATCCCTGACAACGTCGTCACGAACGCTCATGCCCTGGTCAGCGTTGCGTTCACCTATGCCAGCGAGAGCGACAAGGGCCCCTACCCCTTCGGCCCCGGCACCCGGATCGAGGGCGGGACGAGCGCCGGCGGCGACCGGCACGCCATCATGGTCAACTCCGGCACCTGCCGGCTCTACGAGCTGTACGACGCCCGCTACTCCGCCAGCGGCCCGACCGCGGGCTCCGGGGCGATCTGGAACCTGCGGTCCAACGCGCTCCGCCCGCTCGGCTGGACCTCGGCCGATGCGGCGGGCCTGCCGATCCTGCCGGGCCTGCTGAATTACGGACAGGTGCGCGCGGCGGTAAGGACCGGCACCCCGATCACGCACGCGATCCGCTTCACCGCGCAGAGCACCAGGTCGTCCTTCCTCTGGCCCGCCCGGCACGACGCGAGTTCCGATTCCAGCCCGAGCCTGCCGCCGATGGGCGCCAGGTTCCGGCTGAAGGCGAGCTTCAAGGTCGCCGGGTTCTGCGACAGCGACACTACGCCGTACTGCAAGGACGCCAAGGCCGTGCTGCGGGAGATGCAGCACTACGGGCTGATCCTCGCCGACAACGGGAGCAACTGGTTCTTCGGCGGCAGCGCCTTCCCGCGCTGGCCGGATGCGCTCGTCTCGCTGCTCAAGGGCATCCCCGCCCGCGCGTTCCAGGCCGTGGCCGAGTCGTGCCTGCGGGTCAGCCGGAACTCGGCCAAGGCAACGGCCAAGCCAGGCTGCCCGATCGGCTGACCAGTACCCATCAGGCGGCACGCACCATGGGGTCCGCCGCCCTAGAGTGGTCCTTCATGACGGCCCGGCCATTGCAGCAAATGATGGAGCCGGGCTGGGCTGCGGCCCTCGGGCCGGCCGAGGGACGGATTCGGGCGATGGGCGACTTCCTGCGAGCGGAGATCGCTTCCGGACGCAGTTACCTGCCCGCCGGCGACCTGGTGCTGCGGGCGTTCCAGCAGCCGTTCGCCGACGTGCGGGTGCTGATCGTCGGCCAGGATCCTTACCCGACCCCGGGCAATCCGGTCGGGCTGAGCTTCTCGGTCGCACCGGAGGTGCGGCGGCTGCCCGCCAGCCTGGTCAACATCTTCCGTGAGTACGGCGAGGATCTCGGCTACCCCAGGCCGGCTAACGGCGACCTGAGCCCGTGGACCGAGCGCGGCGTAATGCTGCTGAACAGGGTACTGACCGTGGCCCCGGGCAAGCCGGGCGCGCACCGCGGCAAGGGCTGGGAAGAGGTCACGGAGCAGGCCATCCGGGCGCTGGCCGGCCGCGGCAGCCCGCTGGTGGCGATCCTGTGGGGCCGTGACGCCCGCAGCCTGGCACCGCTGCTCGGCAGCGCGCGATGCATCGAGTCGGCGCACCCCAGCCCGATGTCGGCCGACCACGGGTTTTTCGGCTCGCGGCCATTCTCCAGGGCCAGCCGGCTGCTGGCGGACAGCGGCGCGGAGCCGGTGGACTGGAAGCTGCCGTAACCCGCTGCACCGACTCGCTGCACCGCGGCCGCTCGCTGATTGCCGACGGGATGCCGCTTGCTGACTACCAGATGACAGACTTGCCCGCATGACCTACCTCGCCGCGGCTGATCGTTACGAGCAAATCCCCTACCGGCGCTGCGGGCGCAGCGGGCTCAAGCTACCCGAGGTGTCACTCGGGCTGTGGCAGAACTTCGGCGACGACCGGCCACTGGAGACGCAGCGGGAGATCATCAGGCGCGCGTTCGACCTGGGCGTGACGCACTTCGACCTGGCCAACAACTACGGACCGCCGTACGGCACCGCCGAGACCAACTTCGGCAGGATCCTGCGCGAGGACCTGCGGCCCTACCGTGACGAGCTGGTCATCTCCACCAAGGCCGGCTACGACATGTGGCCAGGTCCCTACGGCGACCTGGGATCCCGCAAGTACCTGCTGGCCAGCCTGGATCAGTCGCTGGCGCGGATGGGCCTGGAGTACGTGGACATCTTCTACAGCCACCGGTTCGACCCGGACACGCCGCTTGAGGAGACCATGGGCGCGCTCGCCACAGCGGTCACGTCGGGGAAGGCGCTGTACGCCGGGATCTCGTCGTACTCGGCCGAGCGGACCGCCGAGGCCGCCGCGATCCTCCGCCAGCTCGGCCTACCGCTGCTGATTCACCAGCCTTCGTACTCCATGCTGAACCGCTGGATCGAGCGTGAGCTGCTCGCCACGCTGGAACGCGAGGGCGCCGGCTGCATCGCCTTCTCACCACTTGCCCAGGGCGTGCTGACCGGAAAATATTTGAACGGGGTCCCGGCAGGCTCGCGGGCAACCAAAGGCCAGAGCTCACTGGGGGCCGATCAGCTGAGCGACGCGACGTTGAGTCACGTCCGGGCGCTCAACGAGATCGCGCGGGCCCGCGGGCAGTCGCTCGCGCAGCTGGCGCTGGCCTGGGCACTGCGCGACCAGCGGGTCACCTCGGTGCTGATCGGCGCGAGCAGCGTGGCGCAGCTGGAGGAGAACCTGGCCGCGGCCGGCCATGCGGCCTTCACCGCCGGGGAACTCGCCGCGATCGACAACGACGCGGTGGACTCCGGGATCAACATCTGGGCCGCGTCAAGCGCGGGCTAGCGCAGCACTGAACGGACAGGGTGACGGCATGCATTCGGTAGGGCTGGTCCTGCATCCGCTTCGCAACTGCGGCGAGGCCGTCGGCGCGGTGATGGCCTGGGCCACCGCCCGCGGCGGGAAGGTATTCGGCGTAACCGAGGAAATCGGCAGGGTGCACGGTGCCATCGCGGTCAGCGCCGGGGAGCTAAGCCAGCACTGCGACCTGATCGTCAGCCTCGGCGGCGACGGCACCATGCTGAGAGCGATGCGGCTGGCCGACGGCCGTCGGGTTCCCGTGCTTGGCGTCAATCTCGGCAGGCTCGGATTCCTCGCCGAAGTAGACATCCCCGAGCTGCCGGCCGCGTTGTCCGCGATCGACTCCCGTCAGTACACCACCGAATCTCGCCTGGCCGTGGACGCCCAGGTCGACGGCGCGACGATGACCGCCTTCAACGACGTCGCCGTCGTCCGCGTCCCCGGGCACGGCAGCGCGCGCGTCGGCCTGCTGGTGGACTCCGCTGCTTTCGTCAGCTACGCCGCGGACGCCGTCGTGGTCTCGACACCGACCGGATCGACCGCGTACAGCTTCGCGGCGGGTGGTCCCATCATGAGTCCGGCTGTGCAGGCGTTGCTGGTCACCCCGGCCGCCGCGCATTCGGCATACAACCGCGGAGTCGTCCTGTCGATACACGACACCCTCGCGCTGGACATACTGCCGTCTAGCGGCCGACTGGCCATCGAGGTCGACGGCCAGGTCGCGCGCTACGTGGGCCCGGGTGACCGCGTCGAGCTGCGGGCGCGGCCGGACGCTGCCCAGGTCATCAGGCTCGGCAGCACGACGTTCTACGAGCGGGCGCGGCGCAAGCTGCGGCTCACCGACTCCGCCGAGATCGGACCTGGCTAGCCGAGATCGGGTCTGGCTAGCTGCCTTCCCTCGCCCATGCCGGTCAGCACCGTTGGCGGAGCCTGACAAGCGGATGGCACTGCGATAGCAGCTACTGCACGAAGAGCCGCGGCGGGCGAAGGCGTCAATTGATGTCGAACTCGTTGCCCTCGGGGTCCTTCATCCCCACCGCGTAATGATCGAGGCCGTCGGCGCTCATGACTACGGTGAGCGTGGCCCCGAGATCCGCCAGCCGCCTGGCCTCGGCATCGACTCGCTGCATGCGGGTGGCGAGCGGGTCTGAACGGCTGGGGAAGCCGCTGACGTGGATGTCGAGGTGAAGGCGGTTCTTGACCACCTTGGCGTCCGGCATCACATGGAACCAGATGCGGGGGCCGTCACCGCGGGGATCGACGATGCTGTCCGCGCCGATTCCCAGCTCGCTGTCGGGGAGCCCGATGTCGCGCCGCCAGTCGTCCCAGGTAGCGAACCCATCGGGGGGCGGCTCAAGCACGTATCCCAGGGCATCCGCCCAGAAGCGGGCAAGCAGCTCAGGATCCTTGCAGTCGATGACGAGCTGGAATCGGGCAGGCATCGTGCTCCCATCGGCTCAGCATTGGCCCGGGCGTTCGCGAGTATGCCACGAGTAAAGGCCGGGTGAACCGGCAGACGGCCCGCCGCCGTGGCGGCATAAAAGATCTTTCAGGGTTGGTTACGGGCTCTGCTGACGGCTGGCGTGCCGTGCGGTATGCCAGGGCCATGAGGTACTCCGATGGTGGCGGGCTGAATGCGGAAGAGCGGGCCCGGCGGTGCCCGGTGCAAGCTGACCGCGACCCACCTGCGCGAGCTGGAGGCGGTGCTGGACGCGGGCCCGGCGGCCTGGGGGTGGGATGAGGATCAGTGCGTCCAGGCGCTGTCACCGCACGTCCTTCCGTAAACCCCACGATTGAAGATCTCTAGCTCCCCTCCCTCGCCCAGGCGGCAACCTGGGAACGCGAGGAGAAGCCCAGCTTGGCGAGGATGTTGGCGACGTGCCTGGCAGCCGTGGCCGGGCTGATGACGAGTTCGGCAGCGATGGCCTTGTTGCTGGCGCCGCTGGCGATGAGCGCGACTATCTGCCGCTCACGCGGGGTCAGGCCGGCCGGCCGGGCTGCCGCGGTTCCCGGCCCGGACGCGGCGCCGGCAGGTGGCGGCGCCTGCCCGGCTGCGTCCAGGGCCAGCGCGACCGCGCTGTCGGCCGTCAGGCCGGACCCGGTGGCCCACAGCCGCTCGATGGCGGGCTCCCCGAGACCACGGGCCGCGGCCACGTGCTGCTCGGTCCTGGCCCCGGAAAGGGGCGGCAGCTTCGCCGCCTCGCGGAGGGTTGCCGCGGCGGCTACCAGCTGCACGGCCCGATCCGGCCGGCCTTCACCCGCGGCAAGCGCGGCGAACGCCTCAAGCCCGCGGGCCACGCCGATCCGCGAGCCGGTGGACTGGCTCAGCCGCAGGCTCTGCGCCAGATGCTGCAGCGCGGCCGTGAGCTCGCCCTGCTCGAGCGCCACCCGCCCGAGGCCTGCCAGGCAGCGCGCGATCTCCGGCCGGGACTCGATCTCGCGCAGGATCGGTAGCGCATCCAGGTAACGCTGGCGTGCGCCGTCGGGGTCGCCGCGTAAGCGGGCAAGGTCGCCGAGCCGTAGCAGCGCGCGCGCGACGCCCCATTGCTGGTCGATCTGGCGCATCACGGCCATCGATGCGTCCGCGAGTTCCTCGGCCTGCCGGAGATTGCCGCGCTGCCCGGCGGCTGCCGCCTGGCTGCCGAGGGCGTATCCCTCGTTCCATCCGTCACCAGCCGCGCGCGCCCACGACAGCGCCTCGCCAGCGTGCAGCACCGCCTCGTCAGTCCGCCCGGTGTGCAGGGCAATCTCCGCGAGCAGGTTGAGCGCGGCCGCGGTCCAGAACTCGTCACCCGCCGCGCTGCATAGCGCCAGGCCATCGCGCGCCCACTGGCGCGCTCCGGCAGGATCGCTGGGGAGGGCGAGCTGCGCGCGGCCGACCAGGGCCGGGCCCCTGACGCCCGCGGCCAGGCCGGGCGCATCGATGCCGAGGAACGAGTCGAACCATGCGGCGCCCTCAGCGAAGGTTCCCCGCACGATCCAGCAAGGCCGGATGGCAGTGCAGATCCGGAGGCCTGTCTCCGCGTCATCCTCCGCCAGGCACCGGCTCAGCACCTGCAGCGCGTTACCGACGTCGATGTCGTACCGCCGGAAGACGTCGACCCGTGCCGACCACGGTGCACCGACGATCGCCATTCCGATGGCCATCGAATGCTCCGCCACGCGTAGGGAGTAGTTGCGCAGCCTGCGATGCCTCGCGGCGGACTCGCCCGCATCGGCAAGCCGCTCCGCCGCATACTCGCGGATGGTGTCGAGCAGCCGGTACCTGGTCTGGCCGAGCGCTTCCGGCTCGACTACCACCAGCGACTTGTCCACCAGCGCGGTGATTAGGTCGAGCATGTGCTCGGCAGGCAGCTCATCGTCGGCGCAGATGTCCTCGGCCATGTCGAGCGACCAGCCCGCGAAGACCGACAGCCGCCGCAGCATCAGCTGCTCGCAGGTGGTGAGCAGTTCGTGGCTCCAGTCGATCGTGGCGCGGAGCGTGCGGTGCCGCGGCGGGGCCGTCCGGTCGCCGCTCGTCAGCAGCTGGAAACGGTCACCGAGGCGGGCCGCGATCTGCTCCACCGACAGCACGCGTACCCATGCGGCGGCGAGCTCTACGGCCAGCGGTACGCCGTCAAGCGCGCGGCAGAGTACCGCGACGGCCGCGGCGTTGCCCGCCCCGATGGCGAATCCGGGCATGGCCGCGGCGGCGCGGTCGGCGAACAGCCGGACGGCCTCGTAGCGGGACAGCTCCGCAGCGTCGGTGACGCCGGGCGGCGGTATCGACAGTGGCGGCACCTGGAAGACCACCTCGGCCGCTACGCGCAGCGGCTCGCGGCTCGTCGCCACCACCCGGAGCCCCGGTGAGCCGGCCAGCAGTCGCTGGCACAGGCGCGCGGCCGCGTCGATCAGGTGCTCGCAGTTGTCCAGTGCCAGCAGCAGCCTGCGCGGTGCGAGCGCGGCGGCAAGTGTCTCAAGCAGCGGCCGCCCGCGTTCCTCGACGACGCCGACGGCAGCTGCTACCCGCGCGACGAGATCGGACTGCTGCAGGTCACCGAGCTCGACGAACCACACGCCGTCGGGGAAGTCGCCGCTCAGCGCCGCGAGCATGCGGACGGCCAGCCGTGACTTCCCGATGCCGCCGGTGCCACAGAGCGTCAGGGCGCGGGCGGCCTGCAGCAGGTCCCGCAGCTCGGCGAGTTCGCTCTCGCGCCCGATGAAGCTGTTCGGCTCTTCGTGCACATTGCCCTGACCTGAAGTCGTCGTCACGCCCAGGAGTCCAGCCCCGTCCTGGCCAGCGGCCCGGGCAGCGTCCGGGGACGCAGCAAGCCGTCTCTGGCCCGGACGCATCTCAGCTGATTCGGTCGCTGATTTCGGGCCTTGCGTGGAATGTGCCATCATCGCGCCTCGCGCTGGTCGTCGTCAGGCTCTTCGGCGGCTCACCCAGGCGGATCCCGAGTCCGCCGGCCGCCTTTGGGACGAGATGTACCGCCTGCGGCCGTCGCCTTGTAGCAAATATAACGATTTGGATTCAGCCGGCCATGGACCCATCCGTCCATGCGCCTAGGCCGAAATACGAACCGTGGCGGTTAAGCAATCCTCCCTGGCTCAGCGCTCAGGGTAATCAGCCGGGCGCACGGGCTTCGTCCTGGGTGCCCACCGCAGGGGCGAACGGCACCGCGCCACGCCCCGGAAGGGATACACATGCCTGGTCACGACGACTCGAGCCCGCCCCCCACTACCGATGATCTCCGGGAGCGGCAGCACATGACGCGGCGTTCGGTGCTGCGCGGCGCCGCGGGCGTAGGGGTCGCGGGAATCGCGGCGACCACGCTCGCTGGTACCGCGGCACCAGCCTTCGCCGCCGCCGCCCGTCCGGCGCGGCCAAAGGCGCGCGGCACCACCGCCGAGGGGCCGGCCGCGGACACCACCGAGCAGGTCGTCGTGCATGTGCGCGACGCCAAGTCCGGCGAGATCGACGTGTTCCGCGGCACCAGCCATGCCCGCGTGCACGACCCGGAACTGGCCGCACGTCTGGTACGCGCGAGCCGCTGATGAACGCCCAAGCGCCCTGCCCTACTCCGCACAATCCTGTGAGGTAATTGATGTCTTCGCATCGCGAGGCACCGGAGATTTCGAAGGATCCGGTTGCCGACAGTACTGACGTATACGCATTCGTTAGCCCGGACCGGCCAGACACGGTCACCATGATCGCCAACTACATCCCGCTGCAGGAGCCCTCCGGCGGGCCGAACTTCTACGAGTTCGGCGACAACGTGCTCTACGAGATCCATGTCGACAACAACGGTGACGGCAAGGCCGACATCTCCTACCAGTTCAGTTTCGAGACGATACTGACCACTCCGACGAGCTTCCTCTACAACACCGGCCCGATCGGGTCCCTCAGCGACCCCAACTGGAACAGCAAGCAGTTCTACAAGGTCACCAAGGTCGACAAGTGGGGCTCGAAGGTCCTGGCCGGCAAGCTCGCCTGCCCGCCGTGCAACGTCGGCATTCTGTCCACGCCGGACTACGAGGCGAACCTCGGGCAGCCGGCCGTGCACTCGGTGAGCGGCATCAAGGTATTCGCCGGGCAGCGTGCCGAGGAGTTCTACGTCGACCTTGGCTCGATCTTCGACCTGGGCAACCTGCGCCCGCTCCAGCAGTACAACGTCTTCGGGAAGGCCGACGGGCTCACCAGCGCGCCCGGCGTGAACGCCACCAATCGCCTGAACGTGCACACCATCGCGATTCAGGTGCCGATCTCCGAGCTGACCATCTCGGGGCACCCGACGATCGGCGTGTGGACGAGCGCGAGCCGCCAGCGGGCGCAGGTGTCCGCCGACGAGAGCAACGAGAGCTTCTGCAGCGGCCCCTTCACCCAGGTGTCCCGGCTCGGCAACCCGCTCTTCAACGAGGTCATCGTGCCGCTGGGCAAGAAGGACTACTGGAACAGGCAGCAGCCGTGCAGCGACAAGCAGTTCGCCTCGTACGTCGCCAACCCCGAGCTGGCCGGGCTGCTGCCCGTCCTCTACCCGGGCGCATTCCCCAACCTCGCCGCACTCGACAAGGCCGGGACGGCCCGCGCCGACCTGGAGGCGATTCTGCTCACCGGCATCCCGTCCGGCCTGATCACGGGCTTCACGAACTTCACCGGCACGGTCCAGGCCGACATGCTGAGGCTCAACACGTCAATTCCGCCCACGCCCGCCAGTTCCTCGACGTTCAGCATCCTGGGGCTCATCGGCGGCGACCCCGCCGGGTTCCCGAACGGGCGGCGGGTGACCGACGACGTGGTCACCATCGAGCTACGGGCCATCGCGGGAGCCGTCTACCCGCTGATCGACCCGAGTTACGTGGTCGATGCGGTTGTCGCGGACGTCACCGACGGCCTGACCGGCACCAGCGTCAACAACCAGCCGTTGACGGCGTTCCCCTACATGGGCGTGCCCTACGACGGCTACGACAACCCGTCCTGACCAGGAAATGGGAGACCGGGTGCTGGCCAGCGCCCACTGCACGCTGGCCAGCACGCGGTCCCCGGGTCCCTCCGCGGTCCCCGGGTCCCTCCGCGGTCCCCGGGTCCTCCGCGGTCCCCGGGTCCTCCGCGGTTCCCCGGTCCCTACGCGGTCCCCGGGTCTGCACGGAAGAGCTTCCTACGGAAGGCGAGGAGCACAGCGCGATGACCGAATCTATCCCCGGCCCATCCAGGTCCGGCAGCGTGGTGCTCAATGTGGGCCCCGGCGTTGGTGCCCTGGTGCTTCATACCCCGGCCGGCCTTGACGGCTTCGAGATCGAGATAAGCCCGCGCGGCACCCTCGCCGCGCGGCGCACGCACTCACAGGTCCGGGAACGCCACGTCGGCGGCGGCGTGCAGTATGCGGCCGTCTACCCGGAGCTCGCCGCCGGTGAGTACACCATCTGGCGGGACGCCAGCACGCCAGCGGGCGACGTGACCATTGACGGCGGCGCAGTCACCAGTTATCAATGGCCGGACTAGCCACCGTCAGGACCAGAGCCACCGTCAGGATCTGCCTTCGGCGGCCAGATCCGCCTCGGCTGTGATGGCCTCCTCCGGCAACCCGGGGACCTGCCGCACGGCGGCAATGGCCTCGTCGCGCTCGACGGACGGCCCCGGCTGAGCCTCGTCAGAGTCGGCCGCGTCCAGCGCCTCCCGGACGGTCGAGAGCATGACCGCGCCTGCCAGCACGGTCACCATGCCGATAAGAAACGGGACATGGGCGTTGTAGCGCTCGACTAGCTTCGCCGCGGTGTACGGCGCCAGGCCCCCGCCGATGAAGCGGACGAAGCCGTAGGTGGCCGAGGCGGTGCTGCGGGGCACCCTGGTAATGCTCATCACCGCGGTCGTCACCAGGGTGTTGTTGAGCCCGATCAGCGCGCCGGAGGCGATGACCGTGACGATGACGACCCGCTTGTCGCCGGGGAACGCGCCAATCACGGCAAGCACCGCGGCGACGAGGAACAGGCTGACATACAGGGTGCGAGCGGTGCCGAACCGGGTCTTGAGCATCGGCGCGCCGAACACCGCGAAAACCGCGACGAGCACGCCCCAGCCGCAGAACACGGCGCCGAGCCGCAGCGGTGAGAGGCCCATCAGGAACGGGGAGTAGCCGAGCACGGTGAAGAAGCCCCAGTTGTAGAGCAGTCCGGTGACGCTAGTGCGGCGAAGATTCCGGTCACGCAGCGCCAGGATCGGCTCCCGGATGGACGAACGCCGGGCCGGCCGGGGGGTGGCAGGCACCCAGGCGACGGTCGCGACGAGCGCGACGAGCATCAGCGCGGAAACCCCGAAGAACGGCCCACGCCAGCTGATGTTGCCGAGCAGACCGCCAAGTAGCGGACCAGACGCGATGCCGAGGCCGAGCGCGGTCTCGTAGAGGACGATCGCGCCCGCAAAACCGCCGCTGGCCGAGCCGACGATGACTGCCAGCGACGTAGCTATGAACAGCGCGTTGCCGAGACCCCAGCCGGCCCGGAAGCCGACGATCCCCCCGATGCTGCCACTGGACCCGGCCAGCGCGGCGAACACGACGATCAGCGACAGGCCGGCGATCAGGGTGTGCTTGGCGCCAATGCGGCTCGATACCCAGCCGGTAACCAGCATCGCGACCGCCGTGACGACCAGATAGCTGGTGAAAAGCAGTTCGACCTGGCTGGGGCTCGCCTTCAGCTTGGAAGCCAGGGCCGGCAGGATCGGATCGACAAGGCCGATGCCCATGAACGAGATCACGCATGCGAATCCAACGGCGTAGACCGCCCTCGGCTGCCGGAACGGGCTCGGCGCCTTTGCGCCTTGCGGGTGACTCATCTCAGCCTTCCCTGTCCTTGATCGGACGTGCGGCGAGCGCTTGCAGCGCGCTGGCGGCCTCGGTAAGCGCGCACCGCTGGCGTGGCCCCAGCTGACGGATGTGCGCCGCGAGCGCCTCAGCGCGCTGCGCGCGGATCGACAGCAGGTAGTCATGCCCGGCCGGCGTTATCGCCACCAGCGCGGCGCGGCCGTCAGCGGGATCGGGCTGACGCCGTACCAGGCCCGCAGCAGCCAGCCGGTCCACGATGCCGGTCATGCCGGGCTGGGTGATGCGCTCGTGCCCGACGAGGTAAGAGATCCGGTGCGGGCCTGTCCTGTCGACGGCGTCGAGTGTCGACAGGGCGACCGCGTTCCACTCGGCCGGCCGGATCGCGCGCCGGAGCCAGCTCGTCACTCGCTCAAGCGCCTCGGCCGCCTCGGCTAGCCCCGCTGCCTCGGCCAGCCCCGCCGCCTCGGCTAGCCCCGCTGCCTCGGCTAGCCCCGCCGGCTCGGCTAGCCCGGCTGCCTCGGCTAGCCCCGCCGGCTCGGCTAGCCCGGCCGAGTCAGCCGCGGCCGGGTCGACAGATCCGGTTGATCCGGCCGGGCCGCGGCCGCCGACGGGCGACTGAACTTCGGAGTGCCGCGTGGCAGTGGAGCGCTGCATAGTGATATTTATATCACAGAGCTATATAGTATGGTTCCATAGTTACGCGATCAATCTTGCCGGACCCGCATCTTAGGAACCGCATCCCACGGAATTCCCCGTTGCCGGCGCCGATCCGAACATTCGTCCCTGCTCGCGCGCTGGCTCTCGCCCACCGACCGCTGGGCACGGCCCTTTCCGGCAGCGCCGCGTCCGCTAGCCCATCGCCATCAGGCAGCCGTCCCAGTAGGCCTCGACCCTGGGACGGCGCCTGCCGTGCAAGGCAATCTCCAGGGTGTCTGGCCGCCGGTCGCCGACCGAGCGGAAGCTCAGCTGCACTCCTGCCACGGTGACTGAGGTGAACCCTGAGATGCCCGACGGTGGCTCGGTGGCGGCATGCATCCACGGTGGGGTACCTGCGCAGCACATCCGCGGATGCGCAGCCCATACCCAGAGCCGGCCGCCACGCTGGCCGATGAACTCGGCCGCTGCGTTGCTCATCTCGACGACCACACCTTCACGATAACGCCCCAGGCACCCGACGGGCAGATCTGTCTGGCCCGGTCATTCCGGCCGGAACCGCCCGGCGTAGGGCCGGCAGCTGCTCTGGTGGGCCGCTGCAGCTGGCCCATGGTGCAGCTCGGCGAGCTTCCTTGCTGTCTCGCCGACCTGGGCTCGCAACTCCGCGGGGTCCAGTACCTCGACCTCAGCCCCGAGCGCGAGCATGTCGAGCACCGCGGAGCCGATCGAGTCGATCCGCACCGAGGCCTCGGCCCAGTCCTCGCGCCCAGGGGCAGGCGGGACGTTCCTACGGATCCGGACGCCCGCGGGCCGGCCGGTGAGCGCCGCGAGCCTACGGCCGCGCGGCGAGAGCCGGACCCGTGCACGCTGCGGCCTGGCGCCTGGACTCGCGCGGTCCCGCCGGTATCCGGCGGCAGGCAGATCACTGCTGAATCCATCGAGCAACTCGAATCCGCCCCGGCATCCCCGGACGGCATAGACCGGAATGCCGGCCGAACTCAGGGCCTCGATGTCGCGGATGATGGTGCGCTGCGATACCTCGAGGTGGCCGGCGAGCTGCCGTGCGGTCATCCGGCCCCGGGTCTGCAGCAGGCCCGTCAGCATAACCAGGCGGCTAGCGCGCACAGGCCAAAGATAGCGGTGAATCGAGACACGAGATGTCAGGTATCTGGTGCCATAATCACGGGGTCATGGCGGGAGGGAGCAGCATGATCGGGGAGGGAGCAGCATGATGAAGAACGGTTTCGCCGGATCAGGAACCGCCGACGATCCCTGGATCCTGACCACGCCGCCCGGCAAGTCCGAGTACGAGGCGTGGCGAGACGAGAAGCACGACGCGCCGGCGCTCGTCGTCCAGGTCGGCGCAACCCAACTGCGCTACCAGCTCCGCTGCATCGAGGACCTGCACGCCATGCTGCGCGGCCATGGCGACTGGATGCCGCTCGGCAACGCCGACGAGCAAAGGGAGGCGCAGGACGGGACGGTCGAGGCATGGGCAAGGTCGGCCGCCAACCCGGTCGGCGGCTGGTACGGCCTGAAGAAAGGGCTGCGCGGCCGGTTCGGCAACTACGTTCCACCAGTCCTAGAGGCGCTGGGTCTTGCCGAGGTCACCCACGACGCCCGCAATAACAGGATGCGCGCGCTTTGACGGCGATGCGCCGGGCGCATCTCTCGCCCAGCCGATCTCAGAGCTCGGCGACCAGGCCGGCTATGACGGCTACGCCCCGATCAGCGTCCCGAAGGCTACCGCCTACGTCCGGATCGCCGTCGGCGTGGCCGACTACCTCGGTGCCGAGAAGAAGCTTGCCGAGGACGCGCTGCCCAGAATGTGATCCGACCTCGCGGCTTGATCCGGCAGCAATGGTCTCAGATCGGCACCCACTCGGTGACGACAGCGGTCCCCGGTCCTGCCCGGGCAGCGGCGCAGCGCAGGCTCAGCGGGCCCTTCGGCACCGGTCCGGCGCTGAAGCGACCCAGCTCGTCAGCCTCGACAGTGATCACGTCGGTCCCGGTCCTGATCTCGACGCTGGCCTGCTGCGGAGGGACAAGCTGGCCGACAAGGCCACACGAGGTGCTCGTGCTGGTGACTTCCAGGTCGATTGTCATTCCGCCCGCGTGGAAGGAGAGCAACCGCCGGTCCAGCGGGCCGCGCACGAGCGCGAGCTCGTCATGATCGACCAGCGAGTCAAAGACAAGCTCGGCAAGCTCGGCGTCGATGGCGCGCCAATCAAAGGCATTGGCCGCCGCCTGTAGCAGCTCGCGAGGCACCGGATCGAAGTGCGCCGCGGCCCGCCGGAGTTCTTTCTCCAGCTCGGACTCGTGCAGCTCGGACTCGTCCAGCTCAGACTCGTCCAGCTCAGACTCGTCGCGGTCACCGTGCACGGTCGCTCTCCCGTCGTACTTACTCACTCTCATGAGCGACAGTAGCGGCATCTGATACCTCGCCGGCTAGCCGCTCGCGCAGCCGCCGCAGGCAGCGCGCCCGGGTAGGCCCGATGCTGCCGACCGGCATGCCCACCGCCGCCGCGACTTCAGCGTAGCTCGGCGGCGGCGAGGCGATCAGGATCCGGAGCAGCTCCCTGCAGCGAGCTGGCAGCTGGCCGAAGGCATGCCACAGGCGGGCGGCCCGGTCAGAGTTGAGCCGGGCCTGTTCCGCGTCGAGCACGGCCTGCTCCGGCGAGTAGTCGTCGACCTGGCCGAGTGCGACAAGGGTTTCCTCATCGGAGGGAACCGTCCGAGTGGCGCCGCGCGCGACTCTGAGCGCCTCGTGCCGGGCCGTGGTGGCCAGCCATGCTCCAAGCTGGCCGGGCTTGTCGATCCGGTCGAGATGCTCCGCCAGGCGAAGCCAGGTGGTCTGGAAAACGTCTGCCGCGTCAGCCGAACCGATGCGGTATCCGCGTGTTACCGACCAGACAAGGCCGCTGTAACGCTGAACGAGCGCGTCCCAGCTGGCCCGGTCGCCGAGCACCGCGGCCCGCACCAGGTCGCCGACGTCCTTATCGGTCACGGCACCGCCTTCTTCGCCAGGGCCGTCTCCTCGAGATCCACATCAGCATCGCCTGCCGCGGTGAGCACCGCCGCCTTCCGAGCAGCCGCAGCCGGCCGAGCCGCCGTAGGCCGAGCGACCGCCGCAGTCCGCATGATCGCAGCAGTTGCCTGCGGTCTGGCACGGCCACAGCACCGGCCCGACGCCGGGAAGCCGCTGGGCCCGGGCGATCGTCAGCAGGGCATCAGCCGCGATGCGGGCGCTTTCGCCGGTCCGGGACACCCGAGCGGCGATCAAGCCCGAGACCAGTGGCGTCGAGAACGACGTGCCGCTCCACCGTGCCATACCATGAAACTCCCGTTCCTGACCAATGTGCGGCGGCTCACGGTATTTGTAGACGCCAGTCGCATATGCATTGACGAGGTCCGCTCCGGGCGCGTAGACGTCGACCCAGTGCCCGTAGTCACTGAAATTGGCCCGGCTGCGCCAGTTGACCGCGAGTGCGCCAACCCCAACTACCTCAGGAAAAGCCGCCGGCCAGAATGGCCGTCGAGTACTGTTGTTCCCCGCGGCGGCGACCAGAACCGTGCCCTTGTGGTGGCGATAACGGTGCCAGAAGCACTCAAAGCTCAGCAGCGGGAGATCCTTCCGGGTGGTTCCCCCTGCCGACAGGCTGATGATGTCCGGACCGAGGCCAAGCGCCTCGTACAGGCGCTTGACGATCTTGTCCTCGGACAGCGCGCCCGCCGTGGTGAAGTCGCTGCCGACATGAACGGTCGAGACTGGTGCCATGCAGCGCGCGACACCGGCGACGAAGGTTCCGTGACCGGCGTACTCCCTGATCTCCACGGTGTCGCCGATCTCGGAGAGCGGGTCAAGTTCCCCCGCGACGCCGACCAGCCACGGATGATCGCCCGCATCGGCCAGCAGACCGGTATCCGGCACGTAGATAAAGACCCCGTGGCCACCGGCGTCGCACACTCCCGGGTCGGGCAGCTCGCCACCTGGCACTTCCTCCGGCTCGGTCGCCGGGCATGGGGACACCGGGCAGATCGACAAGATATGGTTCGGCGTCGCAACGCCGACCCCGAGGCGCGCATCGATCTCCGCCAGGGCCCTAAGGACGTCCTGGATCTTGGCCTTCGCCAGCGAGAAGAGCGTTACGCCGTGCACGAGTCCGTCGATCGTCTCTCCCCCGCCCACCACGTCGGCGACCTGGCGCAGGTAGGCATCGCGAACCAGGATCACTCCTTCCTGGTAGACGAAATCGACGCCGCCCTCGCTCGTGTGCGCGACGCCAATCGCGATGCCTTTCTCGCGGAACGCGCAGATGATGAGCTCGAGTTGTACGTCAACCGTCGTCAAAGGCGGTTCGGGCTTCTTGCGCGCAGCGCTCATCGTGTCTCTTCTTACCCAATAGAGGTCAATGTGAGGTAATGGTAGCCATGCCGCCGACGAAGCAGCCGTGACACCCGGGTCTGGCCCACCTTAGTGTTGCATTAGACGACCCAAAGGGCCCAGCCTTAGCATCACTGACATGGCGAGGGAATCCCGCCAAGGTTCCTCCGCATCTGGCGGGACGCTTGAGCTGCTGCCTCTCACGCTCGCCCGGCCGGGCGAGGCTCTCGCCAGGGCCCGGGCGGTCCTCGCGAAGAACCCTGGTCCGTATGACGCCTCCGTTGCCCGCCAGGCCGTTGGAATCGTGCTGCGTGAATTCGGTGATGTGAGCGCTGGAATTCGCGAGCTGCGAACCGCCTTGCGCCTCGCGCGGCTGGCCGGCTCGCTGGACCGCCAGGCGGACGTGCTGGCGACGCTCGGGGTCGCGCTGATCTATGCCGGCCGTACTAAGCCCGGGCTTTCCGCACTGGACCAGGCGGTATCGAACGCTGCCGGCCCGGCCGCGGGGCGCGCGCTGGAGCGGCGCGGCATTGCGCTGTGGACCGTCGGACAGCACCCGCAAGCCCTAGCGGACCTGCGCCGGGCGGTCGCCATTCTGCACGGCGCGGGCGATTCGATTTGGGAAGCACGCGCGCTCACGGCACGCGGGATGGTCCACCTCGCCATGAACGCCACCGGGCGCGCGGATGCCGACTTCAGCGCCGCCGAGTACCTGTTCGCTTCGACCAGCCAGGAGCTGGAAAGGGCTTACGCGCGGCACAATCGCGGCCTGGCCGCCTTTCGTTCCGGCGATCTGCCTGCTGCGCTTTCGCACCTCGGCGAAGCATCTCGCCGATACCGGTCCCTGGCCGTGCCGGTACCTGATCTGAGCATCGATCGGTGCGCCGTGCTGCTTGCGGCCGGGCTTCCCGGCGACGCGCTGCGGGACGCCGACGCGGCTGTCCGCGGCCTCGAACGCGGTCGTGGCCAGGCAACAAAGGTGGCTGAACTGCTGCTCACTGCCGCGGGGGCCGCTCTGGCCTGCGCGGATCCGCAGACTGCACTGCTCCGGGCTGAGACCGCGCGCCGCCTGTTCCGCGCTCAGCGGCGGCCGTGGTGGTACGCGCACGCCACCTTCGTGGTCCTGCAGGCCCGGTACGCGGCCGGCCAGGTGTCCCCGGGTTTGCTGCACCAGGCGGCGCGGGCGTCGTCGAACCTTGACGCGCTCGGCTCCGGCGACGCTCCGCGGGCACGCCTGCTCACTGGCCGGGTGGCGCTGGCGCTTGGTCGCCCGCAGGAGGCACAGCGTCATCTGGCGGCCGCAGCACGAAGCCGGCTTCGCACCGGGCCAGCGTCTGCGCGCGCCGACGGGTGGCTAGCCGAGGGGCTACGAGCGGAGGCAGCGGCTAACCCGCGGCGCATGCTCGGCGCCTGCCGACGTGGGTTTGACATTATTGATCAGCACATGCTGACCCTGGGAGCCACCGAGCTGCGAGCACGGGCCACCATGCAAGGAGCTGAATTCGCCGTGCTGGCGCAGCGGCACGCTCTGCACGCTGGCAAGCCGAGGGCGCTGCTCCAGTGGAGCGAGCGCTGGCGGGCCACTACCCTTGCCGCACCCTCGGTACGGCCGGTCGATGATCGCCAGCTCCAGGCGGATCTGACCGCGGTCCGCGACATCGCGTGCCGGCTCGAGCTTGCTCGCGAGCACGGGCAGCCGACGGCCAAGCTGGCTCGTGAACAGCTCCGCTTGGAGATGGCCGTCCGCGAACGGTCAATGCGAACACGAGGCATTGGCCACCCGGGCAACTGGAGCTTCAGCGTGACGCAGTTGCTTGCGGAACTCGGCGCGGCACGGCTAGTCCAGATCGTCGAAATCGACGGAGATCTGCATCTTCTTGTCTGCGGTGACGGGCGAGTCAGACAGTTCGCAGCGGGGCGCCTGCAGGACGCCGCCCGCGAGATTGACTTTGCCCGTTTCGGGCTGAGCCGGCTGGCGTATAGCCATCGCGGCGGCCAGCCGGAGAAAGCGCTCGCTGTCCTCGCGGAGACGGGGCACAGACTCGAGGATGCGCTGCTCGGCCAAGCCGCCCGGCATCTTGGCCGCGGCCCAGTCGTCGTCGTCCCGCCCGGTAAGCTGCACGCTGTCCCGTGGTCGCTGCTCCCGTCGCTGCGTGACCGTGTGCTGAGCGTTGCTCCCTCGGCTCGTGCCTGGCTGCGCGCACGCGCGGCAGTCCCCCCGGATCGGCGCAATCTCGTCCTCGTCCGCGGTCCCGGGCTGGGTCCCGGCTCCAGCGAGGTGCCCGCGCTGGCAGCTGAATCAGCGGGCAGCACCGTGCTCAGCGACGGCACAGCGACCGCGGCCCGCGTACTCGACGCAATCGATGGCGCATGGCTTGTCCACATTGCCGCGCACGGAACCTTCCGCTCCGATAGCCCGCTGTTCTCCTCACTACGCATGGACGACGGACCGCTAACTGTGCACGACTTCGGACGGCTACGGCGAGCGCCCTTCCGTCTCATCCTGCCTTGCTGCGACTCCGGCCTGCTCGCTCCTGCCGGGGCTGATGAACTGCTCGGCCTAGCCAGCACGCTTGTGCCGCTTGGCACCGCGGGAATAGTGGCCAGCGTGACTCCCGTCAACGACAAGGCGGCCGCCGGCCTGATGATCAGGCTGCACCGCCGTCTGCGAGAGGGCAGCACGCTGAGCGAGGCGCTGCTCAATGCCCGCCGCGAGCTGGATGATGATCCGGTCCAGGTAGCCACCGGGATGTCCTTCCTCGCGCTCGGCGCAGGCTGAGCGGGGCGGCGCTGACTCGCGGGGAGTCATATATCTGAACGGCCAGCTCGGCACCGGTCACCTCAGCCAGGCGGCCCTGGCCACGGGCCTGGTCGCCGCCACCCGCCAGGGACGCCGTCGCCCGCAGGCAGGGTTCCGGACGTTATCGTCTGTAAGTCAGCTGTAGAGACGAAATGACGCCGGAAACCCGGGGGTCAAGATGACAACCAGATTCGCGCCGAGAGCCCAGACGCCACCGGCTGGAGCCGAGGGACCGGCAGCCCAAGCCGAGGGACCGGCAGCCCAAGCCGACGGACCGGCAGCCAGGAGCACCGTGTTGTCCCGGCGGACGGTCCTCGGGGGCGCGGGCGCAGCGACTATGGCAGCGACGCTCCCGGCAGCTTTCTGGCAATTGGGCCATGCGACACGCCGCCCCGGTCACGGCCTGCGCATCGTGATCGTCGGCTCGGGCCTGGCCGGGCTCGGCTGCGCCTACCGGCTCTGGCGGCAGCACGGCGTCCGCAGCGAGATCTACGAGTACAACCCGGCGCGGGCGGGCGGGCGCGTCTATACCCTGCGTGGCTTCTTCGATGCAGGTCAGTTCGCCGAGCAGCATGGCGAGTTCATATCCAGCGAGCACACCGCCACACGACGCCTCGCTGCGAGCTTCGGCCTGCCGCTGGACAACGTGAACCGGTACCCGCCGCATACTCACGCCCAGGATGAGCGGCTGCGATTCGGCGGCCGTTTCTGGCGGCAGGCCTCGCTGAACCGCGATTGGCGGGACTGGGCCTTCGAGCTGTTCTTCGATGCGGCGAATAGGAAGGCCCCTTGGCCAACCCTGCATGACCGGCATACCGCATGGGGGTGGCGGTGGGACCACATGCCCGCAACGCAGTGGATCGATGAGAACGTCCCTGGCGGACTGGAGTCCGACTTTGGCCGGCTTTGCGTGGCTGTCCTGCTCGATGAGTACGGCGGGCCGGCTGACCAGCAGTCAGCGCTGAACTTGATTTACCTGCTCGGTTCGTATGACAGCTCGCCGAGCGGCATTCAGCCGAGGCGGCAGCCACAGCTTTCCGGCACCGACGAGAAGTGGCATATCAGGGGCGGCAACGATCAGCTCATCTCCGGCCTCGTCGGCCGACTGCCAGCCGGAACCGTCCGTCTCGGTGAACAACTCGTTGCCCTGCGCGGACGTGGCCACGGCCGATACACCTGTACGTTCGCCCGCGGCTCGCTTACGCATGAGGTTCATGCCGATCACGTCGTGCTTGCCCTGCCGTTCACCAAGCTCCGCGAGGTCGAGATGCCCGGCATCGAGTTGCCGCCGCCACAGTGGCAGGCGATCCGTCACGAGCCGCTCGGCTCGAACTCGAAGATCCAACTGCAGTTCTCCAGCCGGGTATGGAACGCCGACGGCTGGACAGGCAACCTATATACCGACAGGGTCGTCCAGGGCGGCTGGGAGACAACGATCGACCAGCGCGGAAAGCCAGGCATCCTTGTCGCCCTGCCCGGCGGCGCCGTCGGTGCGGACATCGGCCGACGATACCGGCTTACCTCCTACTACGGCCCGGCGCCAGCCGACATGGCGGCGGACTTCCTCGATTGCTTCGAGACCGATTTCCCCGGCGTCAGGGCCGCGTTCAACGGGAAGGCGTTCTATGCGTGGTCGTCGGGAGACCCGCACATCGGCGGCGCGTACTCCTACCTCAAGGTCGGCCAGTACACCGCTTTCAACGGTATCCAAGGCAGGCAGCACGGGAACCTCCACTTCGGCGGCGAGCACACGTCAGTGAATTTTCAGGGATATATGGAGGGCGCGCTGCGAAGCGGCTACCGCTGTGCGGCAGAGGTCGCCGGAAGGTCGCCCGGCTAAATCAAACCAGGTGCCCGGCCGCCGGAGCATCTGGCTTACCTGTAAGCCCGCGATCCGGGCCGCGCGGCGAGCGCCAGGCTGGCTGGCCCTGTCGCAGATGCCTGGTTATGCGGGGTAGGGGCGTGGTGTGACGGTGTGGGTCCGGCCGCTGGGCAGGGTCCAGCCGAGACCGTCCCGCCGGCCCCGGGTGAGCGCAGACTCGCGGCTCGCGACGGCGTTCGCCAGCGCCGAGGACAGCATCGGCCTGCTGCTATGGCAGGTGACCAACCGCTGGCAAGCTGCTCAGCGCGCGGCCCTGAAGCCGACGAGCGTCAGCCGCCCGCAGCCGGGCAGAAGAAACGGCCATGAAACTACTCCGCACGCCTGCTAAGGTCGGCCACGCGGCGGCCAGGCCGACAGCAGCGCGGTCGCGGCGGCGCGCCGTGGCCCCTCGTGCTCACCGCGGTTGCCGCCGCGGCCATAGCGGCCACCCGTGACGCTGATCTCCGCGCAGGCCACGCTCCGGCTGCCGGCCAACGCCGACTACGCGGTCCGCAGCGATGTCACGGCGGGCTACGTGCACGTCGGGATTCCGCAGTACGCCGGCGCGTCCCGCACGATCTCCGCCCGCATCGACTCCGGCGAGCTTGAGCTGCTGCCGCGCTGACGGTCGACCGTTACGGAGCGGCTGCCGGAGCGGGGGAATGGCGAGATCATAGGCAGGCGGCGCTGCCGGCGGCCGCCAGGCCGCGCCCGCCAGAGACCGCGGGTCGCGACCGGCCGGGCGTCGGCCAGACCGTAGGTAGCGACGGGCCGGGGCGCGGCCGGTGGTGGGTAGCGACGGACCGCGCGGCGGCCAGGATGAGAGGGTAAGAAGATGGCGCAGGGTGCCCGCATCGACTCGGCGGTCATGTTCGTGCGTGACCTGGACCGGTCGGTGAGCTTCTACGCCGACGTCCTCGCGCTTGAGGTCGCCGACCGTAGCTCTACCGCCGCGCTGCTGGCCAGCGCTGACGGAACGCAGCTGATCCTGCGTGCCATGGGCAGCAACGCCGAACACGCGCTCGGCGGCATAGGCGTCCAGTACGTCGTCTGGACCGCAGTCGGGAAAGACGATCTTGAGCGATGCGAGCGGGCGCTGAAGCAGCGTTCGGCGCACCGCGACACGCGCACCAGCGAGCAGGCCACCGCGGTGGAGGGACGCGACCCCGACGACATCGTGGTAATGATCATTTACCCTGGCCCGGATCAGGCGCCCTTGCATGAGCTGCCGACCCGGATCTACGGATGGTGAGGAAAGCATGGTCCTCGGTCTCCCGGATAGCGTACGCGGATGCCTCTTCGACCTCGATGGCGTCCTGACGAAGACGGCATCGGTTCACGACGCCGCGTGGACAGAGATGTTCGACGGCTACCTGCGCGAGCGAGCACGGCAGACGGGGCAACCGTTCGTGTCCTTCGACCCGGTCGGTGACTACGACGAGTACGTGGACGGGAAGCCCCGCGCCGAGGGCACCCGCTCGTTCCTTGCCTCCCGCGGCATTGTCTTGCCCGACGGCCACGAGGACGATCCGCCGGACGCGCCGACCGTGTATGGCCTGAGCAACCGCAAGAACGAGATCGTGCTGCGGCGGATCCGCGAGGACGGGGTGCAAGCCTACGAGGGCTCGGTCCGCTACGTCCGGGCGGTCCGGGAGGCGGGGCTGCGCCGCGCCGTGGTGTCGTCCAGCGCAAACTGCCACGACGTCCTTGTCGCGGCGGGAATCGCGGAGGAGTTCGAGGTGCAGATCGACGGCGTGGTCGCCAAGCGGGAGCATCTGGCGGGAAAGCCGGCGCCGGACACCTTCCTGGCGGGGGCGCGTGCGCTGGGGCTGGAGCCGTCCGCCGCAGCAGTCTTCGAGGACGCGCTGGCCGGCGTTGCCGCGGGCCGGGCGGGCCACTTCGGCTACGTGGTCGGGGTCGACAGGGCCGACCATGCGGCCGCGCTCAGGGCGCACGGCGCCGACATCACGGTGGCCGACCTCGCCGACCTGCTGGACCGGCCGTGATACGGCAGTCGGCGTTCACGGCAGAGCCGTGGTCGCTCCGGGAAACCGAGCTGAACCTGGACCTGCTGGCCCAGACAGAGTCGGTGTTCGCATTGTCGAACGGGCACCTGGGG